>PVBE010785764.1_pt1 | contig 34945 bp, 24 predicted proteins | sample 1631181 | NCBI WGS metagenome assembly PVBE01 (sample SAMN08397723, study PRJNA350692) | Marine metagenome, whole genome shotgun sequencing project. | isolation source: water | place: Pacific Ocean | collected 2012-04
CATTCATGCGGCCGATTTCGACGCTCCCGCTCTGCTTGTTCTTGAGGACAGCCCCGGAATCGCCCCGGGTTCCCCCCCGCGGGCGGTTGCGGCGGATGCCGGTCTCTTTGTCGTGGAACCGACTTCCCCAGCGGACATCCGACATTGCACAAGTGCTGCGGTGCGACTTGCGGAGACGATGCAGCGAAGCGTCGCGATCGTCCTTCACCATTGGCTGTTGGCGGCTGGTGCAACTGAACAGGTGACAACGCCTCGTCCGCCAAGGCCGGCGGTCGAGAGTTGGGATGCGCTGCGGCTGGCAAGACGGCTGGAACTCAACAGGCAGCGTGGCATTCCCAGCCCCGGTGAGCGAGTGTCGGTTGGATTCGTCACCATCGGTCCAGCCGATCCGGCGCTGCGATATCTTGCAAGTGAATTGCGTTTGGTTGGTCGCGTTGCGACCCACAATCTACGGCTTGTTCATCCTCTTGATGAGGCGCCGCTGCGCCGCCTGTTGCTTCGATGCAGAAATCTCGTGGTTCTTGAACCTCGCCCGGGGGAGGTGCTGCGGCGCATCACCGCGCTGGCCGAAGAGATGCGGCGGGAGGGCGAGGAACCTGCGACGACTTGGGGTGCCGTGCTGCCGCCTCCACCGGGATCAGAGGAGCCCGTCCCCGCGGTACCGGATGCCCTGCACCCCTCGGTCGTAGCGAGGTTGATCAAGCACCTGCTCCATGAACTGCGTCCGACGGCGCAGATCGCAGAGCAACTTGCACCTCCACCGCCGGATCTTCCTCGCGATCTGGGGCCGCGCCGGCGAAGCATCGGCACAGCAGCGGCTCTTCGTTGGTTGGCATCGGAGGCCACGAAGGCTGCAAAGGATGTCGGGGCTGGGGCGATTACGATCGACGGCGAACATGTCCTTGAGGGTGGTGAGCCGCGGGTCATCATTGAGACTTGGGGTCCGGACAGGTTTCGAACGGATGGAATCGACGCTGTTGCGGACGCCGTTGCTGCAAACGAAACCAGGGTGTTGCTGGTGTGGGGTGGCGGGGGCCGCGCGATGGACATGGCGCATGTAGCGCGATCGGCGATGCCGAGTCCTTCGGATGATCAGGACGCACTGATTGAGGTGGCGATCGACGATGTTGACCGGATGGGAGAAGTTCTTCGTGTGGCGGTGACTCACCGCGGAGCGACGGTCATCATCACGTCGGAAGGAAACGAGCCGCGATTCGACCTCGATGCGCTGGCAACTGCGGCCATGGAGATTGACCAGCGGGGATACCGGCGGCAGCAGGCCATCGTCATGCCGGTGGAGCAGATGTGCGCCGTTCGCATTCAGGAGGCTGACCGCTGGGCGCCGTCGCGATCCCAGATGCCGATGCCCATTGAGTCTGGTCTGAGTATTGACACGCGGGGTGATGCACATCGATGGATGCAGGTATCCCTTCGACCAATTCTCGAGCGGGTTGAAGTAACCCGCAACCACCCACCGGTTCGCGTTGTCGGGCATGGGCGGCGAGAGGGGCTTGTGACGCCATCTCCGGTCCATGCGGAGGGGCACATTTGGCGGGCACACATTGCAGGGCTTCGGGGGAGGTTGCCCGGGGCGGTTGCAAGCATCCTCCTGGCCGCCGGTCGGCAGATGGGTTATGACGTGCGGTTTCAAGGCAACATGGCCATGGCGGGAGGCGGGCGGCGTGCCTGGCTGCAGGTTCTCTACACGAGGCCGCGAAGTGTGGCTGACGAGTTGCCCATCGCTGCTTCGATTCCCTGGGGAGAGGCCGATCTCCTTCTCGCATGGGATCCGCTGGAAGCCATGCACGCGATCAGCCCACATGGAAGACTGCAGGTCGCATCGTCGCAGCGAACGCGCATCGTCGCCAATACAGGTCTCTTGCAGGATCACACGGAGGAGGAGTCGACATGGGACGATCAGGAGCAGCTGGCAGCGGCACTTGCCAATGCGTGCAATACCGACATGGGCATGATCGGGGACTTCGCCCGGCTGGCCTCCTGGCGTTTTCATAATGAACGACTTGGCGATCTTGTCCAGCTCGGTGTTGCCTTCCAACGCGGGCTCGTGCCATTGACCACTGATGCGATCTCAGCCGCGGTGCGAGAGATCGAAGACGACGGATTCGCGCGTTCGGCAGAGGCGTTCGCATTCGGGCGGAGGCTTGCGATGGATTCGTCGGCGGCGAGAGTCCCTGCGTTGGAGGGAGAAGTCGAGGATCTCGATCGCATGATTCGCCGCTCGGTTCGGTCGATTCGTGCACGCAGGCCTGAGGAGTCGCGCACCCTTGACCGTCTGGCGAATCGTTGTCGTGACTCAATGCCCGGGCTGATGGAGACCGAAGATGGGCGACAGACGCTCAGGGACGCGGTCGTTGGGATTCGTCGTTGCCTTCTCTGGGGCGGCATCGATACAGCCCAACAGTACGCGGACATTCTCTGTGCGATCTATGCCGCAGATCGCGGTGAGCGGGGCCGCCCCATGACCCGAAGTGCCACGTTGCCGCTGGCAGATGTCATGCTCATTCGGGATCCCATCTACCTCGCGAGGCTCTCGCGAAGTCCCGAAGTGATTCGGCGTGTTCGCCGGCGGCTCGATGTGCGGCAGGCGAGGGGGGATGAGGTGGAGCGTCGGTTCCTTGCGCGGTTCCGTCTTTCTATTGGTCGGTTGTTGCTCAGGATTGACCTTCGCACCAGCGACTGGTCTGCCGCTGTCGTTGCCTGGCTGGGGCGGTGGATCCCAAAGCACTGGCGGGGGCACCGGCGGGATCGCGCGGTTCGCGCGATGATCATTGCGGCGATGCGGCAGGCCGCGAGAGCAAGGCCGGGTGAAGAAGCAGTCTGGGAATCTCGCTTCGCCGCCCTCCACGCCCTTTCAGTCGCCGGATCGCTCCATCGCACTTCCGAGGCCGACATCCGCGAACTACTCAGGGTGTCCGACACCGGTCCCTGATACCGGTGTCAGACGCCCTGGCGAAGTTGGCCACAGGCTGCGTCGATGTCACGGCCACGCGAGGCGCGGATGTGGGTGTTGACGGCAGCGTCCCGGAGGACCTTCTGAAATGCGTGGACGCGATCGTTGACCGGCCGCCGAAAGGGGAGGCTCGGCACCTCGTTGTAGCGAATGAGATTGACATTGCACCGCAGGGAGCGACAGAGATCGACAAGTTGCCGCGCATGATCATCGCCATCATTGACATCTCGCAGCAGAAGGTACTCAAGAGTCACCTCTCGTCCAGTGGCGACAAAGTAGTCATGGCATGCGTCGAGTATCTCCCTGATCGGGGCAAACTCCGCCCATGGAATGAGTGATCGCCGCAAGTCATCGTCTGGGGCATGCAGGCTCAGCGCGAGGGTGACCGGCAGTTCAAATGTCGCCAGCCGCCGAATGGTAGTAGGCAGTCCCACCGTGGATACAGTCATGCGGCGGGCGCCGATGCCGCAGCCCCAGTCGGCATGCAATATTCGCAACGCATCGGTGACGGCATCGTAATTCGCCAGCGGTTCGCCCATGCCCATGAAGACAACATTGGTGACCCGACGTCCCGCAAGTTTCTCAACAGCAAGAACCTGTTCGACGATCTGGCCGCAGGTGAGATTCCCCTCGAGCCCACCAATCCCCGATGCGCAGAATGTGCAGCCAACCGGGCATCCAACCTGACTGGACACGCAGGCCGTACGGCGGGACCCGGACGGAATCAATACGGTCTCGGTCGTGCGAGGCCCCTCGTCCCAGCGAATCAGCACCTTGATCGTTCCATCGGAGGCAACCTGCATGTCCTCCGGCACGCCGCGCCGCAATGTCAAGGATGCCGCGATGGCTTCGCGATTCCTCGCGGAAATGTTGGTCATCAGTGCCGGGTCCTCCACCAGATGCCGGTAGACCCAATCGAGAATCTGCCCGCTGGCATGCGGCGGCAATTGCATGGCGGTCAACTGCGCCGCCAGCGTCTCGGGATCAAGGTCCAGGACATGCTGAGGGACATCGCTCACCGCGGAGGCTTCCCATTGATGGTGGGCGGCGTCGACTGCGAGGCGAGGACTCGATCGAGCGTTGGCGGCGGCGAAAAGGAGAGGTCTTCCAGGACAACCGCCTCTTCCCGCACTGTCGCATCAAATGACTGGACCAGGTGGTCGATGATCTCCCGAACAAGATGTTCAGGTCCGCTGGCCCCGGCCGTCAGCAGGATCCGATCCACGCCATCGTGCCAACCCGGCGTCAAGTCATGGATGTCGTCGATCAGGAGCGAGGGTTTACCAAGACCTGACGCTATCTCGGTCAGCCGAAGCGAATTCGAACTGTTCTGACTTCCAACAACCAGCACAAGATCCACATTCTGAGCAAGCGATCGCACAGCCAGTTGTCGATTGGTTGTCGCGTAACAGATGTCTTCGCTCGGCGGGGCGGAGATGTCGGGAAACGCATCGCGCAGCGCGGCAATGATGATGTTCGCATCGTCAGTGCTGAGCGTGGTCTGGGTGAGATAGACCAGCCGTGACGCATCGGCAATTGTCAGATCCGCAATACCGGCGGGCGATTCAAGCACTTGAATCGAATCCGGCGCAACACCAACCGTGCCGACGACTTCCTGGTGGCCTCGGTGACCGATCAGAATGATCTGCCAACCCCTTCGGGAATACCGGAGTGCTTCTGAGTGCACTTTGGTGACCAGCGGGCATGTCGCGTCGATCGTAATCAAGTTGCGACTGGCCGCCTGCTCTCTGATGACCGGGCTGATTCCGTGCGCACTGAAGACGAGAATGCCGCCTTCCGGTACCGCGTCAACTTCCTCAACGAAGATTGCGCCTCGCTGCCGCAGTGCTTCAACTACATGTCGATTGTGGACAATCTCGTGATAGACATGCACAATCTGATCATCAACGGCATCGAGCAGTTGTTCGACGATGTCGATCGCCATGTCGACGCCAGCACAGAAACCGCGAGGATTGGCGAGGATGATCTCCATGATCGGATTCTAATCCCAGAGCACGCGGGAGAGAAACGCCAGCGTGTCCGCAGCCTTGTCCAGACGAAGATGAGTCGGCGTTCCCGCTCCATGCCCCGCTCGCGTCTCAATGCGGATGAGGATGGGCGCCTCACCGCCCTGAGCATGTTGCAACGCTGCGGCGAACTTGAAACTGTGGGCCGGAACAACCCGGTCATCAGTGTCACCGGTTGTGATCATCGTGGCGGGATAGGCTGTACCCGACCGGACATTGTGATAGGGGGAATACGCCAGCAGAGTCGCCGTCATGTTTGGATCGTCCGGGTCGCCGTATTCGGAAGTCCACCCCCATCCGACCGTAAACAGATGAAAACGCAGCATGTCCAGAACGCCGACCTGTGGAAGTGCCGCGGCGAAGAGATCCGGCCTCTGAATCATGCACGCACCGACCAGTAGTCCACCGTTGCTGCCGCCTTGAATGGCAAGGCGATCTGTGCTGGTCCAGCCCTCCTTGATGAGCCATTCGCCGCATGCAATGAAGTCATCGAACACCTGTTGCTTCCGGTCAAACATTCCTTCTTCGTGCCATGTCCGCCCGTATTCGCTGCCCCCACGGATGTTTGCCACGGCCAGTACACCGCCTTGCTCCAGCCACACGGACCGAGTCACGGAGAATCCAGGACGAATGGCGATGTCGAAGCCGCCGTAGCCATAGAGCAGCACGGGATTGGAGCCATCAAGCGATGTGCCCTTGCGCGCGGTGATGAACATCGGGACGCGGGCACCATCCGTGCTCTCGACGAAGACCCGACGAACCTCAAAGCCATCCGTGTCGATCGGTACGCTGGTCCGCCACCACTCTTCAGTTGTTCCAGTTGTCAGGTCGCATGTCAGAATCGATGGCGGCGTGTCATAACTGGAGAAGGAGAAGTAGATGGTCTCATCTGCATCCCGGCCGCCAAAGCCGCCGATGCTTCCAAGCCCCGGGAGTTGCACCTGGAACTGTTCCTGTCCATCGAGGTCATGGATGGTTGCTGCGGCCGCCGCATCCTGCATCCATGCCACGGCAATGCGACCACCCACTAGGTCGCTGCCGTCAAGAATGTCTTTCCTCGAAGCGATCACCTCTCGCCACATGACATCCTTGCCGCCAACCTCAGCGGCCATGATGCGGCCTGACGAGGCATCGTCGTCGGTTTGAAAGAAGAGCGTGTCACCTTGGCTTCCGATCAGCGAATACTTTGCGTCGAATGATTGAATCAGCCAACGAGGTGTATCCGCGTTTGCCCGTGCGTAGAGCACGGCATTTCCGGCCGAAGTACCTTGCGATACTTCGATCACCAGCCATCGGCCATCTTCAGTGACTGCCGCGCCGTAGTACCGCTTTGGAAATGCCGCATCGAACCATACCCGCGTATCGTCCGACTGCGGCGTGCCGATGCGGTGCAGCCAGACCTGATTGTTCAGCGTCTGCGCAACATGCCCTTCATCATCGGCCTCTGGAAAACGCGTGTAATAGAAGCCGCTCTCATCCGCGAGCCAGGCGGGCGAACCGAATTTGATCCAATGCAAGGCATTGGGGAGTTGTTTGCCGGTCTCAAGGTCGGTGACGAACCAAGTGTCCCAGTCCGACCCGGCCGATGACTTCCCCCATGCGAGGTAGCGTCCCTTTGGGCTCGGAGACCAGCCGGACATCGCAATCGTGCCGTCCTCCGACCATGCGTTGGCATCCAGCAATACGCGGTCGCAGGCGTCGGCCGCATTCCCTTGATACAGCACACTGTGATTCTGCAGCCCGGAATTGCGAGTCTGAAACCACCTGGTGCCACGATGAACGGGAAGACCTCTACGCTCGTAATTCCAGACTTCCTCAAGTCGCTCGCGAATGCCGGGCCGCTCCGGAATGGCCTCAAGCCAAGCGAAGGTGAGTTCGTTCTCGGCATCGACCCATTCCTTGACCTCTGCACTCTTTCGAACATCCGCCTCAAGCCACCGGTAGGGATCTGCGACTGATGTGCCATTGATCTCCTCGACGACCGCACCCCTCGGCGCAGGCGGATACTGAAGTGGCTGCGAAGTAACGAGTGCGAGCAGGATGGCGATGGTCGTTGTCATGAGGGCTATCCGACGATGGAGGGAAGTGACGCGAGTCCTTTGGTCAAATCGATGGGGGCATCATCACCGATGAGTATGTCGGCCTCATAGTGCACGCTTAGCGAGCCGTCCGGCGTGGTGATGGGCCACTTTCCGCGCACCGAATCGGTGTCCGATGAGGAGACTGCCAGCATTGGTTCAACGGCGACCAACAGGCCCGGCTCGAAGAGTTTGGTTGCGTCCGGCCACTCATTGCGGCGCGTCGGCACGACATTGGAAATGAACGGCGGGGCGTGCAATGTTCGACCGTATCCGTGACCACCAAGGCCACGGATGAGATGGAAGCCGCACTCCTCCTCTGCAACCTGTTGAACGGCTCGGGCGAAGTCCAGCAGGGGCCGCCCGGGCATCATGGCCTCAATGCCGGCGGCGAGCGAGCGGCGTCCCGCATCCATCAGGGCAGACGCTTCATCCGATGCGTGCTCAATCGCCCAAGTCCACGCTGCATCGCCGATCCACCCGCGATGCAGAACGCCGATGTCGACCGAAATGAGGTCGCCCGGAGCAAGTGGTTCTCGCGACATGGTGTGCGTTCCGTGCACGATGCAGTCGTTCACCGAGATACACGATTGGCTTGGGAAGGCCGGAAGTCCAGGCAGCGTGTATCCGCGGAATGCGCTCTTGCAATCCAGCTGCTCCAGCATGCGGCCAACGAATGCGTCGATTTCCGAAAGTGTCAATCCTGCACGAAGAAACTCCGTCAGTGCTTCATGCACATTGACAACTCGTATTGCAGCTGCGGCCGCGGCCCTCGCTTCGCTGCCTTGGACAAGGACGGCATCGGTCACGGCTCCTCCTCCTCCTCCTCGACCGATTCCGAAAGGAGGTGCACAATGTCGCCGCCGATCGCCACCAGCAGCGGTCCGCCGCCGGCAACCTGCCAGGCCAACTCCCGCTCATCAGTGCAGTCGAGTAGTTGTAGGTCCGCCCGCTTTCCTACATCCAGAGATCCGACGCTGTCCTGCATTCCCAAAACGCATGCCGCATTGTGGGTGGCGGCCGTTATGGCTTCAGCCGGGGTCAGCCGCAGACGGCGGGCTGCAAGCGCAATGCTGAACGCCATGGATGGCGAGGGTGCGGATCCCGGATTGAAGTTTGTTGCGATGGCAACGGCGGCATCCATGTCGATCAACGAGCGGCCGTCGGCGTATCGTCCGTCAAGACAGAATCCGGCGGCGGGAAGAAGCACGGCAATCGTCTTGCTCGCTGCGAGCTTGCGAAGATCCTCCACCGTCGACGCTTCAAGGTGGTCGGCGCTGACGGCGCCCATGTCGATCGCTCTGGGCAACATGCCAAGAGAGTTGAATTGATCGACATGAATGCGCAGGGGGCAATCCAGTTCAGTAGCACGCTCGAAGAGACGCGTTACCTCATCAACCGACCATGCTCCGGTTTCGCAATAGGCATCGCAGGTGATACCGGGAAACTCTACCGTCACTGCAGGTAGCGTTTCCTCAATCATCCGATCGATGAAATCCTTCTGCGAGGGGTCGATGGCGTGTGCGCCAAGAAATGTCCCGACGAGTGACTGGGGAACGCCCTGCGCCGCGTCATGGACGGCCCGGAGCATCTTGATCTCATCCTCGGTAGTCAATCCATACCCACTCTTGACCTCGACCGTACCGGTGCCGACGGCGGCCAGCATGCCAAGCCGCCCACACAGCAGATCGGCCAGTTCTTCGCGCGAGGTGTCACGCGTTGCGCGGACCGTTGACATGATGCCACCCCCATGTTCGAGAATCTGCAGGTAGGTCGCGCCCCGCAGCCCCATCTCGAACTCATCGAGGCGGTTGCCCGCCCAGCAGGCATGGGTGTGACAGTCAACGAACGCCGGCATGAGGACGCGGCCGTCTGCATCGACGGCCATGATTTCTTCGTCCCCCACAGCGAGATCCTCTGGCGCCTCGCCACTGCCTATGGCGGCAACCAAGCCGTCTTTGACTAGGAGGAATCCGTTGTCGATGATGCCGAGGTCATGCATCTCTTCCCCTCGGCGAGGCTCCTTGGAACCTCTCAGCGAAAGGATGCGGGCGTTGATGACAAGGAATGATGGCACGGTCAGGTATTTCGCATTGGAATGGCGACGCCCTGATCGTCGGCGCACTGTATGGCTTCGTCGTACCCGGCATCCGCGTGTCGGATGATCCCCAGAAGCGGATCGTTTGTGAGCACACGCCGAAGCCGACCGTCCGCTGCGTCGGTTCCATCCGCAACGATGACCTGTCCGGCGTGTTGGGCGTATCCGATACCAACGCCGCCGCCGTGATGAAAACTCACCCAACTTGCGCCGCTCACGGCATTCACCGCAAAGTTGAGCAGGGGCCAGTCACTCACGGCATCGGTGCCGTCGAGCATTCCTTCCGTCTCCCGATTGGGGCTGGCGACGGAACCGCAGTCGAGGTGGTCCCGGCCGATGACGATCGGCGCGCTGACCTTGCCCGTTCGCACCAGATCGTTGAATGCAAGTCCAGCCTTGTCTCGCTCGCCGAGGCCGAGCCAGCAAATGCGGCAGGGGAGACCTTGAAAGGCCACACGCTCGCCAGCCATGCGGATCCACCTCTGCAGTGATTCATCCTTCGGAAACAGGTCCAGAATCACCTGATCGGTCGCCGCGATGTCCGCCGGATCACCGGATAGGGCGCACCAGCGGAAGGGGCCACGGCCTCTGCAGAACTGTGGCCTGATGTAGGCGGGCACGAATCCAGGGAAACCAAACGCGTTGTCCACGCCTCGATCGCTTGCCCGCTGGCGGAGGTTGTTGCCGTAGTCGAAGGTCACGGACCCCTTGTCCTGCAACGCCAGCATGAGTCGTACATGGCGAGCCATGGCGTCCATGCTTCGCTCCACATAGGCATCAGGATCATCTTCGCGAAGTGCGTCCGCATCCTCACGACTCAGGCCGTCCGGGTAGTACCCGTAGAGCGGGTCGTGGGCGGATGTCTGATCGGTCAAGACATCCGGCACGATATCTCTTGCATCCAGTGCCGCGAGCAGGTCGATGATGTTGCAGCAAACGCCGATGGAAGTAGCTTCGGATGCTTCCTTGGCCGCCACGGCACGCTCAAGGGCCGTGTCGATGTCCTCCTGTATTTCATCGAGGTATCGATCATGGAGCCGCTTGTCCAGACGCTCCTGGCAGAGGTCTGCAATGAGGCAAACACCGTCGTTCATGGTGATGGAGAGCGGCTGCGCGCCGCCCATGCCACCGCATCCCCCGGTGACCGCGAGACGGCCCTTGAGCGTGCCGCCAAAGTGTTGGCGTGCGCACTCCGCGAATGTCTCGTACGTTCCCTGCAGGATGCCCTGCGTTCCAATGTAAATCCACGAGCCCGCCGTCATCTGCCCGAACATGATCAGCCCCTTGGCGGCCAGTTCGTCGAAGTGTTCCTGCGTGGCCCAGTGCGGTACCAGATTGCTGTTGGCGATAATGACCCGAGGCGATTCGACGGTTGTCGTCACAATGCCGACCGGTTTGCCGGACTGCACAAGCAGCGTCTCATCGGCACCGAGTTTCTTCAAACACTCGATGATTGCGTCGTAGGCTTCCCAACTCCGTGCGGCCTGTCCCCGGCCACCGTAGACCACCAGATCCTGCGGCCGCTCTGCAACCTCCGGGTCGAGGTTGTTCATGAGCATCCGCATGGCCGCTTCGGCCTGCCAAGTCTGACAGGTCAGCGTGCTGCCTCTCGGAGCACGAATAACGCGTTTGGGGGGTGCCTGCGGCATCGAATTGGCGATGGTAGCGGGAGAGGTAGGCCCGTGCGCGGCGGGATATTGGGCGGACCCCCGGGAGGGAAAAGGAGCACGACATGACAACGAGCGAAGCGATCACGATGATGCCCGTCACCGCTGGTGTTTTCTGTTGGAACGAATTGGCCACGCGCGATGTGGGTGCGTCCTGCAAGTTCTACACGGCGCTGTTTGGATGGAATGCCGAGACGAACGAAGTGGACGGTACGCCCTACACGATGTTCTACAGCAATGGCCACCCGGTCGGCGGTTGCTTGGCAATCGACGAGAACTGGCCGGCCGACATGCCGTCGTGCTGGGGCAGTTACATTGCAGTGGACGATGTTGCCGCGGCAGTGAAACGGGCCGAAGAGTGCGGAGGTTCCCTCTGCTTTGGACCGCTGACTGTCACCGATGTCGGCGAGTTCGCAGGTCTTGTGGATCCTTCCGGCGCGGTCATCAGTGTCTTCAATGGAGGTGACGGTGAGAACCCAGTCGGGAACGGCGCGTTCTGCTGGAATGAACTGTCCACTTCCGAGCCGGAGCGGGCGGCGCAGTTCTACTGCCAGGTCTTCGGGTGGACGACGGAGTCGTCGACTTCCACGGATGAGCCGTACACGCTCTTCAACTGCGGGCAGACGCAGGTCGGTGGCATGGCCGAACTGCAGAACCCCGAGGTGCCGTCGCATTGGATGGGGTACATCGCGGTGGCTGATGTCGATGCGGCCACCGGTGCCGCCAAGGCACTGGGTGCGAGCGTGTATTGCCCACCGACCGATATTCCCGGCATTGGGCGGTTCGCAACGCTTGGAGGCCCCTGTGGCGCGACCTTCGCGGTGTTCACGACCTCCCATGGCTGCGGATGCGACGGCTGAAGTATTGCCTGAGGGAGACTTCACCCCTTGCAATTATCGAGGCTTGTGGCATGCTGGAGCATGATGAGGACACGCATATCCAATTTTAAGGCCGCTACGTTGTCGCTGTGCGCAGCGGCGACTGCGCCGTGGCTGGTTGCGATGGCGCGAGGTGGCGGTGCGCCACCGCCACTTTCCTCATGGACCAATGTCGCCACAGACGTTTCTTCGGGTACCGGGCACGAGCGGCATCGTGGTTCGGCATGGTGCGATATTGACGGTGACGGGCTGCTGGATCTCTATCTCGCTCACTTCGGCCAGCGGGTCGATGGTGTCTTGCTCGGCTCGCCGAATCAGTTGCTGAGGAATCTCGGTGGCGGGTCCTTCGAGGACATCACGACGCCGTCGCTGGCGATCGGAAGCGACCCCTCACACCATCCTGCCTGGGCCGACATCGACAATGATGGACTTCCTGATCTTTATGTGGGCCAGAGCGCAAACGGCGGAGTCTCCGGAAACCACTTGATTCGGCAGTCCGAGCCTGGTGCCTTTGAGGACATTACCAATGGGTATCCGCTGTCGATGCAGGTGACAACACGCAATGTGTCATGGCAGGATGTTGACAACGACGGGTTCGTCGATCTCTATGTGGCGAACTCCGGGGGCGACGATCTCCGGAACTGGCTCATGATGAACCAGGGTGATGGCACCTTTGTACGAGAGGAGTCCATCCTGAACATGCAGGGGTGGAAGGGCAGGGGGATCGCGTGGTGCGACTACAACAACGACGGGCGTTCCGATGTGTACATTTCGAACGGCGCGCAGGACAAGGCCCCGCCGCTAGCAAGAACCAATGCACTCTTTCGCAATGATGGCGGTGGCTCATGGACGAATGTTGCGAACAGCGTGGGGGTTGCAGACATTGGGCATGGTCGTGGCGTAGCGTGGGGTGATATCAACAACGACGGTTGGATGGACCTACTGGTCGGTAATAACATCGGGTGGGATGCCCCTGGCTACAACCGGTTGTATCGAAACAATGGGGACGACACCTTCACCGATATCACTGAGTCTGCTGGAATATGGGAGAATGTGCGAACCCGCGGTGTTTCCATGGCGGACTTTGACAATGACGGGCATCTGGACCTGTACATCGTGTCATTCGGAACTGCCGTGCTTGAGAATCGCCTGTTCCGCAACAATGGGGACGAGACATTCACGAATGTCGCAACGGGAACTCCGGCGGAAGCGCCGCTCAATGACATTTCCGGCTCGTGGGCAGATTTCAATAACGACGGGTGGATTGACTTGTACACGGTTGGAGGCAGCGAATTGATACCCGGCAGTGGTGAGAACCAGTTGCTTCGCAATGACAATCAGAATGGGAACCACTGGCTGCAGGTGGAATTGCGTGGCGTGATCTCCAATGCAATGGCCATTGGCGCACGCGTGCGCATCGTGCATCAGACCGCCGAGGGTGAGATGCACCAGATGCGGGATGTGCAGAGTGGATCGGGGTACAACTCGCAGCACATGATGCGAACCCACTTCGGGCTGCGGGACAGCACAACTGTGGACTTGATTCAGATTCAGTGGCCCTCGGGGATTCTGCAGGAGATTACGGATGTGGCGGCGGATCAACTTCTAATCGTTACGGAGGAGGGGACGGTGCCTCCAGTTGATTGCAACGGGAATGGCGTGGAGGATTACATCGACATCGCAACCGGCGTGAGCGAAGATTGTGACGGAAACGGCGTGCCGGACGAGTGTGACTGGCCGGATCAGCCGGATTGCGACGAGGATGGCCTGTTGGATGGCTGCGAGGTTGATCTGGACGCCAACGGCATTCCTGATGACTGCGAGTGCCACGCTGACTTCGACGGAAACGACGCTGTCTGGGTGCAGGATCTACTGATCTTGATCGGCAACTGGGGCGTTACGACACCGGGGAACGAGTGGATACCTGGCGATCTGGATTTCGATCGCGATGTCGATGTGCAGGACCTTCTGTTGTTCATCGATGCCTGGGGCCCTTGCCCCTGACCGGTGTCAGGCACCGGTGTCGGACATCATGCGTTCGATGGCGGCGATGTCGTCGGCGACCACGCGATCGGAGTCGCGATGAGGCACAGTTTCCCTGATCTGTTCGATGGCTGTCTCCACCCTTGATCCGCTCCGCAGGGGTCGCATGTGTTCGATCGCATCGGCCATCACCAGGAGTTCAATCGCGATGACGCTTCGGCACAGATCGACGCTGCGTCGAAGCAGCAGTCCCGCTGCCGGGCCCATTGAGTTGTAATCCTCCACGCCGCCGCTGGTCGGGATGTTGGAGACACTCGCGGGCATGGCGATCGTTCGCATTTCGGCGCAGCATGCGGCAGCGGTGTACTGCGCGATCATGAGGCCGCTCTCTACTCCGGGAGAACAGGCAAGAAACGGGGGCAACTCATGGTAGCCATCGCTTCCGGACAACACCCAGTTGGTTCGGCGCTCTGAAATCCCGGCGATGTGGCAAAGGGCGATACGGAGTTCGTCCATGGCAATGGCCAGGGGCATGCCGTGAAAGTTGCCGCCAGAGAGAATGCACCCATCCTCAGCGAACACGAGTGGGTTGTCGGTCACCGCGCCGAGTTCCACGATCAGGGGAACGGATGCGCCGGCAATGGCATCCATTGCAGCACCGAGAACCTGTGGGGCGCACCGCAGACAATACGGGTCCTGCACGCGGGGGTCATCTTCAACGTGCGAGGGAAGAATCGTCGAACCCTCCAACATTGACCGCAGTTCCGCAGCAACCTGCTCCTGCCCCGCCTGACCACGAACGGCGTGAAGCCGCTCATCCAAGCAGGTATCGGTGCCCTTCGCCGCGTCGATGGCCATCGCCGCGGCGAGCGTCGCGGCATCGCTCAGAACGGCGATGTCTGCCACCGCAAGACTGCCAAGTGCCGCCATGAGGTGTGTGCCATTGATGATGGCGAGTGCTTCCTTGCAGGAGAGGGTCAACAGATCCAGCCCAGCGGCGGCCATGGCAGACTTGCCCGGCATCTCTCGATCGCCAAGAAGGGCCCGGCCTTCGCCGATCAGGACCAGTCCAAGATGGGCCAGCGGGGCGAGATCGCCCGATGCGCCCACTGAGCCCCGGGATGGAACCAGAGGTGTCACGCCAGCCTCCAGCATGTCGCAAAGCAATTGCGGGATCGCCGGGCGCACGCCGGAATGGCCACGGCAGAGACTCGCCGCGAGCAACAACATCATGGCCCGCACGACTTCACTCGGGAGTGGCTCCCCAACCCCGGCGGCATGTGATCGAAGCAGGTTGACCTGCAATGTCTCCAGATCATCGCTGCTCACTCGCGTCTTCGACAAGGCGCCAAAGCCCGTGTTGACCCCATAGACCGGCGCGTCACCTTTGGCAGCGGTTTCCACCACCGCTCGGGCCCGTTCCATCGCCGCAATCGCTGTTTCGGCGATGACGACCTGCCCCCCAGCTCTCGCCACGGATACGAGGGCTGCAACCGGCAACGGACTGCCATCGAGGATCCAGGGTTTCTGTGACACGCCGACACAATACCCACTTGCTGGACGGGGCGGATCGTTGTTCAATGATCCCGTGCCCCCGCTGGTCCGAACAATCACTCTGAGTATTTCGCTTGTGATCGCCGCGATCATCGGCGTTTCGGCGGCTCCGTGGCTTGTGTCTCCTCGCGGCCTGCCGGGTCCGAGCATGTTCCTTGCCCAATCGCCGATTGAAGCGGTTCTGGCGGTAGTCATCGTCTTCGGATTGTTGACTGCGCTGGGTGCTGCGGCCGCCTGGCACCTCGGCATCAGCCGCGGTTTTCTCATCCTCGGATTCGGGCTGTTTGCCCTCGCGTGGCGTCTCGAAGGGGTGCGGGAACTCCTTCTCTCGGGCGCCGATGCAGGGTTACTTGTCGCTGAGGCCGGCATGGTGGCTGTGCTGTTGTTTGGGGCGGGATTGGCGATATGCGCCGCCGGGGCGGCGGTGGATGATTACCCAGAAGACGAGGGGACTCGGTGGTCACCAGCAGCGTTTGGCTGGGGCATCATGCTCGCCTTCTCGATCCTTCCGGTCATTTGGCTCCTTGCTCGCTCTCCGATGAAGGGTCAGTTGATCGGTGCCGCATTTGTTGGCGGTGTCGCGGTAGCGTTTCTCGCAAGGCGATTTCGCCCTGACGTGCAGGCGTTCGTTCTGATTGCCGCCCCTTCCGCTGTTGCAGCGATTGGGTATGCGATCGCACTGGTGTGGAGCGAAGGCGATCTGCAGGTCCAGTTCATCCAACAATCGCTCTCGCCACTGTTGTTGCCCATGCCGTTTGAGTATGCCGCCGGAACTGTGCTCGGGGTAGCACTGGGTCTTCGGTGGAGCGCGCCGGCGGCGGAGCCAATCGAAGGTTGACCCTTGAGTATCATGCCCCGCTCGTAACGGAACCCACATGGCACGGTCGTCTGAATCTCAAAGAATGAGCGGCGAAACAATTGGGTTTACAGCATTGCATCGTCCGGGAAGGGGCGAGTTGCTGCTGGTTGCGGTGATTTGGATTGCCGTGGCGATCGGTCTGGCTGTGGCGAGCGAGAACTTCGGACTCCTTCCAGACACATGGCTTGGACCAATGCTCATGGGGCTACTGCTCTTGTTCCCGTTCGGGTTGATTTCAGTCATGGTGACCTCAGCACGTCGGGTGCTGCGGCGAAAGACCAAGGGTGATGTGGCAGAAGGGCTTCGGTCGATGCGCATTCACTGGCCAGTGAGGCGCAGCGGTTCGGGGTATGGGAGATGGGCCAAGTCCGAGTTGGGTTTGCCGAGGACCATCGCTGATAGTTCATTGGAAGCAGGCTTGGACGACATCCCGGTACCGGCTGGTTTGATTGAGCCGGAGCGTGTGCGGTCGTCGCGTCCCGGGACCATTGTGGGCTGCCTGCTCGGCGGGCTGTTCGCGGTGTACTTTGCATCAATGGCGATAGTGGTGGCATTGAGAACCCCAGGCACCACCGGGAAGATGGTGGGTTGGGCGGTGGCAGTGTGGTTGTTGTGTAGTGTCGTGATCGGCGTTCTCCGCCTGCCCATTGTGCACCGCAGCCGCCGATTGCCGGCATTCCTTCGCTGGCTTGGGAGGGGCGCGGTTCTTTATCGCGCGGTTGTGGTCGGCCCGGGGTGGGCAAAGCACGGTCGGCGCATCTGGCGTTCTGATCGGGATCTGCTGCTCATCCGCCGCCGCGGGTACCGGCTTGCGTCAGCTGAGATCGAGTGCATGCTCGTGGGAGTGAATGGCCGGCGGCGGCTGACCTTCAGCGGTGTTGGAGATGATGACTTCCACCTTCTCCTGCAGGGGTGGAATGTGGCGGAAGTTCGGATGGACTTGATTGACTCGGACCTGGGCTAGACTTGCGGTATGCAAACAACTGCCGCCCGCGAACAGCTCATGGCATGGCTGGTCCGGAAATTCATGTGCCCGTTGCTAGCGATCAGGGCGCGGGCTGTATTTCAGGAATGTGCCGGTGGCTTCCCAGAGCGCTTCGAGTTGGTCGATGCGATCGCGTGCTTCGTCCCCGATCTGCCGGACGACCTGCGCGACCAGGAGTTCGGCAGCGATGACCGCCGGAATCGAACTGTCGAACGGTCCGACCGCGGGAATGCTCAGGCCCACCCAGATCTGGGTGAGCGAGGCCAGGGGCGAGAGCGGGCCGTCGGTGATCGCCACGATCGTCACACCTCGTTCGGCCAGAGTGCGAGCGGCGGAGATGGAGCTTCGACGGTATCGGGCGAAATCCAGGACCACTGCGGCGTCGCCGCAGGCGGCGCCGCAGAGATCGCGCCCTGCGGAGTGCTCATGGACTAGCGTTACGCGCTCTCGAACTATGGAGAGGCCGCTTTGCAGCGCCATGGCGCCCGCCGTCGAGGTTTCGCCCGAGAGAATCCACACCTGCCGCGCGCTCACGATGGGTTCGGCGAGCGCCGCGAGCCGCCCTTCGTCAAGGGCATCGAAGGTCGCCTGCACGGCGTCCTCGACCGCGGACCGAATCGGCGACATCGACCCCTGGGGGTGACGGATGCGGTGGCTCGGTCGCCTCATCTGCTGCGAGAAGCTGTCCCGGACGTGGCTCTGCAGGTCCCGAAATCCGCCAAACCCGAGTTTGCTCGCAAATCGGACGATAGAAGGGGGGCTGGTCTCGACCCGGGCGGCCAAATCGGTCACAGTTCCGAAAGCCAACAGCGATGGATCCGCCGTTATCGCTTCAGCAATACGGCGTTCGGTCGGCGTGAGCCGATCATTGGCAGATGCGATCAGATCTTGGATGGGCACGTATGATCTCCGGTGGACAATTTGTTACACTACCATAGGAATACTGTACTTGCAGTTACAAAATGACGGAGTAAGCCCGTGAGCAAGCGATCGGAATACACCCGTACTGACCGTGAACAGGCGTTTCTCGACGGCGTTGAGGACACGAAGCACCACCGAGAGATCATCAGCGGTCTCAGTCCGTTCCTTGAGGAGAGAGCGCCAAGCGATATGCTCGACTTCTACACCTCGGATGAAGTCGTCCAACTTCGCACCTTGAAGGGCACGGACCGCGATGTCGAGAATCGCATGCCGGTCAAGGTCACTCGGCACTACTACGAACTTGCCCAGCAGAGCCCTTCCCTGCGTCGAATCGTCAAGGCAAGTCCGGACGAGACGAATGACCTGCGGGGGTCTGAGGATCCCGGTCACCAGATGGACTACAGCCCCGTCGAAGGCCTGCTCCACAAGTACGAGATGGGTCTCATGTACGTGGTGTCGACATGTTCGGCGCACTGCCGTTTCTGCTACCGCGAGGAACTCATCGCGAGAAAGGAAATCGAGCGGCAGGACGGTGTGGTGGCCAAGAAAGGGCTCGCCCAGATTCCGGACATCACGGCGTATGTTCGTGAGCACAACAAACTCGTCGCGAGCAACGGCGGCGTGCATCCGCAGAGCGGCCGTGAGAAACTTCGAGAGATCCTCCTTTCCGGCGGTGACCCGATGGTGCTGAACAACTCGAAGCTTGCCGCCTGGCTTGCCGCGCTCGCCGAGTCCGACATCGAATCGATCCGCATCGGCACCAAGGAGATGGCGTTCTACCCGGATCGGTTTGATGATTCATTCGTCATGATGCTCGACCGGTTCCACGAAGCCTATCCGCAGGTTGGTCTGCACATGATGGTGCACTTCAATCATCCGGATGAGTTCCTGCAGAAGGATGCCGAGGGGAATTACGTTGAGGACGCTCAAGGTTTCAAGCAATGGGTGCCCGCCACCGACCGAGCGATGCGCAAGCTGGTATCGCGGGGTTGGCTGACGGTTGAGAACCAGTCACCGATCATCAAGGGCGTCAATGACGACCCCGATGCCCTGCGCATCATGCAGCGCGAACTCAAGCGTGCGGGTGCTGACAATCACTACTTCTTTTGCGGCCGCGACATCGTGGCCTACCGGGCGTTCAACGTGCCGATCGAGACGGCGTGGAACATCCTGAACGAATCACAGAAGGGTCTGTCGGGGATCGAGAACCATGCCCGTCTCTCGATCACGCACTACAAGGGCAAGACCGAGGTCAACGCGGTGACGCACGAGGCCATTGAGGGCCTGCCTGGGAGCGAGAGGGGCGTGGTGATCTTCAAGATCCTACGCAATGCCGGCAGCGCGCCGGATCGCGGCAAGGTCTGCATCGTCGGTCGAAATCCGGAGGCGATCTGGTTCGACGGGTATGAAGATCGCGTGCTGTATGACGAGGCGGGCCTGTACGACTACGCCAGAGTGGCCGCGCGGGGCGAGGCGTCGACGAAGGCGATCTCATGATTGACAAGGCCGTTTCGGCTCCCGCCGACGCCGTAGCGGACGTCTTCGACGGCGCCGCCGTCATGGTCGGGGGGTTCGGCGAGGCTGGCAGCCCAATCGAGTTGATCCATGCGCTGATCGACCAGGGCGCCTCTGACCTGACCGTGATCAGCAACAACTGCGGGAGCGGGGAGGTTGGCCTTGCGGCCCTACTCAAGGCACGTCGCGTCTCGAAAGTGGTGTGCTCTTTCCCGCGAACGGCGAATTCGACGGTGTTTCCGGAGCTCTACCAGGAGAAATTCACCGAGCTTGAACTCGTCCCGCAGGGAACGCTTGCTGAACGCATTCGCGCCGGAGGAGCCGGTGTTCCCGCATTTTTTACTCCCACTGCGGTCGGCACGCCGCTGAGCGAAGGGAAGGAACAGCGCCAATTCGGTGACCGCAAGTGCGTGCTCGAACACGGCCTCACCGCTGATTTTTCGCTCATCAAGGCGAGGGCGGCTGATACGCACGGCAATCTGGTCTACAACCGGACGGCACGGAATTTCTCGCCGCTCATGGCGATGGCAGGCCACGTCACGATCGTGCAGGCTGCTACGCTCCTGGCGCCGGGAGAACTCGATCCGGAGATGATCGTGACGCCGGGCATTTTCGTCGATCGCGTGACGTGCGTTGCACACCCGGCTCACGAATCCGAGTTGGTTGCCGCGGGAGTTTCGTATCCATGAGCGAAGGTCAGGAGATGGGTTGGTCGCGTGAAGACATGGCTCGGCGGGTGGCCCAGGACATCCCGGATGGCTCGTACGTCAACCTGGGCATCGGGATTCCGGAACTCGTCACGAAGTTCGTCCCCGAAGGGCGTGAGCTCATCTATCACACCGAGAACGGACTGCTTGGCATGGGACCGTCGCCCGCACCGGGCGCCGGTGACCCGGAGTTGATCAACGCAGGAAAGCGCCAAGTCACCGCGATCGCCGGTGCGTCCTACTTTCACCAGGCCGACAGCTTCGCCATGATTCGAGGCGGGCATCTGGACCTCTGCGTCCTCGGTGCGCTCCAGGTTGCCCAGAACGGTGACCTGGCCAACTGGTCAGTGGGAGGGCCTGACGCTATTCCCGCTGTCGGCGGCGCAATGGATCTCGTTGCGGGCGTGAAGTCGATCTTCGTGATCACGAAGCACTGCACGAAGGACGGTGCGCCAAAACTCGTTCAGCGGTGCACGTACCCGCTCACCGGTCTCGGTGTGGTCAATCGTGTCTACACCGATCTCGCCGTGATCGATATCACGAAGGAAGGATTCCAGATCCTTGAACTGGCGCCCGGAGTCGACTTCGAAACAGTCCGGCAACGGACCGGCGGAGCGATTCACCCGCCGAGGCGGCGGACGGGGAGCGAGACGTGAGGGTGGGACGCAGTGCCGAGCTCTACGCGCGAGCGCAGCAGGTCCTACCCGGCGGCGTCAGTCGCAACACCGTCCTTCGCGATCCGCACCCGGCATATGCGGACTACGGATCGGGTTGCCGGATCGTCGACCTTGAGGGCGTTGCCCGCATCGATTTTGCCAACAACATGGCGTCGCTGATCCATGGCCACGCATGCCCAGAGATCGTCGCGGCCGTGACCGAACAAGTCGCGCGCGGAACGGCCTTCACGATGGCCACTGAGATCGAGGTTCGCTACGCGGAACACCTCTGCGGGCGAAGTCCGTCCTTCGAAAAGATCCGCTTCATGAACTCCGGCACCGAGGCACTGATGGTGGCGGTCAAGGCGTCACGCGCGTACACGGGGCGCTCCATGGTGGCAAAGGTCGAAGGCGCCTATCACGGCGGCTATGACTACGCCGAGGCCAGCCAGGCGCCAGATCCCTCGACGTGGGGCAGCGAGGACCGACCCATCAGTGTCCCGCTCGTTCACGGAACGCCGCGGTCGGCGCTCGAAGACGTCGTGATCATTCCCTACAACGATGTCGATCGGGCACTGACGATTCTCGACGAACACGCCGATGCCCTGGCATGCGTGTTGCTCGATCTCATGCCGCACCGTGTGGGCCTCAAGCCAGCCGACCGCGAGTTCGCCTTGGCGATACGCGACTGGACAAGGCGGAACGGGGCGCTCATGGTGCTTGACGAAGTCATTACGTTCCGATCGGAATACGGTGGTCTTCAGTCGCGATATGACCTCACACCCGACCTGACCGCGCTGGGCAAATTGATCGGGGGCGGCTTCCCTATCGGTGCGGTGGCCGGGAGTACGGAGGTGATGGATGTTCTGAATCCACGAGCCGCTCAACTCCGATTCCCGCATTCGGGAACATTCTCGGCCAACCCGATTTCGATGACCGCGGGCCTTGTCGCCATGGAGCGATTCGATCGGGCGGCGGTGGAGCGACTCAATGGGCTCGCCGACCGCGCCATGAAGGGCATCCAATCGGCAATCGTTGAAAGCGGCGCGACGGCGTGCCTGACCGGTGGAGGGTCGATGTTCCGAATACACATGAAGGAAGCGCCACCGCGAAACTACCGAGAGGCCTATGTGAGCCTTGAGGAAAAGCAACGGCTCGGCATCCTGCTCGAGCACATGTTCCAGGCCGGCTTCGTGATGATCAACACGTGCTCGGCCACGCTCTCCACCCCGATGACCGAGACCGAAATCGACGCGCTGGTCATCGCAATCTCAGAGGGGCTGGCGAAGATCAGTCCGGGAGGATGACGTTGCACTGCCGTCCACGAGTTCGGACGGCGCGTGGCTGCGATCAGGGGCTCCAGGTCGTGAGCAGTTCGATCAGGTCGCTACCTGATTCGCCACCGTCAACTGGGCAACCGCCGGGCTAGCAGGGTCTTGGCAGAGCGTGGGACCATCAGCGTTATCCACCACCATCTGCAGCGTCATGCTGGCCAAACTCTGTTCCAATTCTCCCATTGCATGGTCAATCTGCAGGTGCAGCGGGCAGAGGGAGTGTTGATGGTCTTTGCGATTCAGCGGACACGAATCAATTCGATCCAACGGGTCAATCGTGTTGACAACATCGAGGAGCGACACGTCAGTGGGGTCGCACACCAGAATGAAACCGCCGGTGCGGCCGCGTTTGCCACGGGCCAGCCCCGCTCGGGCCAGATGCTGCAACACCTTGACGGCATACCCCGGAGGCACAAGCGTCGCACTGGCAATGGTTTCAGCCGTGATAGCACGGCCCTTGTGTTCCGTGAGAAGAATCATGATTCGGAGTGCGTATTCGGCAGTGCTTGACAGCATATAGGGCTCCAAGAGAGTTCTGGATAACCATATCATAATTAGAGTTATTCAGAATAAGACCGCTGGAGGAGAGCCGCTTTCGCTGCTCCCAATTGCCGCTGCCGCATCCCATTTTCCGGCCAACGATCCAGCAAACGCTCCAAATAGGGAATAGCAAGGTCCGGACGGCCCCCGCGCAACCACAGGTCCGCCAACATGCGATCCGCGTAGGCAGGCCGATACAAGCCGGACCAAGCCACCACCTCCAAATGACCTGCGGCGGCTGAGAGGTGTTCCACATCGGGCTTTTCCATGGCTTCCCGCCATGCCGCTTGGCCTCGTACCTCATGCCAACGGATCCAACCACTGTGTACCAGCAAGCCGGCCCCCAGCGTCACGATCATCATCCAGATTGCGGCAGCGGGACCATAGATCCCTCCTCTTCGCAGCTGCCAGCGTCCCACCCTGACATTGGGAAGTCGCCAGAGCCGGACTGTGGTCACAAGCGCCCATGCGACGATCAATCCAAAGGCAAGCGCAAGCAGAAACGGAACCTCTCCGTACAAGCCGCGCGTTGCGAAGAAGCCGGCGAAGAACGCCGCGGCGCCGAGCAACTCCTCCGGCCATGTCCACGCCCAACGAACCGATGGGCGAAGGACATTGTCGAACGACCTGCCCGGTGACGGCCGGCTCCATCCCCAAGCGATAGCATTCTGTGGGCAGGACATGACGCAGTCGAGGTCCTTCAGGCATCCTGGGTTCACGACTTTGCCATGCACTTGAATCTCGTGGTGTACCCGAATGTGCGAAGTGCAGGCGGCCGTACATTCGCCACAGCCATTGCATGTTCCTACGAGTTTGATGGAAGCCGGAGACACCCGATTCACCAAAGCGAATAGTGCGCCATACGGACACACATAGCGGCAGAACGCTCTTGAACCCAGTAACCACACCACAATGCCACCGCACACCACAAAGGTGATGGACGTCATGACCGGGCCGGGGAGATTCCGCATCAGGTCGCCTGTCGTAAGCGATCCAAACCCCTGTTGGTCCGAGAGCACGCGTATGCCGGGGAAGGGGTCGCCGGCGATCCATCTTGCGATGGTGGGCCAGACGAACATGTACAGCAATGCGCCGATGGCAATGAGAGGGAGAAGCCGCGACCGAATCGGTTTTGGCCGAATATGGATCTTCGCCAGCAGCCACGAGGCTGCATCTTGCAATGCCAGAATATGGCACAGCCAACCGCAGAAGAACCGGCCGAAAAAGAGGACACTCAGCATGAGCACCAGTAGAAAGATGGCGCCGACCGTGATGACGCCTTCCTCAATCGTATACATGGCTTCGTTGAGTTCAAACGGGGCGACGGTCGTGCCGGACAGTTTCCACTGGACATAGTGAACGACAAAGAGTCCGTAGATCGCCAGCAGTGCGAAGGCCCGCCAGCGGGACATGCGTCGTTGCCGCCGCGAAATCTCCACCGCACTTGGCAGCCCGCGTCCCATCATGCCGTGACATTCGCGATCGCGCGGAAGGCCGCAAGTCGCGACTCCAGTCGTTCCCTTGTCGCTCCGAGGATGCCGTCGAGCCCAAAGGACTCCAGCGTGAAACTGGCCGTCACCGTGCCCCATGCCATGGCAGCCTGCATCGTGGCAAAGTCCGCGTTGCCGATCGAAGCAAGATGCCCCATGAAGCCGCCAGCAAAGCTGTCGCCCGCACCGGTCGGATCAACGACCGCGTCATCCTCAAGTGGAAAGGCGGGCAACACGGCAACACCGTTCCGGTGCACCAACACAGCACCATGTTCCCCCTTTTTCACAATCGCGAAGGTCGGTCCCAATTCCAGAATTCGCCGCGCCGCTGACAGCGGATTGCGAATCTCGGTCAGCTGCGCTGCTTCCGCATCATTCAGAATGACGCCATCTACCCGCGCAAGCAACGAGAGGAGTTCGTCGTGGGCAATGTTGATCCAGAGATCCATGGTGTCCGCCACAGCAAGATCGCGATCCGGAAACTGATCGAGCAACTCCATCTGGACCGCCGGATGGGTGTTTGCAAGAAAGATGACGCGGCTGTCGGCGTAGGTTGCCGGAGCCTTCGGCGGTGGTTCCTCCACGACGCCGAGTTCGGTGAAGAGCGTTTCCCGCTCGTTCATGTCATCGAGATACCGCCCGCCCCATGCGAAGGTGCGGGAGTCTTTCCGCAGTTCCAGGCCATCGAGGCAAAGCCCTCGAATTCCAGTCAGAATGGCGCGGTGTTCATCGGGCCAATCGCCACCCACGGCCGCTAACACTCGGACTGGCGCATGGTAGAAGGAGGCGGCGGCAGCGAAGTAAGCGCACGAACCTCCAGGGACACGTTCCACCTTCGCGGTTGGCGTATGGACCGTATCGATCCCAATCGTGCCTGTCACAAGCAGTGGCATGATTGAGAGTTTACCGCAGCACTTCGCGAAGGTGTCCTTCTGCTTCAGCAAGTCGCTCCGCTGCTTCTTGCACGCTCAGTGCGAGCCTGTGCATGACGATGGCGGTCTTGACATCGCCGCCGGCTTGTGCGAGCACTTCCGCGGCTGCGTGGCGACTGAGGTCACTGGAACTGGCGACGATCCGGATGGCTCGATCCCTGAGCTTTTCATTCGTTGCGAGGAGATCCACCATGAGGTTTCCATACACCTTGCCGAGTCGTGTAAACAATGTTGTCGTGATGGAATTGAGCGTAATCTTGGTCGCCGTGCCCGCTTTGAGCCGCGTGGAGCCAACGAGCAGTTCCGGCCCGGTATCAAGAACAATGGCATGGTCCACCTCTACATCGTCGCAAGGGACGCATGTCAACAGGGCAGTACAGGCCCCGCTCTTGCGGGCGAGGGCCACACCGCCCATCACCCACGGCGTCGTTCCACCCGAAGCGATCCCAAGCACGGTGTCACGCTCCGAAAGCGTCAGCGATTCAAGGAGGGGGGCAGCGCCGCTCGGATCGTCCTCGGCTGCTTCGGAGGATCGCCGCAAAGAGGAATCGCCACCGGCGATAAGCCCGATGATGGTTTCTGGATCGGCTTGAAAAGTGGGGGGACACTCCGCGGCATCCAACACTCCAAGGCGGCCTGAAGTTCCACATCCAAGATAGATCAGCCGTCCACCCACAGCGATTCGAGGGACGATCGCATCCACAAACGCCGCGATGTCCGCCGCGGCCTGTTCCACTGCTTCAATAGCGGCATGCTGGTCAGCGGCGAGCAGCGCGACGCAGTCGGTCGTGCTCAACGTGTCGAGCGCAGGCGCATCACGCGGCGGCAACTCTGTTGCAAGATGACCTCGATCGGGTGGAAGTGACATGTTGACAGTCTCCCACAACGAGCAACGCCCCGCCGGAGATCGGCGAGGCGTTGCAACATTGCGTTCGGAGAACGACGATCGTCAGACCATGTCCTTGAGAGCCTTCAACGCGGTGATCTTCACGCGCGTGGAGGCGGGCTTGGCCTTGAACCACTGCTCTTCGCCGGTGAAGGGATTGATGCCCTTGCGACGAGGCTTCGCAGCGACCTTCTTGGTCTTGATCTTCATGAATCCACCAACATTGAAGGTGCCCGGACCGCGGCGTCCAAGGTCCTTCTTGATGTAGGTGCCCATCGCCTCGAAGACCGAGGCAACTTCCTTGCGGGTCAGGCCCGTGTCATCGGCGATGGAGCCGTAGATCTGTGACTTGGTGCGCGGCTTGGTCTCGGCTGTTGCCTTTGCGCGGCCTTTCTTCGTCTTCTTCTTCGTAGTGGTCTTCTTCTTGGCCATGGACTGAATCCTTTCCTATGTCCTCGATGGATCCTCCCGCCACAGCGGCCGAAGGAATCGTCTGCAGGCGTGAACTGTATCGTCCGCCGCGATTGCGAACAAGCCATTGGCCCCGGAAATTACGGTGTTTTTGCGACCTCCGGCCGAGTACGCATGACCAACAGAAGGAGGTACCCGGTTACAACTCCAACCGCCAGCAGTCCGCCGCCGAGGACCCACTGGTGGAAGAGGAGTTTGCCTGATCCAAGAAGCAGCGAGAAAAGGCAGACCGTGCAGATCGCCCACTCGACACTGTCCCGTCCCAGCGAAGCGCGGTTTCCAGTGGGCCCGACCGCCCTCCAGCCCGGCCCGCCCACCTGCATCTTCTTGTGAAAGGCGACGGTGGCAGAATTGATCCTGCCATAGAACAGAGCGACCGGGAGCCAGACAGCCGTGACGGCTACGGTGGAGACCAGCACGCGTGCCGCGAACATGTCCTCCTTGGTGCCGTCCGGATGTATGACATCCGGGAGCCAGATCAAGGTGCCGCCGGCCACGATAATTGTGGCTGCAATGGCGACGATCTCCGTGAGGGCGTTGACACGCCACCAGAACCATCGGGCGATCATGACCGTCCCCAGCCCGGCGGCAAAGACTGCCAGGAATTTGAATGCATCGAGGATGCTGGTGAGTTCAGTCGCCACGAGGACCGCCAGCGCGGTAAGCACGACCATGGTGATTCTCGCAACCATGACATACTCCCGCTGCCCGCGGCCAGGCCGGACATAGGGCTCGTAGACATCATTGACGATGTAGGAGGCGCCCCAGTTCAGGTGCGTGTCCATGGTGCTCATGTAGGCCGCCAGCATGGCGGCAACCATCGCGCCTTTCAGTCCCACCGGAAGGAAGTGGTCGATCATGAGCGGGAATGCTCGCTCGGGATCTTCGATGCCCGGGAAGTAAATCAGCGAGAGCAGGCCGACGATGATCCACGGCCAGGGACGAAGCACATAGTGACAGAACGCGTACCAAAGAAAGGCAAGGCGCGCATCGCGTTCTGTTCGTGTGGCGAGAAGCCTCTGCACCGCATAGCCGCTGCCCGGCGCCGAAGCCCACCACAACATGATGATGTACACGACGAAGGCAAACGCGGCGATGTCGAATGTCTCGAACCGGGGCACGAAGTGGAGCAGCGTTTCCTTGAAATCGGGAGCCGCTGCAAGCCTTGCCATCATGCCATCGCCGCTTGATGCATCCACGTAGGCGATGACGGCCAGCCCGATGGATCCGATCATCGCGAGCGCAAATTGAATGATGTCGGTGTAGACCACCCCATACAGGCCGCTGAGCGCGGAGTAGAGCAGGGCTACCAGTCCCAACACGCCCAGGACGACCCAGGTCGCGTCGACCCCGAGGAATAGATCACCGGGTTCGATGCCCAGCAGCACCTGTACGACTTTGACCATCGCCAGAGTGACGGCGGCCATGACCATGCAGTTCTTGCCGACGCCTTGGAGTAGCGATTTGAACACGCGGAGAAACCGCGTCCTTGGCCCATCACCATATCGCAGCTTGACGAACTCCACATCGGTGATGACTTCGCTTCGTCGCCAGAGCCGAGCAAACACAGTTGCGGTTGCGACCTGTCCAATCAGGATGCTCCACCAGAACCAGTTGCTGAAAATACCTTCATCGCGTGTCATTCCCGCGATGAACACGGGCGTGTCCGCGGCGAATGTGGTGGCAACGATCGATGTGCCTGCCACAAACCAACCCAGTGAGCGGCCCGCGACAAAGAAGTCGCTCGTACTCTTGCTTGCACGCCGCGTAAACCACGCGCCGATAGTGATGGCCGAGGCGATGTAGAAACCTACGATGACCCAGTCGATTACGGCCATGCGAGGCGGCACCATAGCGGACGCAATCTCCGGAAACCGAAATCAGTGTTGAGCCGGGTCTGTCTTCCGGTCAATCAAGAAGACCGGGAAAGTCGCCGTCGCCGCCTGGCAACAGGAGTTTTCGGATACGCCCATAGTCATCTCGGCTGTTGTACTCGTCGCTCGAGTTTTGCCCAAGGGAGGACTGTACGGGGACACCGCCGCCATCGGTCGTAGCGAGCCACTCCTTGTGAAGGGCTTCGGCGGCGTCGATTCTGATGCTGCGTGTTGAACCGTCGAGGAACGAGACATTGACGCGGCCAGGTTCCCACCAGACTGCCGGAACTGTCGCCCACTCCGGGGCGTTCGGGTCCGGGTGGATATAGAACCCGTCTTGGGCAGGGCCATTCTTCGCCTGTTCAGAAATGCTGCACATGGTGGCCGATGGCTGCGGAACCCGCGACATTGTGGGGCAGGCTTGCCAATAATCAAACTGGCCGGTTTCCAGAAGTGGGCGGAGGTTCTCATCATCATCGTTCGCCCCGCGGGAGACACCGACAAACCCATTGAGAGAGTAACTGCGTACTTGTGCCGTCTTGTCCAGCGGGGATTTGTATGCCGTCAGCGTTCCGATGTACTCCCACGTAAGGGCAGCTCTGAGCGCATATTCAGTACCCACTCTCAGCGTGCCGCTCTCCTCATCGATGCCGTAGTCCCAGACCCAGTTCAGCGTTGGATCACAGTTCTCCAATTCGGTCGTTCTGGGGCTGAGAAGTCGGCCCTTGTGATCCACCGCGTATGCGGAATCCGCCTTTGCGATTCCGCGGTGATTCATGAGATCCGCAGCAGACTTGCTTCTCGTCATCATTCCACCCAAGGCCACTACAACGAGGCCTACCAAGACCGCGATAATCGCGATCACAACCAGCAATTCAATGAGAGTGAATCCACATCTACGACGGAATTGTGACGATGCAGTCATTGGTGCAAAGAATCTCCTCAGAGGACGCGGCGGGAGATGATATGCCCCTTCCGCCACAATGGCTGCGATACTGAGGGTTCCAGCCCGATTAGAGCAGGAAAGTGGCCATGACGAGATGGCAAAGGTGGTCCAAAGAGTCATTTTGGTTGACCTTTGAGCCCAATGTGTCACTATAGCAACGGGTCAGAGGGAGACTGATGCGATACCTGATGATTGTGGTCATTGTGGGGTTTGTGGTGGTGGATCCCTGTCCTGCGGATGTCTGGACCGTGGACGACGACGGCAAGGCCGACTTCAACACTATTCAAGCAGCCATTGACGCCGCCTCCGATGGGGACGAGGTGCAGGTGCATCCGGGTGTCTACTCCGGCGGCGGCGATGAAGTAGTCGACATGCTCGGGAAGGCGATCTGGCTACACGGCAGCGGTGCAGCCGACGTGACCGTTATCGACGGCGAAGGAGTCCGCCGCGGCATCCTCTGCAATGGGGACGAAACGGCCGAGACCGTCATCGAAGGATTCACGCTACGAAACTGCGCTGCGACCTGGGTGGACTGGGACAGCGACGGCACGATTGACAACTGGGAAGTTGCTGGCGGCGGCATGGGGCTCGGCGACAGCAGCCCGACCATCAATGCCTGCACATTCTTCAACAACACCGCCGTCAACGGCGGCGGCGGCGTGTTCGCGTTTCGAAGCAGTCCAACGCTTACAGACTGCACGTTCACCGGTAACACCGCCACGGGCGACAGTTCCGGCGGCGGCATGTTCAATCGTTCCTTCAGCGAAGCGACGCTCACCAACTGCTCTTTCCTCTTCAACGATTCGGAGACGCTCGGCGGCGGCATGTACAACGACGATCACAGCAGCCCGACGCTTACGGACTGCTTGTTCGCCGAGAACACAGCACAGAATCGTGGCGGCGGCATGTACAATCGGTATTTCAGCAGCCCGACAGTCAACAACACTTCATTCAATAACAATATTGCCGTCTCTGGCGGCGGTGGCATGTACAACTCCACCGGCAGCGGGCCGTCTCTGACGGGCGTGGACTTCAACGACAACTCGGCAACCGCCGACGCGGGGTACGGTGGTGGGATTGTCAACTACAACAGCAGCCCGACCATCAACGCATGTTCATTTACCGGTAACACATCGGCCCAGGACGGCGGAGGCATGTACTGCTTTGTGGGAAGTTATCCAGTCATCGTCGACACGAGTTTCCTCAAGAACTCCGCCGCCAACCGCGGCGGCGGCATCTATTGCAAGTACTACAGTGAACCCTCCCTGAACCAGTGCACGATTGACGGCAATACGGCCGGTCGAAGCGGTGGCGGCATCTACATTCACAACAACTGCACGCTTACAATTGATCGAAGCAGCCTCAATACGAATACGGCGGTCGTGGAGGGCGGCGGTCTGTGGACAGCAAATGCGACGACCCTCCACATCGACGATTGCGACATGGCATCAAATTCCGCGGCCCTTGGCGGAGATGTCTACGCCCAGCGGGGAGCAACCGTACGGTTCGGTGGCAATAACACTGCGGAGGATCTCGCCTGCACAGGCGCCTCGACAACCCTGGCTTTCGCAGCGGACTCCACCTGCACAGTTTCCGGGGCAGTCTCGCCCTCGGAAGACGGTGGTGTGTCACTTGACATTGACAATCTCAACACGACTCCTTCACTCGTCGTCTCCGGCACGCTTGCATTGCATGGTAGCCTGGCGATCTCCAACAACACCGGCAGTCTCCTGAATGCAGATGTCGGTCTGGTCATCCCGCTCGTACAGGCAACCACACTGCCGCCGAGCAGCCTTGGCAGCGTGGTTGTGCCGCCCATGGGAGAAGACAAGGGATTGGTCGTAAAGGAACAACCCGCCGCCCGCGGTGGCGGCACCGAAGTTGCGGTCGAAGTGGTCGATGTGACAGAAGTGGATGTCGACGATCCATTCCTTGCGGGCCTTGATGGCGTGCCGATAGATATCGTGTCCTTTGATGCTGATAATGATGGCGCCGATGAACTGGCTGTTCTTGTTGACGGCACGCCCGGGACGGTGGTGGTATTTGCGATCACGGAAGACTCCCCGCCAACGCTCATGGAGGGATTCATGAGCGATGTGGGGAACGGGCCTGTTGACATCGACGCCGCGGACATCAATGGAGACGGTCTGGAGGACATCCTTGTTGCCAACGCAGACGATTCCTCCATGACGGTTCTGTTGACAGCTCCTGGAGTTCGAGGCACACCGACATTTGTCGCTTCTACAGTCATCGTTTCGGGTGCAGGTCAACGGGTGAGCTGCGCGGCGGCAATCGATTGGGATGGCGATGGGGACATGGATGCAGTTGCAGGTGTCGACCTCGTCAATGAAACACTCAATGACGGATATCAGATCATGCTGGATGTCATTGGTGGTTCACCAAAGACGGGACCGTTTCTTTCCATTCCTCTGTATGACCTCGACCCGGACCCGGACGCGGATGACCTGGTTGGTGATCCACCAACGGCTGTAGCCGGGGCTGCAAACGGTGGGGCCGCGTGGGGTTTCGCAGGCGGCACCCAGTACGGCGCAATGCACCACGGCAGCGATGGCCGATCGGTGCTCGATGTGCTGGCGAATCTGGAGGGGTATCGCATTGTCTGCATCGAGGCGAGAGATCTCGATGATGCTGGAGGAGATGGCAACATTGACATCCTCGCGGCGTCGGATGAAACGCAATCGGTGTACTTGATCCCTGGCGAGCCCGCGCTTCCGGATGGGTTCGACGACTTGATCCCAATTGCGGTACTTGAGCCGGTTGCGGATGTTGTCGCCATGGATGCTGATGGCGACGGCGACATTGATCTGATCGTCACTGCGCCCTTGACCGAGAGCGGGGACTCACTTGTGCTCTTCCGAAACGATGGCCCCGCCGGCGAAGGTGTGCGGGCGCTCAAGGGACAGGTCTGGTCGAAACAGGTCCTGAATACGGGCGGGGCGCTGACGCGACTCTCCGGTGGCGATCTTGATGGAAAGGGCGAGGGGGATGACTGGGTGACCGGGATCGCCGGACCTTCGGGCCTTCTGGGCAACGCCAGTGTCATGGAACAGAGCAATATCCTTCGCGCATCGTGTCCGGAGGATGTCAATGGCGACGGCATCGTCGACATCACCGATCTTCTTGCCGTCATTGCTGCATTCAACACCGCAGGTCCCCAGGGCGATGTCAACGGCGATGGCATCGTTGATATCACCGATCTCCTGCTCATCATCGGCGCGTTCGGCGTGTCCTGTTGATGGATGGTGCAATGGTCTCGATGTCGGCCTATGATTCGAGCGTGAGGAACGCGCCATGAGCAGTGGAAATTTCCCAACCGACCCGGATGCTGAGACCCTCGGAATGCCGGATGATGAGGGGGACAGCGGCGAAGGGAGCATGCCGGAGCCCGCGGCGTTTGCCAGTCAAGGCATACCTTCGGAGATCGGTCGTTACAAAATACTGGCGGTCATCGCCAGCGGCGGCATGGGCATCGTCTACGAGGCGATGCAGGAGAGCCCGCGGCGGCGAGTTGCCCTCAAGGTCATCAAGGTCGGGGCGGCCAATGAGATGGCGCTTCGGCGGTTCGAGTTCGAGTCGCAGGTGCTTGCAAAGCTGCGACACCCGAATATCGCGCAGATCTATGAAGCGGGTACATGGGAGAGCGAGCAGGGAACCGCGCCATTCTTCGCAATGGAGTACATCCCCGACCGGCGGCCGATTATCGAGTTTGCCGACAAGAAGGATTTGACGATCAGGGAGCGGATGGACCTGTTCGTCAAGATCTGCGACGCCGTGCATCACGGCCACCAGAAGGGAATCATCCACCGCGACTTGAAGCCGGACAACATTCTCTGCGACGGAAGCGGCGAACCGAAGATCATCGACTTCGGTGTCGCGAGAGCAACCGACGCGGATATGGTCGTCACCACCATGCAGACAACGATGGGGCAACTCATCGGCACGCTGCAATACATGAGCCCTGAACAGTGCGAAGCAAATCCGGATGCCATCGACATCCGCAGCGATGTGTATGCCCTTGGCGTGATCTTCTTTCAATTGCTGTCCGGTCATCTGCCATATGACCTGAGACAACAGGCCATTCATGAGGCGGTGCGCGTCATTCAGGAAGTGCGCCCCGACTCCATGAGCACGACCAACATCCGCCTGCGGGGCGACATCGAGGTCATCGCGATGAAGGCGCTCGAAAAGGATCGACAACGACGCTATCAGTCAGCTTCCGATCTTGCACAGGACATCCATCACTTCCTCAACAACGAACCAATTGAGGCTCGCCCTCTCAGCATCGCTTATCAGGTCCGCCTTTTTTCGAAAAAGTACACGCGAACGGTCGCCGCAGCGGCGTTGATTGCCCTGTCCATCATCATTGGCGGAACCGCCAGTGTGCTTGGGTGGCGGGAGGCCGATCGGCAGCGAGATCTTGTGCAATCCCGCAATCAGGTTCTTGAAGGAACTGTCGTTTCACTACTCACCGGTGTTCGCGATGTCGTGCAGGATCTGGGCGACTCTGCGGAGGCCCAACGGGCTCTGCTTGATCTTGCCAACGATAATCTCAGCGCGCTCGACGACGGTACACCTGCCACGCCAAAGGAGCGGGCCCAGTTGGCTGCCATCTGGCTTCGCAACGCCAAGTCCAATCTCAGTGTCTCCGGCATTGGGTTTGGCGGTGTTGTTGATGCGGAGTCCGCGCTCGAGAAGGCCGATGCGGCACTCAACTCAATCAATCTGGAATCCGTAGCGGACGAGAAACTCGCGATGGGCATCCAGAACATGCGGCTGGATCTCCCGAAGTACCGCGCGGAGGCTGCGAGAGTGCGGGCGGACCTGGCGACTTCCGAGGCCTCAAAGCAGACATTGCTCCAACAGGCAACGACGGTCTATCGTGATCGTTCAGCCTCTGGTCGTGCGTATTTTGATTCCACTGGCCACTGGAAGGGTCTCGATGTTCAGTGGTCATCCCAACAGGGTCTTGGAAATACATTGCTTGGCCTGAACGATCTGGATGGTGCCCGCGCAGCGTTCGGGAACGCGTTGGTACATGCGGGGGCACTCATTGATCTTGGGCCCACAAAATCGGTTCGCTGGCGACGCGGCAAGGCAATTGCTCTCTACGGCCTCGCCAGGCTCGATGCTGATGAAGATCCCCGCGGGGCTGTTTCCTCGCTCAATCAGGCAGTGCCGATTGCGAGGATCATCATGGAGGACGAATCCCAAAACGATCGTCGACCGCGGGATCTGGCACTGATGCTCGCCCTTCGCGGCGAGATTCGTTTGGAGAATGGGCTGGATGTGCAGGCAGGCCTTGAAGATCTTCGCGAGTCGGCGACACTCCTGACACTTCGTGCTGTGGAGAGTCCTAGAGAACTTGCATCTCAAGAGGATTTCGCCGAAACGCTGACGAAGATCAATGATGTTCTGCTCAAGGCGAGTCGTGAGGACGATGCCCAGAGCATCCGTGGTGAGGTAATCGGCCAACTGCGATGCATTGCGGATGCCGAGGCATTGGCTGGCCGCAGCGCGTGGCAGGAGATACTGGAATCGCTCTCTGCCCAACC
>PVBE010263840.1_pt1 | contig 34943 bp, 29 predicted proteins | sample 1631181 | NCBI WGS metagenome assembly PVBE01 (sample SAMN08397723, study PRJNA350692) | Marine metagenome, whole genome shotgun sequencing project. | isolation source: water | place: Pacific Ocean | collected 2012-04
CGTCGCAGTCTTCTTCTGCGACCACGCCGTCCCCGTCGTTGTCGATGCCGCCCGAGTCGATGGGGTCCTTGTTTCCGCAGGCGATGACCAGGCACAGAAGCGAGAGCAGGGTGAGGCGTTGCATCGGGGCTCCTCCATTGGGGAACCCCACTCTATGAGAACGGCCCTGAATTGGTCAGCGATTTCCCGGCCCGCCTGGGGCTGAGATCACCCTTCCAGCTTCTCCACCACGAGCGAGATGAAGTCGTGCCGGTCGAGCTCGCCGGCCTCGTAGGTCTCGGCGAACCAGAGCACGATGGAGTCGCGCTCGCCCTTCTTCGCCGCCCTGGCCACCGCGGGGCTGAGACGACAGAGCTCCACGATTCGGCCCAGGACGCCCTGCGACGCACCGTGGCCCGCGTGGTAGCGAGCGCGCAGCCAGCGGAACATCAAGGTGATCAGGGCCGGGTCGGCTTCTTCATAGTCCTGACGCAGGTCCTCCAGCGGAGGCCTGCCGTCTTCCAGGCCAGCCAGCAGGCGTGTTGCGGTCCTCTTTTCGTGGGCGAACTCCACCTCAAGCCTCCATCGTGCAACCCCACTCTAAGAGAACAGAGCGCATCAGCGCGTGATTTGCTGGGCCGTCCCTCTCAAGGGTCTCGAGGCTCGTCTCTCAGGTAGGGCCTCACCCGCATGCTCATCCGCTTCAGCCAGTCGGACTCGAAGGGCGACAGCCGGGCCCGCATCAGGATGCGGCGCAGGTAGTCCTCCGCATTCTCCCGGCGGTCCTTGCCCGGCCTGAACACCTTCGTGATGCTGAGGTTGTCCAGAATCTCGTTGGCCCGCACGGTCGCCTCCTGGGCTGAGATGATCTGCACCGGTTGGGCGTCTGAGCCGTCCGCGTGGGGGCGGATGGCCCCCGCTTCACGGGAGAGCTGGTACATCACCACACCCGCGGCCAGGGCCAGGTTCAGCGAGCCGTGGCTCTGGACCGTCTCGATGGTGTACAGGGACTCACAGCGCTTGAGCTCCTCCTGGTGGAGCCCGGTCCGCTCATTGCCGAAGACCAGTCCGAAGCGCTCGGGCCGCCCGGTCCGAGCGATCTCCTCCACGGCATCGCGCAGATCCCCACGAACCGGCCGGTGCGAGCCCACACGGCGGGTGAAGCCGATCAGGCCCCCAAGATGCTCGTCCAGCTCCGACAGCTCATCGACCACGACCGCCCGGTCCAGGCAGTCCGTGTAGCCATTGGCCATGTTCAGCAGGGCATCGTCGCTGCGCCACCCCGACGGCGGACTGACCAGGAACAGCCGGCTGAAGCCGAAGTTGGCCATGGCGCGCGAGACGGAGCCGATGTTGCCGGGATGCTGTGGGCGGCACAGCACGATGCTGGCGAGGGGCGGGTGGGGCATGGGCTCAGAGATCCATGCGCAGGACGTGGGCCTTCCGGACCTTGACGTCTGCAGCGGCCCGAAGCTCCGCGACGTAGTCGTCGTACAGCGCCTTCAGCGCCTCGTTCTTCACCTTGCGCAGGACCGAGCCCTTCATCTGCTCATAGGGCCGAACGATCTCCGCTCGTCGGTCCTCGACGCGCACGACCACGACCGCGTCGTCCAGCCGAACCTCGGTGTACTCGCCGACCTCGAGCTGAAAGGCCGCCTCCACAATGGCGGGGTCCAGGCCGGGCTTTCCCTCCCGGGGGACAAAGCCCAGGTCGCCCTGACGCCGTCGGTAGGGGTCCTCCGAGTACTCGAAGGCGACCGCCTCGAAGTCGTCGGGAAGCCGGAATCGCAGCGACGCAATGATGTCGTAGGCCTGGGCCTCCGTGCGCGTGTCCCCGAAACGCACCGTGAGAGTTCGGATCTGCAACTTCTCGGGAACGACGAACTCCTCGAGATGGGCCTCGTAGTAGGCCTGCAGCTGCTCGTTGCTGAAGTCCGAGTTGTGCACGCGGCTGTAGACCTCCTCCCGCAGCAGCACGTTCACCATCACCTGCTTGACCTTCGGGTCCGTGCCCAAGCCTTCCGCGAGCGCGCGCTCCGTCAGAAGCTGATCGTTGATCCAGGCGCTCACCGTCTCGACCTCGGTCTGTTCCTGCTCCGGGTCGACCACCGACAAGACCTCGTCGCCCACCTGGGCGATGCCCTCCAGGCTGCGGTCGACCCGCACACCCTGAAGCTCCCCATGCTCCGCTGCCCAGGCCTTGTTCAGTCGGACATCGGCCTCCAGACGCAGCGCGAGGAAGTAGTCCTCGACCATCGCTTCCAGGCGTTCGTTCTTCACCTTGCGCAGGACGCTGCCTTTCATCTGCTCAAAGCTGCGCTCGACCCTGGCCCTCTCGTCGGCAACAAAGACCAGGACCCACCCCTGGGTGGTCCGAACCGGCTGCGAGACCCCCTGGAGCTCCGTGCTCCAGGCCGCCTTCACGACGCTGGCTTCCATGCTGGGGTTTCCCTCGCGCGTGATGAAGCCCACGTCTCCGCCTCGCCGCTTGTAGGCGTCCTCGGAGTGCACCGAGGCCAGCTCCTGCCACAGCCCAGCCGGGTCTGTGACGAGCTCTTCGCGCAAGGCGCGGATCTCTCTCAGAGCATTCTCTTCGGGTTTCTCATCGCCCACCTTCACCGTGAGGGTCTTGACCTGCCGCTTCTCCGGCACGACGAACTCTTCCTTGTGCTCGTTGTAGTAGGCCCACAGCTCCTCGTCGGAGATGTCCGAGTTGCGAAGCTGGCTGTAGACCTCCTCGTGCAGCAGGACATCGATCATGACCTTGGCGACCCTGGGATCGCGGTCGAAGCCCAGTGCCAGGGCATGCTGGTACAGCACTTCCTGCGCGACCAACGCGTCGACCGCCGCCAGGCGGGTCTCGTCGGTGATCGGGCCCTTCTGTAGAGTCATCTGCGCTCGCCAGGCCTCGTCATCGATCGCGGTACCGTTCACCACGGCCACCTGGGCGAGTGCGGTGGTCAGCAGCAGCCAGAGCATCCTCTCTCCTTTCTGCGCTCAGGATACGGCCACCACGCCGCGATCCGGTCAGGGCAGAGTGAGCTGACCCGCCTGGTCCTCGGCGTTCGCGAAACGGATGCGCTGGCCCTCCAACAGGTGGACCGAGTCGAGTTCCAGCCGCCAGGGCGCGTCGGGCGTGGGCCGGCCCGACACGGTGAACTCGAGCTCGATCACCTGGCCCGGCTGAGCAGAGAGCTCCTGACGCAGCTCCTCCTGGGCATGAAGGACCAGATCCAGGGGGTAGTAGAAGGGCGCGACGCCTGTGTTCTCGACGCGAACGAGGGCCCGGTCGCCTTCGATGTTCACCTCACGAACGGTGAACTCGTAGCCCAACGAGAGCGCCGCCTGCTCGGCCCGCTCCCGCTCCTCGCTGGTCTCGTAGTCCATGCCGAAGGCGCCGTGGTTCAGCAGATAGGTGGCGTGGGTGGCCTCGACGCAGGCACCAAAATCCTGGGCATAGGGACCAGTCTGGTAGTCGGACTGGAAGATGGTGGCCTGCAGCTCGGGCCGCAGCTCCCCTCCGATGGGGACCTCGGTCCAACGGTCCTCGGCCCCGGCGGCGGCGAGCTGGTTGGCGAAGAACCACTCGATGTCCCCAACCGTCGAGTAGGCAAAGGAGTCGTCGTGGAAGCCCACGCGCAGGTCGGGGCTGTCCGCGGCGGGGTAGCGCACCTGCACGTGGGTGCTCTCGAAGGCCTGTGTGTACGCGCTGAGGACCTCGTTCTGCACATCAGCGTCGGCGAACCAGTCCGCGTTCGGCCATGTGTGCCACTCACCCCAGTGGCCCAGCAGGCCGATCTGCACGAAGGCGATGCGGGGGTCGCCGTCATAGGCATCGCCCAGCGCGGCAACAAAGGCGGTCATGGCGGCCCGAAGGTCCGGGTCCGAGTAGTCGGGGGACAGGCCGCCACCATGGTCCGAATAGGCCTGCTGCTCCACCTCGCCGACCAGGTAGTCGGGCAGACCCGAGGGCAGGGTCGGGTAGTCGATGTAGGGCCGGAGCACGACCTGGTGGCCTCGGCCCGAGGCCGCATCGAGCAGGGGCTCCAGGCGGCTCCCAAACAGGAAGGAGTCGGGACCGTCCATCAGCTCGGCCAGCGGAATGTAGGCAAACTCCAGGCTTGCGGGAAAGTCCGTGACCGGCTCGCCCCAGGCATAGGAGTGCATGAAGCCCTGGAGCGGGTTTCCCGCCGTCACCGACGGGTCGTAGGTGAACGGAACGATGAGCGGCTCGCTCACCTCGCTGTCCACCGGGGAGTCCGAACTCTCGTCGGACGGAGAGCTGTCCTCGACCGGGTCCGAACACGGCCCGCATGCGGCCAGGAAGACCAGCACTGGCTCAGTCCCCCGTCGAGGAAGGCGCTTCGACCCCGCTGGTGACCTGCCTGGCAAGGGCGGGGATGAAGTCCTTCCGGGGCACGCTGACGGGCTGCTCGACGATCCAGCGCAGGAAGAGGAAGATCCCGCCCCGCAGCCCGACGTAGAGCGTGGCCGGTCCGTGCGCCAGGCGCACGCTGTCCGCGTTGCTGATCATCCAGTCCCGGGCGACGTCCATGAGCGTCTCCTCGATGGGACCCAGCACGGAGTCGTCGCTGAAGGGAGTGGCCTCGCGAAAGAGCTCCCGCATGAGCTCGCGGTGAGGCAACAGCAGCTCCACCAGGCCCTCCAGCCCTTCCTCCACGATCTGGGTGATCGGCCGCCCGACGCCTTGCTGGGCGACCGAGCGCAGCAGGTGCTCCGAGCCCAGGAGCCCCCGCTCGATGATCCCACTCAGGATGCGCTGCTTGTTGGGGAAGTACTGGTAGATCGAGCCCACGGGAATGCCGGCCTGCTCGGCCACCCGGTTCGTCGTGAAGCCATCCGCGCCGCCGGCGATGAGCACCTCCATGGCGGCGTCCAGGATCTGGTGCACACGCTTCGCGGATCGACGCTGACGCGGCACGTGGACCAGCGACCGGAGCGGCAGCTTTGCCCGTTCTCTCCCCTGGGGCTCGGTGGCGTCCGCCTTCATCGCTCAGTCCAGCACGTTGGACTGGGTCTGCTCCCAGTCCGCACAGGTGTCCACGCGTTCCCCGAAGTTCGCGTCCTCCGTCATCGGCCAGGGGCTGTCGACCTGGGGGTGTTCGTCGCAGTCCGAGAGCATCTCGTCCACGAGCGCGTAGACCGCCAGGAGATCGCCGGAGTCCAGGACTTCGGTGATCTCCTCCACGCTTCGGGGTGCTGGGTAGGCCACCGCGGCGAAGACGCACATCTCGCCGTTCGCGGTTCCGTCGTTGACGCTGGTTTCGCCCTGCTGGTCACTGAAGTGGCAAGCCCAGTGCACGCCGTCTCCCGCGGCCACGGCGAAGGTCTCCCGCTCGAAGTGGAGGATGGGCGGCGTCTCCCACCACTTGTTGACGAAGAAGGGCTCGGCTTCCACCGACTCCGAGGCCGCCGAGTAGCGGTTCAGGGTCGCGCAGTCCCCCCGAGCATGGTTGTGGGTGGAGACCAGGGCGAGCTCGACGTCCCGGTTCATCACGCAGGTCCTCGACTCGATCTTCTGGCCCCCTGCAGGCACCTCGAGATCCTTGATGTCGTCGAAGATGAGGCTGGCGACGTCCTCTACGGTCGAAGGGTCGACGCGTTCGATGTTCAGCGCCGCGTTGATCAGCAGGGGCTCCTCCCCCAGGTTGAGGTAGTGGTGCTGAACCACCAGGACCAGGGGCGCCACGAGGGGAATCCCGACCCCCTCGGGCATGGTGATGCGCTGGCTGGTCCGCTGGCTGGGGAAGATGGGAAAGGTGAGCTCCATCACGTTGCCGAGCTCATCGCAGTCGTAGGTGCCCAGGCCCACTCCCAGCGCATCCTCTGCGGCCCCCTCCTCCAGGAAGGCGTCCAGGAAGGAGAAGCGACCGAGAAAGACGTTCATGTGGTGCGTGTTGTCCGAGGAGCGACTCTCCAGCTGGTCGACCCAGACCAGGAGCTCCTCAGCCGTCGGCTCGATGCGCACCACGCTGCAGACGAAGGCCTCCGAGTAGGGCTCCACCACAACCGGCTCCGTGGTGATCTGGTAGCCCCACTCCGGGGGGGACAACTGGACCGTGAGGTCGAGCACTTCCGGCTCGCCTGTCCCGCAGCCTGCAGCGAAGAAGAGGGCCAGCCATGGGGCGGTCGAGAGGAGGAGCCGTTTCACCGTGGAGTCTCTCCGAGGATGGGACCCGGAGAGTAAAGAGGATTTAATATGAGCGCAACTCATATTTTGCTCATTGTTCTTGAACGGCCCCGGCGAGGAAGGTGGCAGCCGCGCTGAAGAACCGGTCCGGACACTCCTCCCAGTAGTGCCCACACTCGGAGAAGACGGTCTCCTCCAGCTGCGCTGAGCTGAAGTGCTGGCTGCTCGAGAGGCTCTCGGAGAGGAAGGGATCCGCTTCGCCGGTGTAGACGGCCACCGGCCCTTCGTAGCGGGCGGTCTCCACCGTGTAGTCCCAGCCGAAGAGGTTCGAGTCCGAGGTTCCGAAGAAGGTCTCCAGGTCACAGCTCGTCTCGAGCAGGCCTGGCGTCATGGGGAAGTCGGTGTCGTAGAGGTAGACCGGCCAGATGGTCTGGAAGTAGGGCGCGCAGTCGTTGGAGCCCTCGACCACGTCGTAGCCCTCGGGGAAGGTCCCGTCGGCCTCGAAGGCGGCGATGCGGGCCTCGAACTCGCTGCTGTCGGTGTCCCAGTAGGTGACCGGACTGCTGGCGAAGAGCTGCAGCGAGGCCACCCGCTCGGGATGCGCCGCCAGGTAGGCGATCGCGAAGGCGCCCCCGAAGGAGTGACCCAGCAGGTGGAGCTCTTCCACACCCAGCTCCTTGCGCAGGGCCTCCAGGTCGCCCACGTGCGCATCGAAGCTGTAGTCGCTGTCTGCGGGATGCGGCGTGTCCCCGGTTCCCCGCTGGTCGTAGGTCACCACCCGCACTTCGGTGGTGGCCAGGACCTCGGCGCTCTCACAGTAGTCATGGGACTGGCCCGGCCCACCGTTGATGACGACCAGCACGGTGTCCCCCTCCCCCACGCTGCGCAGCGCAAAGTCCAGGCCGTCATGCTGCATGGTCCACTCGGTGGCCTCGCCATCCCAGGACTCTCCCGGCAAGAGCTCGGAGGGCTCCTCGCCACCCGCGGAGTCCTCGGTGGTCCGGGCATCGCAGGCCACGGCGAGCACCGTCACCAGGCACAAGGGTCGAAGGGACGAGACGATGGGGTTGTGGAGCGTACGCACAGGGGCCTCCAGGCCGGGGTTGTGTGCAGCTGAAAGCAAGGGGCGTGCCAGCGCAGATCGGGAATAGCGAGCCTTCGGGCTCGCGCGGTGTGTCACCCGTGACGTCTCGGAGCGTCTCGCAGAGCCTGCGTATACTCCGCGCATGCTGGCCCTTCGGCTCGGTCACTTCTGCCTCACGGAGCCTCTGGGCGAGGGAGGCATGGGCAGGGTGTGGCGCGCCCGCTACGAGGGCCCGGGTGCCGAGGGACTGGCCCCCGAGCTCCGCCGCGATGTCGCGGTGAAGGTCATGACCGCGGAGAGGGCGAGAGAGCCCGCCTGGCGCCATGCCTTCGCCGCCGAGATCCGCGCGGTGGCTCGACTGCATCACCGCTGCATCGTGGGCATCCTCGACTTTGGCGAGGTGAGCCCGGCTGTCGCCGAAGCGAGCGAGGGCCAGCTCCTCGCAGGCAGCCCCTGGTACGCAGCAGATCTGTGCGAGGGAGGCTCCCTGGCAGCGCGCTCACCGGGCTCCTGGGAAGACATCCGCTCCGTGCTCCTGTCGCTGCTGGACGCCCTCGCCCACGCTCACGCTCGGGGCGTGGTCCACAGAGATCTGAAGGCCGCAAACGTGCTCTTCGACGGCGCACAGACCCTGAAGCTCGCGGACTTCGGTCTGGCGATGGACATCCGTCTCCTGCCGGATGGCTCCGCAGAGCCCGGCTACGTCGCGGGCACGCCCTCGTCGATGGCGCCGGAACAGTTCGAGGGCTCGCGGGACGTGGGGCCGTGGACCGATCTCTATGCGCTGGGCTGCCTGGCTCACCGCCTGGTCTGCGGGCGCCCGCCCTACCTGGCGCGAGGCCTCGAGGCTCTGCGGGAAGCCCACCGGACCTGGCCCCTGCCGAGCCTGGAGACGGTCCTGGCGGTTCCCGACGGACTGGAGGCCTGGCTCCATGGTCTGCTCGCCAAGGATCCAGCCCAGCGCTTCACCCTGGCGGCGGACGCTCGCCGTGCCCTGCTCGAGCTCGAAGCAAGCCCGACCGGGTCCCGGTGGCCGGACTGGCGTGAGCCGGAGCCACCGAAGGGCTTTCAGGCCACCGGCCTGCCCCTCTTCGGGCTGCGCTCCATCCCCTTCGTCGGCCGGCAGCTCCAGCGTGATGCCCTCTGGGAGCGGCTCGGTGAACTCAGCCGCTCACGAGAAGCCCATGCGGTGGTGCTGGTCGGACCGGCCGGTGTGGGCAAGTCACGGCTTGCCTCCTGGCTGGCTGAGACCGCCCACGAGCGGGGCCTCGCCACGCCGATGCTCGCGATCCACGGGGCCGGGGTCAGCGATGGCTACGGGCTGGCGGCCATGCTCGGGCGGAGGCTGGGAAGCTCCGGTCTCCCGCATCGTGCCGTGGCCGACCGCCTGGAGCGGAGATGGGAGAGGAAGATGGAGCCCCGTGCGCTGGCTGCGGTCTCGCGCCTGCTGGCCTCCGAGCGGGTCCCCAGCGCCGCCTCGGAAGCGGAACGCCACACCCTCTTTCAACGCATCCTGGTGCACGAGACCCGGCATCGGCCGGCGATCGTGGTCCTGGACGACGCGCACTACTCCTCCGATTCCCTCCGCTTCGTGCAGAGGGTGCTGGCCACGGCGGAGCAGCTGCCGGTGCTCTTCCTGCTGACGGCGCGAAGCGAAGACCTGGCCCTTCGCCCGGCGGGCGAGGTGGCGCTCGAGAGCCTGCTCGGGTCCTCGCGGTGCACCCGGCTGGAGCTCGGCCCCTTGTCCCCGGACGACTGCGCCTGTTTCGTCACCGAGATGCTGGGCTTTCGAGCGGACCTGAGGGGCCGGGTCATCCAACGCATCCAGGGCAATCCGCTCTTCGCGGTACAGCTCGTCTCCGACTGGGTCGCTCGGGGAGTGTTGCGGGTCGACGCCGAGGGCTGTCACCTCCCGGACGACGAGCCCGTGTCCATGCCCGTCGACCTCCGGTCCGCGTGGGACGCCCGCCTGGAGACCTTCCTGGCCCACCGGCCGGCCCACCACCGCCTGGCCCTGGAGGCCGCTGCGGTCATGGGCGGGCCGGTCGACACCCCGCGGTGGACCGCGATCTGCGAGCGCCTGGACGCGCCTCCGGAGGGTCTGCTCCGCGCCTTGCTGGACCAGGGCCTGGCGGTCGCCGGTGAGCAGGGATGGGAGTTCGTGCACGGCATGCTCCGCGAAGCCCTGCAGGAAGGGGCCCGAGCCTCGGAGCGGTGGGCTTCGCTGCACTCCGCCTGCGCCAGCGTGCTGCAAGCAGGGCCCCATGACAGGAGCAGACTCGGGCGGCACCTGCTCGCGGCCGGGGAGGCGCAGGCCACCGTCGAGCTGGCCGCGGGCCTGGACACCGACATGCGTTCCGGGAAGCTCGCTCGCGCCGAGGAGACCGCTCATCTCCTCCAGGGGGCGCTCGCGAGGGCCCCCATGGCGGCCCGTCTCGCCGCCGCGCTCCAACGGGTCCAGCTGGCCCGGCTGCGGGGTCGGATCCACGCTGCTGCGCGGGAGCTGGCCTGGTGCGAGGGCGCCCTCGGCACCGATGAGTCAGAACCACGACTGGCCGCTCTTACGGCGACGGAGTGGGCTCTCGTGGCCTACCGGTCCGGTGAGATCGAGCGCGCGCTCGAGCGCTCTGCCACCGGCGAAGCGCTGGCCCGGCAGGTTGGGGCCGAGGACCTGGTCGGGCGATGCCTGGAGCTTCGCGGGAGGGTGCTCACGGATCGGGCTCAGTGGACCGCTGCACGCCAGAGCTACGAAGAGGCACGGGCGGCCTACGCGGGCTGCGGCGACGAACTGGGCGTGGCCACCTGTGAGCTGGGCTCGGCTTGGGTGGCTTGCAGCGAAGGGCAGCTGGCCCTGGCCGAGACGCTCATCCGCTCCGGCCTGGAGACCTTCACACGCCTGGGCCACCGGGAGCAGATGGGCAACGCCCACAACCTGCTGGGCGAGCTCGCCCGCGCCAGCACGTCCATGGAGGAGGCGGTCCAGCACTACGGACGGGCCCTGGAGTTGCACGACAGCTGCGGAGCCACCGGGGGCGCGACCATCGCGGAGCTGAACCTCTCGCTGGTGCTCCTCGGCGCCGGTCGCAGCGACGAAGCCCGGCGACGCGTCACCCGCCGGCTGCGCACGGTGATCGCGCTCGGACACGACCAGTTCGTGGAACCGGGAAAGCTGATCCTGCTCGTCTGCGATGCGCAGCAGGGGCGCTGGTCGGGCTGGCTGGAGAAGCTGGAGAGCGTGTCCGCAGCGCTCGCCCAGTCGGGCCAGGTGCACGAGGATCTGGCCCGGATGGCGGAGCTGAGCGCGCTCAGCGCCGACGATGCGGGCCTCAGCACCGAAGCCTCCGCGGCAAGAAGGCTGGCCGCAGACCAACGCCTTGGACTTCAGGCCTCTGTCAGCGCAGGTCCTCCGGCCTGAGCCCCCAGGTCTTCAGCCACCGGTAGAGGGTGTTCCTGGAGACGCCCAGCTCTTGGGCCGTCCGGGTCACGTGCCCTCCGTGCTTCGCCAGGCACTGCTCCACCTCCTTCTGACTGGGGCGCGCTCGGGCGCTCGGAGGGCTGCTCGTCGTCGTGCCCTCGTCGGCCCGGGCCAGGTGGCCGAGCTCCTCCGCCCACCAGTCCGGGAGGGGCAGCGCTGCCTCACCCTGGTGCTCGATGACGGCTCGCTCGACGAGTGCTTGCAGCGAGCGGGCGTTTCCGGGCCAGTCGCACACACAGATGGCCTCGGCCAGCTCCGACGACAGAGACACGGGCTCTTTCGCCAGGCGAGCAGCAAAGTGGCGGGCCAGGGGGAGGATGTCCTCGCGTCGCTCGCGCAGCGGAGGCATGCGGACCACGCAGCGGTTCAGCCGGGCGTAGAGGTCCTCACGAAAGTCCCCGGTGCGCACGGCATCCGCCAGCGGACGGTTCGTGGCAGCGACGAAGCGAAGGTCCAGCTGCGAGGTGTGGTCCGAACCCACCGGTCGGACCTCACCCTCCTGCAGCAGACGGAGGAGATTCACCTGCAGGGCGGGGCTGGCCTCACCGATCTCGTCCAGGATGAGGGTTCCGCCTTGTGCCGATTCAGCCAGCCCGCGCCGGCTCTTGTCCGCACCCGAGAAGGCCCCTCTCAGGTGTCCGAAGAGCTCGGACTGCACCAGCTCGTCGGGCAGCGTGGCGCAGTTGACGGTGAGCGCCTTTCCCTGACGCCCGCTGCGATGGTGCACCTCGCGACAGAGGAGCTCCTTGCCCACCCCGGTCTCGCCGAGCACCAGGACGGGAAGGTCCAGCTCAGCCACCCGATCGATCATCGCCAAGGCCTGCCCCAGCGCAGCGCTCTGGCCCACCAAGCGGGGATGAGGGCGAGACAGCCGCTGCTCCGAGAGAGGCTCCAGCAGCATCAGGGTTCTGCCCACCGCCAGCACATCTCCGGCACCGATCTCGGCCTCCCCAACGGCCTGGCCGTTGACGAAGGTGCCGTTGCGGCTCTCCAGGTCCTGGACGAGCACCGACTGGCCCGACCGTCGCAGTTCACAGTGTCGGCGAGAGACCCGAGCGTCGGCCAGAGCCCCCGGTGGGAAGGCCTCGCAGTCGCGCCCGAGCAGCATGCCTCCGCGTCCGGGCAGGACCGCCGTGGTCCCCAGAAAGCGGGGGTCGGGATGGTGGACGACGACCAGCCCCATCGCGTGCCCTTCCCCCGATCGGGAGACCCGCTGCGTCGCGGTCTGGGTGATGTCGGGAACGGTGGGGCTCATCCCACCGAAGTGTAGACCGCCAAGGTGCATCAGAGCGACAGGATGATCTCCCGGAGCATCAGCTCCATGTCCGCGGTGATCTGCGGCTCGTTGTGAAAGGTCGTGAAGACCACCCGCCCGGCTCCCTCCTCGAAGCGCACCGCCAGCGGCACGTCCTGCAGGGGCTGCTCCTCCCACAGGGTGGTCGGACTTCCGGTGACCAGCACCTCGGTGCCGCTCTCGGCGCCCACGGTCATCGCCCACCCGGCCAGGTCGTAGTGGATCGTGGCGCTCGCGCTGCCCAGCACGGCCTGCATGGTCGGGTCCAGGACATCGCCGCTCAGGGTGCCGTCGTCACCGCCGTAGGCCTCGAAGAGGAAGGCGTCGTCACCGTAGAAGTCGACGGCCTGGGGGAAGGCCGACTCCACCGCCAGGAAGGACCAGTCCGAGGCGTAGAGGCTGTGGCCCGCGTTCACGAAGCCCACCAGGTTGGTCGTGACGGTCTCGGTGTGGCTGTAGAGCCAGTCTTCGTCCATGCCGCAGTTGAAGAAGAGGAGGTCGTAGTCCATGAGACGGGCCTCATCCCGGAGGAAGTCCAGCTGGGCACCCTGCGGGATGAGGTCGTACTCCAGCCCCAGCGAGTCCAGGATCTCCTCCGTGGCGTCGTAGCTGCCCTGCATCACGGCGATGTCGAGTCCTGACGCGTCCAGGCACTCGTCCAGGGGCAGCTCCACCAGGCCACCGGTGATCTTGACCACGAAGGTGGTCGAGAAGCTGCCCTTCTCGACATGGATCTCCCAGGTGCCGGTGGGCAGTCCCTCGAGGAGGAAGCGACCGTCCGCGTCGGTGGTGGTCTCGAGCAGCGCCGTCTCCCCGTCGTTGTCGGTGTCCACCTCGATCCAGACCCGGGCGCCCGCGACCCACCCGTCTCCCGAGGGGTCGCAGATCCGCCCAGACACCGAACCGGGCCCGATGGGCTGGTCCGTGTCCCCGTCCAGAGGCACCGCCTCGTCATCGACCGCCGTGTCATCGAGGAGCACAGGGTCCTCCGCCATGTCGTTGATCATGTAGTCCGAGCATCCGAGGGCCAGCAGTAGGTGCATGGTGTTCTCCTGGTGATGCACCCGGATTTGCAAGGCACGTGCCACCTGGAAGGGCCCGGAATCCCCTGTTTCAGGGTGCGTCGGGCTGCACCGTGACGTCACGGGTGACGTCACCGTGGCACTCCGCTGGGAAGGTGCAGATCGCGGAGTGGTCGTCGCGGTATCGTCTCGTCCGTTCAAGGGAGTCTTCATGGCCAGACCCTGCTCAAGTCCGTGGATGCTCGGTCTTGTCGCGGTGTGCGCTTGCTCGAACGGTGGCAAGTCACCGATCGACAGCGGCGCCCCCCCCAGCGCCATCACGCCCCTCTATGTCACCGTCGCCAGCCACCTGGAGGAGAACTTCATCGGGCAGTGCAACCAGTTCGAGGAGCGTCAGCAGTTCCTCGTGCTGTGGGCGGACATGCTGGAGAGCTACGGCGTGCAGTGGAACATCCAGACGATGACCAACTTCACCGAGAAGATCGTCCAGTGCGAGGAAGACCCCCATCGTGAGGCAACCGGCGGCAAGAACCTGTTGCAGTACCTCTACGAGGACCGCTCCATCGAGTTCGACGCCCACGCCCACGAGTCCGACAATCCGGCCACCAAGAACTACACCGACGTCCGCGAGGAGATTCACCAGCTGGGAGAGATCCCCTACGACCATCTCATCGCGGTCGGGGGCTTCGACTCGGGGGACCAGGAGATGCTGGACGAGTTCATCGCTGGCAAGCCACCGCGAGTGTACGTCGACGACCCCGACGCCGAGACCTGGTACCCGGAGCTGCTGACCTTCTCGGCGATCCCGGGTCATGGCGCGGGTGAGGACTTCAGCGCCGGTATGTGGAACCCGGCAGGCCTGGACCACCCGCTCCCAAGCGGAGACGAGGGCGTGGAGTACTACACCCACGACGCCGACCAGCCCATCACCCTCGCTGGCGGCGGCTGGACCCGCGCCTGCCAGCACGGCTGGCGCGGTGACGGCCCGGCTCCCTACGACTTCTGGGAGATGTCCGACGCCAACAACGCGATGGTGGATGCGCTCGCGGCCGGTGAGATCCCCGGTGGCGAGATGACCAGCGCGACCTTCTACATCCGCCAGGTCCACCTCACCGACCCCGACACCTACATCCCGCAGTACGAGGCGCAGCTCCAGGAGCTGCAGGCCAGGGTCGAGACCGGAGAGATCGTCTACGTCCACTTCCAGGAGCTGATTCCCATCTGGGAGGAGGACTACGACCGTCGCCCGAACATCATCCGCACCTCGGCGCTCTCCTCACGGGCCACCTGCGAGGACGGCATGCCCACCCTTGCCGAAGACGAGGGAGAGGTCCCTGAGGACAACTGAGGCCATGCGGCGGGCATGAAGTTCACCACCTGGTCGTTCCCAGCGGAGGACTCCACGCTCTCGGTGAAGGTGTGGTCCGACCACCACGGACGACGCGACCGACCCGCGCCACTCTCGCTTCCGATTCCGCTTCAGCCGGATTTCTTGGGGCCGCCGGCCTGTGAGCGCGGCTCTGGAGTTCCTTGGGGTGGACCCTGATCGCTACCTGGCAGGCGCGCGGCAAAGGGACTGGAGCTACAGGCACTTGAGATCGTGGTGGGCCTCGCAGAGCCCTTGGGCGCGAGCGTGGGACACCTACGCAGACTTCCGGATGTTCTGCATGTGGACGGTATGGACGCTCTGGCCGGTGGGCTACGTCTACGCAGAAGCCATGATGTCTCTGCCCCTCACTCAGGGCCCCACCGCGTCCATTCTCTTCATCGTCACCATGCTGGCCCTAGGAGCCTGGGTGACGATCTGGGTGATCCTCTTTGACTTTCCAGGAATGTTCGAAGAGCGCAACCAACGCTGGCTGTCGCGGCGGTGGGCTCAGCGACCGGTGCTCATCCAAAGCCAGGACCTTCCGGGTCAGCTCGGGCCTCACGCGGTGCAGGCCATCATTCCGCACGTCGCGGCCTTGGAGGAGGGTCATCGTTCCCTCGCGGGCGATGTGGAATGGATCACCACCGCTCGGCAGACCATCGAGACCATTCGGGCTGAGCTCGTCTCCCTGAGCAAGCTGGCCGATGCCGATGAGCCCCTGGTCCGCCTGGATCGGCTCCTGGCGAGCCTGGAAGGGCAGGCCCCGACGCTCTTGCCCAGGATCGGCGAGTGCCTCGAGCAGACACGCCAGGAAGTGATGTCGGGATGGCATCGGCTGGACGGGGTCACGGAAGTCGTCCCGCTCGATCCGGCGCGCTGCGGACTTGCCCACCCGGGACGCGTCGAGCTGGCGGCGGACCTGAGCCGCTTCAAGCGTGAGCTGCGGGAGGCAAAGGAGCAGTGGGAGACCCTGAACCTGGGCCCCCAGAGCGGCTAGCTCCGCTCCAGCGAACCCGCTTCGGCTTCCGGGCGGGGGGCGGACTCCTCACCCGGCATCGTCTCAAGGATGTCCATCGCCGTGAGCCGTCCGGCCTCATCGCTCGCGATGGCCTGCCGTGATCGACGGGAGGCCAGCGCACCCACAATCGCCCCCGTCAGACCGGACAGCACGTAGATGCCGCCCATCCCTCCCAACGCGAAGAACAAGAGCAGCGGTAGGCCGATCATGAGGGCGCCCGAGATCGCCATGAACACGGCGATCGCAACGTGCAGGCCCGCCGACGCGGTCAACACAGCGGCCACGGACGCAGAGACCCCGAGGGCCACGAGGGCCGTGATCCAGCGAAGCGCCCGGTCGACCCGGTTCGCCCACCGATGACAGGTGGCCGTGGACATCATCAGCGGCTGGACGCCTTCTCGCCACAGGATGATCCGCATGACGTGTTCGGCATCGAAGGAGACGCACATCGCCTCGTAGGCCCCCACCGTCCAGGCCACCACGGGCGCCCCCGACGCGGGGTGACGCCCTACGAGACGCCCCTCCCCCTGCCGGCCCGTCACCGCCCCTCCCCGCTGGCCGTCGCCGCTCAGGCCGGCTTTCTCCAGCTCCTCCTCCGAGACCGCCTGGGGGTTGGGAAAGGCCTTCTGATAGGCCCGGACCACCATCGCCTGCCCCCGGCGAAGAACCAAATAGAACTCCTGAGCAAAGCTGAAGCCGCGTCGGCTGAGTTCCGGCGGATTGGCATCGGGGATCATGAAGCCTGACGATTCCGCCGATGAGGACGAGGGGGCCGTCCCCGCTCGTCCTCCACCTTGCGGACCTTCGACTAGCGCTGCTGCGTCGGGCGTCGCGAGCGCCGATTCCGGCGGCGACCCGGCGGCTTCCGAGGGGCCGGCGGAGGCGTCTTGTGGAGCGGGACCGTGGACTCGAAGTCGTGGGACACGACCTCCACCCGTTGCCGGATGAGGCGCTCGATATTGCGCAGGTAGCTGCGCTCCTCCACGTCACAGAAGGAGATCGCGATGCCCTTGGCGCCGGCCCGTGCCGTGCGACCGATCCGGTGGACGTAGCTCTCCGGGATGTTCGGCAGGTCGAAGTTGATCACGTGGCTGATGCCTTCCACGTCGATACCGCGAGCGGCGATGTCGGTCGCCACGAGCACACGGGTCCGGCCGTCCTTGAAGTTCTTCAGAGCCCGCTGCCGGGCTGACTGCGACTTGTTGCCGTGGATGGCCTCGGCGGCCACCGCCTTTTGTCCGAGCTTCTTGACGACGCGGTTCGCGCCGTGCTTGGTCCGCGTAAAGACCAGGGCGCGCTCGATCTCGGGGTTCTTCAGGACCTCGGTGAGCAGGCGGGTCTTGTCGCTCTTCTCCACCATCAGCACCGACTGCTCGATGAGCTCGACCGTGGTCGACTCCGGCGTCACTTCGACACGCACGGGGTCGTGCAGGATCCGCTTGGACAGCTGGGTGATGGCCTCCGGCATCGTCGCCGAGAAGAGCAGAGTCTGCCGCTTCTCGGGGAGCTCCTTGAGCACCCGTCGGACGTCGTGGATGAAGCCCATGTCCAGCATGCGGTCGGCCTCGTCCAGGACGAAGATGCCGACCTCATCCAGGCGGATGTGTCCCTGCCCCATCAGGTCGAGAAGACGACCCGGCGTGGCCACGAGCACGTCCCGTCCCTCCGCCATCGCCTTCACCTGCGGCCGCTGGCCGACCCCACCGAAGATGACGGTATGCGTGGAAGGGAGACCCTCGCCGTAGGTCGCGAAGCTCTCGTCGATCTGGATGGCCAGCTCACGCGTCGGCGTGAGGATGAGGACCCGGGCACGGCCTGATGAGGGGTGCCGTGCCTTCGTCAGGCGTTGGAGGATGGGCAACGCGAAGGCCGCTGTCTTGCCCGTACCGGTCTGGGCGATGCCCAGGATGTCCCGCCCTTCGAGGACGTGAGGAATGGCCTGGGCCTGAATGGGCGTGGGATGGGTGTAGCCCTGAGCGTCCACCGCGGACTGAAGCGCCGGGTGAAGCTGAAGGTCTGAAAATCGTTCGTTCTGCATGAAGTGTCTAGTCCAAAAAACCCGCCACCGTCTCCGGCTTTGCGGAGGTGGTCGGGTGAGGGCCTTGCGATGCGCGCTATGGCGAGGCCCGGGGGTCAAATATTCGCTTTCGGTGGGCTGCCGTCCCCTGAACCCTTTTCAGAGCCGGGAGTGCGGTGCACGCTGTCGCCGAGAGCGTTGCGATGTAGTTCGCGGGACTCATATTGCCCACCGGGGGGCAAAAGTCAAGGAAACCAGGATGTTCTACTGGCCCCTGAGGAGCTCCGTGCTCTCAGGGCAAGGCCGACTGATCGATGGCCCAGCGCTCCTCGCCGTCGGACCGCAAGGTCAGGATGGTGGGTCCGGAGGAGCTCACCACCACCGTGCGCGCATAGCTGTGGCCCTGCCACTCGAAACAGGTCCAGCCATCCGCGGGCGCGGGCAACAGCACGACCTGGCCCCACTGTTCCGGGTCCTCGGGCTCGATGCCGACCGCACCTGCACCCGGCCCTCCACCCAGGCTCGCTGCTCCCAGGTTGGTGATGGCAGGGCAGGAGGAGCTGGCGACAGCCCCCTCGGGAAGAGGCGGTCCGGAGGCCATCGGCTTCTCCAGGTCTGTGGGGATCGATGGGGCACCGCCCGTCCTCGCGAGCTCCCCGAAGGCCCGCTCCTCGGATGGCAGCGTCAGGATGACCTCACGCTCTCCGACAACTTCGAGCACCTTGCCAGCCGGGTCCTTCAGCGTCTGCTTCGCCCCCCGACCGCTCACCATCAAGGGCACGCTCTCGTCCAACACGTCCACCGCGACGCGCTCGGTTCGCCGTAGATCCTCCGGCGTCATGCGGGCCCAGAGGGTGCGACCGTCCCAGGCGGCCTTCACCGTGCGCGTGCCGCAGACCACCGTGACGCCCTGCCCATCGACCGCGCTGGCGTGGCTGCACTCCCACTCGTCAGGGATGCGCCAGGCGGTGGGCTCGACCACCCATCCCCCAGCCGCCGGATCGAAGTGCAGCACCGCCACAGGCCCCTCGAGGTCGTCCTCCAGGCGGGTGAAGACCATGCGGCGAGCGCCCTGGCAGCGTGCCGTGGTCAGGAAGTCCATGTCGCGGCTGGCGCGCACCTCCTCGCCCTGCACCAGCATCGTTCGGACCAGGACGACGATGGCTTCGCCGTTGGGACTGCAGATCGGCACGTCCGGTCGCCAGGTCACCTCGTTGCCACTCCGGGAGAGTTCGGCACCACCGGTCTCCAGCCCAGCCAGGCCCAGCGCAGGGGCCCATGACGCGGCGGTCTCCGCCCAGGGCTGGCCGTCCACCTCCACTTCGACGCGCAGCTCGAAACCCGAAGGCGGCGTGGCCGGAAAGGTGAGCACCAGCTCGTCCACCACGTAGTCCACCGACCCCACCACGGTTTTCGCCGAGCCCACGGCCTGTCCGGGGCGTTGGATGTTCAAGGTCCCGGCCTCCAGGCCCTTCTGCGCAGCCTCGCGCCCCTCCTTCGTCTCGGGGAAGTCTCCTGCGAAGCGCCAGAGCTGCTCGGGCCCGGCACCCTCGATCTCGGCGAAGGCAATCTGCCGATAGGTCTCTCGAATGGCCTCCTGATCCGGGTGGTCCGGGTAGCCCTCGAGCACCTGCAGCCAGGCGTCCGCGGTGCCCTGCACCTCGGCCCAGGCGAGCGCACTCGCCAGCTCCTGCTCCCGCACTTCCTCCGCATACTCGCCGCGCGGGTAGCGCAGCAGGAAGCGACGCAGGCCATCCGGGCTGCGCTCCAGGCTTTCGAAGTGCAGGTCCTCCGCCTCACGCCGAGCCTGGCGCCCGCTCTCCAGGCCGTAGTACTCGCGCGAGAGTCCCAGGTAGACCGCTTCAGTCCCGAACTGCCGGGCCTGCTCCAGGGCAAGCTCCCCCTCCAGCTCGCTGATCTCCGCCACATCGAGGTGGTAAGGAAACTCCATCAAGAACCACTGGGCCAAGGCCAGATCGGGCTCCGCTCGCAGTATGGCCACCGTGGCGTCCGCGAGTACCTCCTCCCAGGCATCCCGCTCTCTCACCGTCTCGATCTCCTGGTCCAGCTGCCTGGTGGCCCTCCTGGCCGCCTTCTCGGGCTTGCCGGCCTGGATCAGCGCGTGGGTCTTCTCGGCGGAGGCTCCCAGGGCGATGGACAGGAGCAGGGTCATCGCATGCCCTCCCCCACCGGCAGATCCGGCTGCGGGGCCACCAGCACCAGCTCTACACGCCGATTCCGCGCCTTGTTCCTGAGCGTGTCGTTGGGAAAGAGAGGACGCGTCTCGCCGTAGCCCGCCGCCTGCAGCTGGTGTGGTGGGACGCCCTTCTTCTCCAGGTACTCATTCACCCAGATGGCCCGGTCCTCGCTCAGCTTCTGGTTGGAGTCCTCGGAGCCGTCGCTGTCTGTGTGGCCTTCCACCCGCAACACCACCCCGCGGTTGCGCATCAGGTAGGCGCTGATCTCATCCAGGTGGGGAAGCAGCGCCTTGTTCGGCTTGATGGCCCCGGAGGCGAAGAAGACGCTGGAGAAGACGAACTCGCGGTTCGCGATGCGCTCCATGCCGTAGACCGAGGCGTTGTCAGGGCTGGTCAAGAGCACGCGGCCCCGGGGGCTGACAGAGCCCGAGCCGATCTGGCCGTCCAGGCCAGTGGACTGCGCGTACCAACTCCGACCCAGGTCATCGGAGGCGAAGACCCCCTTATCGGTGAGGGCCAGGGTGAGCCGGCGCACGGTCGGGTCGAAGAGCAGTCCGTGAACGGTCGCACCCTGCAGGTCCAGGGGACGCCAGGTCTGACCGTCGTCCAGGCTGCGCCAGAGGCCGTCTGGACCCCAGGCGAAACACAGACCGCGACGGGAGGGATGAAAGGCGATCCCCTGGGGCGGCTCGCCGGTCCAGGCCACCTGGTCGAAGCCGTCTCCCCCGTTCGAGGAGCGCCACATCGCTCCGTCACCGTCGGTGAGCAGCACGAGGGACTCGGTGGGGTGCGTGGCCAGGAGAACCACCCCCGAGTCCGGCTCCCAGGACGAGACCGGCGACCAGAAGGCCCCGTTGTGGCGCCAGACCATGCTGCCGTCGCTGGCCATGACCGAACCCAGGTCCGAGGGGTCCGACACCAGGGCCACCGCAGCGCCGGATTCCAGGCTGCTGGGCAGGAAGCTCACGCCGCCATCGGCGCTCAGCCAGAGATCCCCATCCCCGGTGCGGGCGTAGAGGTCGTCGTCCACGATGAGGAGTTCCGTGACCGGGCTGGTCAGCGGCAGGCCCACGCCACAGGTCACCAGGCTGCGCCCACCGTCCGAGGAGCAGAGCAGGCCACCCGAGATGCCCGCGAAGAAGACCACATCGGGGGTGGTGGGATGCCAGCGCACCAGGGCGTAGCCGGACCCGGACTGCCCCTGACTCTGCTGGTTGGCCAGCCAGGCGTGGTCGGTACGGATGCGCAGGACCACGTCCAGGTCGCCGGTCACTGGAGGGGCCTCCGGCGGACGGCGGTAGCGCAGGCGGTACTGCTTGGAGACCTTCTGGGCGAGCGCATCCATGATGGGCGCGAAGCTGGCGTTGCTCGGAAGCTCGAAGAGCGCGCCGCTGGTGCGCTCGACGAGCGTCGAGAAGGTGCGCGTGCGGGGGGTCACGCTGTAGACCGTGAAGTCCTCGCGGGAGAGCCGCTCACCGAAGGCGCCCGGGTCCCTAAAGCGCTTGCGCAGGGTGGCGTCCTCGTCCGAGAGCAGCACGAGCACCTTCTGAGCGCCCTTTCGGAAGTTCAGTCCCGCCGCGCGGTCGAGGGCCATGAGGTGGTCCTCCTCCGAGCCCCTCGCGTTGGTGTCGATTCGGTCTACCCAGCGCTGAAAGGCGGGCACATTCGCCGTGAGCGGGGCGGAACCGGAGACGCCGTTGACCGTGAAGATCTCCTCGATGAAGGTCACCAGGCCCAGGCGCATGTCGCGGCTGCGCAGCTGCATGATGCTCGCAAAGCGCTGGATGCCCGCCTTCACGCCATCGATCTCGTCGGACATGGAGCCGCTGATGTCGACGACGAAGACCACGTCCACCGGCCGGTTGTGCTCCATCCCCAGGAGCTCGACGACCTCCCCCTCGTAGCCGGCGTCGTAGACCGTGAAGTGCTCCTCGTGGAGGCCGCCCACCAGGGCACCCTCCGCATCGATGACGTCGAACCACAGCTCGTAGGAGCCGTCCTCCTGGCGGCGGGCGCGGGTGATGCTGGGCCTCAGCTCGCCGGGGTAGGGTTCGCGCTCGTAGTGGTACAGGTCCCACTCGCGGTCCTCGGCGAGCAAGGCCTCGTCGGTCTCCGGGTAGTCCAACTCGAAGCTTCGATAGGTGGGGATCTCGTGGTGGACCAGGGCACCGGTCCACGAGAGCTCCAGTTCACGATCGTAGGCGCGCTCGGCGCGCTCGCCCTGGTAGGAGTGGCGGAAGTCCCGCCAGGTCTGGATGGCGTCATCCCGCTTCGCGCGGTCCCAGGCCAGGTCCTCGCTGCGGACCCGCGCCTCCTCCGCGCGATCGCTGTGGGGGTAGTCGCGCAGGAAGGCCATGTAGCCGTCCAGGGAGTCCGCCCGCACGACCGCCGCCCAGACCAGCTCGGCCTCGCGATCTTCGGCCGCCTGCCTGAAGCGGCCCGAGGGATAGGCCTCCAGGAAAGCGGCGTAGCCCTCGGCCGTGCCCTCTTGCCGGGCATCCGTCCAGGCCAGGTCCTCCTCTCGCGAGAGAGACTCCGGCACCAACGAGGAGCCCGGATAGAGGCGCCGGAAGCCCTGCCAGCCCTCGATCGAGGGGTAGGCCTCGATCTCGGCGAATGCCAGGTGCGCCATCTGCTCATGGACCCGCTCGTGGAAGGGCGAGCTGCGCCAGCTGCTCAGAAAGGCCTCGTAGGCCTCCATGGTGTTCAGCTCGGTGGCGTGGAGGTAGTCGGCCTGCGCGACCAACAAGGCGACCTCGCTGTCCTCCGGGTGCTTCTCCAACCACGCTCGCCCGCTCTCCGCAGCCTGGGCATAGTCGCCCGCCGCGATCTGCTTGCGCACCTTCCCAGCCTTGCCCGCGAGCGCCGAGCCCGACAGCAGCGCCAGGAGGAGGACCCCAAGCCAGGAGTACCGACGCATGGCTCTTTCTCCAGGAGCAGACTACCACCCGGGTCCATTTCTGCAGCCCGAAGCGTCCGGTTTCGGGCAGGTCCATCGCTCATCCCACCTGGCGAAACCCTCGACGTGGGTGGAAGAAATCCGGGATTTGAAGGACACTGGCCGGCGAATCCACCTTCGCGATCCCACACAAGGCCCCACCATGTTCAAGACCACCCTGCCCCTGGTTCTCGCCATCGCAACGCTCGGCAGCGCAAGCCTCGGCTGCGGCTTGATGGGCAGCCAGGAGGTCGCAGAACCCGCAGGACCCCCAACCTGGGAGTACAAGGTGGTGGCCGTCTACAACGAGGGCAATGACCGCATCGATGATGGAGCGATGGCCTTTAGCAGCGTGTCCCCTTCGGAGTCGGAGATGAACACCCTTGGCCTCCAGGGATGGGAGCTCGCTACCAGCTACCTGGAGATGGAGACGGCCTATCCCAACTTTGGGAACCAGGGATACGTGACTGGCATCCAGCCCAACGTCCGGCCTCAGCGCGTCGTGTTCATCTTCAAGCGCCCCATACCTGCCCTGAATCCTACAGCTCGTTGAGCCGCCAGGGAGCGCCGACTCCCCCCTTTCTTCGAGCGCCACTGTGGTCGATGATCCACGGACCTTGACACACAGTCTGCAACGAGTGATGCTAGCCCCAGCATGACGAGTACCTGCCAGATCCAGATGGTGATGATGGCGATGCCCAGCCCGGGCGTGGTGCTCAACGTGCAGTCCTTCCTGCAGTAGCACCCCGACCCGGGCCATCGCGCTTCGCAGCAGCATCCAGCCCATCCGGGCCTGGATCTCCGTTTTCGTCTCACTCGGGTCACACCATCATGAGCGCAGAGCACAACTCTGTCCATTCGACACAGTCAGAATCCCAGCACACAGAACACCAGAGCATCGAAACCCAGTGCATCCACGCCGGCCTCGCGCCGGACCCCAGCACCGGCGCCATCCTCACCCCGATCTACCAGTCCACCACCTTCGTGCAGCCGCGCGTTGGTGAGGACACGGGCTTCACCTACTCCCGCAGCGGCAACCCCACCGTGGCCGCTCTGGAGCGTCAGCTCGGCGCACTCGAGGGGGCGGAGGCCGCCTGCTTCGGGACCGGAATGGCCGCCATCACCGCTCTGCTCCTGGCCACCTGCCGGGCCGGCGACCTGGTGGTCGTCTCGAGCGTGGTCTACGGTGGCACCACCCGGGTTCTTCGGGACGTGCTGGCCCGCTTCGGGCTGCGCTTTCGGGCCGATCCCCCGCAGGCCATCGACCCCACCGGCGCGCGCCTGGTGCTGGTCGAGACGCCGGCCAACCCCACGCTGGTGCTCACGGACATCGCGGAGGTGGCCGCCCGCTGCAAGGCCGCGGGTGCGCTGCTGGCGGTGGACAACACCTTCCTCACCGCAGCGCTCCAGCAGCCGCTGGCCCTGGGCGCGGACTTCAGCGTCTACTCGACCACCAAGTACGTCGAGGGGCACAACAGCACCGTCGGCGGAGCCGTGGTGGGCCGCGACCTGGAGGCCCTGCGCTTCGTGCAGAACGCCACCGGTTGTGGCCAGAAGCCCTGGGAGGCCTGGCTCACCCTGCGGGGACTCAAGACCCTGCCGCTGCGCATGGTGCGCCACTCGGAGAGCGCTCTGGAGCTGGCGCTCTTCCTCCAGGCACATCCCCGCGTCGCGGCCGTGTACCACCCTCTGCTCCGGGAGCCGGAGCTGGCCAGGCGCCAGCAGCGTCACTGGGGCGGCATGGTGGCCTTCGAGGTGGAGGGCGACGCCGTCGCCGTGATGAACGCACTGCAGCTCTGCAGCCTGGCGGAGAACCTGGGCGCGGTGGAGACCCTGGTCACCCACCCCGCGACCATGACCCATGCCTGCGTACCGCCTGCGCAACGGCTCGCGGCCGGCATCTCCGATGGGCTCATCCGCCTGTCTGTGGGGCTGGAGAACGTGGACGACCTGCGGACCGACCTGGAGAGGGGGCTGGCATGCGCGTCCTGAAGTTTGGCTCCAGCGTGCTGCGCACCGTCGAAGACCTGCCGCTCGCCGTCCATCGCATCTACCGGGAGCTGCGCCAGGGTCGAAAGGTGGTGGCCGTGGTCAGCGCCCTTGGCGACACCACGGATCGACTGGTGGGTCAGGCCCGCGCGCTGGACCTGGAAGCCAGCGCCGAGCTCCTGGCCACCGGCGAACAGCGCTCCGTGGCCCTGCTCCAGCTGGCCTTGGAGCGGGCGGGGGTGTCCTGCACCGGTGCTCGCCCCTCCTTCCTGAGGGTCACCGGCCCTTCCCTGGACGCGCGTCCCTGCGTGCTCGACGCCAGCCTGCACCTCGCGCTCCGAGAGCACGACGTGGTGGTGGTTCCGGGCTTCGTCGGTCAGGACCCCGACGGCAGGATCTGCACCCTGGGCCGAGGGGGCAGCGACCTGAGCGCCCTCTTCATCGCCGCCGAACTGGGCTGCGAGTGCACCCTGGTCAAGGACGTGGACGGGCTCTACGAGCGGGACCCCCGTGAGGGCCCGGCCATCCGCTACGCCGAGTGCAGCTGGGAGGACGCGCTGCGTCTGGACGGCGGCGTGGTCCAGCACAAGGCCGTGGCCTTCGCCCGGGAGCGGCGCCTGGGCTTCCAGGTCGGTGAGACCCGGGTGGGTGCCCGGACGCGCCTGGGTCCCAGTCCGCATCCACAGCGACAGCGGGTGGCGCTCTTCGGGCTGGGCACCGTGGGACGCGGGGTGTGGCAGAGACTGCACGCCCAGCCGGACCGCTTCGAGGTGGTGGGCGTGGCCGTGAGGAACACCCGCGACCGCGGAGTGCCCGTCACCGATGACCTCTGGGGCCTGCTGGCGAAGGACTGCGAGGTCGTGGTCGAGCTGATCGGCGGGCTGCATCCCGCCTACGAACTGGTCCGCACCGCCCTGGAGAGTGGCAAGGACGTGGTCACCGCGAACAAGCGCCTGATGGCCGCGCACCCGGAGCTGCGGGGCATCGCCCAGGCCCACGGGGCGCGCCTGCTCTTCTCCGCCAGCGTCGGGGGCGCGGTCTGCGCCCTGGAGGCAGCGGGGCGGGAGGAGGTCCTGCGCATCGAGGCCGTGATCAACGGCACCTGCAACTTCGTGCTGGACCGTCTCGCCGAGGGGGAGGACCTGGACCGGGCGGTACGCCTGGCGCAGGATGCTGGCTACGCGGAGGCGGACCCACGCCTGGACCTGGACGGAAGCGACGCGGCCGACAAGCTGCTGCTCCTGGCTCACGGCGCCTGGGGACTGCGCCCGCAGCTGCGGCAACAGGGCATCACCGAGCTGGACCCCGCCCAGGTCCGGGAGGCGCGGCTCCGAGGCGAGGTCATCCGCCTGGTGGCCACGGCCACTCCCGAAGGCGCCACGGTCTGCCCTCGACTTCTGCCCCCCGGGCACCCCCTCGCGGACACGCGCGGAGCGGAGAACCGCGTGCTGCTGACCACCCCCGACAGGACCGTGCAGCTGCGCGGGCTGGGCGCCGGGCGCTGGCCCACCACCGAAGCCGTGGTGGGTGACCTGTGGGAGCTCGCATGCGTTCGCTGACCCGATGCGTGCACTTCCCGGCCGCCCCGGGCGACCCCCATCGCCCGGTGGCCACGCCCATCTACCAGACCGCCACCTTCGCCCAGCCCGGCGCTCTGGCCTGCGGCCCCTACGACTACAGCCGCTCGGGAAATCCCACCCGAGCGGTGCTCGAGGAGCAGCTGGCCCGGCTCGAGGGGGGCCGGCAGGCCTTTGCCGTGAGCAGCGGCATGGCGGCGCTCGCGCTCCTGCTGCGGCTCCAGCAGGGGCACGTGCTCGCCGGGCAGGACCTCTACGGCGGCACCCACCGCCTGCTCGGCCGCCACGACGCCAGCTTCGTCGACTTCCGCGACCTGGACTCGGTCCGGGCCTGCATCCGCCCCGACACCTGGCTGCTGCTCGTCGAGTCGCCCACCAATCCTCTGCTGCACCGCGCGGACCTGGCCGCGCTGGCGAAGCTGGCCCACCGACACGTCTGCCTGCTGGCGGTGGACAACAGCCTGATGAGCCCTCTGCGGCAGACCCCTCTGGCGCTGGGCGCGGACATCGTGGTGCACTCGGCCACCAAGTTCCTCGGGGGACACGCGGACCTCACCGCCGGTGCGCTCATCGTGCGGGAACAGGGGCTCGCCGAGCGCATCGCGTGGCTGCAGAACGCCGAGGGCTGCGGCCTGGGGCCCTTCGACTGTTTCCTGCTGCTGCGAGGCTTGAAGACGCTCGGAGTGCGCATCCGAGCCCAGGACCAGAGCGCCCGGCGCATCGAGGCCCTGCTTCGCCGGCATCCCGCGGTGAGCCGGGTGCACGCCGCTGGAGGCTCCGTCCTCTCCTTCGAGACGGGCTCGGTGCAGTGCAGTCAGAGGGTGGTCGAAGCCACCCGGCTCTTCACCATCGCGGTCAGCTTCGGCAGCGTCGGCTCCACCATCAGCCTGCCCTGCGCCATGTCGCACGCCTCCATCCCGCCGGAGCAGAGGGTCCTGCCGGAAGACCTGGTCCGGCTGAGCGTGGGCATCGAGGATCCCTCGGACCTGGAGGAGGACCTCGTTGCTGCGCTGGGTACCAGCCGTCGGCCTCAGTCTTCGGAGGTGCTGGCCCAGCCGATCCGGCCCGCGATGGGGTCGTGATCGGAGAGCGGCACACTGTCGGCGTCTTCGAAGCCCTCGGCCACCCACCAGTCCAGCCCGGTGATCTCCATCGCGTCGCTGGAGCGGTAGAGGATGCGGTCGATGCGCTCGGGCTCGGGACAGTCGACCGCCACGCAGAGCTCGGTGAGGCCGGCTCCATCGAGCAGGCGCTCCACCTCGGCGAGCTCGGCCGGGTCACCGCCGTGGAGGTTGGTGTCCCCCAGAAAGAGCACCGCGCGGCCAGCGCTCACCCCCGACATGGCGACGAGGAGCTGGTCCAGGTGACCCGCACGCGCTGCGATGTCCCCCTCGCCGCCGCCGGCCTCCATGTGGGTGTTGTAGAGGTCCAGGGTGTGCCCCTCGTCGGGACCGAGCTGAAGACGGATGACCTGGAAGCCCTTGCTGGCCAGGCAGTCGCTGGCCCCATCCAGGACTCCGGAGCAGTCCTCGTAGTGCTCGTGGTGGGTGTGCACAGCGTCCGGCTGGGCGAAGACGGCCAGGCCCGGCCCGTAGAAGCGCGCGTCCTCCAGGAGTTCGGCGAAGCGAATCCGGGTTGGATGCTCCGAGCTGGCCTCGAGGGTGGCGTGGTTGTCGTCGTCGAAGTCCTCCTGGAGCCCGATGACGTCAAAGCCAGGCAACAGGGGCGCGATCAACGCCATCCGTCCGGCGGTGTCGTCCCCGGTGATGGTCGGGGGCAGGCCGTGGACGTTGTAGCTCAGGGCCGAGAACTCCCCCTCGGTCGGGAGGGTGACCGGCTCGGAGCATGCGCTCAGGTACAGGACGAGGACGGGCACAGAGGCAAGGTAGCCTCCCGCTGCACCCGATGCAGGCTCAGGTCATCGCCACGAGGAGCACCATGAACACGAGGAGAACGCCGAAGAGCGTGCACAGCATGATGTGGATCGGCGCGGCCCCCCGCCTGGACGTGCTCTCGCTGTGCACACCCGATCTGGCGATGCAGTCCGAAGCCGCAGAGCCACCCCCGATGTACATGATGGTGCCGTAGAAGAGCGTCAACAGAGCCACGGCCATGGCTGGACCGATCTTCGTGGGGTCGTCCATCTGCTGCAGCATCTGCACCAGGCCGATCAAGGTCCCTGCCATCCCCGCGGAGATCGCCAGGTCCCCCATCCGCGTGAAGACCGCATGGCCCAGTCGGCCCAACTCTTCGTCCATTTGACCGCCGAAGAAGTAGGCTCCAACCAGCCGTCCGATGTCGCCAGCAGGAAAGGACCAGAAGACTCCGAAGACGGTGATCCCCAGCACCAGGACGGCCGACGGCGCGTTCAGAAAGGCGAGGATGGGCGAACCCATCACGATGGCGGCGACGATCACCGCGATCAGCAGGGGAGCGCACACGTAGACTCGAATGGACATGAGACCTCTGGGCAAGGCGATCGAGTATTGAGAGAGAGAGAACAGGGCCCTGCCGATGACGTGCACCCCAGGGCAGATCGCTCCGCCCCAGGCACCAGCCATGGCACCGGCCGTGGAGAACCAGGCCTCCACCCGCGGAAACGGAACAATGCCCGCACTACTTGACCCCCCGATCCTTCGATCTCGGGGTGGAGGTCTCCATGGCACCCGCAGATGAGGGCGTGATCGCCCATGCGCTGGACGATCTGGCCGGACGGAGCGAGGTGCTCGCAGCCCTGATCCGGCAGCACGGTCCCTACACGCCGCGCGCTGCCCGCCAGCCCCATGTCTTCCGCTCGCTGGCCAAGGCCATCGTCTACCAACAGCTCGCCGGAAAGGCTGCGGCCTCCATCCACCGTCGCTTCACCGAGCTGGTCCCCCCACCGCTGAGCGCCTCCAAGGTTCTCTCTCTCGAGCCCGAGACCATCCGCGCTGCGGGGCTGTCCAAGGCCAAGCGTGACGCCGTGCTCGACCTGGCGCAGCAGGTCGTGGACGGAAGGCTGGACATCGGCGAACTGGTGGGGCTCGACGACGAGGCGCTGACCCGCCGACTGTGTGCCGTCCGCGGGATCGGCCCATGGACCGCCCAGATGTTCCTGCTCTTCGAGCTGGGGCGCCTGGACGTCTGGCCCACGGGCGACCTGGGCGTTCGCAAGGGCTTCCACCTGGCCTTCCAGCGGAAGGAGGTGCCCACGGCCCGCGATCTCCAGGCGCTGGGTGAGCCCTTCCGTCCCTACCGTTCGATCGTGGCCTGGTACTGCTGGCGGATCCTCGACAGCAGCCGCGATCGCTGATCGGCCCCCGACTTTCGCTCCCAAATACCCACGCCGGGTGCTACGAAGCCTCATGTCTCAGCGGTCGGCACCCTCGGAGCTTCCTGACCTTCGGCGGCGGGATCTCCTGACCGGTGGCTTTGCGCTCGCCGCCGTCTGCACGCTGCTGCAGCCCAGCCGTGCACGGGCCACCGAGCGAAACAACCTCTCCGCCAAGACCGAGGACATCGTGGTGGCTGCCGCTCTGGCCATGGTGGGGCCGGCTGGAGAGAAGGCCTACGTCGCAGGAACCTGGGATCCGGGCGGGGACATCGATCAGCTCCTGGGCCATCTGGCTCCGGACCAGAGACGGCTGCTCAACATCGCCTTCCGGCTGCTGGACCGCTGGCCGAAGGGCCTGCGCCCCTTCCGAAAGCTGTCCGTCGAGGAGCGACGGGAGTGGCTCGCGGTCTGGCGCGTCTCGGACAACGCGCTCCAGCGCTCGGCCTGGGGGATCCTTCACTCCGCGTGCTGCAGCTCCTTCTCGGCGAACCAACCCGGCTGGGACCGCATGGGCTACCCGGGCCCGATCGTGGGGACGGACCGACCCCTGGGCCAGACCGTGGGCTTCGAGTGGGACGAGGTGGTGCCGTGAGCTACGAAGCCGTCGTGATCGGCTCCGGAGCGGGCGGTGCACCCGCTGCCACCGTCCTGGGTGAGCACTGGGGAGACGGCGTCTGCCTGGTCGAGGCGGGCCGGTACTTCAAGAAGGAGGACTTCAACCAGCTCGAGCGCGACATGCTGCCGGCCCTCTACGCGGGCAGCGGACTGCAGGGCACCGAGGACGGGGCGGTCTCGGTGCTGCAGGGCCAGGCGGTCGGCGGTTCCACGGTGGTCAACGACGCCATCTGCTTCCGCCCCCCTCCCGAGGTGGAGGAGCGCTGGCGGGCCCACGGAATGGAGATCTCGCTGAAGGCCCTGGAGCCCTACGTGGACGAGGTCGAGCGGCAGATGTCCGTCGCCCAGATCCCGCGAGCGATGGTGAACAAGGCCAACTACCTGGTGGGCCTGGGGGCAGCGCGGCTGGGCTGGCACGGCGAGCGCCTTCGTCACAACGCCCCTGGGTGCGTGCAGTGCGGCTTCCGCCACACCGGCTGCGCCTACGACGCCAAGCGATCGATGAACGTCAGCTTCGTCCCCCGCGCCCTGGAGGCGGGTGTGGAGCTGCGCGACCAGACCCGGGTCAGCCACCTGGAGCGACGGGATTCCGGCTGGGAAGTCCACACCGACCAGGGCGTCCTGAAGACCCGGCGGGTGGTGCTCTGCGCGGGCGTGGTGCAGACCCCCGCGATCCTGCTGCGCAGCGGGATCGATGCCGGGACGGGGCTGCAGTTCCATTTGTCGGCCAACGCCTGGGGCGACTTCGAAGACCCCGTCGATGGCTTCGCGGGAGTCCCCATGTCCTACGGGGTGCTCGAGTTCGCTGATGTCTACGGCCGCACCGGCCCCGGCTTCGTGATGGAGGGGGTCTCCGTCCAGCCGCTCTCCTTCAGCGTCCAGCCGCAGTTCGAAGGGGACGACCACGACGCCGTCCTGGGCCGCTACCGCCACCTGGCCGGGGTGCTGTCGCTGGTTCGCAGCAAGGCCCGTGGGCGGGTCAGCCTGGGGCCCGGAGGACGGCCGACGATCGACTACCCGCTCATCCCCGAAGACACCGCCCGCTTCACCGAGTTCTACCAGCGCGCGACGGAGCTCTTCCTGGCCGCGGGCGCCACACGAGCGCTGCTCTCCCACCGCGAGGTGCGCTGGGCCACCACGCCACCGCGAGAGATCCGATGGGACGTGGGGATGGGCTGGGTCTACACGCCCCACCCCTTCGGCGGCGCCAACCGGGGCACCGTCACCGACGCGGTCGGCCGGGTGCGCGACGAGCCCGACCTCTGGGTCCTGGATGGCTCGGCGATCCCCGAAGCCATCGGCGTGAACCCGCAGATCAGCATCGCCTCGTTGGCGATGGAAGGCGCCCACCGCATCATCGCCGGGTGAGAGCGTGGAGACTCAGGCGAGCGCCTCCACCAGCAGCCCGTAGAAGGTCGAGGGTCCCTCGAAGCGCCAGCCCGCGTGAGCCTGGCATCCCGCGCAGTACACGATCTCCCAGGTGTGCCCGGGGAACCAGCTGAACTCCGTGTGCCTCTCGCCGTCGCCGGCCAGGTTCCGCGCCAGGGAGACCACCACGATCTCTCGAACCAGGCCATGGGGGTTCATGTAGGCCCGGCGGCTGGCAGGCACGACGTGATCGGCATCCGCGAGCTCGGCCCCACAGCGTCCGCAGCGCAGGACGCGCTCTTCCTCCGCGACCTCGTCGCGCTCACGCTCGCCTTGAAGCTCCTCCAAGGGTGCAATCTACAGGGAGCCCTACTGGTCGTAGACCCGCACCGCACCCAGGATGACCACGCCACTGTGCTGCTTGGTACCGCTGCCGAGGATGGCCACCGCGTCGTTGGCGTCGGCGATGTGCGCGCCGTCGGTGACCCGCACCTCCTGCCGCGCCATGACCGTGACGTTGTTGTAGAAGCAGTACCAGCCGTTGGGGTTGTTCAGCCAGTAGGTGGTCCGCGTCAGGTTGTTCACGTTCAGGCCGACCAGGTACAGCACGGGCTCGTTGGTGGGCTCGTCGCTGTACTCCGCGGATCCGAAGCCCATGACGCGGATCTTGACGTCCACGTAGGTGAAGGTCTGCTGGGCCGGATCCTGGAAGGGATGATCGCCCCAGGCGTCGTAGCAGGTCTACAGGGAGTTCTGGTTGGACTCCGAGCCTCCGGTGACCTCGCCGTCCGCGAGAGCGAGCGAGGGAACGAGCAAGGGGGTCAAGGCAAGAAGGCGCAACATGCAGAGGGTCTCCGGTTCCGGCGGAGCATAGCTCAAACGCCTGCTCCGAACGCACCCACCCAGACGACTTGATCTGGCCAACGATCGCCTTGGGCTGCGGACCCCGTGGACACCCCCTCTCCAGCCGAGGAAACGAGAAGGTCCTGGGCCTCACCCTGGCGGCGGGAGACGTGGTCTACGCGACGGGAGCCGACTGGGCTCGCCAGTAGGGGGTGTTGAGCCTGTGCGCTCTCCGGTTGCGGTAGCCTCCGGGGGCAACGAAAGGCGATCGAATGAACCCCAAGGCACCTCAGTTCATGTCCCATGTCACGCGGTCCGCAATCTGGCTGGGCCTGTTGCTGCCCCTTGGCTGCACCTCGGTGGGGGGTGACAGCGGCCTCGACTCGGTGCTCTGTCAGGGGCTCGACGCCGATAGAGATGGGGTGTGCGACGACGAAGACGTCTGCCCCGACGGGGACGACCTCCTCGACGCCGACGCGGACTCGGTCCCGGACGCGTGCGACATCTGCCCCGACGGTGACGACACGGTGGACACCGATGCGGACACCGTGCCCGATGCCTGCGACGTCTGCGAAGGGGGCGACGACACGCTGGACGCGGATGCGGACACCGTGCCGGATGCGTGCGATGTCTGCGACGGGGGCGACGACACCCTGGACGCGGATGCGGACACCGTGCCCGACGACTGCGACGTCTGCGAGGGGGGCGACGACACACTGGACGCGGATGCGGACACCGTGCCCGACGGCTGCGACGTCTGCGAGGGGGGCGACGACACACTGGACGCCGATGCCGACACCGTGCCCGACGACTGCGACGTCTGCGACGACACGCTGGACGCCGATGCCGACACCGTGCCCGACGACTGCGACGTCTGCGACGGGGGCGACGACACGCTGGACGCCGATGCCGACACCGTGCCCGACGACTGCGACGTCTGCCCGGACGGGGACGACCTGGTCGACGTCAATGAAAACGAGATTCCGGATGCCTGCGATCCGCAGGAAATCGCGATCGACGTCAAGGTCGTCAACGGGAACCACTGGCGTGGATGGCACGTCATCGACGGCAGTACCGATCACGACAGCGACAACGACAACACCATCACGGGCGACTACCGCGAGGGCGCGAACAGCTACTTCGTGTTCGCACTCCCCGAGCTTGAGGCCTCCGAGGTGGTGTCCGTGACGCTCGAGTTGGAGCTCGAGAGCTACAGCAGCAACGACGCGAACGAGACCTTCTCGATCTGGGATGTCAGCACCCCCTCCGCGACGGTCGAAGCGACCGGCTACGACGAGAGCATCTACGACGACTTGATGTCCGGAATCGAGTACGGCTCCGACACGGTGAACAGCAGCGATGTGGGCTCCATCCGAAGCCTCGAGTTGAGCGAAGACGCCGCGCTGGATGTCGAGGCGGCGCTGGGCGGCGACTTCACCGTCGGTGTGCACCTGGACACCGGGAGCTCGGGCTGGGTTCGCTTCAGTGCCTCATCGGAGAGCCGCGTGCACCGAATCACGGTCGTCTACCTTCCCGGCTAGGCCTGACTGGCTATCCATAGATTCCAGTACTTTAGCAGGGGATCTGTCGTTCTTCAGGCAGCACCCGCTACTCCTGGCACTCACATGCACAGCTAAGCGTCGTGGAACCGTTGAAGTATTCCCAGCCCCATCCGGAGACATGGAACTTGAACTTGTCCGTCTCGAACTCGACCTCGGGGAATCCGCAGGTACCGGCGAACGCCACTTTCAACCGGCAGGTTTCCCCCGAGAGGCAGTCGAGTTGCTTATCCATGTGAGCCGAGCAGCCGGGCCTGGATTCGTTGGCGAGGACCGTCTCGGCGCAGACGTCTCCGGTAATGCACTCTACCTTGGCCTCATAGGTAGCCACGAGCGTCCCGAACCCATTGACGAAGGTCTGGCTGTACGAATCTGCGCGGCGGGCGTCGATCTCGACGTAGAACGCCGAGACCGACTCGTAGACTCCGCCAGTTGGCGAGACGATTGCGTAGGTCGTCGCCACCTCTGAGCCAAGGGTCCAGTCGACCTGCACGATGACCGCCTCCTCAACCAAGAGGGGCATGACGGTATCGGTCTTGTAGTCCTCTCGACCGTCGCCGCTCAGTTGAACGAATCCTGTCCCGCCGGAGGACTTGCCATCGACGTCGTAAGTGAGGTCGACGACGAAGGTGGAGTCGACGACCAGGTCGGCCAAAGAGTCGAGGTCTGCGGATGCGTCCACGAGGGTGTGGCCCGTCAGGGAATAGGTCGCGGTGATGGCCGACGGCGAGAACGTGGATAGGCTGGTGTCAGCCCCCTGAACACCCGCAGCGATTTTTTCCGTGTCCTGAGTGCAGGCGTTGCAGGCGTTGTCCGCGTTGTCCGCGTTGTCCGCGTTGTCCGCGTTGTCCGCGTTGTCCGCGTTGTCCGCGTTGTCCGCTGGCTTCTCACCGCACGCGACGGCCAGCAGTGCGACGAGGGCGAATCCTCCGATTCGAAATGACATTTCCCCACTCCTTCAATTTGGGAGGCGAGCATGGCCCACTGAAGGGGAAGAAGCAAGCTGAATGGAGGTCAATGCGCTGGGTTGTGTCCCTCACCCCGGCGCGCGACCAGCGGAAGCAGCAGCACCAGCAGGAAGGAGGCGGAGCCGGGGCTGGCGCACCCGCAACCCCCATCTGGGGAGCCACCATC
>PVBE012420326.1_pt1 | contig 34941 bp, 35 predicted proteins | sample 1631181 | NCBI WGS metagenome assembly PVBE01 (sample SAMN08397723, study PRJNA350692) | Marine metagenome, whole genome shotgun sequencing project. | isolation source: water | place: Pacific Ocean | collected 2012-04
AGACCCGCCGCTGCGGCATCTCGTCGCTGTCCTGGTTACTCCCCATGATGAACTCACCCGCCGGGACGAGAACCATCGTGTCCAGACCGGCGCCGATGGTTTTGGTCTGAGCGAACAGGGAGGAGGGTAGAAGAACTGAAACCAAAACGGCAATCAGGACGCTTCGCAGAAACCGCATGACATGCCCCTCGTCAGGTGTGAAACGTCATTCAGTTTTCATGAACTCACAACAGGGGTGAAACGCGAGTCACTGAACGACTTCTTATCCACCTCGACGACGAACTGCCAGACTTGGGCGGTTTCAAAAAGAACCACCTCTTCCGAGGGGTTGGTAGGGACGATCGCCAAAGTACCTCGCAATATCTCCGAGGTTCAACTCCCTCTTGGTGGTCCATCTCGCCGTGTAGATGTACTCTTTCTTGTGTTTATTGACGAAGCGGAACCGATAACGACGCTTGATGTTGCACCCCCAGGGAAGGTCGTACATCCTGCGAAATCCTTTCCCCTTTTTCAGCACGATCATAGGACCTCTTCTCCTGTTGTACCGCTTCTTGTGCAGGGAGATGAAGGGAGCGCCAATGGTCTGAACCTTTGAGTAAGACATATCGACGCTCACCTTTGAAACAGCCGAGCGGCCCCCACCGTTCTTCCCCTTGATGGTGATGGTGCATTTCGCCTCCGCTTGGGCAACCAGTAGCAGAAGCGTGGTCCCGAGGAGAAATCCGATTCGCAACATGCTCCGTCCCTCCATCCATGGGTGGCATATTATTCGCTTTTTAGCAATGACACCGGAAGGGGCTTAAAAGAAAACCGAGCAAGGGACTCATTCCCAAATTTCCGGCTCCCAATCTAGGAAAGATTGTCTCACAACCCTAAAAGTTCCTGTAACTATCTAGCGACTATCCGCAGGGAAGAGGGCGAGGTTGAACGGACCGGGCATCTCGTAGATCTCGAGGGGTTTCCAGTAGGGCTTGATGTGGTCCGTCGAATCGAAAACGTCCCGCAGACCCGCCTCCAGCTCATCCTCCCCCGCCAGCGGCGCGGAAGAATGCACGTCCGCGATGGCGGCCGCGACCTTCTCGTCCCGGATCTCCCGCAGCCGCTCCAGAACAAAGGGTTCCAGCCCGTCATCCGAACCGCCGAGGTCCGAGCCCTCCTCGGTCCAGTGGGAAATCCCGCTTCTTTTGCGCCCGAAAAGATATTTGCCGGTCCCCGCCGGATGGAAGAAGTGGTAGGTCTCCCGGACAAAACGGTTGACCTGATCCTGGGACTCCGTGTGCCAGGCGATGCAATTGATGTAAGGCAAGACGGCCAGGACGGCGGGCGCCTCCGAGCCGTCATCGTCTTCATCCAGGGACGTGCGCTTCGCCTTCTGGCCGGGGGCGAGGGGTTTGGGCGGGTCGAAGTAATTCACGATGATGGCCCGGACAAGCTCGGGGTCTTCTTCTCGGTACCGGTACACCAGTCCCCGTTTGCCCTCACGGGCGGCCCAAGGCTGAGCCTGAACCCCCCACTTATCGAACAAGTGCCACTGGTTGTCTTCGATGGGATAGTCCCGAAGGTAGAGCTTCAGGACGCCCATGGCCTTTTGATCCAGGCCCATCTTGACTCCTCTCCTTCAGCTTGCCCGGGGCCGCCCGCTCCGGCGCCCGGCTCGATGAACCGACGTTCGCTCCGTCGAAAATTCCGCGTGATTATATCAACCATTCCGGCGAAAAACGACGGACGGTGCGAAACCATCAACCCGCCGCCTCGAAGGCCGCCTCCAACACCCGCCGGACGATGACGCGGACCATTTTCCCGCGGTATCCGGCCAGCTTCTCGATGTCGCTGAACGGCCGGGATTCCTTGGAGGCCTCTTTGGCGGCCGAGTCGAAGAGCGCCTCGGAAGGCGCCTTTCCGACGAGGAGCGCGGAGCCCTTGACCGCGTCCACCGGCTTCATGGAAACACCGTTCACGCAGATGCGCGCGTCCGCGCAAGTCTTTCCGCCGGCGTCGAGCGTTACGACCGCGGCCGCGCAGGCGAAGGCGAAATCGATGGCCCCCCGCGTGGCGATCCGCCGGTAACAACTCCCCGCCGCCGGACCCGGCGGCGGGACCTGAATCTCCGTCACGATCTCGTTGGGCGCAAGCTCGATGGGGGTCTCGCCGATCCCGGTGTAAAGCCCCTGCAGGGGGATCACCCGGTCGCCGTCCGGGCCGACGATGCGGACCTTCGCCCCCAGCGCGATGAGGGCCGGGGCCGTATCCGAGGCGGAAATCGCATAGCACACGTCGCCGCCCACGACGACATGGCAAATGTCGCCGTCGTGCTTGAGACAGCGGTGGTGGGATTCCTTCCAGTGGGCGGTCTGGTCGTAGTACCAGCACTTGTTGTCGAGGCAGATGTTCCCGCCCAGGGTGGCCGTCTGGCGGATCAGGGGCGAGGCGACGTGGGAGGCCGCCTGGGCCAAGACGGGAAAACGTTCCTGGATGACGGGCGATCGCTCGATGTCCGCGAGCCGCGCGCCGGCCCCCACGACCATACCGCCGTCATCGGTCATCCGGACCGCCTCGAGAGCCTTGATCCGGTTCAGGAGGACAACGTGCCCGGGCGCCTTCACCTCCTGCTGAAGCTGAATGAGGACGTCCGTCCCTCCCGCCATGAGCATGGCCTCCTCGCCGTGGCGGGCCAGAATCTCCATCGCCTCGCCCACTTCGGTGGGCCGGTGCAGCTCGAAGGGCTCCATCACGCGCCCTTTCCGTTCGTCCCGCCGCCGGACACGGGGCTTTCGGGCTTGCGCGCCTTCCTGCCGCGGCGCTCGATCGCCTGGAGGACCTTCTTGGGCGTAAACGGGGTGGTCTGAATCCGGATGCCCACGGCGTCGTAGAGGGCGTCCTGGATGGCGGGCGCGGTCGGCACCTGGGCGGGCTCGGCGATTCCTTTCGCGCCGAACGGTCCGGCCGGTTCCTCCACTTCGACGAAGATGGGGATGACCTCGGGCATTTCCAGGATTGTGGGGACCCGGTAGTTGAGCAGAGTCGCGTTGAGGGGCTTGCCGTCCTCCATGACCAATTCCTCGGAAAGCGCCATCCCCAATCCGCGGGAGATCGCCCCCTCCACCTGCCCTTCGGCCCCGATGGGGTTCAGCAGGCAGCCCACATCGTGGGCCGAGACCACTTTGACGACCTTCACATGGCCCGTCTCTTCGTCCACCTCGACCTCGACCGCCTGCGCGCCGAAGATGTACGAGGGGCAGTAGTTCCCGTAACCGGTCACCGGGTCGAGGCCCTTGCCCTCGGAGCTGTACTGGCCCGTGCCGACCAGGGAGGCCCCGCGCTTGTAGAAGCAGTCCCGGGCGATCTCGGCCAGCGAGGTCTTCTCCTCCGGGCTCGACTTGACGAAGATGTAGCCGTCGCGGGATTCGAGATCCTCGGGCCGGGCCTCGAGCATCTCGGCGGCGTTCTCGTAAAGCTTCTTCTTGAGCTCGCGCGCGGCGCGGTGGGCGGCGTTCCCGCTGACGAAGACCCCGCGCGTCGCGTACACCCCCAGGTCGGGCGGCGTGACTTCGGTGTCGGAGAGCACGAGGTTCACCTTCTCGAGTGGGATGCCCAGCTCCTCCGCGACGACGGTGGAAATGGCCGTCCCCAGACCCTGCCCCATCTCGGACGTCCCCGAGAAGAGGGTCACCGAGCCGTCCTCGGCCATCTTGACGATCGCCTCGCCGAAGTTGACCGGGCCGTGAAGGCCGATGGAGCTGGCCGAATGGACGACCAAGGCCATGCCCAGGCCGCGCTTGACGCCCTTCTTCTCGAGGTCGGCCGGACTGCTGTCGCCGCGCCTCTTCGACCACCCGATGCCCTCGGCCGCCCGCCGGATGCACTCGCTGAGCTCGCACGAGTTGACCTCCGCGCCGGAAACCGTCTTGTCCCCGTGATGGGTGCAATTCTTGAGCCGGAATTCCACGGGGTCGAGGCCAAGCTCGGAGCAGATGCTGTTGAAATGACACTCCTGGGCGAACGAGGATTGGGGATTGCCGTAGCCCTGATACGCCCCTCCGTAGGGCTTGTTGGTGTAGACGACATAGGCGTCCAACTTGTAGGCGGGGTTCCGGTAGAGGACGGGAGGCGTGTTCCCGGCCAGGCTGGTCACCCGGTGAGCGTGACTGGTGTAGGCCCCGTTGTCGGTGATGATCCGGACCTGCCGCCCCCGGAGCATCCCCTCCTTCGACACCGCCGTCTTCTGCGTAATGGCCATGGGATGCCGGAACCGGGTGTAGATGAAATACTCCTCCCGGCTGTACTGGAGCTTCACGGGGCCGCGGGTCTTCATGGCGAGCAGGGCGGTGATGGGCTCGAGGGGCTCGATGTCGATCTTGCTGCCGAAGGCGCCGCCGATGGAGTTGTTGATCACCCGGACGTGAGAAACAGGCAGGTCCAGGACCCGCGCCAGCCGCTCCCGCGTGGGATGCGGGTTCTGGGTCGAGGGCCAGACGGTCAGCCGGCCCGCCCGGTTGAACTCGGCCACGCACCCGTGGGGCTCCATGGGACAGGGCGACACGAAATGCGTGCGGAACTCGTCCTCGAAAACGTGGTCCGCCTCCGCGAAGGCCTTCTCCACCTCACCGAAGTTGCGGTGATACTCCTTGGCGACGTTGCGCTTCTTGCCCTCGTGAATCTCGATGGCGTCATCGGTAAAGGCGTCTTCCGGCTCGTATACGGCCGGAAGCTCTTCATAATCCACCTTGATCAGGGAGAGGGCCTCCAACGCGGTCGCGTCGTCCACCGCGGCGACCGCGGCGATCTCGTCTCCGACGAACCGGACTTTGTCCAACTGAAGGGGGAGCTGGTCGATGGGTCCGTCCATCACGCCGAACCGGATTCCGGGCCCGTCCTTTCCGATGATCACGGCCTTGACGCCCGGCAGGGCCTCGGCCTTCGAGGTGTCGATATCGAGGACCTTCCCGTGCGGGATGGGGCTTCTCAAAACCTTGGCGGTCAACATCCCCGGACGCTTGAAGTCGCTGACGTAAACGGCATCGCCCGTTGCCTTGTCCCAGGCGTCCAGCCTCGGGAGCCGCTTTCCGATGACGGCGAATCCTTTAGTCACGATTCAGTCCCCCCTCCTTGGCACTTGCGCGCCGGCCAAGCTGCGGTTGAAGGTTCTATATGCTCTTTACAACGTCTCTGGCGAACGGCGCTTCTCACAGACGCCCGATCCAAAACCCTAAGCCACCAAGGGCCACAGCCGACCGGCACAGCCAAAGACACCCACCCCCCATAAGGCCGAGCGGTAGCTCGGCCGCAGAAAGTTTTCGAGGGGGGGGGGACAGGGGGGGACAGTTTTCAAAATGTCCCCCCTGGCGCCTTTGCAGCGGCGCTCCGAATCGCCTCGATGATCTTCACGTAACCCGTGCAGCGGCAGATGTTCCCGGCCAGGGCGCGGCGGACCTCCGTCTCGGAGGGATCCGGGATTTCATCCAGAAGCGCCCGGCTCGTCATGAGCATCCCCGGGATGCAGTACCCACACTGGGTCGCGCCGAACTCGATGAACGCCTCCTGGAGCGGGTCCAGCTCATCTCCGTCGGACAGGCCCTCGACCGTCCGGACGTCCGACCCCTCCAGGGAGGCGGTCAGGATGAGACATGAGTTCACCGGCCGGCCGTCGAGGATGACCGCGCAGGCGCCGCACGCCCCGGTGGTGCACCCTTCTTTCGTCCCGGTCAGATCGATCCGCTCCCGCAAGGTGTGCAGAAGGAGCTCCCGGACGTCCACATCGAGACGGACGGGTTCGCCGTTCAGCGTGAAACCCACGGTTTCTGTTACAGCGTCCACCACGTTTCACCTCGCTATGCGGTTCGCGTTCGCGGTTTGACCGAGAGGTTGCCGGTCCGGGAGCAGACCGGACATCGGAAAAATCAGGCCAACGGACGGCTTCGGGCCTTTCCGTTCTCCCGGCCCTCGCCGGCGACGCTCTCCAGAACCTTTTCCTTCACAATGCGGATGTGCGCGCGGGCCAGTCTTTCCGCGCGGTCCCCGTCCCCGCTCACGATGGCGCGAAAGACGGCGGCATGCTCCTCCACGTCTTTGACGGGCCGCCCCGGAAAGTAAGTCGCCCGGAAGCCCAGGGTCCGCGCCTGGCCGATGATGCTCTCGAGCAACCCCTTCGCCTGGCCGTGTCCCGAGGCCGCCGAGATGGCGCGGTGAAAGTCCTCGATGGCCTCGACGCACCCGTCCAGGTCATGCCGTTCCAGACACTCGGCCTGCCGGTCGAGGGCTTTTCGGATTTTGGAGAGGGCGGCGGGATTCCGGCGCTCCGCCGCGCGGCGGCTCACCAGCCCTTCGAGGACTTCCCATAGGGAGTAAATCTCCTCCACCCGATCGGGCGAGTAATGGAGGACGAAAACCCCGCGGCGGGGGACGTTTTCGAGCAGGCCCTCCTGGGTGAGTTTCTGGACGGCCTCCCAGATAGGCGTGCGACTCACACCGAACTCGCGCGTCAGCTTCTCGACGTTGATCCGTGCGCCGGGCGGATAGGTCTCCTTGACGATGAGCGCCTTGAGCCGCTGATAGACCTTCTCCCTGAGGTTGTCGTGGGCGATGTTCAAGTCGGTATTCCCCCCTGTCCACCTTCCCGAATCTTTTCGGGCAACGCCTGAAAAGATACCGACATGGGAGGCGGCCTGTCAACTTGGTATTTCATGTTTCATGAAATTATTTTAGTTAAAACAGAAAAGGCGGAAAGATTTTTTATCCACAGATTACACAGAATGGAAAGAAAAGAACCAAAGACCGAATTCGTGTGCGGCTTTGTTTTTGAAAATCTGTGAAATCTGTGGATAAAAAGCCTTTTAGTCCGTTGCTCCTCGTATCGGCATGGGATTCGGCGTTTTGTCGAACGCCCCGAGGCCCACGACGGTCCGCAGGCCCGGCGGCTGGGAGCGGATCTCGTTAACGGCGCTCATGAGCCGCCCAATCGTCGCCCCGTCGCCGAAGATCCCGCCGGGGATCCGCAGTGTCAGGTCCGGCGTCCCCTCGATCTCGATGGCGTCCTCGGGGTCCTTCGCCCCCACGTACATTTGGATGCGGAGGTCGATAAGCGTCCGGCCGGCAAGCGTCCCCGTCGCCCGCTGATCGATCCCGGCCGCCTGCCCCGGCTCGACGCGGACATAATCCGTCACGACCGACGCCTCGGCCACCATCGGGCCGAGGGTCTCGGTGATCTCCAGACCCTCCCACCCGAACGCGTGGGCGATCAGGGCGACCGACTCCTGGAACCCCGCGTGGCCGAACTTGCCGCCGGCCGCCTTTTCACGGAACTCCTCGACTCTGAGACCCGCCCCGATCTTCCGCTGGAGAGGCTCCCGCCGCAGGGAGGCGTCCACCGTCCGGCGGACGCGGACGGCCGCGATCTCCGTGCAGTTCCGGCCGGTGTCCACGACGAGGCGATCCATTACGAAGCCCGGATTGACGCCCGTCCCCAGGACCACGACGCCCTTTTCCTTGGCCATCCGGTCCAGCTTCTCGGCGGCGTTCCGGTGGTGCAGCGGCGCGAACGCGAGCTGTTCGGAGGAAGAGACAACGGAGCAATCCGCCTCAATGATCGTCTCGAGCTGGGACAGGATGTCGGGGATGTACGAAGAGGTCGTATGGAGGACCACGTCCGGTTTCAGCGCCTCGACGGCCTCTTTGAGGTCCGCCGCAACGGGGACCCCCAAAGGAGAATCCAGCCCGAGCGCCTCGGCGGCGTCCAGGCCCGCCAGGGACGAATCGACATCCACGGCGCCCACCCACTCCAGCCCGCTCCGGGAAACGGCCTCCCGGGCGAGCGCCCTTCCGATGGACCCCAGTCCGCAGCTCAGGCACCGGACAACGTTTTCTGTCATAACCACCTCAAAGCGTTCAGGAGCCGGACGTTCTTGGGCCGGTCGGCCGCGTTCTTTCCGATGTACCGGAAGCGGACAACGCCCTCCTTGTCAATGATGAAGACTGCGGGCCGGGCGATGCCTTCGTCCGGGTGCAGGACGCTGTAGCGCCGGATGACTTCCTTGTTCGGGTCGGGCAACACGGTGAACTTGAGCCTCAGCGACGCCTTTGTATTCAGGGCGGTGTCGAGGTTGTCGGCGCTGACAGCCACGACCTGGGCCTTCAACGCCTCGATCTTCGACAGTTCGGATTGCAGCTGCACGAGCTGGTGGCGGCAGTATCCTCAGAAATATCCCCGGTAAAAGACGAGGATCAGGCTCCCTCCCTCGATCTGTTTCTTCAGATCAAAGCCTTCGAGATCGAACGCGGGCGCCTTGTCGCCCACCTTGGGGGCCCTGGCCGTCCCCGAAAGGACGCTCCCTTGCGCATACCCGGATGCCGCGAATACGGCCAGAAAAAGGACGAGAAAAATTCCGGCAACGGCCGGACCGAATCGACGGGTGAGTCTTGACATGACCGACTCCAATCAGGGACCGGGTTTCTCAACACCTCTTGAGGATTATACCGCTTTCGGCGCAAAACCCATAAGGACCCCGCGTGGATTGCTTCTTGTCCGACTTGTCCCACACCGTCCCGCCCTCCTCCGTCCGCACCCGCCGGATCGGCGCGGGACGCCTCCCCCCTCCCCGTGGCGGGTTCGTCCGCTTGCGTTGCCTTTCCCGACAACGCCATACTTATGAGCCATGACCGGGTGCGAAGCATGGAGCATATTCTCGGTTCGCTTCAAACGGGAAGCGGCCAACCGGGCCTTCTTCACGCTCTTTTTGATCTCCCTGGCGATGTCGCCCTCCGCTTGCGGCCGAGGGGGCGAGGAGTTCTCCGGGTACATCACTGTCGCCCTTGAGGCGAACCCCACGAACCTGGACCCCCGCTATTCGCTGGACGTCGCCTCGTCGCGAATCACCCAGCTCGTCTTCAATCGCCTGGTCCGCAAGGACCGGAACGCCCGCATCGTCCCCGACCTCGCGGTCCGGTGGGAACGGCCCGACCCCACAACGTACGTCTTTCACCTCCGCAAGGACGCCCTTTTCCATGACGGCGGGCCGCTCACCGCCGCGGACGTGGCCTACACCTTCCGATCCATCCTGGACCCCAAGTCGGCGTCCCCGAAGCGCGGAAGGTACAAGATGATTCGGGAGATCGAGACGCCGGACCCGTTCACCGTCGTCTTCCGTTTGGCAAAACCTTTCTCCCCGTTCCTGTCGGAGATGACAGCCCACATCGTCCCGGTCCGGGCCGAGCGCGCGGGGAGCGGGTTCGGCCGGAATCCTGTCGGGACCGGCCCGTTCCGGTTCGTCCGGTTTGTCACCGATCAAGAGGCCGTCCTGGAAGCGAATCCCCGCTATCACGAGGGCCGCCCCCAAGTCGCGGGGGTGCGGTACAAGGTCCTCCCGGACGGCGTCGTCCGCATCTTCGAGCTTCAGAAGGGGACCGTCGACCTGGCGGTCAACACCGTCTCGCCCGATTCCCTGGCCCGGCTGGAAAAGACACCCGGCCTGAAGGTGATGCGCGCGCCGGGGACCAACTTCTCCTACCTGGGTTTCAACCTGGAAGACCCCGTCCTCTCCAACCCCAAGGTCAGGCGGGCCATCGCCCACGCCATCGACCGGGAGCCCATTATCCGTTACCTGCTGCGCGGTCTCGCGCGTCCGGCGGAGGGGCTCCTGCCGGAAAACCACTGGGCCTACCGCGAGGACCTGAAACCCGTTCCCCATGACCCGGACCTGGCCCGGCGGCTCCTGGACGAGGCGGGGTTTCCGAACCCCGACGGCGGCCGGCCCCGATTCCGGCTCTCCTTCAAGACCTCTCAGAACGAGACGCGAATCGAGATCGCCGAGGTGCTCCAGGAACAGCTACGCCGCGTGGGAATCGCCCTCGACATCCGGTCCTACGAGTGGGGCGCGTTTTTCTCCGACATCCGAAAGGGTGCCTTCCAGCTCTATACCCTCACCTGGGTGGGCGTCACGGACCCGGACATCTACCACTATATTTTCCACAGCGGCAACGTCCCGCCCCACGGGGCCAACCGGGGACGCTACCGGAACGCGGACGTGGACCGACTGCTCGAGCGGGGCCGGACGGCTTACGCTCCGAAGACCCGGCGCGAGGCGTATGGGCGGGTCCAGGAGATCCTCGGGCGCGACCTCCCCTACGTCAACCTCTGGCACGCGACCAATGTGGCCGTCCTGAATCGGCGCGTCCGGGGGTTCGTCCTCTATCCGGACGAAGACATGATCTCACTGAAGGACGTCCGCCTGGCCCCGACCGGCGAGCCAAGGGGGCTCTGAAACGTGCGGCGATACCTCCTGCGCCGGGTCCTGTTGTTGATCCCCGTCGTCCTCGGCGTGGCGACGGCCGTGTTCTTCATCATTCACCTGATTCCCGGCGATCCGGTCGAGATCATGCTCGGGGAACAGGCCCGGGCCGCCGACCTGGAGCGGCTCCGCAAGACCCTGGGGCTGGACCGGCCGGTCCTCGAGCAGTACGTCCGGTTTCTCGGGGGGCTGGCGAAGGGGGACCTGGGCCGAAGCCTCCACCATCGGCGCGGCGTCGCGGGCCTGGTCCTCGAGCGCCTGCCGGCGACGCTGGAGCTGGGGGCGGCCGCCATGGCGGCCGCCCTCGCTATCGCCCTCCCCCTCGGCATCCTCGCGGCGGCGCGCGCCCGATCCTGGCTCGACCACGGCTCGATGGTCTCCTCTCTCCTGGGCGTCTCCATCCCCAACTTCTGGCTGGGGCCAATGCTCATCGCCGTCTTCTCCCTGCGGTTCAACTGGCTGCCGCCCTCGGGCCGGGGGGGGATCGAGCACCTGATCCTCCCCGCCCTGACGCTCGGGACGGGCCTGGCCGCCATCCTGACGCGCATGACGCGGGCGAGCCTCCTCGAGGCGCTCCCCCGGGATTTCGTCCGGACGGCGCGGGCCAAAGGGCTCGCGGAGTGGGCCGTCCTGGTGCGCCACGGCCTGCGCAACGCCCTCCTCCCCGTGGTGACGGCGGCGGGGCTTCAGACCGGCGCGGTCCTCTCGGGCTCGGTCATCACCGAATCGATCTTCGCCTGGCCGGGAATCGGCCGGCTGACGATCGAGGCCATCGCCGCCCGGGATTATCCCCTGGTGCAGGGATGCGTCCTGGCCATCGCCCTGACGTACGTGGCGCTGAACCTCATCACCGACGTGGTTTACACGCTCTGCGACCCGCGCGTGAGATACGACTCATGAGGCGGCTGAACCTCTGGGCGGGCGCGGCCATTGTGGCGGCGCTCATCGCGGCGGCCGTCCTGTCGCCGATCCTGCCGCTTTCCGGGCCCTACGAGCAGCGGCTCGAAACTCGCCTCGCGCCCCCAGGGGAAAACGGCTGGCTGGGCCGGGACAGCAAGGGGCGGGACCTCCTGAGCCGGGTCGTGTTCGGGGCGAGGATCTCCCTCACGGTCGGTCTGGTGACGGTGGGGATCTCGGCCGCCGCGGGGCTGTTGATCGGCGCGCTGTCGGGCTATCTGGGCGGTTTCGTGGATGAATCGCTCATGCGGATGACGGACGTCTTCCTCGCGTTTCCGGGGATCCTGCTGGCCTTCGCCTTGATGGCGATCCTGGGGCCGGGGGTCCAGAACGTGATCCTGGCCCTGTGCGTCATGGGTTGGGTGGGGTACGCCCGGCTCGTCCGGGTCCAGGTGCTGGCGCTGAAAGCCGAGGGTTACGTCACCGCCGCGAGGTCCCTCGGGGGAGGCGCCCCGCGGATCATCGTCCGCCACCTGCTCCCCAACCTCCTGGGCCCGGTCCTGGTGGAGGCCACCTTCGGCGTCGCCTCCGCCATCCTGGCCGAGGCGGGGCTGAGCTTTCTGGGACTCGGGACGCAGCCCCCGACCCCTTCCTGGGGCGCGCTCATGAAGGAGGGGCACCTCCGTCTTTTCGAGGCCCCACACCTGTCGTTCTTCCCGGGCCTCGCCGTCATGGTCACCGTCCTGGGGCTCAACCTCCTCGGCGACGGCCTGCGGGATCTGCTGGACCCCGGGATGCGGTCCCTCGACAAACCCGGAGGCCGCTGAGCCGCTTAACAAGTTTTCCATTGACAGATTTCAGCTTGTCTCGGTAGGGTGAAAGCGAACCCACCAGAGGTTGGATCGCGGGGAAGGGTCCCGTGCGGAGTCTCGATGTTTCGCATTTGCCGGGACGTGACGGGGAATAAGAATTCCCGAAAGGAGGATTCGCAATGAAACGAGCTGGGATTCTGTCCATCATTTTCGCATGGGCGGTTACGGCCTCGGGTTTTGCCGGCGCCGCGGAGGAATCCGTCACATTCACTCAGGCATGGACCATTCAGGGAACAACCTCGCCTTTTTATGCCGCCATCGAGCTGGGGTATTACAAGAAAGCCAATCTGAACGTGAAGATCGTCCGGGGGTTCGGCTCCTCCGACGCCATCAAGAAGGTGGCCGCCGGCGCTTTCCCTTACGGGCTCGGCGACGCCGGCGCCGTGGTGATCGCGCGCTCAAGAGGCGCCAACGTCAAGCTGCTGGCCCTGGAAACCGCTCAGTCTCAGCACGCCTGGCACACGCTGAAAGGGTCCGGGATTCGCACGCCCAAGGACCTCGTAGGCAAGACCACCGGCGGTCCCGCGGGGGACGTCCACAAGACGTTGTTTCCCGCGTTCGCCAAGGCCAACGGCATCGACCCGAAGAAACTCACCTGGGTCACCATGCCGTCAAGCGCCGAGATCGGAAGCCTGTTCACCGGCAAGGTGGACGTCATTCCCTTCTTCACCATCGTCGGCCCGTTCATCAGAGGAGCGGCCAAAAAGGCGGGGAAAGAGGTCGTGACGATCCCGTGGGCCAAGTGGGGGCTCGACATCTATTCGATCGGCGTCATCGCCAGGGACGAAACCATTCAACGCAAGCGGGATCAGGTGAGGCGGTTCGTCGACGCGACGGTGCGCGGCATCGCTTGGGCCATCGAACACCCCGGCGGGGCCATCGAGATCCTGAAAAAACACAATCCGGCGTCAAACGTCAGGTCGGCCAGGAAAAACTGGGAAATCAACATCGACAGCCTGCTGACGCCCGAAGCCGCAAAAATCGGGGTCTCCATGATGGGCGAAAAAAAGATGCGGCTGACGCGGGATCTCATGACCAAGTACACCCCGCTGAAAGTCGTCGTCCCCGTGAAAGACCTCTACACCAACGAGTTCATTCCAAAACTCTTTCCCAAGCGGGGGAAGTAGGACGCCGCGAAGAAAAACGCCTGATCGCTGAGGCGTGATCCGGAACCGGCGAAAATTTCACGGACCGTCCCGAGCGGAGCGAAGCGGCTCGCGCTGAGACCCTTCGCTCCGCTCGGGTTGACAAGCGCGTCAATCAAATTCGGCTTCCCTTCGGACCCCCCTCCACAGAAGGCCGGTGAGACCTTGGCCGGATCGAACAGCTTCACCATCAAAGGCGGGTGCGTCGTCACGATGAATCCTTCGCGCGAGGTGTTCGAGGAGGGATTCGTCGCGGTCGAGGGCAGCCGCGTCTCCGCCGTCGGCCCCATGCCCGACCTACCGCCGGGCGCACCGGCGGACCGGGTGATCGACGCCCGCGGGATGATCGTCATCCCGGGGCTGATCAACGCCCACCAGCATTTCTACTACCACCTGTTCAAGGGGCTGGCGAACGGCCTGCTCATCGAGGACTGGTTCCCCGCCGTCGTCTTCCCCGTCGTCCCCCACCTGACGGACGACGACATGGAGCTCACGGCCTACCTGGCGGGGATCGAGATGCTCCGCACGGGAACGACCTGCTGCCTCCACCACCTGCGGACCACGAGCACGGACGAGACCCTGGAGAAGATCGCCCGGCCGACCGCCGAGTTGGGCTTCCGGCAGGTCATCGGCAAGGAGATCCAGTGCCGCCTGCCGGGCAACCCGAGCCACCCCCGGGACCTGGATGAGGAGATCGCCTACGTCGACGGGCTGATCCCGAAGTGGAACGGCGCCCACGGGGGCCTCGTCCGCCTGGCGCTGGTCACGGAGTGCAACTCCATCTTCATCGACCAGCAGGTCACCTCCGAAGCGCTTTTGGCTGAGGGGAAGAGGCTCGCCGACAGGCACGGCCTGAAGATCGCCGCCCATTATTCCGGAGGGACCCTCTCGTTCGACAAGAATTACATGCAGGTCCTCCGGAAGACCGGCCGCACGGACGTACAGACCCTCATGCAGCTCGGCCTCCTGGACGCGACGTACATCCTGGCCCACGGGATCAACGCCACCGAGACCGACATCGGACTGATGGCGGACGCGGGTTGCAGCTCGGTCTACACCCCGACGAGCGAATCGGTGCGCGGCGGCGGGATCGGCCCGACCGTCCCGATGCTGCGGGCGGGCGTCAACGTCGCCCTCGGCTCGGACGGACCGATGGTGGACTACTCCGTGGACATGGTGGAACAGATGAAGACCTGCTCCTTCCTCCAAAACACCAAGCACCTGGACCCCACCGCGATGAGTCCGGAGCAATGTCTGGAGATGGCCACGGTCAACGCGGCGAAGGCCCTGGGGTTGGAAGAGGAGATCGGCTCGATCGAGGCGGGCAAGCTGGCCGACTTGGCCGTCTTCGACCTCCGCACGCCCCACGCGGCGGTCGTCCACAACCCGATCTCAAGCCTCGTCTACTCCGCAAAGGGGACCGACGTCCACACCCTCGTCGTGGACGGCCGGATTGTCATCGAGGACGGAGCGCTTCAGACGTTCTCGGACGAGGAAAAGGTGATACGGGACGCGACGGCCCGGGGAAAGGAGATCGCGGAGAAGGCGGGACTGAAGAATCGGGCCCTGCCCCGATGGCCCGGGCGGGAATCGGACCGTTAGACCCGGGAGGAGCGAAGCGGGCTTACCCGTCCGGCGTCCTGTAAGGGCGGACCCGTTGGGTCGTCCTTACATTCACCCCGGACGGCCGACGGCGAAGGGAACGGCGGCATTTGCGCGTTCAACCTCTAGCCCAACAAGGCCTTCAGAACGTCCAGATAAATCCCCGCCCCGTCGATCACGTCCCGCACGCTCACCATCTCGGCGTCGGTGTGGGCGAGACCCATGTCGCCGGGGCCGAGACAGATGGCCTGCCGCCCCCGCACATAGAAATATCCCGCGTCCAGCGCGGCGTTCATGTAATAGGGGTTCGACGCCCCGCGCCGGCCGGCCACCGCGGCATCCGCCGCCGAGGGCAGGGCCGCATCGCGCGGGACCTTGTTGGCGTACTGAAACTTCCCGACGCTGACCTCGACCCGTGCGGGAGACAGGTCGCCCAGGGCGTCCCGAATGGCGTCCACGGCGGGGCCGGGCTCCTCTCCGGGGAGGAGCCTGCGGTCGAGCATCCCGGCCGCCCGGCGGGGGATGGTGTGGCTTGCCCTTGGGTGCGTTTCGGCCCCCGTGGCGACCAGCGTCACCGGGCCCAGTTCGGGGTCCGGCGGGGGAAGCCTCACGTCCTTCAACCGGCGGATGCAGGTGGCGAGAGCGTCCAGGGCGTTCACCCCCAGATCGGGCGTGCTGCTGTGGCAGGATTTTCCGGTGATCTCCACCGGGACATCCACCCGGCCCTTGTTCCCCAGACAGACCTCGTTGTTCGTCCCCATGACGATGACGGCGTCCCCCGGGATGATCCCGACCGAAGCCGCCTCATCGAAGAAAGTCGTGACCGCCTCATGACTCCCCGTCTCGCCCGCCGTGTTGACCAGGAAGAGAAAAGAACGTTTCAAGGCGCCGGGTTTGTCCAAGACGAACGCGCGGACCGCCTCGACGGCCGCTGCCAGGGCGCCGATCTGCTCGCAGGCCCCCCTGCCCCACAGACAGGTCCCCCGCTGGCCGTACTTTCCGCCATCAACCTCTTTGGGCGCGTAGGGGTCGGGCATGGATTCGGCGGGGAAGTTTCCCGCGTAGGCGCAAAGGACGAGAGGGGGGGGGGTCCGGCCGTCCTCCCCCTCCCCCCGCCCGGCCAAAAGTCGCCAGCCGACGCTGCCGGCCGAATCGCGGAAGACCCGATCGAAGGCGTCCTCCGGCAACTCCGGCCGGACGGCCTCCTCGATGCAGGCCCGGACTCGATCCATCTCGGGCTGCGGGCTGGGGAAGGCGATGAGCCGCTTCAGCGTCTCCAGGAGCCGGGCTTCATCGATGGCGGCGCTCAAAGCGGACCGTGCCTTTGTGAATGCGTCGGGAAAAGGATCAGAGTCCGATGGCGTAGCCGTACCGGCGGAAGTCCGCTCCGGCGAAAATCGCGCCGCTGTCCGGGTCGCGCATGACGATCTTGGCCGAGCCGAAGAGCAGCCTGCTCGCCTCGGCCGAGCCGAAGACGTGTCCCATGGTCTCGAGCGCGCGGCGGACATCATCCCCGATTTCGGCTTCAAGCATCGGGTTGCCGTCTCGGTCGATCGCCCAGCGGGGGGCTTCAATGGCGGCCTGCACATCCATGCCGAAGTCCACCAAATTGAGCGCAAGCTGCGTCAGCGTCACCGTCTGGGCGGCCGCTCCCGGCGTGCCGAACGAGATGAAAGGCATCCCGTCCTTCACGGCCATCGCCGGACTCAGCGTGTGCGCCGGCCGCTTGCCGGGCGCGAGCGCGTTGGGATGCCCCGTCTCCAGCGTGAAGCCGCAAAGCCGGTTGTTCATGAGGATGCCCGTCCCCTTCGGGATGAATCCGGAGCCGAAGGGATGAAAGACGCTCAGGATGTGAGAGACGGCGTTTCCCCGGTCGTCCATGGCCGCGACGTAGGAAGTCCCGCCCTTGGGCTCTCCCGCCGTCTTGCCGCCCGCCCGGCTCGGATCGATGCCGGCGCGCAACTCCGCGGCGTGGCCCTCGGACAGGAGACGGTCCACGGGGATGTCCGAGAAATCCGGGTCGGAGATGTGAGGGCGGCCGGAGGCGAAACAGACGCGTTGGGTCTCCATCAAATGATGGAGGAGCCGCGCCGAGTTATGCCCCATCCCGGCCACGTCCAGGCCGTCCAACACACGGAGCTGCATGAGCATCAGCATCCCCCAGGAATTGGGCGGGATCTGATGGAACGTCAGGTCCCGATAGGGGACGCTGAGGGGCTCGACGACCCGGCAGGAATAGGCGGCAAGATCCTCTTCGGAGAAATATCCCCCGGCTTCGCGGATGCCCGCCGCCAGCTTTTTCGCAACGGTCCCCTTGTAATACGCATCCCGGCCGCCTTAGGCGACGGCGCGCAGGCAATCGGCCAGATCAGGCTGTCGAATCAGCGTCCCGAGCGCCGGGATCTCACCCTCCGGCATAAAGGGGGAAGGGCCGACTCCGCCTTTGGTCAACACGCCCCCGTTCCTGCCCAGCCATTCGATGAACCTGGGGTGAACCGGAAAGCCCGCTTCCGCGTAATCCATTGCGGGGGCAAGGGTCTCGGCGAGCGTCTTGGTTCCGTGATCGGCGAGGGCCCGGGCCCACCCGTCCACCACCCCAGGAACGGTCGAACATCGGGGGCCGTGGGCCGGGATGCCGTCCGCGTACATCGCCCGGTCCGCCGCCGCCGGCGCCGGTCCGCAGGCGTTGATCCCGACGACGCCCCCGGCCCGGCCGATCAGCATGAACCCATCGCCGCCGATGCCGCACGCCTGCGGATGAACGACGGTCAGGGCCGCCGCCGCCGCCACGGCCGCGTCGACGGCGTTTCCGCCTTCGGAGAGCATTCGCACACCGGCGGCGGCCGCCGCCGGGTCCCCGGCCGCCACGGCGCCGCGACGGCAGACAATCATAGGACGCATCGTCGACATGACGCGGCTCCCTCCCTAATTTGTTCAAACCACCGGCAAACCGGACCTCACCGGGTCGCGTGTTTCTGCATAAAATCCCGCAAGGCCTGGTCCGCCGACCTCCAGAGATCGAAGGTCTCGAACGGGTTCCCTCCCTCCAGGGGGATAGGGATCGATGGCCTTGTCTCCATAGTCGACGATCATCTCCTGGGCCGCGCAAATGAAATAGTAGGCGTTCTCCCGCGTGACCGCCCGGTCCGGTCTCGAGACCTTCTTTTCCGCCACATCCGCGTCCACGGCCAGGCTTTCCAGGCGTTTTTCGAGCAGCGCGTCCCGGCCCCAGGTGCGGACCATCCGCGAGACCATATCCACGATGTGCGCCCACTCCTTGGGGTCTTCCACCACCATGTAGGAAGCGGCCTCGAACCAGGTCTTCTGCGTCTCGCGGCCTTCCGCCAGTTTTTCCTCCAGGCCGGCCAAGGCGGCGTCAAGGTCCGCCTTCTCCCGGATCACGATGAACGGCCGGCGAATCTTCTGGATCTTGGCCATCTCCTCCATCGCGGGCAGGGCGAGGAACTGGGCGGAGGGATAAGACCCCCGCTCGAAAAGGGCGATGGCGTCCCCGGCCAGGCGCTGGGCGTTGCTCAGGGCGCCGCGCAGAAAATCTCTCAAGAATTCTTCCGTCTCCGCCGGGACCTTGTACATGGCCGATCTCCTTCCTGTAATACGTCCCCCGACCTACGTCAACCCGACCGGCCGGCGGCCATGTCAAACGTCTTGAACATGGGCAGGCCGCAAGACTTGCAGATCTGCTCGTACTTCCGGTCGCCGACCTCTTCAACGCGGCGCTGGATCTCTTCGGTGATCGCGTACTTTTCGAGCACGAGCCTCCCGTTGCGGACGTGGGAGCCCTCGCGAACGAGGATCTCATCCCGCATGAGCCGCGCGCTCCGGAGATCGAGGATTTCGATCATCCATTTCTGGGTCGCGATGAGGATCGTCTCACCGAATACCTGAAGCGAGGCAGCAATCTCCCAGGGCGTCTGGAATTCGAACGTCAAGGCATGCATCCCCAAGTCCTGCTCCAGGTTCGTACGCGCTCAGGTCGCCGTTGGCCCCCAGCTCCTCCAATCGGTCGGAGAGCACACGGTAGTGCAGGAACTCTTCGCAAAGCTGTCGGGCGATCAGGACCTTCAGGTTCACCTCGGAATCCGGGATCATGAGGAGCTGCTTCGAGGGCGGCAGAACGCCCAGGAAGTACTCACCGGTGCATCTGGGACTTCAGCATCGCGGTTGTCCGCCCCTCCGACAGCGGCGTGCGGTCATGGTACAACCTTGTCCTCCATCATCCCGGTGAACTCATCCGCCCTTGCAATCATCTTCTTCGCGAATTCCGCGCTGTCCATGGCCATGGCGATGGGATCCCCCCGTTTTCCCCCGAAACGGCCGAAGGAGCCAAAAGACCCATCCCGGCGCCGTTTTTCAAGCCTGAATAAACGTAATCGAAAGTGTACTGACAGCGAATGTGATTGTCCAATGCGGGCACTTGCAACTCCGCCCGCTCCCCAAGCGAAGAAGCGCATCCAACAGCCTCGAAGGCAATTAGTTGCCCGGCTCGCCCTATTTTGGATTAAGCTATGGGCGCCCGAGACAGTTTTGGCGATTCCGGCGCAGGGAAATCAGGCCGGTCGGATTCTACAGAAGCCGGGTCGGACACCATCGTCCACGCGCGCCCGCGGATGAGGCGGGCCGGGAAAAAACCTCACGCAGGAGGAATTCAAAAGCCATGACTTCTCCACAATCCTTTCCGGAGATGTTCAGCCTGGAAGGCAAGATCGCCGTCGTGACCGGAGGCGCCCGGGGACTCGGCCTGAGCATGGCGACGGGCCTGGCCGAGGCGGGGGCGGAAGTGGTCCTAGCCGACCGGCTGAAAGAAGAAGGAACGAAAAGCGTCCAATCCCTGAAGGGGCAAGGCCACAAGGCCCACTTCCGTGAGGTCGACGTCTCGGACCGGGAACAGGTCTTCTCCCTGATGAAGGAGGTCGCCGAGACCCTCGGAGGCATCGACATACTGATCAGCAACGCCGGCGTCGGCAGCCGGACTCACGACGGCCCCCACCCCGCCGAGGATATGCCGCCCGAGCACTGGCGGACGCTGATGTCGATCAATCTGGACGGCGTCTTCTGGTGTAGCCAGGCGGTTTATCCCCACCTGAAGACCCGCGGGGGGGGCAGCATCATCAACATCAGCTCGATCTGGGGCCTGGCGGCCGGGCCGAGCTTCCCGGTGGCGGCCTACGCCGCCTCGAAGGCCGGCGTGGCCAACCTGACCCGACAACTGGCCGTCGAGTGGGCGCGGGACGGAATCCGCGTGAACGCCATCGCCCCCGGCGTGTTCAAAACGGACCTCGGCGGGGCGGACGCCCCCCTTTGGGGGGAAGAGTTCCGGGACCACGTTTGCGACCGCATGCCGCTCCGGCGAATCGGCCGGCCCGAGGAGCTAAAGGGCGCGGCCATCTTTCTGGCCTCGGAGGCCTCCGGCCTCGTCACGGGGCACATCCTGCCCGTGGACGGAGGGTGGCTGGCGTGGTAGGGGGACATGGAGCGCGCCCGGAAAGCGCACCGGCCCGGAAGGCGGAATGCTGAACCGGTCCGCGCCGCCGCTTCCGGCTGAAAGGCCGAAATCCACGAGTTACCGCTCAGATTTTTCCGATTCCGACCGATAAAAGAATTCGAGGCTGAATTCCGTTTTTTCCGTTCGCGCTCAGGCTGAAACCCTAAGGAAAGCGGACTTCATGGAAGAGCAAGAGCGAAGATCGTCCCCCCGCATGACGCTGGACATCCCGATCAAGTTGGAGGGAAGCAGCGTTCACCTCCGGGACGTCTCCATCAGCGGCGCCCAAATCGAGTGCGACCGGGTCCTGGAAATCGGCTCCAAGGCCGACCTTTCACTCAACATCCCGAGCGATTATCACCGATTCTTCGGTGAGAGAAGACAAATCGCCCTGAAAATGGACGTTAAGTGGTGCACTCCGCATCCGACGATCCCGGACCTTTATCAGGCCGGCGGAGAGATCTCATCCATCGAGGACCAGTCGAAGCAGGACCTGTTCTCCTACCTGTCGTTCTTCTGCGGCCCGTTGGACGCGGCCGACCCCTCCGCCGCGGGAAACGGCCCGTCTCAGGATTCCCCGGTCTCGATCCATGACGAGCAGATCAAGATCCTGGGCCAGCTTTCCGGCGGGATCGCGCATGATTTCAACAACCACTTGATGATCATCCTGGGCCGCCTCCAGATGCTGCGCATGAAGGCTCCCTCCGCGGAACTGGACCGTCACGCCCTAAAAGCCGAAAAGGCCGCCGAGGACACCGCCGAGCTTGTCAAGCGGCTCCAGGATTTTTCTCATCAGGCGAGCCCTATCCCCATGGGACCCGTCCAACTCAACGCGGTGGTGGAAATCTCCCTGTCCACCGTGAAATCCTGGGCGGAGCGTCATCCGAAGCTCTCGGAGGTCCCGTATGACTTTGTCGTCGATTCGTAGCGGCCTCTCCTCTGCACGGGGATCGCGGTGGATTTGCAAACCACCTTCATCTGTCTGCTCAAAAACGCGCTGGAGGACATGTCCGAGGGCGGCGAGGTCCGCGTCACGACCCGCGTCGACGGAACCCAGGCCTTCGTCGAGATCGCCGACCAGGGGCCGGGCCTGGACGCGAGCGTTCGGGATCACGTCCTCGAACCCTTCGTGACAACCCGGAAAGGTCGCAGCCGGGGGTTGGGACTCACCATCGCCAAAGGGATCATTCAGCGGCATTGCGGAAAACTGGAGATCACCGACCGGCCTGAAGGCGGCGTAATATGCCAAGTCCGCCTAGAGACCCGTTTCGCTCCAAAAACGGTTGACCGATTTCACAATGAAGAGGCCCTCACGGGCGCCCTCACATAAGAATCAGCTTTTAAGCCCAGCCTCTTTTTCGACCTGATTCCCCCCGCCTTCCGAATCCCCAGCGACCCTTGCCACACCCGACCCAAGGGCTTATATCTTGTGGACAGAAGCGCGGATTTGCGGACCCGCGCCCCCTTCCCTTCCGACAACGGAAAGGTGCTTCCATGCGAAAAAGGGCGCTTCTCGCGGCGGCCATCCTGGCGGTTCTCGCGTGGGCCATGCCGCCCGCTCCCGCCCGGGGAGTCGGCGCCGTTCCGGAAGTCCCCTGGGACGTCCACGAAGAGACACTCCCCAATGGGTTGAAAGTCCTCCTACTGCGGGATTCGAGGGTCCCGGTCGTTACCTTCATGATTTGGTACCGCGTAGGCGCCCGAAACGAGCTGCCGGGCAAAACCGGGCTGGCCCACCTCCTCGAGCACATGATGTTCAAGGGCACAAAACGCTTCGGCGCGAAGGCCTTTTCCAACATCGTTCAGCGCAACGGCGGCCGGCACAACGCGTTCACCAGCCAGGATTACACCGCCTACTTCGAGCGCATCGCCGCCGACCGGGTGGAAGTCGCCATCGAGCTGGAAGCCGACCGGATGGAAAACCTCCTGCTGGACTCTAAAGAGTTCCTGCTCGAGCGCAACGTCGTCCAGGAGGAGCGCAGACGCAGCGTGGACGACAACCCCACGTCCTTTCTATGGGAAAACCTCCGTGGGGCCGCTTACCAGGCCCACCCCTACGGCTCGCCGGTCATCGGCTGGGAAACCGACATCCAAAGACTCACCGCCCATGAGGCGAGGCATTTTTACAAAGCGCACTACGCCCCCAACAACGCTTTCATCGTAGCGGTCGGCGACTTCGAGCCGAACTCGATCATGACGCTCATCCGGAAACACTTCGGGCCCATTCCCGCCGGCCGCGCCGCGCCCCCCGTCACCGCCGAAGAACCCCCGCAACGGGGCGAGCGCCGGATTCGCGTGGAAAAACCGGCGCGGCTTCCCTACATCGGCGCCGCGTTTCACGTTCCCACTTATCGAAAAGGCGACGCCTACGCCCTGGACGTCCTGGGCGAAATCCTGGGGGGGAGCGCAAGCGCGCGCCTCGATCGGACCCTCCAGCGCGAAAACCAGCTTGTCCTTTCCGTGGGAGCGGGCTACCCGGGCATTTCCATCGACCCGGGGATGTTCACCGTTTATGCCCAGCCGGCTCCCGGCATCCCAGTGAAACGGGTGGAAGACGCCCTGTGGGAGCAGGTAGAGAAGCTGAAGAAGGCGCCTCCAACCCAAGCCGAGCTCCGGCGGGTGAAACGCCGGCTCGCGGCTGAATACGTCATCCGGCTGGATTCGCAGTTCTACCGCGCCATGGCCCTGGGACGGGCGGAGATCGCCGGGTCGTGGAACTGGCTGACCAAGTACCTGCCGAAGATCGCCGCCGTCACCGCCAAGGACGTGATGCGCGCCGCCCAAAACCACTTGGTTGAGGGAAACCGCACCGTCGGAATTCTGGACCCGCTTCCGCTGAAGGGCCGCCGGCCCGCGGCGGGTCCGCGCGGAGGGGGGGGGCACATTCAATGAAGCCGAAACCGACCTCCGCGCTCCTCCCGTTCCTCGCGGCGATTCTCACCGCAATCCTGCTCTGCGCCGGGTCCGTGGAAGCCCGGATACGAGCCACGCGGACGGTCCTTCCCAACGGGATGATTCTCATCCACATCGAACAGCGGTCACTGCCGCTGGTGACGGTTCGAATCACCTTCCGCGCGGGCGCCGCCGCCGAGCCGGCGGAGAAGGCGGGGCTGGCCAATCTCACCACCCAACTCTTGTCCGAAGGGACGAAAAACCGAACCGGGACCGAGGTGCTCGAGGCGATAGATGAATTGGGCGGACGGATCGGGTTCAGCGCGGGCCGGGACACGTCCAACGGCGGGATAACGGTCCTCCGCTCCGACCTGGAAGAGGGTCTGCGTCTTTTCGCGGAAATGGCGCTCCATCCTTTTTTTCCCGAAAAAGAGCTCCGCCGGACGGTGAAAGAGAACATCGGCCGAATCGAGCGGAGCAAGCAAAACCCCGCCTCCCTGGCCCGCGTGGCCTTCCGCAAAGCGCTTTACGGCTCTCACCCCTACGGCAGGAGGGTCGTCGGCGACGCCCCGACGCTGAGGTCGATCACGCGGGAGGACGTCGTCCGCTTTCACCGGGACTTCTACCGGCCGGGCGGGGCCATCGCCGTGGTCGTCGGAGACATCAGCCGGCCGGCGGCGGAAGCGCGGCTGAATCAGGCCTTTGCCGGATGGACGGGCTCGCCGCCCGGGGTCAAGACGCATCCGGCCCCAAAGCTCCAAGAAGGCCGGAAGGTCGAGAAAATCCAAAGGGGGGTCGCCCAGGCGCGCGTGCTCTTCGGGCATCCGGGCCCCCTTCGGGGAGATCCCGATTACTACGCCGTCCGGGCGATGAATTACATCCTCGGCGGGGGGGGGTTCGAGTCGAGGATCCTCAGAACCATCCGGGAGGAGCAGGGGCTGGCCTACAGCGCGTGGAGCTACTTCTCCTATGGGCTCCAGGCGGGAGCCTTCCAGGCGGGCCTGGGAACCCGGAACGAGACCGCCAACCGGGCCTTGGACGCCCTGTTCCAACAAATCGAGCGGATGCGTGAGGCGCCCGTGACGGAGAAAGAGCTGAGCGACGCCAAGGCCTTCATCACGGGGAGCTTCCCCCTCAGCCTGTCGGGCAACCGGAACCTCGCAACCTTCTACACCTCCGTCGAGCTCTACGGTCTCGGCCTGGACTTCGCCGAAAGATACCCGGGGTTGATTCGCGGCGTGACCCGGGCGGACGTTCTCCGCGTCGCGAAGAAACACCTCCATCCGCGCAAGGGCGTCCTGCTCATCCTCGCGGACGACGAAAAGGCCAAGCTCAGGTATTAGCCGAACCTCCCACCGGCCCTCCGTGATTCGTATCGGACTTGGTGAAAGGGCCTGATCCCCCGGTGGGGTCCGTTGACCCGCCCCTCTTCCAGATTAACCGCAACCAGCGGAGCGCGGCCTCCCGCTCCGCCGTTTCATCGCGGCGCGGACACGGAGCCAATCCCGTCCGGGGCCGCCCATCGGCTAGAAGGATGGATCAAAAAAAGGGCGGCGACCCGCTTGGCATCGCCGCCCTTTTACGGCTTGCGTTCCGGTCTTCCCATCCATCGGCCGACCCCGCCCCTTGCGTCCGGAAATTCGGCCGCAACCTTCGAACCCATTCCTCAGGACGGCGCCGCGGAAATGGGAAGGGCGCCGGAGCTTACATCGCCTTTTTCCCCAAAGTGGCCTTGATTTCCGCCCACTGGGGAAGGAACCGGTTCGTGAACATGTCTTTGGTCGGCACACGCTTTTTGAGCTTCTGAAGCTTTGTGAGGAGCTCGACGGTTTTGTCCATCTTGTCGAAGTCCACATAACCCAAACCGTGTCGCCGGACGCCCTCATCGAAGAAATACTCGAGTGCGATGGCGAACTGCCCGCGAACGATGTGCTCGCTCATCCCCGGGGCGTACTTGAGGAAGTTCTTGATGGCCTTGTCCACGTTCACCATGGACCACGCCCAGGCTTCGATATTGGCCTTCACGGCGCTGCGGACGAAATCGGGTTTGGACTGAATGGTGTCTTCCCGGACGATGATCCCGTTGTTGTAAACCTTGACGCCGTAGTCGCCGTAGGAGAACCACGCCACCTCTTTTCCGATCTTCTTGGCCGCCTCGATCTGCTTGGGGACCTCGGTGGCGTACCACAGGGCCACGTCGATCTGACCGGCCAACATCGCGGGCGTGACCTGCCCGTACGTCATATTGATGAACTTGACCGAGTTGGGGTCCAACCCGTTGGCCGCGGCGAACGCCGGGAAGATCACCCGGACGGCGTTGGCCTGGGGCGATCCGATCCGCGCGCCGGCCAGGTCCTTGGGCGACTGATATTTCCCCTTGAAGAAGAAGGCGTTCATGATCGTTTTGGCGTGACCCATGGCGACCACTTTGACCTTGATATCGGGGTTGTTGGCGCGCGCGTTAACCAGCGAGGCGGCGTCGGCGAACCCGATCGGGGCCACCCGGGCGGCGACCTTCTTGATGGTGTCCCCCGATCCGAAGCCCCGCAGGTATTTCACGTCCAGCCCGACCTTTTTGTAAAAGCCGAAATCCTGGGCCGCGAAGAACGGGGCGTGCTTTCCGTAAACGATCCAGTCCAGCAGGAAGGTCGTCTTTGCCGCTCTCGCCTGCCCCGCAAGGCCGGCCGCCAAGAATAAAAACGCTGCCAGAACCGCCACTTTTTTCATCATGCGTTCTCTCCCTGTTTCCACTCAAACCTGTTCGTAGATTTGACTTTGCGCTCCTCAAATCTTCTTGTTCCTACATTATGCCGATTCTTGGACGCAGATCAAATACCCGACGAGGCCGGGTGAATCAAGATCCGCCAATTCTCCGCAACGCCCGAAGTCACGGCAAAACCTGAAGAGCAACGGCGCACCCCTTTCCCCGGGCTCAAAGAGACGAAACCTTGACGCTTCCCCCCCCCGTTGAGCCCCCAACTGCTTGAGCCTCACCTACCTGTTTCTCGCACGGCTGAAATAGGCCTGGGGCCGATTCACGCATGCGGTTATTTCCTTCAATTTGCACACCTTCAACAGGAAAAGGGGCATGGCCAAATCCGGCGTTATACTTGCTTTTTGAATGCATTCTCCGAAACCAACCACATCCTTCCAAATTTCGCCCGAAGAAATTTCAAGTCGCGCAATCTCTGTTACAATGCCTTAAATATGGAGAAAGTTCTTCCGCAAAATTGCGGACCGGAACAAAAAAATGCGGGCGGCCGCATGAACGATAAGAGCGCCTTCTATCCGGCGAACCTGATCAGAGTCCGCGAATCGGTGGAACGGGCTGAGGACTGACTCGGACACTTCCGAATGAGCCGGGAAAACCCCCAATACACCATTTTCGTCGTCGATGACGAAAACGAGGTGGCGGAGGTCATTCAGAAATACCTACGCCGGGAAGGGTTTCATTCGGCGCGCGCGGCAAGCGGCGCGGAGGCGATGTCCTGGCTCAGCGAAAACCACGCCGACTTGATGTTGCTCGATTTCAAGCTGCCGGACATGACGGCCGAGGATCTGGTCGAGACCCTGTCGGAATGGAAACTGCTGATTCCGTTCATTATTATCACGGGGCTCGGAGACGAGCGGGTGGCCGTCGAGATGATGAAGCGCGGCGCGCGGGATTACCTCATCAAGGACGCGTCGCTGATGAAATTGCTCCCCTCGGTCGTGACACAACTCCTCGAACAACTGGAGGGGGAAAAAGGCTCGCCGCAACCGAGGAAGCCCTCCGGAAGTCGGAACAGAAATACCGCACACTGTTCGAGCAGGCCGGAGACGCCATTGAAATCACGGATGAGCAGGGACGCGTGATCGATTGCAACCAGGGTCTTTGCGACCTCCTGGGTCACACGCGGGAGGAATTGCTCAACAAACCGGTGGAGGAATTCGCCTCGCTCGAATACAAGAATTCCGCATCCCAGCGGATGGCCCGGATCTTGGAAGGGGGGATGCCCCCCTTTGAATCCGGCGCCGCCCGGAAAGACGGGTCGCGGGTTGACATCGAGGTCAGCGCGGCGCCCATCGAGATCGAAGGCCGCAATCACATCATCTACTTTCTCCGCGACACCACCGAGCGCAAGCAGGCCGAGGCGTTCCGGGCCCGCGCCCGCCGGCAGGCGTGCATCGCCCAGTTGGGACAACTGGCTTTGGGCGAAACCGACCTTTCGGCATGGTTCGACGAGGGCCTGCCGCACGTCGCCGAGATGCTGGACCTGGACAAGTGCATGGTTTTGGAGCTCCTCTCCGACGGCCACGCCCTACAACTCAAGTCGGGGGTGGGTTGGGCGGAGGGACTCGCGGGCAGCGCCCTCCTGGACACGGGCGTGCACTCGCAGGCCGGGTACACCCTGCTTGCCGACGAGCCGGTCATCGTAGAAAACCAAAGCGAGGAAACGCGGTTCGCCGCCCCGCCCATTCTGACCGACCATGGCGTCATCAGCGGCCTGAGCGTGGTCATCCCGGGCCACGAACGAACATACGGGGTCTTATCCGCGCACTCAACCACGGAACGGGCGTTCAACCAGGAGGACATCGACTTCCTCGAATCCGTCGCCAACCTGTTCGCAACGGTCATCGAGAACAAGCGGTTGGACGACAACTTGCGTCAGGCCCAGAAGGTTACGGTTCTGAGACAACTGGCCTCGGGCGTGGCGCACGACTTCAATAATTCCCTCGGCGTTATCCTCGGCTACATCGAGCTCTTACAGGGCCGCGTTGAGGACCCCAAGTCGCAGAATGCGCTGGAAATCGTCAAGAAAGCGGCCCTGAGCGGGGAGAGGACCATCAAGCACCTCCTCGATTACGCCAGAAAGCGGACCGACCGCCCCAAGGGCCGGGCGGATCTGAACCGGGTCATCCAGGATGTCGTCGAAATGACCCGTCCCCGCTGGAAGAGCGAGGCCGAGATGCGGGGAATCACCTTCGAAATGGAATTTGAAAAAAAGCGGACCGCCCATGGGTCCGCGGGGAGGAATCCGAGATCCACGAGGCCCTCATGAACTTGGTCAACAATTCCCTGGACGCGATGCCCGTCGGGGGAAAGATTACGTTCCAGACGGAAAACGTGACGGAGGGGGTCCGCGTCAAGATGTCCGACTCGGGCGAGGGGATGTCGTCGGAAGACGCGGCGTGCGCCTTCGAGCCCTTTTTCACGACAAAAGGCGAGCGGGGCAACGGGCTGGGGCTCAGCATGGTGTCCAGCATCGTCGGAAGGCACGAAGGTCAAATCCGCCTCGAAAGCGCGCCCGGCGAAGGGACAACCGTGTGGATGACCCTGCCGGCCCCGTCCCGAGAGGCCCCCGAGCGGGAGGCCGCGCCCGCCGCGTCCACCGTTCCCCGCCGAATCCTGCTCATCGACGATGATCCCGTGAACACCGAGCTTTTCCGCACGATTCTCGAAACGGCGGGGCATCGAATCGAGACCTTGAACGATCCCCGGGAAGGCCTGAACATGTTCCGCTCGGGTTCTTTTGATGTCGTGATTTCGGATCTCAGCATGCCCGGCGTCTCCGGTTTGAAAGTGGCCAAGACCGCCAAGGACCATGACCCGAATATCCCCATCATCCTGATTACAGGTTGGGGGGGTGAAACCGATAACCGAGAGTTGACGGAAAGCGGCGTCGATGTTCTCCTCTCCAAGCCCATTTCAGGCAAGAACCTTATTGAATGCCGTTGCCCAAATCCTCTCCGACAAAGATGGAAAACCGGCGTGAAGCGCCCCTTGGCGCCCTCCCGCGCGGCGGCGTCCGCCTCCAGCCCGCTCGGGATTTCTCACCCGGCGAATGCGGAGACCTGCGCGCCCGGCGGGTTGAAAAGAACGTCAGGAGGAGGCATCCGGCCGAAAGGACCCATGCAATGACCGGCGCCGAGGTGGTCGTGGAGGCCCTCATGACGCCCGTGACCAAGTGGAACGCCGGATGTTAGCCAAGCGGATCATCACCTGTTTGGACGTCAACGCCGGCCGGGTGGTGAAGGGTGTGAACTTCCTCAACCTGCGGGACGCCGGCGACCCGGTGGAAGCCGCGGAGGCTTACAGCGACCAAGGGGCGGACGAGATCACGTTTCTCGACATCACGGCGTCCCATGAAGAGCGGCCCATCCTGTTGGATATCGTCACCCGGACCGCGGAGCGGGCTTTCGTCCCGGTGACCGTGGGCGGAGGCATCCGGACAGTGGAGGACATGAGGGCGCTTCTCCTGGCCGGGGCGGACAAGGTGTCCATCAACACGGCCGCCATTTTGCGCCCTGAGCTGATCCGGGAAGGCGCCCGACGATTCGGCAGTCAGTGCATCGTCGTGGCCGTGGACGCCAAACGAAAGGAAGAGGGGCGCTGGGAGGTGTACACCTACGGGGGCCGTGAGCCAACGGGCCGTGACGTGCTGGAGTGGGTGGTGGAGGCAAACCGTCTCGGCGCCGGAGAGATCCTCCTGACCAGCATGGACAGGGATGGAACGGAAGAGGGTTATGACTTGGAGCTGACCCGGGCCGTGGCCGACGCCGTTTCGATTCCGGTGGTCGCCTCGGGGGGCGTCGGGAACCCTGAGCACATCCGCCAAGGCTTGGTCGAGGGAAACGCGGACGCGGCCCTGGCCGCATCGATCTTTCATTATGGAGAGTGGAGTATCGCGTCTGTGAAAGAATATTTACAAGAACAAGGTGTCCTTGTCCGCATGGCGCCCTGCTAACCTGGATTTCTCACAAAGCTGATGGCTTCGTATTTCGCTTAGCGAAGGGATACCCATCGGCGGCTTTGTCGCGTTGAATCCGGCGGATACACGAAACGGTCGGTTTTTCGGGCGGGGACGGGGACCCGCCCCTTGTATCTTGGAATTGATGGACAAAGCCTTGTTGCGGCCATTCGCGGGCATGACAATGAGGAGGTCTATCCCCCCGAGTGTGAGGGGAAGAACGTGGACGCGAGACCGCACACCCGCCCCAGGTCCCCGAAGGCTACAACTCCACCGCCGTGGTGGCGGAGATGGTGGCAGGGGCGGGATGGAAGGCGCGCGGGTCCTCACTGCGTCGGCGGAGGGGTCTCAGGAACAGGATGAGGCCGATGGAAATCAAGCCCGCCGTCAGGCTAAAGAGCAGCGAGTACAGATACGTCCCGGAAATGTCGAACAACAGACCGCCCATGTAACCGCCCGCGGCCATCCCCAGGCTCGCCGCCACGACGGTCCCTCCGTAGATGGCCCCCAACCGCTTCGGCCCGAAGTACTCCCGGGCCAATAGGGGATACATGGGGCTGTTGCCTCCCCACCCGAATCCGAAGATGACGGCGAAGATGTAAAACATGATCAATGAGTTGGAAATCATCAGAAATGGAATTATGCCCGTCTGGAGAAACAGGCTCAGCATCAGACCATTTCGGGACCCTATCCTGTCCGTCAGGGTCGGAACGGTCACACGCCCCACGATGGCCGACAACCCCACGAGGCCCAGGATCCCCGCGCCCTGCGCGGGCGTCATGTTCTTGTCCGTTGCATAGGCCACAACGTGCACCAACGGCACCGAGTGGCAGATGCAGTCGAAATAATGCAAACCGCAAAGGGTCCAGTAGGTCCGGTTCTTCCAATGAAACCTCTCGGGCGGCGCCGGTTCGACCGGCGCGACGTCTGGAGAACCGTTCGGAATCACATCTCCGCCGCGTTCTACGACTTGCCCCGTCTTCTCGCGGAACACCCAGATAACCGGGAGGGCCAGGACGATAAAACCCGACGCCAGAATCACGAACGTGAGCCGCCAACCATAACTGGAGATGAGATATCGGGTGAGCGGGGCCAGAACGAACAGACCGACGCCCGTCCCCGAGAAAATCAGCCCTACGGCCAACCCCCGTTTCTTGTTGAAGATCCGCGCGACATAGGACATCAGCGGAGAATGGTAGGACGCCTTTCCCACTCCGAGCAGGAAACCGTAGAACAAGTAGAACTGCCAGACGGCCGAAACGCGGCTGTTCAGGTACATCCCAACGGCCATCACCAGCGAGCCGATGAGGAGGACGCGCGCCGCCCCCCAACGGTCCGACAGGCTCCCCATGATGAAAGAGCAGACCCCGAGGACCAGCATATTGAGGGAGTACGCCAGGGAGATCTCTGAACGCGACCAACTGAATTCCTGCGCCAGGGGCTTCAGAAACACACCGATGGTGAAGCTGGCCCCGGTCCCGAGGCCCATCAGGGTGAAACCGGCGGCGATGATCATCCAGCCGCGCGGGGAGATGCCGGTTGCGCGAATCACGGGAAGCGCCTCTGGAACCTATGGGATTTCGGAAAATCCTGCTAACGGGTGAAAAATATCCATTTCCACTAGTTGCCGCGATCCTGTCACGAAATCAAGACAATCACAACCTCAGTGATCCCCAGGGTGATGTACCGTTTTGTGTGTAAAAAGTGTTTTCGGGCAAAAAGAGAGGGTGCACTCTTTCCTGGGAGCAAGAAACCCACTTTAGAGGAACACACCCAATGCAACCGAAGTCGCTTTTCGGGGATAAAGATTCGGGCCGGGCATTTCAAGAGATGAATGAATATTCCGCTTGTGGACGTTGAGCGAGGCAGGCATAATGAGCGGACAATCGTAATTTTCGAAACCCCGATTCGAAGCTTTGTTTTCCGCTGATTTTGGTCCCGGGGGGGGGCGATACAGTCGGGCTCCTCCTGGGATTAGCCCTCCCGGTTTCAGAGGACAATCTGTAACCCACAACCGGGCGCGACTGACTCGCGCCCTTATCAAGGGTGATGAAATGGCGGGCAAGGCGCTCATCATCGGGGGCGGCATCGCGGGCCTTGGGGCGGCAGCCACCCTGACCGGCATGGGAGTGGGGGTCACGTTGGTCGAGAAGGCCCCCTCTCTGGGGGGGGGCACGTCGCCCGATGGTGGAAGGTGTTCCCGAACGATGCCTCGGCCGCAGGGCTGGTGCAGGAGATGCTGTCAAAGCTCGACGGCGTCCGCCTGTGCCTTGGGCAAGAGGTCTCGCGGCTTGAGGGCTCGGCCGGTAATTTCAGGGTCGGCCTCGGCGAGGAAATCGAGGAGGTCCAGGCCATCCTGGTGGCCACGGGTTTCAAACCCTTTGAGGCGGCCCGGAAGGAGGAGTTTGGTTGCGGGGAATTCAAGGACGTCATCACCAGCCTCGAGTTGGAAGAAATGCTGGAGCGAGACATCGAGGTCCCCTCAACGGGCCGCCCGCCCGAGCGGGTGGCCCTCAACCACTGCGTGGGCAGCCGGGATGCCAAGGTGGGAAACCTCTACTGCTCCCGGGTGTGCTGCACCTACTCCATCCACCAGGCCATGGAGATCAGACAGCGTCTTCCCCGCTCCCGTGTGACTTGCTTTTACATGGACATCCGCACGTACGGCCGGGGGTTCGAGGAGCTCTATCTGCGGGCCCAGGATGAGTGCGGGGTCCAGTTCGTGCGGGGGAGGATCGCCGAGGTGCACGAGGACGGCGGGCATCTGATCCTCCGGGCGGAGGACACCCTCTCGGGTCAGATCCTTCGCTTCCCCGTGGACCTTCTCTCTCTGTCGGTGGGGATGGAGCCGTCCGAGGGCGCGCGCGCCCTGGGGCGCATGCTGGGAATCCGCACAGGGCCGGACGGGTTCTTCGAAACGCTCGACCCCCAGCTTCACTCCAACGAATCCGCGGTGCCCGGGATCTTCCTGGCGGGGACGGCCACCGGGCCCAAGAGTATCGTGGACACCATCACGGACGCCCGATCCGCGGCGGCCGGCCTCGCCGCTTTCCTCTCGTGAGAACCTCGCGGGCCGGGCGCCCCGGCGAGACGGCCGGCGCTTCCTCCGCCCCCGAGGGGCGGTCCGACCTCCTCGCCCCATTGCACCCCCGGGGCGGCTCCCGCCGCCTCCCGCCACCTGGACAATTCCGCCCTTGACCCTGATTTCCCCCGAGAGCTGGAGTTGATCGGAGGAAGGGGGGCCCGGGTTGCCTCCTGCGTCCAGTGCGGCCTCTGCACCGGGGGCTGCCCCGTGGCCGCCTTCATGGACGTGACCCCCCGGCGTCTGATCCGCTGCGTCCAGTTGGGCCTGCGGGAGAGGGTTATCTCCGCCGAGACCCTTTGGCTCTGCACCGGCTGTCACCTTTGCACGGCGCGATGCCCTTTTGGGGTGCGGGTCTCAGAGGTCATTGAGACGTTGCGCGCCCTGGCCTATCGCGAGGGAAGGCGACAGAGGATGCTCCCTTACCCTCGGATCTTCGTCGAGGAGGCCCGGCGCCGGGGGGCCAAGCCGGGCGCGATGGGGGGACCCAACGGCTTCTGGCGGCGGCTCGCGCTCCCTGCGACGGGTCTCCTGTCGAGGCGGAAAGGGCGGGGGAGATGAGGGTCTTCTACTACCCGGGCTGCAGCCTCACCCTTTCGGCCCGGAATTATGACCTCTCAGTCCGGGCGATCGCCCGCGTGCTGGGAGTCGACCTCCTGGAGGGCCCGGGCTGGGTGTGCTACGGGGGCTGGCCTTGCGGGGTCTTGCACCGGGAAGAGGTCCTCGCCCTGGCGACTCACAACCTGGCCCTGACGGAGGCCGCGGGCCTGGATACTTTCGTGGCCCCCTGCAGCGGCTGTTACAGCCGCATGGCGGCGGGCGCGCGCGCTGGGCGACGGCGAAAGGGATCGGCGACGGGTGAGGGTCCGCCATCCCCTGGACCTTTTCGTTGAGGAGGTCGGCCTCGCGGCGATCGCCTCCAAGGTGTCCAACCCCCTCGGGGATCTGCGAGTGGCCTGCTACTACGGGTGCTATCTGTCCCGTCCTCCGGAGCTGACCGGCTATACGCGGCCCTTCCGCCCCCGGACCCTGGACACACTCGCGGACACCCTGGGGGCCCAGCCCCTCCCCTTCCGGCAGAAGGCCCGCTGTTGCGGCGGACCCCAGCTTCAGAACAACCCGCAGATGGCCTCGGCCTTGACCCGGGACCTTTTGGAGGAGGCCCGTTCCCCCGAGGCCGATTGTCTGCTCAGCGTCTGCCCCCTATGCTCCTTGATGCTGGACGCCCACCAGCCTACTGTCCAGGAGCGGCACGGTGAGGCGTTCGACCTGCCGGTCCTGTACTTCACCCAGCTCATGGGCCTCGCCTTTGGCCTCACGGTCTCCGACCTGGGCCTCAATGCCAACGTCGTCTCGACCCAAAGGATCTGTGAAAGATGCCACAACCGGAGCTGAAGGAAACCCTTGAAGAGAAGAGCTTCGCCGACGAGATCCTGGAGGATATACGCTTCACCAGCCACGCGAACGGGTTGAAATCCTGCAATCAGTGCGGGAGCTGCGCCGTCGTCTGCCCCGCCGCCCGGTTCAGCCGGAAGGGCTACAACCCTCGAACCATCGTGAAGCGGGTCCTGGACGGGGACCGGGCCGTCATCGAGGATGATGTCATCTGGGAGTGTTTCTACTGCTACAGCTGTCACATGTACTGTCCCAAGCGGGTCAGCCCGGCCATCCTCATTCAGGTTCTACGTGAACGGGCCATCCACGCCCGGGTGGCCGATGATCAGATCGCCGACTTCCTGGACTACGCCGAGTGTTTTTGGGAATTCGGGATCGGCTCGACTCCCAGCGAATTTTTTTGGAGTTGCCCCGGTTTCGTGGACACCTGATGATTTGGGAGCAAAGGAGGTGTCACGATGCCGCAGACTCATCCCCGTTATCCGGTGGAGTTCCGCCGCCAGATGGTTGAGTTGGTCCGGACGGGACGCACGCCCGAGGAA
>PVBE010218771.1_pt1 | contig 34928 bp, 27 predicted proteins | sample 1631181 | NCBI WGS metagenome assembly PVBE01 (sample SAMN08397723, study PRJNA350692) | Marine metagenome, whole genome shotgun sequencing project. | isolation source: water | place: Pacific Ocean | collected 2012-04
AACAGATATTAGAGAAACGCAAGGAGGTTCAAGTCCGAACGATACAGCGACGACGATTGTACAATCATCAACTCAGAGAGCTCGCGATATCAGCTCAAAGTCTCTATTAACAATCTGTCCCGTTTCTGCTGACAGCCAACAAGAGCAGTCGCGAAGGACAAGCGGAGTCGATTCAACCTCAAGCTCATAGAGATAAATCGAGACGGCTCCGACGGGAGAGCGTTCACTTACACGGATTGCTTCGTCACGCGATACTGCTTCCCTGGCTTTTCTGAAGGCGGAGCCAAAAACCTGTATGAAGAGGTTGCGATCAAACCCATCCGACTTGAGCTTGCATGGAGGAAGTCCTTTCGGAGCCGTCTTCGGGCGGCTCCAATCGATTTTTGTCGACTCCCCACGAATATCTGAATGAAACGCGCCCAACTGAACCAGTCCCGCGAAGTGTTGTCATTCGTTTTCGGCAAAGGTCGGGCAAACAATCTCGGCGCAAGATGCCCTGGGCTCACACGTCTCTTCTCGGAAGCGCCGTCTGCTGCTGCCTCCCGTGGCCCGCTGCGCATCGTCCGGTGATCGGGCCAGCGGTTCGTCGACAACGAGCGATTCGCACGACACTGGACCGCGTGGTGCGCTAGTTGCATTGCCGATTACAATCGCATTCCCCTTCAGCCAAACAACCATGCGAAACCGCGCTCGACCGTGATCCACGGCGCCTCCCAGGACGCATCTCGTTCGCCGTTCGACAACATTCGCAACACACGGTACAATCCTGCCGTCCCAGCACCACATGTTCGGGACGCGATTCGCTCTGGCGCCTGCGAATCTTGCAGCGAGACGTTTGAATGACCAGGAGGCTGGCTCGATGACATCCAAAAATCCTCTGCATACCAAGATGTGCGACTTTTTCGATTGCGAATACCCGATCATGAACGCGGGCATGGATGTCGCCGGGCCCGAGCTCGTTGCGGCCGTTTGCAACGCCGGCGGTTTCGGATCTCTCGGCACCGGTCGAGGCAGCCCTGACCTGCTCCGACGCGAGATCCGTCGCGTCAAGGAGCTGACCGACAAGCCGTTCGCCGTGCAACTCATGTCTCCGAGCAAAGGCCGAGTCAACGCAATCGCCCGCGATCAAGCACTGCCGGAAGAGCATGTATTGTTCGTCAAAGGCCTCCAAGAGGAGTTCAGCATTCCCGAGCCCAAGAACATGCCGCCGAAGAAAGAACCCGTGGACCCCATGGAACTGTTGGAGGTTGCATGGGATGAGGATGTCCCGTTCTGGATCTGCTTCTTCGGCTCTGCCGGCAAAGAAGTAGTCGACGAAGCCCACGCCCACGGCGTGAAGGTCATCAACTCCGTCGGCAATACCCGGCACGTGGAAAAGTGCATGCCCATGGGAGTCGACGCATTCGTTGCGACCGGCTACGAAGGCGGAGCTCACCGCGGAGATGTCGGCTCGATGGCTCTCATCCCGCAGGTCGTCGACGCCGCCGACGGCAAGCCCGTCATGGCTGCCGGGGGCATCGCCGACGGTCGAGGGCTCGTCGCCGCACTGGCGCTGGGCGCGGTCGGCGTAACATGCGGGACTGCGTTCCTCCTGTCGCCCGAATGCGGAATCTGGGACACGCAGATCGCTCTTTGGGAGCACGAATCGAACCAGCCCTGGTACGTCGACGCATTCAAGAAGCAACTGATCGAGGCGAAAGACCACGACACGAACCCGAGCCACGCCGTTAGCGGCGGTCCGCTTCGCACGCTGAACAACGACTTCACCGGCGCATGGAAGCGGCCGGAGGCGCCTGCCACGCTGGCGATGGGTCAGCAGCCGATGCTCATACGTGACTCCCTACGCGCCGCGTTCGAGAATCAGCGACTCGATCTCCTGCCCAACGCGGCGGGCCAGATCATCGGCATGCTGGACCACGAGCGCCACGCCAGCCAAGTCATCTACGAAATGATGACCGAGGCCGTTCAGGTACTTGAGCGAGTTTCCTTGCCGCAAAACTAGCCGGTGTTTCATTCGAGCGCCGCGCCAACGTTGAACGGCGCTCCGACCCGCTGGAGAGATGGCGATCATGGATCAGCGCGAACGGTTCCGAGGCAGTTTGCTGGGACTGGCAACGGGCGACGCCGTCGGAACGATTCTCGAGTTTCACAGCCCGGGAACGTTCGAGCCGATTGACGACATGGCCGGAGGCGGCCCGTTCGGCCTAAATCCAGGCGAATGGACCGACGACACGTCGATGGCCTTGTGTTTGGCCGAGAGCCTGATCGAGCGTAACGGATTCGACCCGGTCGATCAACTGGACCGATACACCCGATGGGCCCACGACGGTCATTTGAGCAGCAACGGTCAGTGCTTCGACATCGGCGGCACGGTGAGCGATGCATTGTACCGATTCGGGCGCACCCACGAGCCGTATAGCGGCTCGACCGACGAGTGGAGCGCCGGCACAATGGCTCGATCATGCGGTTGACCCCGGTCCCGATGTTCTTCTCGGCGAGCGCAGAATAGGCAATCGAGCGGTCGGCCGAGAGTTCCCGCACCACCCATGGCGCTCCCGCGGCCGTTGACGCCGCCAGATACTTCGGCGGACTATTGGTGGCGCACTTCATGGCGTGGACAAAGCCGAGCTGCTCGCCGACAACTACTGTCCGGCGCCCGGTTACTGGGACGAACACCCGCTGACGCCACTGATCGATGAAGTTGCTGGTGGATCGTTCAAGCGCCGCTCGCCGCCCAAGATAGTCGGTTCCGGATTCGTCGTCAAGTCTTTGGAAGCCGCCCTGTGGGCGTTCCACCACTCGGACGATTTCCGAGAAGGGTGCTTGCTGGCGGTCAATCTAGGCGATGACGCGGACACAACCGCCGCTGTATACGGCCAACTTGCGGGCGCTTTCTACGGCGAAGGCGGCATACCCAGGCCTTGGCGCAGAAAGCTGGCAAAGCGCTCGACGATCGAGAAGTTCGCCGACGATCTTTTCGAGCTCACGACAGCCTGAACGGCAACCCGCCATTTTGCGACGCGCCCTCAACGCGCCGACACGCCCGCTTCGCGAAACACGCAGAACTCCGGTCATCGCTTCCCTCGATTCGCGGTGCGCAGGCGTCGAGTGCTATTATCAATGGGAAGCCTACGCGTCACTGTTCCCTTTTTCTTTGTTAATCGAGCCCATGTCGTTCGCCCTGTGCGCGCCGATGTTGCGATAAATACCGGTGAGCGGGCGGCGAACGCGACAATCCAGACAGGACAGATACGGATTTGAACCAGGTTCAAGCGAACGACCAGATACGAAACATCGCGATCATAGCCCACGTCGACCATGGCAAGACCACGTTGGTCGATGCACTGCTGAAACAAGGTCAGGTGTTCCGAGCTCACCAAGAGGTCGGCGTACTGATCATGGATTCGAATCCGCTTGAACAGGAACGCGGAATCACGATCCTCGCGAAGAACACCGCGGTTACCTACGGCGGCAAGAAGATCAACATCATCGACACTCCTGGCCACGCTGATTTTAGCGGCGAGGTCGAGCGCATCATGAACATGGCCGACGGTTGTTTACTGCTCGTCGACGCCGTAGACGGCCCGATGCCCCAGACCAGATTCGTGCTCCAGCAGGCGCTGACCCACGAAGTCGCGCCGATGGTCGTCATCAACAAGATCGACCGACCCGAAGCCAGGGTCACCGAAGTCGAGGAGCTCATCCAAGACCTGTTCCTCGAACTCGCCACCAAGGCCGAGCAGTTGGACTTCCCTGTCCTGTACGCGTCAGCCCGGGACGGTTACGCGCTCGCCGAACTCGACGCTCCACGGCAGGACATGCAACCGCTCTTCGAAGCCATGATCGAAAGCGTTCCGGCGCCAACCGGCAGCGCGGATGAGCCTTTCCAGATGCTGGTTGCAGCCTTGGACTACTCCAACTACCTCGGTCAGATCGCTATCGGTCGGGTGTTTCGAGGGAAGGCCGAAACCCGGCATCCCGTCGCGCTGCTCCGAAATGGCGATCAACCCCAACCGCACACGCTCGAGAAAGTCTTCGTATTCCGAGGTCTGGAGCGGCTGGAAGTTACTGAGGCCCAGACGGGCGACATCGTGGCCATTTCTGGCGTGGCCGGAGTGTCGATTGGAGACACAATCACCGACGCCGAACATCCCGACGCCCTGCCTTCGATTGAGATCGATGAACCGACGGTGAAGATGACGTTCGGCGTCAACACATCGCCGTTCATGGGCAAGGAAGGCACGCACTCGACGTCCAGGACGCTGCATGCGCGCCTGCGTCGCGAGTTGCGAACCAACGTAAGCCTCCGCCTTGAGACCACGGACAATCCGGATGAGTTCTTGGTGTCAGGTCGGGGCGAGCTTCATCTCACGATTCTGGTCGAGACCATGAGACGTGAAGGCCACGAGTTCCAGGTGTCGAAGCCTGAACCCGCGACTAAGGTCATCGACGGCAAAGTGCACGAACCCTTCGAGCTTCTGACCATCGACACGCGCGAAGAATATATCGGGCCGTTGACCGAAAACCTCGCCGGTCGCTTGGCCGAACTCATCAACATTGCCAACGACGGCGAAGGCAACGTCCGGATTGAGTACAACATCCCGACGCGTGGACTGATCGGTTTCCGTTCGGCGTTTCTCCGAGTCACTCGGGGCACTGGCGTCACGAACAGTCTTTTCACCGGCTTCCGACCGATGACCGGCGAGGTCAAAACGACGAACAACGGTGTATTGATCGCGTCCGAGACGGGCACGGCCGTCACGTTCGGACTGCTGATCGCTCAGGGCCGTGGCGAAACCTTCGTAGAGCCGGGAACCGCCGTGTACGGGGGCATGATCGTCGGCGTCCATCCCAGAGATGCGGACATCGAGATCAACGTATGCAAAGAGAAGAAGCTCACGAACATGCGCTCGGCCACCGCGGACATCATCAAGCGGCTGAGTCCTCCCCTGCTGCTGAGCCTCGAAGACGCCTTGGACTTCATCTCCGACGATGAACTTGTCGAGATCACGCCTAAGAACTATCGAATGCGAAAGAAGCTGACCTCGTCAACGGACCGGCAACGCCAGCGCCGCAACGTGGCCAAGGGCAAAGCGTAGCCGATGGGCAAACTTCTCAACGAACCGATCGCACCCCAGCGCTCGTTCATGAGTTCGAGCCGCGCACCTGATTCGTTCCTCGACGCTAACCTGGCGCCCGTTCCCGTGCGGCGCACGCCTGCGCATTAGGCCCTTGCTCGGCGCAATCGCCGAACGCGTCGCAATCCACCCCGTCACTGCTGACCTTCGGTTGTATAATTGCGCCAATCCGGCACCGATCTCGAATCGTAATTTCTGCAATGAAAGTTTATCAATGCCCCAACTAATCGAATCCGAAGGAACCTTCAACTTTCGCGACTTCGGCGGGTACGCCACGAGCTCGGGTCGTCGAGTCCGCTCGGGCATGCTGTTTCGCGCCGCATCGCTCGACAAGATCGACGACGCGGAAGCCCGGTCGCTGCAAGACAGGCTGTCAATTCAGACGATCATCGACCTGCGACACCCGGACGAGTTCCGAGACAATCCCGGCAGAGGATCGCTGGTCGATCTGGTTCCGAATAGGCACGAGCTCTCACCGATTGAGGCCTCCCAGCCCATCAAAAATCACACAGAGGCGTTGAACACCATCCATGGAATCGGTCAATCCGGACCGCGATATTTCGAGGCGCTGGAACGGGGCGAATCGGTTTGGCGAGAGGTGGTTCGAGTGCTGCTCGAGCTGGCTTCGTACCCGATTCTCGCGCACTGCACCGCCGGCAAAGATCGAACCGGCACTGCCGCAGGTTTGCTTCTCGATTTGCTCGGTGTTGCCAAAGACGACGTATCCGCTGATTACGCGATGAGTTCGGCGAGTGTTGACCAGCTTTACGACTACATCATCGAAGCCGGGCGGCGACCGGAAGGATCGATGGAAGAGTCGAAAGCTCGAATGGTTACCCATCGAGAGTATATGGCCGACTTCCTAACGCTTCTGTACGAAAAGTACGGAAACGCGGAAGGATACATCAAACACCTCGGCTTCGGATCGAATGAGATCGCTCGAGTTCGCGAGTTTCTACTGGAATAGCTTCAAACCAAGCTGGCTGGACGGCCGGCCGAAATCATGTCGGCGTTCGTTCATGCGGAAACGCCCGAATGTTCCAGGCACACTTCCGTAGAGCCCGCCTCATCGTGCCTGACTCAAATGTCGTCGCACGTTCGGGCAATTGTTCGAAACCATGGCATCATCGTGTTACAATTGCGCAATCCCGTGGCGAGCCCTTCTTGGGCTACGCATGTAGTTATTTTTCGGAGGCCACATGGCAACAGAAGCTAAATCGCCAGCAGATCAGTACAAGGTAGTCGGGACAAGGCCGATCAGACACGACGGTTTCGACAAGGTGATGGGGAAGGCGACGTACGGGTCCGACATAAACCTGCCTGGAATGCTGTACGGCAAAGTCTTGCGCAGCCCGCACGCTCATGCCGTGATCAAGTCGGTCGACACCAGTAAAGCCGAGGCGCACCCTGACGTTCTCGCAATCGCCACGTCGGCCGATCTCGCGGTGCTCGGCGACGAACTTGCCGAGCTCGGCGAAGAAACCTACACCGCGCTGAAGTACGTCCGAGACAAGGTATTGGCGTCCGACAAGGCGCTGTTCCGAGGCCACCCGATCGTCGCGGTTGCAGCGACCAGTTCGCATCTGGCCGAAGAGCTGCTCTCGCTGATCGACATCGAATACGAAGTCTTGCCCTCAGTGACGAACGTCGAAGATGCGATGAAAGACGACGCGCCGCTGCTGCACAAAACGATGACGACCGGCGGCATCGGCGGCGGCGACACCAGCGGGACGAACATCTCCAACCACCTCGAGCTTGCTCTGGGTGATGTGGACAAGGGCTTCGAAGCCGCCGACAAGGTCTACGGACGCGAGTTCCGCACAAAGACCGTCCACCAGGGATACATCGAACCGCAGAACGGCACCGCGTGGTGGAACCCCGACGGCTCGGTGTCAGTCTGGTGCAGCAGCCAGGGCCATTTCGGCACCCGTGATGCGATCGCGAAGGTGCTCGGACTGCCCGAGTCCCGCGTGACGATCAACTACATGGAACTCGGCGGCGGATTCGGCGGCAAGCACGGAATGTACCTGGAACCCATTGCGGCGATCCTGTCAAAGAAGAGCGGACAACCTGTCAAGATGTGGATGACCCGCTCCGAAGTCATGGAAGCCACGGGCCCGACTTCCGGCGGAACGGTCAAGGTCGAGATCGGCGTGACTTCCGAGGGCAAGATCACCGCGGGCCGGGCGGTGATCGCATTCGAGTCGGGCGCGTATCCAGGATCGTCGATGGGCGGCGCGGCGAACAACATGTTCTCCCCGTACAACATCGACAACCTTCGCGTCGACGCGTATGACGTGGTCGACAACAAGACCAAGACCGGCGCGTATCGCGCCCCCGGGGCTCCGATTGGCGCATACGCCGTCGAGAGCGTAGTCGACGAGATCGCCGCTGACCTTGGCATCGATCCTATCGACTTCCGGATCATGAACGGGGCCAAGGAAGGCACCCGCAGGCTCAACGGCATCGTCAATCCTCGAGTCGGGATGCTCGAGGTCGCCGAGGCCGTCAAGTCGCACCCGCATTACACCTCCCCGCTCGAAGGCGAGAACCGGGGTCGCGGAGTCGCGATGGGGTTCTGGGGCAACGGCGCCGGCCCGGCCAGCGCAACCGCGCTCGTCGTGTCCGACGGCAGCGTCGTGCTGACAATCGGCACCTCGGATGTCGGTGGATCGCGGGTGACGGCGGCTCAACAGCTCGCCGAGGAGCTCGGCATACCTATCGAAGATGTTCGACCGGATGTCGGCAACACTGACCGAATCGGCTACAGCTCCGGCGCAGGCGGAAGCGGCGTCACGTTCAAGACAGGCTGGGCGGTGTACGAGGCCTCTCAAGATGTGAAGCGACAGCTCGTCGCGCGTGCCGCCGCGATCTGGGAGACCGAGCCGGACCAGGTCGAGTTCGTCGACGGCGTGGTTCGTCACGTCTCCGACTCCGAGCTCAGCACAACGTTGAAGGAACTGGCGCCAAAGCTGAACTCGACGGGCGGGCCGATCATTGGCCGCGGGAACCTGAGTGCGTCGGGACCGGGCGGAGCTCACGCCGCGAACATCGTCGATGTCGAGGTCGACCCCGACACGGGCAAAGTCGAGATCCTGCGGGTCACCGCGTTCCAGGACGTGGGCACCGCTATCCATCCGGGATACGTCGAAGGCCAGATCCAGGGCGGCATGGTCCAAGGTATCGGCTGGGCGCTCAACGAAGAGTATTACATGAGCGACGACGGCCGAATGATGAACAGCAGCCTGCTGGACTACCGCATGCCGACCGTCCTCGACGTACCGATGATCGAGACCCTGGTCGTCGAGGTTCCGCACCCAGGGCATCCGTACGGAGTGCGCGGCGTCGGCGAGGCGTGCCTGGTTCCGCCATTGGCGGCGATTTCCAACGCCATCCACAACGCGATCGGCATTCGGTTGACGCAACTGCCGATGTCTCCGGCAGCAGTGTCCAAGGCACTGGCCGACAAAGAGTAGCGGCGCTGTGGCGCCGAAGTTGACGGCGTATCCCGCTTGAATATACGGCCTCGGGTCCCTCGAAACAACCTGGGGCCCGAGGCCGTCGTGCATTGAGCGGATTCGTGGGCATTGGCTGTGTTTCGACGAGACCTGAAACCTCATAAGAATTTCGGGCGCGACGCGAGGCCGGCAATCGGCCCAGGTCGGAACACGTCCTAGGCTCGCCTGCCCCGAATGGTCTCGGTTTTGGGAGAGCATCCCTTCTTCCCGAGACGGATGGGGGAGCAACCGGATTGACCTAATTGAGACAACTGTTGCGAACTCCGATTCCCAGACCGTTTGAAACGACCCAACACGGTGATTTAGTGCGTCGCCAGAGGCGCCGCTCGATCGAGCAACGTGCCCGCACGAACGGGGTCTGACCATCGACGCTCGAAATCTAGTAAAATCATTCGTAACCAGCCACCAGGAGGGCGCAGATGGCATTACTTCTCGACAGACAGACAATCATCGGATTAGTGAACATGGACGGCGCGGTCGGCATCATCGAACAGGCATTCGCTGAGCTCGCTAACGGCAGCTCCATCATGCCGCAGCGCACCGCCGAGACCGACGCCGACCACAACGGGTGGTACGCGTTCATGCCCGCGCAGCTCAAGGAGATGGGCGCTCTCGGCATCAAGACCGTGACCGTCTACAAGGACAACCCGAGCAAGCACGACCTCCCCAGCACCCTCGCCACGATCGTGCTGCTGGACGGCGAAACCGGAAAAGCCGTGTCGGTCATGGACGGCGGATATCTAACTGCCGTACGCACCGGCGCAGTCACCGGCCTGGCCACGAAGCATCTCGCGCGAGCAGACGCGTCGGTCGCGGGTGTGCTCGGCGCGGGCGTTCAGGCGCGAGCCCAACTACTCGGGATGGCGGCCGTTCGCAAACTCGACCGCGTCCTCTGCTTCTCCCAAGACCCGCCCGAGGCGCAGCAAACGTTCGCGAGCGAGATGTCCGAACAGCTTGGCATTCCGGTCGACGTAGCCGGAAGCGGGCGCGAGGTCATCGAGAGCGTCGACATCCTTTCGCTGGCGACCACTGCCGCGACACCGATTCTCGACGGCGACTGGATCAAGGAAGGCACGCACATCAACGCCATCGGCTCCCACGCTCCCGGCGTTCGAGAGCTGGACACTCGCAGCGTGGTCCGGTCGAAGATCGTGTGCGACCAGGTGGCGGCCTGCCTGGCGGAGGCCGGCGACATCCAGATCCCCATCGAAGAAGGCGCGATCACGGCGGACGACCTGTACGGCGAACTCGGCGAGTTGGTCACCGGCCAGAAGCAAGGACGCGAGAACGATCAGGAGATCACGCTGTTCAAGAGCGTCGGACTCTCGATCCAAGACATCTCGATAGCCTCATCCGTCTACAACCGAGCGGTGGAAGCCGGGGTCGGCACGGAGTTCAACTTCTAGGTGGCATTGCCACTTTTGCTTTTTAGTTGCCGCGGGTCGTCGGTCTGATGGGCTCGCGGCGGCCGGCGGGTGTTGGTTGACAACGTAATTTGGTCTGCGCCATCGCGGTGGGTTGATCGTGCGTTTAGGTGTACGCCACGCCAGCGCGCCGTGACACCTCATCCTTGAGAAAGATAACTGACCGAGACAGTCGACGCTGCGAAGACTTCCCGACCGCCCGCGAACCCGGTCGAAGCCATCTTTGCGTTCACATAGAGAAATGGTCTAGCACTGCTGAAACAATGGGCCCACGACGCCGACCTGAGCCAACAATCCCGTGCGATGCTATCTGTGGCAACCGCTACCCGACAGGTGTCGGGCTTTCTTGCGTTCGTCAGTCTCAGTGGCCTGACGGCCCAGCATGCAAGTGCCGCCGGGCAGTGTGGACCACCCGACGGCGGAAAGAGCGACGATGAGTGAAGCATCGCCACTCCACATGTCAGGATATCAGACGGCCAGGGCGTTGCCCAAGAGCTCCAGGTGCCCGGATGTGGGGAGCGGATTGCCGAGACAATGGTCCGTCGATCGCTCATGCGCGAAACGACACAGTTCTTCCGGGCATCTTTCTACGGCCCCACTTCATCGACGGGCAGGTGTATGCGGATCGCCTTCGCCGAGGTCGTAGCTATTCGATCGTCTGGATGCTCGTCTGATTGGCTGTGATGAAGTCCCAGTCGTATTCGACGCCGAGACCCGGTCCTTCGGGAATGTCGACGCAGCCGTTCTCGTCGATCGCGTCGAACCCGTCCCGGTAGCCGACCTTGTAGATTGGGCCGCCGAACGGTCCGCCTTTCGGATGCAACAGGCCCATCTCGTAGTAGTTCGTGTTGCGCATCGACGCCATAAGATGGCGCTGGGCGGGGCCCGCGACATGGAGCTCGACGTCCAAGCCGAATCCTTCTGCTGCGTGGGCGATCTTCATGATGCCGGTAATTCCACCGTCGTAGATGGCGTCGCCCCGCACAAAGTCGGTGGCCTCCGCTACGATGAAGTCGACGTGGGATTCGAGGCCACGCAGGTGCTCCAGCTGCAGGATCGGAGTTTTTAACATCTGGCGCAGCTTCCGGTGTGCGTGCGCCGAGACGCCCCCGTCCTTCAAAGGGTCCTCGTACCAGTAGAAATTCTCTTCGTCGCACGCGTGGCCCAGCTTCAAAGCGTCGCCGAAGGTTTCGATAGCGCAAAACGGGTCGAGCATCAGGTCCATCTTGCCCCCGACGCGCCGGCCGACAGCGTGGACCAGCTCCACATGCTCCTCGATGGTGGCGTCTTGCCAGCCGTGGATCTTGAACGCCGGATAACCCGCTTCGAGGCATTGCTCCGCGAAGTCCGCGTAGGCTTCCGGAGTGGCGAGGCCGTCCGGTTCTCTGTCTCCGATGTAGGTGCTGGCGTAGCATTTCAGTTTCCGCTGAGCGCCTCCGAGCAGCTCGTATATTGGAGCGTCGTAGAACTTGCCGGCCAGGTCCCACAGAGCGATATCCACGACGCCCTGCCCCATCCGCGCGATCTGACGCGTGGCTTGCTTGACGTCGTTGTATATCTTTTCGCGGCCCAGCGCCGTCCTGCCGATCAGCGACGGAGCGAACCCGCGGATGGCCGCGTAGTCGGTGGGCAGGCCTCCAACGAACTCGCCCGTGACGCCGGTGTCGGTGTGAATCTTGATGGCGCTGCCGCCGGACTGCAGAGTGCTCCCTGACTTGTAGATCGGGATCCCTATCGTCGGCTCGCGCGCGATGTTTTGGAGCTCGAAAGAAAACGTGATGAGCTCGATCCGCTCGATCTTAGGTCTGTCCTTCATGCGAAACCTCCTGAATTTGCTGCAGGTTGCATCGTACAGCATCGTTCGGTGAGGTGTGTGAACCACAGTCACAATCGAGATGGTCGTCTCCCGTCGCTCAATCGCATGCCTGGACGCCAGGCGAATTCGGGAGATTCCATGCGCACGGCGGAGATCCGCAGATGGCGGTAGATGCCGACAGACGTGACCCAGCGTCGGAGACGGTGACCGCATTGCCGAACTTCGAGGCGCGTCGCGGGCGCGGTGGCGAGACGGTTGCTGGCGGACCGCCTGTGCGCTGCCGCTATTGCAGCGACATCAGATGCCCGGCCAGAGCGATGTTGAGAAGCCTTCTCGGATTGTCGGCTCCTTGTCGACTAGCAGTTGCTGTGAGTTCGACGGACGATGTAGCGAGAATCGTGTCGAGGGCTACGTTACCTCTCAGGCATCGCAGCACGCGTCGGGCTCGAGTGTTTGCGAGTTGTTCGTTCGAAGGCAACGACCGTCGAGCACGGACGGATCTTGGATGTTCGTGACCGCGCTGATCGGTAATCCTATTACATCGGGGTCGGCGGTTCCCGATCGTCCCGTTGGCGCCGAGCTCTGGCCGCTTGTTGGATGCCGAAGGTTTGCGCCATCTCGACGTACTGTCGCCGCGATCCCGGTTGCATCGTGCGCCATATGATCCACGCGAAGCAAATCATCGCGAACGTCCCGAGCGTGCCTGAAACCGCGAGCCCCTTCCACGACGCATTGGTTGACGCGATGCCGAAGAGGAGCCTCAGCGCGACGCTGGCGTTAAGTGACGCGAAGACCGCGTCCATCAACCGATGCGCGGGAAGAACGGACCCTTCGAAGAGCGGGATCATTCGGGACGCCATCCCCATGATGATCATCGTCACGAAACCGAGCGAGACGACGTGCAATGCCGGATTGGCGAGGTTCGACGGCGGCGCCATGTCCGGCCACACGGCGCCGACCGCGTTCCAAACCTGCAGTCCTCCGCCGATCAGAAGCCATCCGTAGGAAGTTCGCAGGAACCATTCGTATCTGCCGTAAGCGCTCAGGGTGTAGCTGCGAGGGGCGTCTCTCCGAGCGAACAGGCGCAACGAGTTAACGAACGCAGCGAACCCAGCCAGTTCGAGCCCGGCGCCAACGGCCATGACCCAGGCGTCCAGTCCGAACAACAACGAGATCGTCGTGACGGCGATTCCCGAGTTCATCGCGATTACGCCAGCCAGATTCAACCTCAGTCGCGCCGGAGGCAGAGCGAGGAACGCCGACACCGATCGGAGGCTGATCCCGAAGATGAAGTTGGCGAGGAATCCGACGATTCCGGCATGAACGAACGCGCCGTCCGGACGGGCCGAAGCTATCTGCTGACCTTCGGTTGCCATGTCGATGACGGTGACCAGATGGAGTCCGGCGGCCACCAATGACCAAACGAGGCTCATCCACAGCCACTTCTCGGGCGCGGTGTGTGGCGTGGTGCCCGTACGCAACGCGGCGCCGATCGTGACAACGAAGATCCCGACGCTGATGAGAATGCCGACGCCCGACGCCACGAGAAGCACATTATCGAAAACTAGCGACGGGACCGTCTGGCCGATGAATCTGGAAAGAATCGAGAGCAATATCAGCGCGAGAGCGATTCGTTGAGGCCAGGGGAAAACGATCGACCCGTTGCGAAAACGCGGCACGATGTGGAACGCCATTCCCATCAGGAACAGCCCCGCCCACCCGAAGATTTGGGCGACGCCATGAGCTTGGAGGTGCGCAATCCAGGACTGGCCCGTTGAGCGACCGAACGCGGGCAAGAACAGCATCACTGTTCCGGTGCTGAATCCGAGGGTGACCGCAACAATGATCGCCGACTTGATGTACGGTCGGAAGAATCGTTGCGACGACCACGGGGTCGGCGCGTATCTGTCGCCGGGCGGAGGCGAGCCGCTGGGGATCGGTGAAATCGGTATTTGCGTCATCCGGCCGCTATCGTCCGAAGGTAACCTTGAACACGCCTTCGCCGAGCGCCTCGGTAACGTGATCGAATCCGAGTTCGGCCATCGCGGCGTACAAAGGTTCAGGCTCGAACGGGGCGATGACCTCGAGTTCTTCGTCGGCGCCGAGTTCGTTGACCGCCGCCATTATCCGTTGAAACGGGTCTTGTCCGGCCGCGAGATCGGGCCGCACGTCAAGGGTTGCCATTTCTCCTCCCTGAATCACGTCATGCAATGATACGTGAAAAGCCATGACCCACGGTAGTGTTTTCGACAGCGGTTGACCGGTCTCGACTCCGGTGTTAACGTCCGACCCACAGCGTCGTCGGGGCGTCGCAACTTCGATAATCAACCTGGAAACACGGAGATCGATATGGAACTTGAAGGCAAAATAGCAATAGTAACGGGCGGCGCGGCGGGAATCGGAAAAGCGATCGCCACTGCTCTCACAGAGCAAGGCGCCTCGGTAGCCATCGCCGATGTCCGAGAAGATCTGGCCCTCGAGACCGCCAGCGGATTGGAAGCCCAAGGGTTGTCTGCCGCAGTCTTCCCCGTGGACGTATCGAACTCAACGCAAGTCGAAGCCATGGTCCAGGCTGTGACCGACCAACTCGGGCAGATCGACATCCTGGTCAACGACGCCGGCATCGGTCAGAGCTGTTCCTTCTTGGAGATGGCGGAGGACGAGTGGGAACGCGTGATGGCGATCAATCTGAAAGGGGCATTTCTGTGCGCCCAGGCGGTGGCAAGACGGATGGTGGAACGCAGCGCCGGCGGACGCATCGTCAGCATCGTGTCCACGGCCGCGTCGAACGCTCGCACGGACGCCGCGGCATACTGCGCGTCCAAAGCGGGACTGCTGCAACTCACGAAGGTGATGGCTCTGGAGCTCGGGCCGCACGGCATCACTGTGAACGCCGTGGGTCCCGGCCTCACGATCACCGGATCGCCTGTTCGACAAAAACCAACCGATGCTTATCGAACCGCATTCGTCGCTGCCGTCCCGCTCGGCCGTACCGGACAGCCGACCGACATTGCGCAAGCCGTCGCGTTCCTCGCGTCGCCGAGGGCGGACTACATCTCAGGACAGGTTATCTACGTCGACGGCGGCTACTCGGCGGGCAAGCTGTCCGTCAGGGAATGATTTGCACCGCTGGATTTCAACCGGCGAGTGAACATCGTAATCCGGTCTAACGCAAGTAGGACATTTGGCCAAGTCGATGGCGATAGACGTATCAAGTGGCGACGAACATGTCATGTCATTCTGAACCCGCAGGCGAAGAATCTGGTCGTTGAACGCGCATTATTGCCGGCGGGATTCTAAAGGCCTCATCTTCAACGGAAGGGTCATCATGCGGTATGCGTCGAGCGCACAACGTATTTGGTCGATGACGTTAAGCTTGGCAGCGTTGTTGTTCGCTTGGCGTTAAGGGACAGCTACAATCACACAGCGGAACTTGGCTCGGCGACGTCCTTCGATGGGCTCAGGACGAACGGTTTGGGGGCGATGGCCTCGGTTTCGGGATCGACAATCGTGACTTCACTGCCAAGCGGATAACGGCGGAACCGGGCTCGGTGAGGTCTATCGACAAGGGCGGAACGAAAGGACCGGAGCGACCAACAGGGATTCGATGAACGGTTTGGCGAACTCGCCACCGGCCTTCGAGCACTTGCCACGTCCTCGTGCGAACAGACTAAAAAGGGCGGGCGAAACTTCGAACCGGCCGTAGTTCCGAATCAGGAGAATGGCATCATGAAGATCAAAGAAATCAGAGCAGTCACGATCGACCTTCGGCCGAATCCGACGACACAACCACGGGTTCCGAAGCTGGATAACGTGCCCGAATGGGTCAGTCCGATGAAGCGATACCCGGATTTCTCGCGGCCGAAGTGGACGGCCGGGAACTGGAAGCGCACCGCGTGCGTCGTCACAGCCGAGGACGGCACGTGGGGATTCGGGCTCACCGTTCACAGCGGGCCGGTGTGCGAGATCATCAACCAGCATTTTGCCGAGTTGCTCGTCGGCCAGAACTGCATGGCCACCGAGAAATTGTGGGACGTGATGCAGCGGTCGTCTTCGCCGTACGGCACCGCCGGCCTGACGAGTTTCGCCATCAGCGCGGTCGACAACGCGTTGTGGGACCTGAAAGGCAAGCTGCTGAACAGGCCGGTGTACGAACTCCTGGGCGGGCCGCAAAAAGATCAGATATTCTGCTACGCCAGCAACACTGACATCTCTTACGGCACGGAGAACAGCCTGGCGTGGTTCCTCGAGAACGGCTTCAAGGCTGTGAAAGTCTTCCTGCGCCATGGCCCCGAGGACGGCGTCGAGGGGTTGAATCGCAACGAAGAGCTGGTGGCCCGCGCCCGTGAGCAGATCGGCCCCGACATCGAACTCATGGTCGACGCGTGGCTGTCGCTCAACATCGAGTACATCGTCCGGTTGGTCGAAGTGCTCAAGCCGTATCGCATCAAATGGCTGGAGGACTATCTGATCTCCGAGGACATGGAGAGCTACTTCAAAGTGAGGCAACGGGTCCCGGGGCAGACGCTCGCGACGGGCGAGCACTGGTACACGGTCCATCCGTTCGCGCTCGCGGCGAGCAACGGGCTGGTTGATATCATGCAGCCGGACGTCCAATGGGTCGGCGGCATCACGGCGTCAATACGAATCTGTCACCTCGCCGAGGCTCACGGCCTGACCGTGATCGGCCACGCGGGGATGAACTATCCGTACGGCCAGCACCTTGCATACGCGATGCCCGTCATAACCTGGGGCGAACGCTCGGAAGGCGTGGCGCCTCCCGGAGTGCCGCTGGCCGAGATGATGTTGCTGCCTGGCACCCCGGCCATCGAGAACGGCTACGTCAAGCCCAGCGACGCGCCCGGTTTCGGCTTCGAGTTCGACCAGGCTTGGCTGGAGGGCCTGACAACGTGATCATCGTCTGTGGTCCGTCGCTCAGAGACGCAAGCACCTCAGACCGTCGAAGCAATTCGAATTCGTGCGGGTCCGTCCCGTGGAGTTCACGGGTTTCGTGATCCTACAACCATCATTTAGCGGGCTGGAGGATGTCGGCTAAGATCAGTCCCGTGTGGACCAAATTCAATTCGTCGCACATGTTCAAGGGGTCGTTCAGGGATTCCTCGTTTTGATCCCAGACGAGGCCGTCGAAGTGTATGATCGGCCGGATTGAACTCGACCAATCCCTGAGGCATCAATCTCCATCATGCCCTTCACCCGACAGCAGTCGACCGAATAGCCAATTCCTTGTTGCCAGGTGCAAGAATTATAGCAGCGGATGTGCGTGGGCAGCGTTCGGCGACCTGTGGGTCCGAGACACACAGACAAGCGACAATTATGGAGAGCGACAGTATTTCTCGCATGAGGGAGGGTGTCCTGGCCGGTCGATGCTTAACTCATCCGGGAAATTCCGGCATACGCATCATCATGACATGTGGCGGATAGTTCATAATCGGAAATTCAGGTTGCTATGGCTGGCTATCCTCATCAATGAAGTCGGCGTGATCGCCTACTTCACCGTCAGCGGATGGCTGGCTTTGACACTCACCGACTCGCCATTTTGGGTAGGCGCCACCGCCGGCATGAGCGGCCTAGCTCTCGCGACGGCCATTCTATTCGCCGGCGCGATTGTGGACCGCCTGGATAAGCGCAAGCTGCTAATTACCGGTCACATGGTGCGGATGGTCTTCTCGTTCACCATCGCAATTTTGATATTCACCGAGCAAATCGCTTTGTGGCACATTCTGGTGATGGCGTTCGTTCGGGGATTGGTGGCTTCGGTAAGAATCACTGCCACTCACACGCTGATTCTTGACGTGGTTGGCAGATCCAGATTGCTGACCGCCAATGGAGCAACCTTTGTCGCTTACACCATTATCGGAATCTCTATTCCTTCTGGCGGTCGGCCTGGTGGTGGAACGATCGAATATCGGATGGACTTGTGTGGTAATGGGATGCGCCGGAAGTGCGGCGACTTTGCTGTTGGCTTTTCTCCGCAGCATGGCGCCCAGTAAGAGAGCGACGGGCGCATCGCCGAATCAAGACGTGGGCGTGGGATTGCGGGAGGTCATGACGAATCCGGTTGTCCGCGCTCTCATAATCTTGGGGTTAATCGGGGAGGTTTTCGAAAACGGCCACAAAGTGATGTTGCCGGTCATGGCCCGCGACGTTCTGGAAGTCGGCCCAACCGGTCTGGGGTACCTGTATTCGGCCGGGAATTTCGGCGCGCTGATTGCGTCGCTGATCCTGTCGACCGGCAGTATAGTCACACACGTTGGGCGGTTGATGGCGGCAGGCTACTTCGGGATGGGCGTGTTCCTGATACTGTTTGCCCGGTCGCCGTGGCTGGCGGCGTCGTTGAGCCTGCTTGCCGTTGCGTATTTCATGGGAACGGACGCCTTCATGTTTTTGGAGACGATGCTCCAGACCAGTGTGCCGGATGAGATACGCGGCAGGGTATTGAGCGTCCAATTCTTCGGATTTGGCCTGTCGGACGTGATGGGAATTCAGACCGGAGCGATAGCCGCTTTGCTTGGAGCCCCTGTCGCGATCGCGATCGGGGCGGCAATATTGGTCACCAATGCTTTGACCATGTTGAAGGGCGTATCCGCGAGGTTCGGTGATCAGCAGGAACGATGTCGATGAAGCGAGGGGATGCCAAGTGTTGGCGCTTGACGCAGGTTGTGGGGCTATTGAAATCGAGCCTTGGTGTCATCCCAGCGTCGACAATGGAGGTTTTCCGGCGCCAAACTTTTGAGGGCGTGTGGCGGATTTGGGCGCTGCCGACAAAAACGATTAGCGCCGCCGCATTGGTTCGGCGGCGGCGCTAGATTCGTAACTCACGGTCACGGGCCGTCGAGACGAACACACCTGAATCCGAGTACGTGGCCCCGCCCTAACCCCCCTGGATCGGCGGGAACACGATCAGAGTTGCGCCTTCGGCGACGACATCGGTCTCGTAGGCGAGGTTGCCGTTCATCGCGGCGTTCCAGGTTTGGTCCCGAGTCACCCCGAGACTTTCCAGAACCTCGCCTACAGTCATTCCAGTGTCGACTTCGACTTCGACCTTTCGGTCTCCGTTTTCGGTCGATTTCCCGAGGTCGCCCAGCAGTTCCACTTTCACGAGCATGGCACGCACCTCCTCCCCACAACCCTACACATCTGATGCCATCCGGTCACGATCCGATGCTTTAAGCGGTCACGGCTTCGCGGAACGGAGCCTCTTCTTCGAGCCAACTGAGGCCGAGTTGTGCGATCTTCTCCGGTGTCGGGACGCCGTCTTCAGCGTCCCAGCCCATCATCGTGTAGAACATGCCGATGGCGTGCTGCATCTTCTCAGGATCGACGCCGCCGTTGACCAGGGCGCCGGCGGTGGTCGGCTTAAACATGCGCTTCGGCAGCGTGTCTTTGTCAGACGTGATGCCCTCGCGAAGGTTGAAGATGCGACCCATGGTCGCCACGCGCTCGCCTGTCAGGAGCGCCTCGGCGACAGTGTACTGCCAGCCAGTGACTGCTCGGATGATCTCGACCTGCTGCTGGATGGTCCAAGGCACGAATGAGCAGCAAACCATCGAGTCCCTGTATAGGGCCCAGAGGTGGACTGCTCGCTGGTTGGCGACTTTCTCGCCGCTGAGGTCGTCAGCCGGCAACGGCCCAACGACGCCAACACCTCGCATGTGCTCGAGGCCCGGCGATTCCTGTGTCGCCGCGGTGTCGTGCAGTCCGGCGCAATGGTCGGCGCCGTGTGCTTCCACGGAGTAGACGATGCCCAGGCCCTGCTTGACTCGGGGATCGTGCATCGGGAGTTCGAGGCCTTTCACGTGCACCGCGAACTCGTCGGATCCGCCGCCAAGCTTCTCGGCCGCAGCTCGCACGCCGTCAGCCAGCGTGTCGCCGATGCCCTGTCGATTGGCGATCATGTCGATCATCTGGAGCATGGCGTCCGCGTTGCCGAACCGAAGTTCGACGCCGCCGGTGTCTTCGAGGGTGATGATCTCGTTCTCGAAGCATTCCATGCCGAAACCGATCGCCACGCCCAAGGAGATTGTGTCGAGGGAGTGTAGGTTCGCCAGCTCGTTAGCCTTGCAGACGGCGGCGAGGTCGTCGACGCCGCACGCCGCGCCGAGGGAGGCCAGCGACTCGTATTCGGGTCCGCCGTTTCGTGGGTCCACGTTCCAAGGCGGGCCGATCTCGACGGTCTTCTTACACCGGATCGCGCAGGCCGCACAGGCCTCCATCCCAGCGCCGAAAACCTCCATCGTCTTGGTCGCGGTGATGTTCTCGGTGTTCTCGAGATAGTTCACGCCGAAGTTGTGGGTCGGCATGTTCCCAATGTTGTTGCCGCCGATCATCATCGAATGCTCGCCGGTGCCGACATCGTGCATCGCCTTGCCGAAGAGGGGAAGATCGTAGTAGTTGCGATTCATGTACAGCGTGAGCTCGCGGATCTTGTCCCTGTCGGCGACTTCGCGATCGGGAAGCCAGCGACCTCGGGAGGCCACAGCCTTGAGGTTCTTGGAGCCCATCACGGCACCGAGTCCGCCACGGCCAGCCGCGTCTTTCAGGTCGTTGATGACGCAGGCGTACTTGACCAGGTTCTCGCCGCCAGCGCCGATCGCCGCGGTTCGGATGCCCTTGATGCCTGTCTCTTCCGTGATCGTGTCGTGGGTCTCCATCACGTTCTTGCCCCAGAGATGGGACGCGTCGCGAATTTCGACGGTCTCGTCAGTTATCAGCAAGTAGACCGGCTTGTCGGCCTTTCCTTCGATGATCAGGGCGTCGTATCCGGATTTCTTGAGCTCCATTGGCCAGAACCCACCGACTTCGGTCTTCGAAAAACCGCCGGTCAGAGGCGATTTCGCGCCGATGCAGTTGCGGCTCGCGCCCGGCATCGCCAAGCCGGTCATCGGGCCCAGTGCGAAGATCAGCTTGTTCTCCGGTCCAAGGGGATCTACGCCTGGCGGGACTTCTTTCAGCAGGAAATAAGAGACGAATCCGGCGCCTCCCAAATACTTCCGATAAAACTCCTCGCCTGGCTCGTCAACCGTAGTGGTGCCTTCGGTGAGGTTCACCCTGAGAATCTTGTTAGCGATACCCGCTACCATGCATGACCTCCTTGTCGTTACGCCATTGTCGCCTGTAATTCGAGTGCGAATTAAACTGCGGCCAAAGCCCGATAGTTTTGCCTGCGGCAAGCGTAAATGCGTAGCCAACTTCTGTCAATCCCGAAATGCACATTTAGGCGTGATCGGACTTGTTGACGGCTCCTCCGCACGCAAAGTCCGCGACCGCGTGTATTGGTCGTGACAGCCGAGTTCCGTCGGTCCGTCTGGGGATTGAGAGGTCCGGCGATGTCGTGGATTTGCCCGATAGCCAACACAATCGCCCCGACATATAATGCGGTTGACCGAGGGAATCCGAAATCATAATCAGGGAGATCGACATGCTGGGATTCGACCTGACCGAAGAGCAAACAGCTTTGCAGACGCTGGCCCGCGACTTCGCCGAGCGAGAGATCATGCCCGTTGCCGCTGAGCTCGATCGCATGGACGCTCACGACAGCTTTCCGTGGGACGTTGTGAAGAAGGGCTCCGAGATCGGCCTGCGCACGATGGCGCTCCCGCCCGAGTGGGGAGGCCAAGGCATCGATCTGCTGACGCAGGCGATCATGATCGATCAGCTTGCTTATGCCGACATGAGCTGCTGCAAGATCTTCAGCCAGTGCTGGAAGGTTTCACGACATCTCAGCATGGCTGCGACCGAGGACCAAAAGAAGCGATACATCCCCGCGTTCGTCGAAGACGACACCTTCGTTCTCGGCCAAGCCATCACTGAGCCCAATTCAGGGTCGGACAATTCCGGTTACTACGAAACTCCTCCTGGCGAGGGATTGGCGTTGAGGGCCGAGCGCAACGGCGACCACTTTCTGCTAAACGGAACGAAGCACATGATCGCCAACGGCCCGGTTGCCAAGCTGTTCATCGTGACCGCCCGGACAGACCCGAACGCGAGCCAGGTCGACGGCGTCAGCCGGTTCATCGTGCCGAAGGACACACCCGGGTTCCGCATCGGTCGAATCCACGACAAGGTCGGCTTCCGCGCCTACCCGAACGCTGAGCTCATATTCGAGAACGTCCGCATCCCGGTCGAGGATCTGCTCGGGGGCAAGGAAGGCCGCGACTCCGAGGAGTGGTACATGCGAACCGTGAGCAACATCGAGCTCTCCGCGCACACTCTCGCCGTGGCACGGGCGGCGCTCGACGCCGCGGTCCGGTTTGCCAACGAACGATTCCAGGGCGGCAAGATCATCATCCAGCACCAAGCAGTCCAGAACACTTTGGCCGAGCTCTACGTTGCGCTCGAAGCTGGTCGAACGTTGTTATGGCGTTTGGCGTGGACCACGACGTATCACGACGAACCCAACGGCTTGCTGGCCAGCGCGTGCAAGGTCTTCTGCGCCGACGCTGCCCGCCGGATCACGCTCGGAGCGATGGACCTGTTCGGCGGCGCCGGCGTCATGCGCGACCTTCCGATGGAGAAGTACGTTCGCGACACCCTGGTCATGCTCCACCATGCCGGCGGCACCCAGTCGATCGTTCACCTGAAGATTGGCAAGGCGCTGGAGGCGCGGTACAAGGCGGGTTTGGGCGTGGTGTGATCAGCGATCGTTCCGTTGCAACGAGGCCATATCAGCCCCGACGACAAACGGCAGGTTCGTTCAAAGTGCGGGCCCGTAGGGGCGGGTTTGGCAAACCCGCCCGCAAAACCGCATAGCGCGAGCATCGGCAAAACGTCCTGATGCGACGCCTGTTACCCCTAATATTGCAGTAAATACAAGTGACACACGCGGGAGGATTTGAAACCCGCCCCTACGGAATGGCCGCGGCTCATTGAGAGCCGTCAAGGCAGCAGCGCGATCCGCTGAACGCCTTCGTCGCGGCGCTCCATCAGGCGGAAGCCTTCTTGCGCCTCATCAAGCGGCAGGCGGTGCGTGACCAGCGGATCGAGTTGTACGCGGCCTGCGCGCACCAGGTCGATCGCAAGCGGATAGCCGCCCGCGCCGCCCCGGACGCCGATGACGCTCACCTCCTTGCGGTACAGCAACTGCGCGGGGAAGGCGTCGATGACGTCCTCGTACACCGAGAACACGACGATGCGGCCGCCCGTCTTGACGAGCTCGAACGCGTCGCTCAAGGCGTTTGGGTCCCCGGAAGTCTCGAACACCACATTGAAGCCCTGGTCGTTGGTCAGCGACCGGGCGCGCTCCATCCAACCGTCTTGCCGCACGTTGATCGTTTCGTCCGCGCCCAGGTTCGCGGCCATGTCCAGCCGCCAGTCACGGGTGCCGAACATCGTGACGCCGGACGCTCCGTTGTCGTGGGCAAGCTGGCTCAAGATGAGTCCCGCGATACCCGGCCCGAAGATTGCCACGCTGTCGCCGAATTCGGGCCTGCCTCTGCGCATGGCTCGGACGGAACACGCAACGCTGATCAACGCTTGAGCGATCCCGAAATCGAGATCGCGCGGAATCATGTGAAGACCGCGCGTCGGGGCGACGAGGAATTCGGCGAACGTCCCGTCCCGGGTCCGGCCTTGCGAAACGCGGTTCGGGCACAGCGGCTCCCGCCCTCCCTGGCACGCGGCGCAGATCTGGCAACCCCAGCTCCCCTCTGCGATCACCGGATCGCCGAGTTGGAAGCCAACCACCCCCTCGCCGACCGCCTCGACGACGCCCGCGCCCTCGTGGCCGGGCACGATCGGCATCGTCACCGGTTGCCTGCCCTGGTAGACCATCAGGTCGGTGCTGCAAATTCCGGTGGCCTTGATGCGGACGAGCACCTCGCCGCGGTGCGGTCGTGGGATGTCTCTATCGACTATTTCGAGCGATCCTGGGCTCTGAAGAACTACCGCGCGCATTGATAATCCCGTGCATTCGATCAGTGAATGAGCGTCTCAACTTGGCTTGGGCGCAGTTTAGCCAGAGCCCCCTACCCTGTCAACGCATAGCGTCGAGCGCCGCGCCGCAAACACATCGGGCCGGTTTGACTTGGCTACGGACTCGGATATACTCACGATGCTCGACAGCCTGGGTTCAACTGTTGAGAACATTCAGTTCGATACAAAGCGAGGAAAACTTTGGCCATGCCACTGGAGAACATCAAGATACTGGACTTCACGATAATGATGCAGGGTCCGCACGCGACCCAGATGTTGGCCGACATGGGCGCAGACGTCATAAAGGTGGAGCGGCCCAATCGCGTGACCGGTCGAATCGACCAGCGCTATGGCGAGACGGAGACGTACGGCCAGGAGGGCGGCGACCACAGCTTCTTCTCCGCCACATTCCTTGCGCACAACCGCAACAAGCGAAGCATCACCCTCGATTTGAAGACCGAGACCGGTCGCGAGATCATCGATCGACTGCTCAAAGAGGCCGACATCGTCTATTCGAACTTCCGGCCCGGCGTCATGGCGCGGCTCGGCCTGGGATACGAAGACTGCGTCAAGGTCAACCCGTCGATCATCTACGTTCTCGCGTCCGGGTACGGGGAAGACGGCCCGTACGTGAATCGACCGGGACAGGACATGCTCGCACAGGGCATGGGCGGATTCAGCGCGGTGAACGCGTCCGCCGATGGACGGCCCACCGCGATCGGCTTCTCGATATCGGACCTGATGGGCGCGCATTACGGCGCGTTCGGCGTCATGGGCGCCCTCTACCATCGTGCGGAGACTGGTGAAGGCCAGGAGGTCCACATCAGCCTGCTGAACGGCACCGTCGCCGCCATATCCGAGTCGGCGTTGCATTACCTCAACACCGGTATCGACCCGGTCCGCGCAACCCCCGGCCACGCCTGCGCTTATATTCCGGCGCCTTACGGGTGCTACAAGACGAAAGACGGATTCATCGCAATTGCGGGCGGCGGGAAGCTGCCCGGGCTTTGCAGAGTGCTTGGCATCGACAATCTCGAAGAAGACACTCGGTTCAACACAGGTCCGGTCAGAGACGAGAATCGAGCCGAATTCGAGTCAATCCTCGAGACGGCCCTTGCGCCCCACACCACGGACGAATGGCTGCCGCTTATGGCGGTGGAAGACCTCTGGGTCGCGCCGGTCAACAGCCTCGGACAGGTTTTCTCCGATCCGCAGGTGCTGCACAACGACATGGTCGTGACCATTGACAGCCCAATCGGCGAGCTCAAGATGCCGGGCATTCCCTATAAGCTGTCGAAGACGCCCGCTCAGATCCGTATGGCGCCGCCGAAACAGGGCCAGCACACCGAGGAGATCATGGCGTCGATAGGTTTCAGTCCCGACGAGATCGAGCAAGCGAAACAGGACGGCGCGGTCTAGAGATCGTTGCCGATAGACGGCAGATGCGGAGGCCAGGCGACTGGCGTTTCGCCGGACTGACTTCGGAAGGAGGAATTGACTTTGAAAGTAATACTCGCGGGGATCGAATATGTCGGAGCGACGACGATTGCCAACAAACTCAGCGCGTGGAAGACGGAGATCATGGGTGAACCGTTCGCGGGCGGCCTGATCCACGACCACTCCAAGCTGCCGCATACGTCGGGCCACCCGGACGACACGACGCTCGAAGAGCAGAAGCAGATACTCGCTCTGTCTCCGAAGCTGAAGGAGATGTATCACCGATACAGCATGTACTACCATCTGCACCATTACAACTCGGCGGACGACCTCACCATCGGCTTCCACATCGAGGAATCGATCTATGCCAGAAAGTACTACGGGTACGGCCTGCCCGGTGACCAGTTCGACCGCGAAGCCGTGTTCGAACAGGTCGAAGCCAGGGCGAAAACGATCACGTCGGACCCGATCGTCATCGTGCACATGACCGCGGACGAAGTTGTGATCCGCCAGCGGATGTCTGAGTTGAGAGGTACGTCTCATCACTCCAACAGCCCGTTGAAAGAAGCCGACATCGGGGAAGTCATGTCCGAATACGAACGACTCGTAGCGAAGTCGGAGCTCGGCCCCAAGATTCACGTCGACACGAGCTCGGACACGCCGGACGAGACGCTGCAAAAGCTGACAGCGTTGATGGAGTCCCATTTTACCGATCACGATCGCGGGCGCATCAAGGCGCATTCCGGCTAGCCAAAGCCTGTCAACAGCTGACCCGGAGTTGAACTCCGGGTCTCGCTAGTCAGAAACAAAATACGGAGGTTCCCATGGCGAATCAAGAAGTTATCTACGAAAAGAAAGGTCGGATTGCCGTCGTAACAATCAATCGCCCCGAGCGGATGAATGCGGTTGCATTGGAGACCAATGCGACTATGTATGACATATTTACCGACTTTCTCGAGGATCAAGACATCTGGATTGGGATCATCACCGGATACGGCGGCAAAGCGTTCTGCGCCGGCTCGGACATCAAAGAGATGACCGAGCGCCCTGCCGGTGAGAGAGTGTCCAAGGCTGCTGACTCGCCGCATCAGGAAGGCGGGATGGCCCATCGTGAAATTTGGAAGCCGCTCATCGCGGCAGTCGACGGCTACTGCCTGGGCGGCGGCCTCGAGATCGCGATGGCGTGCGACATCATCATTGCGTCCAACAGGTCGAGCTTCGGCGTTCCCGAGATCAGGAACATTGGCGGCTTCCCTGGCGATGGCGGCATCCATCGACTTCCCCGACACGTGCCCAAGAAAATTGCCATGCAAATGCTATTGACCGGCCAGCGGATCTCGGTTGAGGAAGCCTACCGAATTGGCCTCATTAACAAGATCGTTGAGCCGGACCAAGTGATGGACGAGGCCATGGCGATGGCAAACACGATCAACGAGAACTCACCAATCGCGGCCAGGGTGAGCAAAGAGATCGCCACCAAGACCATGGATCTGCCGCTTGAGTACCACGAGTCAGAGGCGAAAACGGCGTGGGAGCTCGACCGGATCGTCGGCGCCAAACTGCGAAACTCTGAGGACTCGAAATCCAGGGAAGGCCCCCGGTCCTTCGTCGAGAAGCGCAAGCCTGTGTGGCTGGGACGCTAGCCAAGTAGTCGCTACGTGGTGGTCGGCTTCGGCGCCCCTTCGACAAGCTCAGGGTGAACGGTTAGGAGGGCGGGACCTCGCGCACATCCGTTCGTGGTGAGCCTGTCGAACCACACCGACGAGCCAAACTCGCGCCGCGACAACCGAATCGCAACCTAGCTTAACAACGGTCGTGACGGACGTAAGACGGGGTCCCGAACCTAATCGGGACCCCGTCCTGTTTGTCATCGGATGTCCACTTTATCTCGTCAAACGGCGGCTACTCGCTCCACCCAGAGCTGGGTGAGGCGCGCCGCGTCCACACCGAATGCAACCTTGGCGGTGGTCGGCTCACCGGGATCCTCGCGCTGATTCGCGACCGTCATCCCGCGTGTGTGTTCGCCATGGATCTCGATATGCACCGGCAGCTCCCGGCACTCAAACAGCTCCGGAAAGATGCCGTACGAGACGGCTGGCATGTCGTTGTACCGGACACCGCCCGGATGGTGAAGCCGTCCTCGGCGCTCGTAGGCGGCCTGGATGAACGGCGACACTAGGTGCATGAACCGGGTCGCCTTCGTGTCCGCGGCCCAAAGCTCTTCCTGTTGCGCCAGGCTGATCTCCACCTGCTCGCATACGTCGAGTCCGATCTGCACGACGTTCGCGCCTGAGCGGTACACAACGTCAGCCGCCTCGGGATCGCCCCGCAGGTTCGCGCTCGCGGTTGGCGATGCGTTGCCGGGGACACTGACCGCGCCGCCCATCACGATGACCTCGCCGACGGCCTCGGTGAATCCCGGCTCGACGGCCATGGCCAACGCGACGTTCGTGAGTCGACCGATCGCCATCACCGTGATTTCGCCCGGAGACGTCATGACGCGGTTGATGAGCTCGATGACGGCGTTCGTGGGCTGCGCCGCCGTCGACGGCATCGGCACGCCCGCGTCGCCGAGTCCGTCGTCGCCGTGGATCAGTGCCGCGAAGACCGGCTCGGCGCAGTTGTACGGCCTCGACGAGCCTTCGTACACGGGGATCTCCGTACGATCAGCGGCTTCCAATATGCGAAGGACGTTGATCGTGCAGTTCTCGACCGGCGTGTTGCCGAACACCGTGGTCATCGCTTCGATATCCAGCTCGGGACTGCCAAGCGTCATCAGAATAGCGGCTGCGTCATCGATGCCGGGGTCGGTGTCTATAATTACTCTCTTCATCGATTCTCCTTGAAATGGTTCGATGGTCATGCTGAATCGAAATCCGATACGCGGCAGAGGCCCGCTGATGTGACAGTTACGGCACCCTGGATCAACCGTCTGGGCTGTCAATCGAGGGCCGGATACGATGGTTTGACGATAGCAACAACTCCCGAAGCCGTCAATGTGAATGTCGAGAGCGCCAGAATTGGGAGGGAACGCTTTCTTGCCAATGTGAACGAAGCCGATGCGGGTTCCGTGTTTCTGGCGGAACGCCGCTTTGACGTTGTCATCGCACCGCCTTTCGCGACCGCTGATCCGTATACAGATTCGCCTCCCAGTGGCGGACTTAACTTCGAACTACATTCTTAGTCTTTCTAGCCTACAAATAGGCATAGGTCACGCTGTGTCAAATTGGGGTGACGGCTCATTGTCAGAGTGGTATCATTCACTCCGTCTCAGGGGAGGAGCCGTTTTCACGGCCAGCCATTTCGACTGGCGGCGGCAGCCAATCCATCGCACGAAATTCAGCAGAATCAAAAGAACGCACCCCGTCGAGATTTCGGCGGCAACGAGTGAGGGCATCATATGACGACGCAGACCTCGCAAGGGCAACTGAAGGACCACGTGCTGGACGCTGGTTTGTGCAGCGTGTGCGGGGCGTGCTCTGGCTTGTGCCCGTATCTGAAGCCGTTCCAAGGACGAGTGGCGGTGGTGGACAAGTGCACCTTGACCGACGGTCGTTGCTTCGCCCACTGCCCTCGCGCCGGAACCGACCTCGAGCAATTACACCAGGACATGTTCGATTCCTCGTATTCGGCCGAGCCCGTCGGGTCCGTCCGCAAAGTGCGCATCACCCGCAGCACCGACTCTGCGATCCGCGACGCCGCGCAATATGGCGGGACCGTCACCACGTTGGTGCAGAACGCGTTGACCAGCGGCATGGCAGACCGCGCGGTCCTCACACGGACCGTCGACGGCAGGCCCGTCGGCGTCAACGTTTCCACTCCCGAGGAAGTGGCCGAGAGCGCGGGATCGAACTATCTTGCGTCGCCGACTTTGGCCGCGTTGAACCAGAGGAACGGCAACGGTGGCTCGGTAGCGTTCGTCGGCACGCCGTGTCAGGTCATCGGGTTTCGCAAGATCGCGGACAGGTCGTCTTCGACGAACGGTTCCCGCGGCAATCCAGTCGTCATCGGCCTGTTCTGCACGTGGGCGCTGGGACACTCGTTCCTGAATCTGCTGCACGAGACGGTTCCTGACGGCGAGTTGGTAAAGACGGACGTGCCTCCGCCGCCCGCCTCGCAATTCGACATCCAGACAAAAAACGAAAAGGTGTCCGTGCCTCTGGACGACGTTCGACCCCACATCCTCGACGCATGTGCAACATGCCACGACATGACGGCGGAGTTCTCCGACATATCCGTCGGCTCCGCCGAGGGCATTTCGGGTTGGAACACCGTCCTGGTCCGGACCGAACGCGGCGAGAAACTGCTTCAGCAAGCATTGGACGCGGGGTTGTTAGAATCTCAAGAGTTGCCGGACGAAAACCTGGAGCACCTGAAGATGGCGTCGTCGAACAAACGCGCCCGAGCATTCCAGAGGCTTTCCGAATCGGGCGATAATCCGGAAGAGTTGGGCCACTTGCAATTAACCGCGGAGGCCGCCCATCGCGTCTTGGGCCAATCTTAGGTCCTAGCAAAGGGAAAAGAGGGAAACATGGTTTCATTGGCGAGCAGTCCGGCGGGCACGACTGAGCTTCTGCTGGGCAACGAAGCGATCGCGCGAGGCGCACTGGAAGCGGGCGTGAAGGTCGCGGCCGCATATCCCGGCACTCCGTCGAGCGAGATTATCGAGACCCTCGCCAGACTGGCGAAGGAAAGCGGCATCTACGTCGAGTGGTCGGTCAACGAAAAAGTCGCCGCCGAAGTCGCGTCCGCGGGCGCTTTAGCCGGGATCCGGTCACTGATCGCGATGAAGCACGAGGGCCTGAACGTGGCTCTGGACTTCCTTGCCCACCTGAATCTAGGCAACCGTGTCAATGCGGGTTTCGTTGTAATCGTTGCGGACGATCCGCAGGCGTGGTCGAGCGCGTCGGAGAACGACTCGCGACACATCCCGCCGATGATACATGCGCCGCTCTTGGAGCCCAACTCACCCCAGCAAGCCAAGGACATGATGCAATGGGCCTTCGACCTCTCCGAGGAACTGGGGATGTTCGTCATGATCCGAAGCTGCACCCGCCTTGGCCACGGCACCGGCAGAGTGGTCATGGGCGAGATGCCCGAGACCGAAGCCCATCCGCGAGTCGAGATCAACGCTCCCGTTCGAGCACTGACGGCCCCGATGCGACACTTGGAAGCGCTCGACAAGCTCGAACGTGCGAAAGAGGCGTTCGAAGATTCGCCATGGAACGTGTATGAGGGCCCCGATGAGCCTGAGCTTCTGCTCGTGTGCACAGGCCCTTCGGCGCTGTACGCACAGGAAGCCGTCGAGATGCTGGACGTCGAAGAGACTGTCGGCATCCTGTCGCTCGGCACCACCTACCCGCTGCCCACGCGATTGATCGAGCATCACATCTCGAACGCCCGCCGAACCATGGTCCTTGAAGAAGTCGATCCGTTCGTCGAAGATCAGATCAAGAAGTTCGCGGCCGACCGCAACCTTCCCCCATACGAGGAGCCGGTCTACGGCAAAGGCACCGGTCACATATCGCCGGCCGGTGAGCTCAACCCGGACGAGGTGGCCAAAGGCATCGGCAGAGTGTTGCGCGCCGAGCGGTTGCCCGCGCAGGACGAAGGCTATTCCCGGTTGGCCAACGCGCTCGTCGACGAGCGCACCGTCTCCCGAGGGCTCGTCTGGTGCCCCGGCTGCCCGCATCGGGGAACTCTCTGGAGCGTCAAGAACGCCTTGAAGCTCGACGGACGCGACGGCTTCGTCACGGGCGACATCGGTTGCTATGGCATGGACGCCGGATTCGGCGGCTACGGCAGCACCCAGGCGATGGCTTCGATGGGCACCGGCACCGGCGTGGCGTCCGGGCTTGGCAAACTCTCCGGATTCGGGTTCGACCAACCGGTGATCTCCATCGCCGGCGACTCCACATTCTTCCACGCCGTGATTCCGGCCCTGGTCAACGCGACCTACAACCGATCCAACTTCACGCTGGTGGTCGTCGACAACAGCGCCACCGCGATGACCGGTTTCCAACCGCACGCCGGGGTCGGCATGACGGCGATGGGCGACGGCGTCCCGAAGGTGGACATCGAGAAGATCTGCCGCTCGCTGGACATCCCGGTCGAAGTTCTCGACCCCTTCGATCTGGACGATTCACAGGATGTCCTGCTGGATTTCGTACAGCGAACCGAAGGCGTCAGGGTGGCCGTTATGCGCCGCGAATGCTTCTTGACCCGACCGCGCGACGCCGATCCGGACTACAAGATTACGATCGACCACGACAAATGCCTCGGCGATTCCTGCGGCTGCAACCGATATTGCACCAAGACATTCAAGTGCCCCGGCCTCTACGCGGACCCCAAAACCGGCCAAGGCCACGTCGATGAAGCCGTATGCGTCGGATGCGGGTTGTGCACCCAGATATGCCCCGAAGGAGCGATCACCAAGGAGGCGTTCGCATGAACGAAACGACCGCGATTGCGGACCCATGCAACATCGTCGTTTCGGGCGTCGGCGGGCAGGGCAATGTCCTTGCTTCACGATTGATCGGACGCGCGATGGTCAAATTCGACTACCACGTCTCCATCGGCGAGACATACGGGGCTTCCCAACGCGGCGGCACCGTGATGAGCCACGTGCGATTTTCATCCAAGCACGCCTACGGTCCCTTGATCCCGTTGGGACGCGCCAACACGGTCATCGGACTCGAGCCCATGGAAACGCTGCGGATCCTCCGAGACTACGGCAACCCAGACGTTTCGGTCATCGTCAACACCAGGCCCATCACGCCGGTGAGCGTCAACCTGGGCGAGGGCGACTACCCCGAGCCCGACGACCTGAGAGACGCCATCCGGCAACTCTCGAAGAAGGCTTGGCTCATCCCCGCCACCGAGATCGCGCTGGAAATCGGCACTCCGGTCGTGGCCAACGTGGTGCTGCTCGGAACGCTGGTAGGCGCCGGGTTGATCCCGATCACCCCCGACGGGTTCGAGCAAGTGCTACGCGACAACGTCCCCGAGCGCCGGTTAGAGCGCAACCTGGTGGCGTTCAGCAGAGGTCTCGAGGCGGTACAAACTCACGCTGCGTAGCGCCGACGGCTGCGGTGTTGCAGAGCAAACGACCCATGTGGTCCAGCAGGTCCCTAAAACACTTGGAGCCAGATGCTGGAAACCCGCTAATAACCGTCTATTCTTGCCGCCGTTCGGCCTGAGCCTGTCGAAGGCCCATTACCACACTACCCTGCCCTAATGGGCTCGGCACGGGTTCGGGCTATCGTGACGGACGTGGGCGCCAACGGATATGGGGCCGATGTGTCGCTCTCGGGCAAGCGAGGCCCCAGCCTCGTTGTGGAATCCGAAACACCCATCAGCAGACGTGCATCCACCAATCAGCTAATCCACACCCAAGGAGTCCAAAATGGAACTGTCCAGTGATTTCAGGCAAACACTCAAGCGCGGTATGGACCGGCTGGCGTGGGGCGCCGAAGCCGTTGCCAAGACCATCCCGCCAGTTCAGGAGGGCAGGTACCTCAACCTGAACTTCAGCAACGGCACGTACGTGGTCGAAGAACAACTCGGGTACTGGGCCGGATACCTCGCTGGCAAACTCTGGATGCTGTACGACTACTACGGTACAGAGAACTTCGCGCAGGCGGCCTCACTCGTGACCCGCTGGTGCGGACCGATCATGAAGGAGGCGAATGTCAACACCGGCTTCGTCACGCAGTACGCTCCGACGCTCGGCTACGAGCTCACTGGCGAAGAGTGGCTCAAGGAGCTGGCGCTCGAAGGCTGCGAGTCCTTCGCGAAGACTTACAATCCAGAACTCGGCATCTTCATGATGTGGCCCCCGACCGAGCCAAAGCCCGAGCACTACGGCCCTTTCGGCCGGAACTTCGCCGACTGGGAGACGTTCATCGACGAGTCGTCTTGCGGCAGTCCGCTATGGTGGGCCCGACGCTTCAAGCCTGAGTACGGCGACATGATGGTCTCGCACCAAGAGGGGATGAGCAGCCTCGGCGTCATCCAGCCCGACGGCAGATCGCACCACATGCTCGGACTGGACCCAGCAACCAAAAAACCACTGGGCTTCCATACGATGCAAGGCTACGACAACACCACTCACTGGACGCGAAGCCAGGGTTGGGCGATGAACTCAAGCATCTTCGCCTTCGAGGCCACTGGGGACGAGCAGTTCTTGGAGATCGCGATAAAAGTCAGCGACTACTACCTGAACGACATGATCAAGGACGGCCCCTCGGTGCCGTTCTACGACGTGCTCGACCCGCGGATTCCGGACGTGCCCCGAGACACATGCTCGGTCGCGCTCGCGACCAATTGCATGATCCGGCTGATCGAAGAGAAGCCTGAGCTGCAAGAAAAGTACGGCGCCTATATCGAAGCCGGCCTCACTGAGCTGTTCGACAACCACGTCACTCCGGCGGGAACACTCTTGCACGGTAGCTGGGGCAACATCCGAGGCCTCACAGAGTCGGTCATGCCCTACGGAGGCCTCTACCTCACCGAAGCGGTTTACCGGCTACTGAAAGCCGGCAAGGACATCTGGGGCACGAGGCCTGCGTAGGCACAGAGCCGCCGGTCGTGTACATCCTGATTGGGCGAATGGTGTGGTCGTCGGGTTATTTAACGGCCGTGGCCTCGATCTCGATCAGCAACTCGGGGAACGCCAATTGCGAGATCCCGAGAAGCGTGCTTGCGGCGTGGCAGCCTGCCTGACCCAGACGAGGACCAATAATCTAGGTGGCCGCCATGAACGCGCCGACATCGGTCACGTAGTAGTTCAGCCGGACCACGTCGGACAGCGCGAAACCGCCCTCGCTCAAGACCGTCTCCAGGTTGTCCAGCGCTTTCATCGCCTGGGCGTCCATGTCGTTCGCATGCACCGGGACGCCGTCGTCATCAACGGAAGTTTGTCCGGAGCACACCACCACTTGCTGGACTCCGGCCAGGCTGTTCGCCTGAACGAACCCGAAATCGTCTTGCCACGTCCACGGATTGATAATCTCACGCTCCATCGATCCCTCCTCAAGGTGAAATCTCCGCATTTCGCTACGTTGTTTCGAATGATTTCAGGTCATGTCGGGTCGGACGTGAGAACACTGAAGTGTTTCGGGCAAGCCCACGACGCGGCAGATCACTGGCGAAATGTTAACCCAGCGTTGGACATCCCGTCGGGCAACGACTAATGACTGCACTCCGGTCGAGCCGCTTGGCGCCGAGGTTATCGCACTTTCGCCAAGCCTAATCACGCTTCGGCGTTCCCGTTTTGGCGTTCCCAGGGATTATAGTATGCAGGGAGAAGACACGGGAGTATGTAGTTGGACGAAGCTTGGGTCATAGATCAGGTCCGCACCGGAAAAACCGACGTCTCCGGCGAGATCGTCGAGCAATATCAGGCGCCGATCTACCGCATATGCTGCGATGACCGGAAACCGCGAGGTTGCTCACGACCTGACCCTGGACACGTTCCCCAAGGCGTATTGGCTGTCAGCAGAAACGGGACAGATTGTTAATAGAGACTTTGAGCCGATATCGCGAGCTCTCTGAGTTGATGATTGTACAATCGTCGTCGTTGTATCGTTCGGACTTGAACCTCCTTGCGTTTCTCTAATATCTGTTCTCTCCGGCCGTTCAACACGTCCGAAGGAGTCACGTT
>PVBE010552869.1_pt1 | contig 34928 bp, 26 predicted proteins | sample 1631181 | NCBI WGS metagenome assembly PVBE01 (sample SAMN08397723, study PRJNA350692) | Marine metagenome, whole genome shotgun sequencing project. | isolation source: water | place: Pacific Ocean | collected 2012-04
CACACGAGAGCAATAGGCTGCGTTGGCCCAAAGCGCCTCCCGAGTCCAGATTTTTCACTGTATTGGTGATAGCGATCCGCGACCTGCCGCACCCTGCGGTGGCACGGTTGCGACTAATTGACTGGACTTATTGTTTCGCGAACCCTTAGTAACCTGCACCAGACAGGCTATCTACCTGCGAAGAATGAGGCATCTTCTGCGAGTGTCAATGACCCCATATCCTTGCTGAATGCACCTGAGGGCGCGCTGAGCGCAGACCCAGTCCTATGAAGTTGGTCAATCAGAAAATTCCGCGGCTCGACCCGCTGCGTAATTATTTATCAGTGCAGCGCTTCCGAGGCTGCTCGGCAGCCTGACTCTCTCAGCTGATTCGTAGGACAATGTGAACGTGAGTTACGGGGATGTGCCGACTCGCTGGGTCGGTATGTTGATTGGAATGCGGGATCGCGGTCGCGTCGATGGGGGGGACGAAGAGCGACCTGCGCAGCGTCGTCGCAGGCCGCGGCTGATGGAGCAGTTGCGCGATGAGCTTCGATTGCGACACCGGAGTCTGGCGACGGAGCGTGCGTATTTGAGTTGGGTGCGACAGTTCATTCTCTTTCATGGCAAGCGGCATCCACGCGAGATGGGCCATGAGGAGATCGAGAGATTCTTGACCTATTTGGCCACGGAACGCGGGGTTGCGGCAAACACTCAGAATCAAGCGCTGGCGGCGATTCTGTTCTTGTACCGCCGGGTGCTCGGCCGCGAGGTCGGGTCGATTTCACGTGTAGTGCGGGTGCGCAGGCCGGCGCGGCTGCCGGTTGTATTGACGCCCGATGAGGTGGAGCGCGTTCTGGTCAGACTCGAGGGCGACTCGCGTTTGGTGGCTTTGCTGCTTTGGGGGGCGGGGCTGCGTCTATTGGAAGCGTTGCGATTGCGCGTTCAGGACATCGACTTCGCTCGACGCGAGCTTCGTGTGCGCGATGGCAAGGGGCGGCGGGATCGCTTGACTGTGTTGCCGGAGCGTGCGCGAGATGTCCTCGCGGCGAAGGCCGAGGCGACGCGAGCGCTGCATCAGCTGGATCTGGCGAAGGGCTATGGGGAGGTCGAGCTGCCGGACGCGCTGGCTCGAAAATATCCAAAGGCCGCGTGGGAGGCCCATTGGCAGTACGTGTTCCCGGCGGATTCGATGTCGAGCTGCCCTCGGACCGGCCGCATCGGGCGCCATCACGTCTTCCCGACGACGATTCAGCGCCATGTGCGGCGTGCGGGGCGTGAAGCCGGGATCGATAAGCGTGTGACACCTCACGCGCTGCGTCACAGCTTTGCGACGGCATTGCTGGAAAACGGCTACGACATTCGCACGGTTCAGGAGCTGCTGGGCCATCGCAGTGTGAAGACAACCATGATCTATACGCACGTTCTCAATCGCGGCGGACGCGGGGTCCGGAGTCCAGCCGACGTCGCCGGCGCGGCTTTTGCGAGAGCCAGGGACGCTGCGCTTGCAGCCGAATCGGACCTGGAGCGGACCCCGGCGCTTCGTCCCCAGGAGCGATAGGCTCGGGCGCGCCATGAGCCCCGACCCCGAAGAGCCGATTTACCCCCCGGCGCATCACCTGCTGCGCGACTTGCGCATCGTCGTCGAGGGCGAGGCGAAGGAGTCGGCCGGGCGACTCGAGGTCGTGCCCGCACTGGCCGATGCCGGGGGGCGTCCGCGAGTCGGCGTGCTCGCCACCCTCGTCGACGTGGTCGCCAGCCAGGTGGCGATTCGATCCGTCCTGCCGGGCTGGACGGCCACCTCTAATCTGAGCCTGGATCTCGGCGACTTGCCCACCGAGGGTGTGATCGAGGCCATTCCGCGCATCTTGCGATCGGGCCGACAGACGGTCGTAGTCGAAGTGGTCCTTCGAAGCGCTACAGACGCGAAGCAGCTGGGCGTCACCACCGTCGGCTTCTCGATCCTTCGGGCTCGAAACGATGTGCAGAAGGGCGGCCACTGGGCCGAGGTGCCGGAGGCCCGGACCGAATTCGCCTTGGCCGATCGGTTTCTCGAAAAACCGATTCTCGAGGCGGTCGGTCTCGAATTCGACTCCGCCGATCCAGCCGTCGCGCGGATGGCCGTTCGACCCTACCTGCTCAACTCCCTGGGTGCTCTGCAAGGCGGCGCGGTGGCGATTCTGCTCGAGGCGGCGGCCGAAGACTTTGCGGGCGCAAGCCTCGAGGGCGCACTCCAGGTCCGGAGTCTCGCGGTCCACTACCTGAAGCTCGCCCGAGTCGGACCCGTCCGGGCCCAATCGCGGGTGATCGCTCGCAGCCGAGGCGGCCTGCTGGTGCGCATCGAGCTCTTCGACGAGGGCGCTGGTGAGGTGCTCTTGGCGGTGGCGACGATTCAGGTGGACGAGGCGTCCGGGCGGGCGTGATTGCGAGCGTGAGGTCCGAGGGCCAGTCTCGGGCTCGAGTCCTCTGCCTCGAGTCCTTTTGCTCGAGTGACAGCGCAGTCCGAATCGACGCGCCGTAGATGATTGGTGCCCCAGCTGCTTTCGCAGATCGCGCCGCAGTGTTCCTGGCTCGAGCGTTCGCGGCCGTTCTTCGTGTACATCCACTGCGCGCGTACACGTTCGGGGTTGAAATCCACGATCACATAACCATGTTGGTGGACGTCGAGGAACTTCAGATGGCGATGCCGGCTCGTCGCATCGTCGAAGACACCGGCCGCTCCCGGGGACTCGCCCAGGGTTTCGGCACTCACGGCAGGCGCCACGAATTCGACGGCCCGGGAGCCTGCACCGGTTTCGGGATCGTAACGCTGGGGGGAGCCGAGGGGCGGCGGCACCTCGAAGGCCCAGGAGCTGTGGTAGTCGCCGGTCAGGAAGACGACGCCCTCGATCGACTCGTGACCGAGATGGTCGAGTACACGGCGACGCGACTCGCGGTAGCCATCCCAGGTGTCGGCGTTGAAGAACCCTTCGCCGCTGGTCAGCGGCGAAATGATGACCTGCTGGCCGACGATCTTCCACGGCGTGCCCCGACGTTCGGCATCCGAGAGCGCCTTTAGAAAATTAGCCTCCTGCCGCTCGCCGAGCAGCGAACGATCGGGGTTCCGGGCCTCGTCGTGATCGCCGTTCGGGGCCTGCAGATCGCGACCGGCGAGACGCGTGTCGAGCATGATCAGCTCCGCGAGATCGCCGAATCGAAAGCTGCGAAACAGTCCGGTCGGCAATTCGCGAATCGGCATCCATTCGTAGTAGGCGCGCATCGCAGCCAGGCGGCGCAGCTGCCAGCTCCCCTCACCGCGTTCGGGGTTGTGATTCTTGGCGCCGTCGCGGGAGGAGTTGTTCGCACTCTCGTGATCGTCCCAGATGGTGATCCAGGCTAGACGCGCGTGGGCATCCTGCAGGTCCTGATCACGCTTGTAGGTCGCATGACGGCGACGATAGTCCTCGAGGCGGATAATCTCGTGGACCGGGTCGGGGATCCGACCGATCGAGGTACCATCACCGTACTCGCCGTTTCCGTACTCGTAGAGGTAGTCACCGAGATGCATGACGAGGTCGAGATCGTCTCGACGCGCGATGGCGGCGTAGGCGTTGAAGTAGCCCTCGGGATAATTCGCACAGGATGCGACGGCCAGGCGCAGAGAATCGATCGAGTGATCGGGGAGCGTGCGCGTTCGACCCAGGCGGGAGGAGCCCGCGCCGGTCGAAAAGCGATAGAAGTACTCGCTGGCGGGGTCGAGACCCTCGACGTCGAGCTTGACGCAGTAGTCGCGATCCGCGACCGCTTCGATCTGGCCCTCCTCGACCCGATCGCGGCCGGCGGCGTCCCGGGCGATCCACCAGCCGACCGAGATGGACTCTGCCATCCGATCGGCCGGCGGCGAGACGCGCGTCCACAGAATCACGCGGTCCGCGAGCGGATCCCCGCTCGCAACGCCGTGCTGAAAGGGATTCGCGCCGGGCAGGACGCCCGCGGCGCCGGGATGCGTCGCACAGCCCGGTATGCCGACACCGAGCAGCGCCGCCTGGGCGGCGCCCGCTTTCAAGAAACCTCGCCGATCGATGCTCATTGCGCGACTCTCCTCGCAGGTCCAGAGGAAAGTATGCCCGAAGCGGAGCGCTGCGTTCCGGTTGGGGGCGGGGCGGAGCGGAGGGAGCCTTATTCGGGTCGCAGCTTGTATTTGATCGGGAGGTGTTTCACCCCGCCGACGAGCCCCGAATGCAGGCGCGAAACCGACCCCGTGAGCTCGATCTCCTCGATTCGCGGGATCAGGTACTTGTAGGCGACCTGCATCTCGAGCCGCGCCAGATGGGCTCCGAGACAGAAATGTTCCCCGACGCCGAATCCGATATGTCGGTTCGGGCTTCGATCGATGCGGAACTCAAAGGATGCGTCGAAGACTTCCTCGTCGCGATTCGCCGAGGGATAGAAGAGGGCGACGGTGTCGCCCTTGCGAATCAGCTTGTCGCGGAGCGGATAGTCACAGGTCGCGGTGCGGCCGAAATGGATGATCGGGCTGGTCCAGCGGACGATCTCTTCGATCGCCGAGGACAGCAGACGCATGTCCTGCTGAACGCGACGTAGCTCGTGTTGATTCTCGATGAAGGCGAGCATGCCGCCCGTCGTGCCGTTGCGCGTCGTCTCGTTGCCGGCGATCACGATGATGAAACACCAGGTCAGCACGTCCATGTCCGAGATCGGCTTTCCCTGATACTCGGAATTGATGAAGACCGTGATCAGGTCGTCCTGGGGGTTTCGCCGCCGCTGCGCAACGAGCTCGGTGAAGTAGCCGAAGAGCTCGAGCTGGGCCTGGTTGACGGTCGCGCGGGAGTCCTCGCCCGGCTTCTGGTATTCCGGGTCGCCCGCGCCGATGACTCGATTGGTCCAGTCGAAGAGCAGATTCCAGTCACTCTCGGGTACGCCCAGTAGCCAGGCGATGACCGCGATCGGAAGCGGGGCCGAGACCTCTGCGACGAAATCGCATTCTCCTTCGTCTCCTCGACTCATCAGCTTCTGGACGATCTCGCGACCGATCCGCTCGATCGGCTGGTGGATCTTCTTCAACATACGGGGCGTGAAGCGGCGACTGATCATCTGCCGATACTCGCCGTGCATGGGCGGATCCATCTGGATCAGCGTCGGCGGCATCTCTCTGATCTCTTCGGCTACATGCTGAACCACCAGCCGCGGGCCGTTCAAGAACGCATCGGGTCGCTTTCCGATCTCGGTGATGTCGGCGTGCTTGGTGATCGCCCAGTAGTCGGTGGCGCCGCCCTCCTGGGTCTGCCACGACACGGGCTCTTCGGCGCGCAGTCGGGTCCACTCATCGTGGGGATATCCGCGTCGCGCGTAGTCCTCGGGATGAACGAGGCGAAATGCCTCAAAAGCCTGATCGGATGCCGAAGAAATCGAAGTACTGGCGGCCATGGCTGCTCATTTCTCCTTGGCCAGGAGGCAAAGGGACTCCCCTTCACGTCCGAAGCTGAGTTGAGGCGCGACTGCAGCCCACCACACGGCTTGCCACAGCCCCGAGAGTCTGACGGGACGAACGATCGTTCACAAGGCTTTTCGCCGATTCGGACCAGTCCCCGGAGGGTATTATGGGTCGAATCGCCTCACGGACCTCGATCTCCTGCTTGCCTCCGGCTGTCCGGGCGCCGAGATCCGAGGCATCGACCCGACCCGTTTCGCGAATTGCGAGTTCGGGCCACTGCGTTGCGCGCCCCTCGAGCACCCCCTCCGCGCACCCCCCGAGCTGCGAAGCTCGGGCGCCGCTCTTCGCCCCTACCCGCGCGAATCGGGCGGTAGATCGACCAACGCGGCGACACCCGCGTGGCCAGAAAGCGCGCTTCGCCAGACAGACTCGGTTTCGAGACCCCGCGAGAGCGCCAGACCCCACTGCCAGCACTCGCCGAGCGCGGAGCGAAGCGCGTCCTCATCCAGCGAGGCGGTGCAACTCGCGAATCGCTCGAGCAAACGCGAGTCGGCCCTGGTCTCGAGGCTCCGCGTGGGATTGAGCCAGTGGACTTCCTTCTCACGCCTGTGGCTGCCCGTGGGTCCCTCTCGAAGTCGTGCCGCACGCAGCAGGAAGCGATGTGCGTAGCTCAATGCATCGAGCGTTCGCGCGTACTCGCTACGCTCGCACACGGGCTCAGCTCGAAGCTGCTGCAGGGTCGAACCTTGGAGGGTCGCCCGGAGTGCGACGGCGAGACCGTGGCTCCCTCATCTCGACACTCACCTCGGAATCCAAAGGGAGTTCGAAAGAGCGACTAGCCCGGCGCCGGACCGGCACCGGAAGCGATCCCGAAAGGCTCGCCCGCTGCAGTCCGGTTCGAATGATCCGCCTGGAGACCCGGACCGGCTGCCGACGGGCCCAGCCGGTTGGCAATGTTCGTCGTTTCTGAACCCGGGCCAGTGGTTCATGGCATCGGCCATGGGCGTGTGCTTCCCTACACCTCGATGCTGGATCCTCGGATGCTTCAGGAGCGACGCGACGAGATCGTCGAGAGCTGCCGGGCGCGAGACATCGATGCCGACGTCGACGCCACGATCGCGCTGCATGGGCGCGCAAACGAACTCCGCACCGCTCTGAACGAAGCCAACCGCCTGCGAAACGAGCATCAGAAGGCGGGCAAGAAGAAGCTCGAGCCGGCAGAGCGCGAGGCCCACAGCGCCGAGGGCCGCCAGCGCAAGCAGGAGGTTTCGGCCTGCGAGGAGCAGCTTCGCCAGACGGAATCCGAGCTGGAGCGGGCACTCCTGCGACTCCCAAATTATCTCCACCCCGAGAGCCCGCGGGGTCGAGAGGAGGACTTCAAGGTCCTCTCCAGCTCGGGGCAGCCGAGGCAATTCGCCTTTCCGCCCAAGGACCACCTGGCGCTCGCGGCCGAGCTCGACCTCGTCGACTTCGAGAGCGCGGCCCGGGTCGCCGGCCAGAAGTTCTACTACCTGAAGCGCGAGGCAGCGCTCCTCGAGCTCGCCTTGCAACGCTTCGCCCTGGACCAGCTCCAGAGCGACGGCTTCATCCCGATCGTGACGCCCGACCTCGCGCGATCCGAAACCATCGAGGGACTCGGGTTCAGTCCGCGCGGCGAGGAGTCACAGATCTACTGCATCGAGGACCACGACCTGTGCCTGATCGGCACCTCGGAGATCACGCTTGGCGGCATGTATGCCGACACGATCTTCCCGGAGGCGGAGCTGCCCCTTCGGCTGGCGGGCCTGTCGCATTGCTTCCGCACCGAAGCCGGCGCTCACGGTCGCGAGAGCAAAGGGCTGTATCGCGTCCATCAGTTCAGCAAGGTCGAGATGTTCGTCTTCTGCCGGCCGGAGGACTCCGAGGCCGAGCACGCCGGACTTCTGCGCCTCGAGCGCAAGATCTTCGATGCACTCGAGATCCCCTACCGCGTGATCGACATCGCGAGTGCCGATCTCGGCGCTCCGGCCTACCGAAAATTCGACCTCGAGGCCTGGATGCCGGGGCGCGGCGCTGAAGGCGACTGGGGCGAAATCACGAGCACGTCGAATTGCACTGACTTCCAGGCGCGTCGACTCAAGATCCGATTCCGCCGTGAGGGCGAGAAAAAGAAGAACGAGCTCGTCCACACACTGAACGGCACGGCGATCTCGAACGCACGGGCCATCGTCGCACTGCTCGAGAATCACCAGCAGGCCGACGGCTCGATCGCGATTCCAGAGGCGCTCGTTCCAGCCCTCGGCATCGACCGTATCGGGCCGCGCTGAGCGCCCGCGTGGCCAGCAATCCCAACAAATCCGACGCCACCGGGGAGGCCTCGCCGGCTCGCCCCTCACCTGGATCACAGGGCCTGGTACTCGGCACGGCCGGGCACATCGATCACGGCAAGACAGCGCTGGTTCGCGCCCTGACGGGCCAGGACCTCGATCGCCTGCCCGAAGAGAAGACGCGTGGCATCACGATCGAGCTCGGCTTCGCTCCTCTCGAGCTCGGCGATGGGAGCCGGATCGCCGTGGTGGATGTGCCCGGCCATGAGCGCTTCGTGCGCACCATGGTCGCCGGTGCCAGCGGACTGGATCTGGTGATGCTGGTCGTGGCCGCGGACGAAGGCGTGATGCCCCAGACGCGCGAGCATCTCGCCATCTGTGAGCTGCTCGGTATCGAGCGTGGTCTCGCCGTGCTCACGAAGTCGGATCTCGTCGACGCGGAGATGATCGAGCTCGCGGAGGAGGAGCTGCGCGACACCCTCGCGGACAGTCCACTCGCAGAAATCCCGATCCTGGCGGCCAGTGCCACGACCGGTGACGGCATCGATCAGGTAAGCGAGAAGATCGCCGAGCTCGTGCGAACTGCACCGCCTCGCGATGATGATGGACGCCCCGCCCGACTCTTCATCGATCGCACGTTCACGAAGCACGGCTTTGGCACGGTGGTGACCGGCACCTGGTCTGGAAGACCCCTCAAGGTCGGTGACGCCGTCGTTCTCGAGCCGGGAAGCAGAAAGGCCAGGATTCGCGGCCTCGAACGACATGGGGACACGGTCGAGTTCGCCGAGTCCGGCGCGCGCATCGCCGTCAACCTGCAGGGCATCGCCCAGCACGAAATCCGCCGCGGCGATCTGCTGGCCGAGCCCGACGCGCTGCTCGCAACCGGGAGCTTCGATGCGGAAGTTCGCTGGATGGCGCGCAAGGCAGATCTGGACGAACCGACCTCGATCGAATTGCTGACGGGTACCTCCGAGCGGCGTGCGCACATCGCTCCGATCGGGGAGAAGCCACTCGCCCCCGGCGACATCGGCTTCGCCCGGATCCATATCGAGGGCCCACCGCTGGCGCTGCTGCCGGGCGACCGCTTCGTCGTGCGCGGCTTCGCGCGCGATGCCGGCATCGGCTCGACCCTGGGTGGCGGCAGCGTCCTCGACGTGGCCCCGCCCCATCGGCGTCGACGCGACGCAGCGCTGGAACGCGACCTCGAGCGACTCGCGAAGGGCACGCCCGCGGACGGCCTCGATGTCCGCGTCGCTCGAGCCGGCCTTCGAGGCATTGGCCTCCGGCAGCTCGCCCTCGAGTCGGGCTTCGAGGCGAATCGACTCGAAATGGCGCTCGCCGAAGAGGCCCTGTCCGACACGATCGTGCGTCTCGACGACGGCCTATGCCTGGCGAAGAGCTCAGCCGAGCGCTTGATGGCTGGCCTGCTCACCGCGCTCGATCATTTTCACGAGGCCGAGCCGCTGCAGCCCGGCATGCCGCGCGCGGCGCTCACCGGAACGCTCCCGACCAACGTCCGCCCAGAAGCGGGGGCGGGCCTGGTTGCAATGCTGGCAGCTCGCGGCGAGATCGAGATCCAGGGCGAAACCGTAACTCGTCACGACTTCTCGGCCCGCCTCGACGAAGCACAGCTGCGCGTCGTCGACGCCTTGCGCCAGCGTCTCGCCGAGGCCGGGCTCGAAGCGCCGGCCCTGCGAGTCCTGGCAGAGGAGCTCGGGGAGAATCCAAAACGGCTTCGCGAGCTCGCTCACTACCTCGAACGCGAGGACAGCCTGGCGGCGGCGCCCGACGAACTCTTCTTCGATCGTCAGGCCGTGGCCGACCTGATCGACCGCGTGCTGTCACATTTCGATCGCCACGATGAGCTCGACACCCAGACACTCAAAGCCCTGATCGGAGCCAGCCGACGCACCGCCATGCCCTTGATGGCGCTGCTCGACGACCTCCAGATCACACGTCGAGACGGAAGCATCCGCCGCCTGCTGAACCGCACCCCGCGCTGGTAACAGCCCGCCAACGAACCCCCGCGGAGCCAGGGGCGTGCCTGGCGACAGCGTGGGTTCGTTGGCGGGCTGCTAGTTCGATCCGCCTACAGCAAGACCCGTCTCGATCGCGCTGAGAACACGTTCTGGGGATGATCGAAGCTGATAGTCGTCGGTCTGATCGATCCAGCGCACGATGCCCTCCGCATCGACCAGGAAAGTCGTGGGAATCGGCAGCCCCGACAGTCCCTTCGGGCTGATATTGAATGGGTTTCGCAGGTTGTATCGATCCGTGATCTCGAGATCGGGATCCGACAGCAGCGTCGCGCGTGCGCCGTGCTGATCCCGACCCTTGCGAAGCTGATCCGGTGTATCCGTACAGATCGCGACCAGCTCGACACCCTTCGCATCGAGGGTCGGCCGCAACTCTTCCCATCGCCGCAACTCGGCGACACAATAGGGTCACCAATGTCCGCGAAAGAACTTCAGCAGATAGGGCTTTCCCTTGAGTCGCGATAAATCGAAGTCGACCCCATTCTCGTCTGGTGCGCTGAAGCCAAGGATCGGTCCGCCGATGTCGACCGCCGGCCGATTCGGCTTCTGCGCGCTTTGAGCTCTGAGAACGAGGAACGCAAGTCCCAGCAGTGCCGCAAGGCCTCCGGCGATCGATCCGACCCAGCCCGCACCCTGCGCGATCGCCATCAGCCCAAGGCCACCGCCGATGCTGAAGGCCGCCAGAAAGGGCACGCGGCCCCGAGGAATCGCCACCTGCTTCATCAGCGCAAACCAGCGAAAGCCCGCAGCCAACACGATCGCCAGACCGAGAATTCCCAGCATTGATCCACCTCCTCCAATCAGCCGTCTCGAGTCGTCCGTCCGCCGATCAGCGGTGGATGCTCACGACCGCTGTATTGATCCAACCCGCGAGCCAGCCGGCCAGATCGCCCGGGCCGAGCGCGGGTGCAAAACCAAAATAGAGCACGCCCGCCCCACACAGCACAAGTACGAATTGTTCGTTCGTCAGCGCACGGCTCGACACGCGCGTCGTCTCCGTCGGGCGCAGCATGGCCAGCAGCGGCCGACCGACTGCGGTCAGCGAAAGCACCGTGGCCCCAAGGCCGGCCAGGAGCAACCCACGATGGCCAGCATGCTCGACGGCGCCGAGGATCTCCATCCGCGCGAGAAAACCGATCGTGCCGGGAAAACCACCCAGAGAGAGCAGGAAGAGCGCCAGCAGCCCCGCACGAACGGGGCTGCGCTTCGTCATGCCCGAGAGATCACCGAGATGTTCACAGGCTCGTTCGTGGTGGCTCAAGGAGCTGAGGATCGCGAGCACTCCGGTCGTAGCGACTGCCGCGGCGACCAATCCGAGCAGCAGCGCCTGCCCCCCGGACTGCCGCGCTTCGACGAGGGCGAGGGCAAAGAATCCGCACTGTCCGACGCCGAGCCAGCCGAGCAGTCTTCGAAGGCCGACCTGGACGAGCGCCATCGCGTGCCCCCAGAGCAGCCCCAGACAACCGAGCACAGCCAGCAGACTGGTGAACCGGTCGGAGATCATGCTCAGCGGCTCCTCGTCCGCGACCGGGAAGAGCGCGCAGAGGATCCGCAACAGCACGAGAAAAGTCGTCGCCTGAGCGGCGGTCGCGATGTGCGCAGTGACAAAGCTGGGGGCACCTTCGTGCACGTCGGGAAACCACGGATGGAAGGGCGCGATCGCCGAGCGCGCGATCAGACCGGCCACGACGAGGCTGACACCGACCTGCCAGAGCAACACACCGGACGCCTCGGGATCACCGAGCGCCAGCAGTTCGAAGCGTCCGGTTGCACCAAACACGAAGGCCACGCCGTGAGCGAAGACCACGCTCGCGAATGCGTGCGCAAAGAATGCCTTCAGGCTCGATTCGCTCGACGAGAGTCGGTGGGAGTCGATCGCGATCAGCGCGATCAAGGGCAGCCAGGTGAGTTCGACGGCGATCATCAACACCAGCAGATTCTTCGAAGCGATCGCCGCCGCCATGCCCGACAACGAGAAGAGAAGCAGCGCGACCGGCGCGGACGGACGCGAACGCGCCATACCGAAATGAGTCAGCGACAAGCTCAGCACGAGTATTCCCGCCAGGGTGATGAAGAGGATTCCGAATACGGCGAAGGCATCGAGCTGAAAGAGAGCGCTCGGATCGATGTCCGCCGCGTCGTCTGTGCGCAAGGCGATCAAGACGCCGAAGAGAACCAGCCCAGCCACCGAGCCCACCCTGATCCCCGCCAGCGCATCCGCTCGATGCGGAGACTCGGAGGCCGGACGCGGACGAGCAAAGAGATCCAGGGCCAGGACGACCAGAGCACCCATGGCGGGCAGAAAGATCACGACTCGAGACACATCGAATCCGGAGCTCATCGCGGCGTTCCCGACCGATCGCGCACGCGCGTGGGCTGCTCGGCGATCGCGTCGTCGAGCGCCAACCGCGTTGGCGCCTCGGGCATCGGAGGCTGCGGCCGGGTCGCCCCGCGCTCCATCGTGTAGAGGATCTCGAGCACGGCGGGCTCGATCCGGCGCAAGACGGGATTCGGATAGACACCGATCCAGACGATCGGGATCGTGATCGCGAGCAGGATGCTGCGCTCGATTCGATCCAGATCGATCAGTCCGCGGTTGGCCGGCTCATCGACCGGGCCGAGAAAGAGGCGGCGCTGAACCCAGAGCAGATAGGAGGCGGCAACGACCATCGCGAGCAGCGCCACGATCGACAGCTCGCGACGCGTCTCGAGACTGCCCAGCAGGACGAAGAGGTCCCCGACGAACCCACCCAGCAGAGGAAGCCCCATCAACGACAGCGCCATCAGGCCGAAGAAGGAGGCACAGACCGGCATCGTCTTGGCGAGCCCGCCGAAGGCGGCGACCTGGGTCGAATCGCGTCGAATCGACAAGGCGCCGATCAGGACGAAGAGACCTGCGATCGCCAGCCCATGGGTCAAGAGCTGCAACACCGCGCCGGTCAGTCCGTGAACATTCAGTGTCGAAATCCCAAACAGCGCAAACCCCGCATAGCCCACCGAGGCGTATGCGACGAGCCTCTTGAGCTCCTTCTGGACGAGGGCGACCAACGAGGCATAGGCGAGAGCAAAGATGCCCACCAGCGAGAGAATGGGGCCCGCCTCGTTGGCCGCTTCCGGAAACAGGGGCAAGGCGAAGCGCAGGATGCCGATCGCCGCGGTCTGCACAAAGCCCGTCGCGATCAACATCGATAAGCCGGCCGGCGAGGCCGCGTGGGTGGCGGGCAGCCAGAAATGCAGCGGGACCATTGGCAATCGCGTCGCAAACGCGAGCGCCAGAACCGCGAAGAGAAGTCTCTGATCCTCGATCGCAAGGCGGATGTCGAGCAGCGACTGCGGGCGCTCGTCGGTCAGCGAGAAGAGACCCAGGGTGGAAAACCCAAACTGCTCGAGACTGGCTTCACGCAGGACGAAGGCGACGAAGAAGAGACAGGCGAGCCCGATCGACTCCGTTGCCCAGACCCGCGACGCGGCCCGCACGCGACCGACTCCCCCCCAGCTGACCAGCCAGACCAGGATCGGAATCAGTGCCAGCGCCCAGAAGAAGATGAAAGAAAGCAGATCGGTGGAGGCGAGGGCTCCCAGTAGACTGGATTCCAGCATCAGACAGACGAAGACCCAACTTCGAATCGAATCCTTGACGGTCCCCCAGGACGCGAGCATCGCCAGGGGGACCAGTCCCGTGGTCGAGATCAGGAAACACAGCCCGATGCCATCCACGCCGAGGGCGAGCTCGGCACCGAGGGCCGCAGACCCCCCGAAAGCTTGCAGGCTCTGGAAGCCGATCGACTCGACGTCGAAGCCGAGCCCGAGGCCGATGGCTGCGAGGCCGAAATTCACCAGTCCGGCGGCCAGTCCCACGGCACGCCAGACACGTGCCGGCAGCCCAGGAGCCCCGAAGAAGGCCAGCAGCAGGCCGACGCAGGCGAGCAGAAGGGCCACTCCGGCCGGCAACCCGACCACGATCGGCAACAACATGTCCCGCCAATCGCTTGCCACGTCAGCCCACCATCCATGTCACAATGACCAACACAGTCAACATTCCGAGCAGCACATAGCTCTGAAGACGCCCGTTCTGGACTCGACGCAGCCCGCCCCAGACAAGACGCCGAATCAGACCCGATCCGCCGGCTACGACCACGCGGTCGAGCAGCCGCTGCTCGACCCCCGCGACCAGCGCCCAGCTCGAAGCCCCGCGCAGGGGGCGAACGAGAAGCACGTCGTAGATCTTTTCGATGAAGAGCATCTCGCGCATAGCCTCCATCGCAACTCGAAGCGACGCTCGCTTCGGCTCGCCTCGATACCCGCGCCGGGCATAACGCCGTTGCGCCAGTCCGAGGCCCAGGATCATGCAGACCACCAGCACTGCGATCAGCCGGCCCCGGGCGGCGCCGACGAGACCGGGGTCCGGATTGCCCGCGATCGAGAGCACCAGGAAATGGCCCACCGAATCGCTCTTGTCGACGGCCCAGGGATCCCCCCAGAACTGGGCAGGCGTGAGCCAACCGGCGGCGACCGTCATGACGGAAAGCCCCGTCAGACTGTGCTGTATCCAGCCGGTGGGATCGCGAAGGCGCTCTTCGACGAGTCCGCCGGGCCGAACGTTGCCCCAGAAGATGAGGAAGAAGGCGCGAGACATCGCGAAGGCCAGAATCCCCAGGCTCGTGAGGATCCCCAGCAGCAGAAGAGCTCGCTGGGGACGTTCCGAGACCTGCACAAAGGCCAACAGCTCCTCGATCGAAAAGAACCCCGACAGCGGCGGAAACCCGATCAGCGCAAGAAGACCCAACGCCACCATGCCTTGGGTCCAACGCATCCGAGTACCCAGGCCTCCCATCTTCCGAAGATCCGTTTCACCGCGGAGCGCGACCACGACGATGCCGAGCGCGAGGATCACATGCGCCTTGATGAATGCATGGGTCAGGAGATGGAAGGCCGACGAAGAATATGCGCCGAGCCCGATTCCGATCAGAATCAGACCGAGATGGCTCGATGTCGTGTAGGCCACGAGGCGTGTGACATCGAACTGCGTGGCCGCAGCGAGACTCGCCAGAAACATCGTCGCCGCACCCAGCGTGACGAGCAGCGTCATCGCACCGGGCGCACTCCCGAGAAGAAAAGAAAAGCGCAGCAGCACATAGACGCCGGCGACGACGGTCGTGGCGGACTGCATGAGCGCAGCGGCGGGAGCCGGGCTCGCGGTCGAATCGGGGAGCCAGCTATGCAGCGGAAGCTGAGCGCATTTTGTAACCGCCGCCAGCACCAGTCCGAAACCCACCATTTCGAGAAGCAGGGGGGTCGCGAATCCAAGCTCCTGGATGAGCATCATCTCCTTGCCATCGAGCAGCCGATAGGCACCCTCGATGCCGCGAAAGGTCAGCGATGCCGCACCGGCCCGGGACAGGCCATCGAAGAGCAACAACAGCGCTCCCAACAGCCCGAGATCACCAATGCGACCGATCACGAAAGTCGTCGCTCCGGCACGCGCGGACTCTCGCGAGTCGAAGTCGAAGGAGCAGAAGAGCTGACTGGCGATGCCAACCCCGGTCCAACCGAGGAAGAAGAGAAGAATATTGTCGGCCAGGATCAGTACCAGGGTGGACCCGACGAGCAGATCGAACATCGCGAAGGTGCGATGGCTGGATTCCCCTTCGGCCGCACCGCTGCGATGGAGACTCAGCGTGTACAGGTAGACGGCCAGCGCGATCGCCGTCACCGCGAGACAGAAGACAGCCGACAGTGAATCGAATTGAAAGGTCAGCTCGGCAGAGAAGCTCCGATCCCCGACTCCGCCTCCGATCCAGGGACCCAGGGTGTCGAAGATCGCCAGGTTCCGCGAGCCCCCCACCAACTCGAAGAGCGAGAGCACGCTCAGCGCAAAGGACATACCAAGGCTGGAGAGCGAGATCACCCAGATCGAACGCGCTGAGATCTTGGCCCGCACGATGCCGATCAAGAGCGCATGCACCATGGCCGAGAGCATTGGCAGGATCGCGATCCAGCGAATCAACGAGGCGTTCAAGCTGTGATCCCATGAGCCCAATTGATCCCTATCCTTCGAGGAGCCCGGCGTCATCAGCATCCAGCGTGCCCCGCCGTTTGATGCGCGCGATGACGATCCCGAGCCCGACCGCGATTTGAAGTCCGCCCAGAACCGCACTGCACAGAACCAGGACGCCGCCCAGGGCGCGCGCATCGATCGTGCCCCGAAGCGCTGAGAACCCGATACCCGCGAGTGCCACCGAAATCCAGGCAAAGAGGAGCCCCACCAGCATGCCCACCAGACTACGGCGCCAGAGCAGGCCGAGCATACCCACCCAGAAGAGCATCAGGGCGCCCACAACGAGCAACCCGGCCGGTCCGACTTCGAGATCGATCACCTCAACCGCCCTCCTCGTCGTCACGCAGCAAGAGCATCGTCGCAAGCAGCGCCGCCGCGATCGCCAGACCGAGCAACGCCGCAGCACCGCCCAGCGGACCGAACAGGGCGCGACCCAGCAGGGCCGATTCCACGGGCACAAAGACATGCTCTGTGTCCAGCTCAGGTCCGATCTCCAGGGCGAGCAGAATCAACCCGACACCCAGCATCGCGAAGGCGAGAGAGAAAGCGATCCAGGTCGGCGCCTCGGTCGGTGCCAGATGATCTTGATCCACGTCGACTAGCATCCAGCCTATGGCCTGGATGCTAGCGAGCCCGATCGCGGAGACGATCGAAACGATCACGGCCAGAAAGCCGGCGCCAGCGACCAGCAGTACAAAGCAGAGACAGCCGACGAAGGCGTACCCGATCATCACCGAGCGCGTGAGATTGCGGCCGAGCACAACGGCCGCCACGGCCAGCAGCCAGGCGAGAATGCCGACGGCAACCAGTGCCTCGCCCATCATGAAAGAGCCTCGCCGATGGACCCCTCGAGGAGCGAGAGAGCACTCAACAGCAACAGGTTTGCCGAGGCCAGGGGAATCAATCGTCGCGTCATGACCCGCAGGGATTGGTCGGCCCGGGCCGACCCCGTCGATCGACGCAGCAGGGTGACCAGAAAGAGAACGCCGATGAGCTTGCCGGCGAAGACTGTGACCTCGAGACCGACGAGCAACAAGCGGGGCACGAACTCACCGAAGAGGGGGACGAGGCGAAGCGCGATCCCCGGGCCGTCGAAGAAGGGCAGCCCACCCGCTCCCAGAAACAGTGCCACGAAGAGCGCCGCGGCCAGCACCATGGACAGACGCGCTTCGAGTCGCGCCCAGTACAGATCGCTCGGATCCGAATCGATCCCGAATCCGCTGATCCCCGACGTGCCCGCCATCGCGTCGCCCAGCAGGTCGCGTTGAAATAGCAGGGCCAAGGTCGGCACGATCAGGATCGCGGTCAGCGGCTGGCTGAACGCAAACCAATTGGGCAGGCGAATCGCCGCCATCACCTCGAGATTCAGGTCGAGCTGCGCAAAGAGTCGGACCAGGAAGGCAAGGGGCGGATAGGATCCCTGTTGGACGAGCAGCATGTCGTGGAGCCGAAGACTGCCGGTCTCCAGCGCCAGGGGCGCGAGTACCAGGAGCAGCAGCGCGACGCCCACGAGGCTGTGGCCCTCGACGCGCACCACACCGAGCCCCGCCCAGACGTTGCGTTCCGCAAGTCCGGACGCGGCCTGCGCAAGCCCGGACAGCAGAGTCAGGAAGACCAGCAGACCGAGGCCGTATTCGAGATCGACAGCGACCAGGCGTCGCCCTTCGGCCGAGCCACCCCAGGTACTCGCAAAGGGAACGAGCGAGAGGGCGCTGGCCGTCGCGAGCAGGCAGACCAACCGACTGACCCAGCGCAAACGCTGCGAGGATTCGGCGACCCGCGTGCGAGGGCGGACGAGTCGGGCAGCGGAGGCCAGCGCGCGCAGCGCGGCGTAGCTGGCGGGCGGTCGGTCGGGCTCGCCGCCCCATTCGCGGCGGGGGAGCTCGAGATCGGGCCGACGCGCCACGCTCACGAGCCGCGATGCCCGCTCGAGAGCGGCGTAGCTGCACAGTGCCATCGCAATCACGCCGAACCACGCGACTGCCAGCACCAGAGCGATCATACGCCGCTCCGCCTGCCGAGGTCGCCGCGACGGCTGTGCAGGGAGACCACGAGCGTCGGCACGACGAAAGCGATCGCGACCAGCAAGCCCGACGGGTCGAGAACCTGCAGCGCCGCGACGAAGACCAGCAAGACCAGACCGATGCCGGTCACGAATGTGCTGGTCAAGAAGCTGCGGTGGCGCGCGACGGCATGCCGCGGCGAGCGCCTCACCCTGGGTGATTGCCCGAGACGGATTGGCGGAATCGGGCGCGGGGCGCTTCGCCTGGCCGGGATTCGCCGCCGCAGCAGCGCCGCAGCCAGCGGTAGGGTCGCGGCGCTCGTCACGATCAGCGCAACGAAAGCCAGCCAACCTGTGGAGGCGAGATCGGACTGGGCGAGCATTCGGGCACACTCTCGTGCTCGCCCGACACACCCAGCCAATCAACTGACTACCCAGCCATCTACCCAGCCATGGGGTCCGACGAACGCAACCCTCCTGCGGACGGCCGAGCGCCGCCACCGGGCGGGTCGACCAATCCCGAAGGGAAGGCGCAAAAGTAGCCGTAGCCCCCCACAGCGTCAACGAAAACGCGGCCGATGCGATGCCCGGGCAGAGTCGCGCCGCCGACGAGGGTGGTAGAGTACGCGGCGTGAGTACTCCTATCGCGGTATTGGGCAGCGGCAGTTTCGGCACTTGCCTGGCGATGCTGGCGGCGCGGGACCACAACGTGAAGATCTGGTCCCGACGCCAGCAGGTCGCGGAGGCGATCAACCGCGACAAACGCAATCCCGACCATCTGGCCGAGTTCGAGTTGCCCGCCTACGTCGAGGCGACCACGGATCTGCGCGAGGCCCTGGCGGGCGCCGAGCTGGTGATCCTGGCGATCCCGAGTCATGCGCTGCGAGAGGTGATGACGCAGGCGGGTGAGCACATCGAACCGGGTGCGATCATCGTCTCCGCCGTCAAGGGGATCGAATTCGAGACTGGCCTCACGATGCATGGCGTGCTGGAAGAGATCCTCGACGTCGAGCACCACCCGCGACTGGTGGCGCTCTCGGGTCCCTCCTTCGCGCGCGAAATCGCGAGTCACCAACCTACGGTGGTGACCCTGGCCTGCCGCGAGGAGGTCTATGCGATCTCGGTCCAGGCGACGCTCTCGTGTCCATGGTTCCGCTGCTACACGGCTGGCGACGTCATGGGTGTCGAGACGGCGGGTGCGCTCAAGAACGTGATCGCGATCGCGGTCGGCATGTCCGACGGGCTCCACAGCGGCCAAAACGCTCGCGCCGCCCTGATGACGCGGGGACTGGCCGAAATTACCCGGATCGGGGTCGCCCAGGGTGCCGAGGCCGCCACCTTTCTCGGGCTCGCCGGCATGGGCGATCTGCTGCTGACCTGTACCGGCGACCTGTCGCGCAATCGACGCGTGGGACTTGGCCTGGCGGCTGGGCGCCCCCTCGATGAGATCGTCAAGGAGCTGGGAGAGGTCGTCGAGGGCATCCAGACGACCCGGGCTGCCTGCCGCCTGGCTGCACGCCTTGGAGTGGACGCCCCGATCTCGAATCAGGTCTGCGCGGTGCTCGACGGGAAGAAGACACCCGGCGAGGCCGGGCATTGGCTGATGAGTCGCCGGCTGAAGAGCGAACGCGATCGGCCGCTAAATCGCGAACGCGTTCTCAAATAAAGCGGCCCCAGAACGATGGGCAAAACCCAATCGAATCGCTAACTTCAAGGACTTCTGGAATCGACTTTCGATTTCATCTAACGGATCCGATCCATCTCAGCATGCTTGATCCCAGCACCCCAGTCGATCTCGGCGGCCCGGCGGTCGAACCGACCCTCGACCAGATTCCCAGTGGGGGCCGCGTCCGAGTCCGTTCGGTCGTCGGCGTCGATCCGATTGCGCGCCGACTCGGCGACCTCGGAATCCGAGCGGGTGTCGAGATCGAAGTTCGCAGGCGCGCGCCGCTAGGTGATCCGACCCTCTTCGAACTCTGCGGATACCAGCTCTGCCTGCGCCGAACCGAATCCGCACGGATCCGAGTGCAGCAGCTGCTGGAAAAGACCGGGTGACCGACGCCTCGAGCCTGGACGACACGCCCGCGACGCGTGTTTTCGGACTGCTCGGGAGTCCCAATGCAGGCAAGACCACCCTCTTCAATGCGCTCACAGGCCAGCGTGCCCGGGTTGGAAACTACCCGGGCATCACCGTCGAGCGCCGCGAAGCCCGGCTGCCGCTCGGCAGCGGCGAAGCCCGGCTGATCGATCTTCCCGGCCTCTACGGGCTCTCGCCAATCAGCGCCGACGAAGCCATCGTGGGCGAAGTGCTCGCCGGCACGATCGACGGCGTCGCGCGCCCCAACGCGCTGATCGTGGTCGCCGACGCCTGCTCGCTACCGCGGTCGCTGCCCTTCATCGGCGAAATCCTGCGACTCGAACAACCGGTCTGCGTCGTATTGACGATGCTCGACGAGTTGGCGGCCCGAGGCGGACGGCTCGACCTCGAGCGACTTCGCGCTGCGCTCGGAGTTCCGGTGATCGGGGTCATCGGTCACCGCGGGCGAGGAATCGACGCACTCCGCGCACTGCTGACGGACGCCGCCAACTGGTCGAGACCAGCCATTGCGCCACCCGAAGATCCGGCAGAGCGCGGGCGCTGGGCCGATTCGATCGCGGCGAATGTGATCGAGCAGCCCCCGGTCCGCCATGCGCTCACCGAGCGCATCGACCGGATCGTGCTGCATCCGCTGTGGGGCTCGCTGCTCTTTTTCGGCGTGATGATGATCTTTTTCCAGCTGATCTTCAGCTGGGCGGGCCCAGCGATGGATTCGATCGATACCGGCGTCTCGCTGCTAGGTGGACTGGCACGCACGACGCTGCCGGCGGGCTGGATGGCCGATCTCGTGGCCGATGGCTTGATCGCCGGCGTCGGCTCCGTCGTCATCTTCCTGCCCCAGATCGTGATTCTCTTCTCGCTGCTCTACCTGCTCGAAGATCTGGGCTACATGGCCCGAGCCGCCTTCGTGATCGATCGTGCGATGGGCCGGATCGGACTCGAGGGACGATCCTTCGTGGCGCTTCTGTCTTCCTATGCCTGCGCCGTTCCGGGCATCATGGCGACGCGTACGATTCCTTCGCCTCGGGATCGGCTGGTCACGATCCTGGTGGCCCCGCTCATGACCTGTTCGGCCAGACTTCCCGTCTACGCGCTGCTGATCAGCGCCTTCGTCCCCGAGCGTTCGGTTCTCGGCCCCTTCGGCCTGCAGGGCCTGGTGCTGCTCGGGCTGTATCTGGCGGGCGGCGTGGCGGCCCTTGCGGTGGCCGCGGTGGTCAAGCGCACGCTCCTGCCTGGCGACGGCCTGCCCTTCACCATGGAGCTCCCGAGCTATCGCTGGCCGACCTTTCGAGTCTGGCTCAGCCAGGTGTGGAATGGTGCATGGGCTTTCCTGCGCCGCGCCGGCACGATCATCCTGGCCGCGTCCATCGTGCTGTGGTTTCTGCTGACCTTTCCGCGCATCGAGGCGCCCGCCGAGCTCGACAGGGCCGCCGCCGCGGCCTACGCCCTCGAGCACAGCGCTGCCGGCCGTCTGGGCCACGCCATCGAGCCATTGATCGCGCCGCTCGGCTTTGATTGGAAGATCGGCGTCGGACTGATCTCGAGCCTCGCAGCCCGCGAGGTCGTCGTCGCCACCCTGGCCCAGATCTACGCCACGGGAGCGGAGGATGAAGTCTCGCTGCGCGCCTCGATGAGGGCCGACACCCATGCGGAGACGGGCGAGCCCGTGTTTACGCCCGCCAGCGTCGCGGCGCTGCTCGTCTTCTTCGTATTCGCACTGCAATGCACGTCGACACTCGCGGTCATGCGACGAGAAACGAATTCCTGGCGTTGGCCGGCCTTCGCATTCAGCTATCTGCTCGTGCTGGCCTACCTCGCGAGCTTCGCCACGCACACGATCGTGGACGCGCTCGCCGGAGACAGTTGGCTATCCTGAGGCCATGAACGCAAAAACGCGGGTGGGCGGACACCGATTCGCGTCGATCCTGCTGATCATCCTGGCGGCGACCCTGCTCGCCGGCTGCGCGACGCGAACCAGCCGCCAGCAGATCATCACGCGGCGCGGCGCCCAGGTCGATCTGGTCAGCGAGGTCCGGGGCTTCTGGAAGAAGACGCCTCAGGGCTTCGAACACCCCGCGATCATTTCGACACAACGGCTGATCCACATCCTGAATGCAATCGAAGTCGAGACGCCGCATCAGAAGAAGGCCGGCACTGTCCGCCAGCCCGGCATTCATCCCGATCTCGTCGAACAAGCCGCGCAAGTGCTCCACGACGGCTTCGCCCGAGCCGGTCCCGACGACGAGCTCGGCGTCAAGCTCGTCAGGAAGGAGATGAGACTCGGCCTCTTCAACAGAAAATATCTGACCAGCTTCATTGCCTACATCAAGGAGGATCACCTCTACCTGCTGCTGTCTCGAGTCGATTGGCTGATTCCCGAGCTCAAGAAGGGCGACAAGCTCCCCGAGCCACAGCGCGGCCAGGCTCCCATGGAATTTCGCGTGGTGAGCGGTGACCACCTCTTCTACGCCGGCCCCCAGGCCCTCGAGGTTGCATGGCGGGACTCGATCTTCCGCCAGCCCTACCGGCTACCGGGCACGACCCAAGGCGGAAAGCGGCGGCGCGAGCTGCTGCTCGAGGCACCCATTCCCCAGGACGAACAGGACGCTGCGAATGCAGGCAGCGTCGCCATCGACACGCTTTCGCCGGAGCAGCTTCGCGCGCTCGCAGATCTGGAGGAAGATCGACGCCAGGGACGCATCACCGAAAACGCCTACCAGCGATCGAAGCGACAGCTCTTGCGTCCCCGCTGACCAGTCGTCTGCGACCGATGCCTGGCTGCCCGCGGCGGCGGCATCGGTCCGCTGCCGCAGCAAAGCTCGACCGCGCTCTGTCCGACCTGCTCACCAGTTGCCTCTCTATGCCTACGAACTGCCGACCCTCGAGATTTCAGCGCAACCTTCTAGCGACTGCCTGCTACATACCCTGGACTCGCCCCTCTCCTATCGCTGGGGCGATCGGTTTCGGAGGACATCGCGCTACATGACGACCCTGCTTCAAGCTCTCACAATTGCGATCCTGGCGATCGTCGGGCTGCGCATGCCCAAGGGCACGACTCGAAGTCGACTCTTCAGTGTGCTGAAGGCCTGGTTCACGGTGCTTGTCTTCTGGGCATTGCTCACGCATCCCATCGAGATGGAATCCGGCGAGAAAGTCATGGCGCTGCGGCTGATCCAGGATCAGCTCTCGGGGATCGACGCCGCGACCTTCTGGCTCTTCGTCGGGCTCGCGACGGGGATCAAGTCCATCGGCATGCTCTCGTCGATGTATCGCTGGCAGCTGATGTTGCGCGGCCAGAAGATCGACCTGCCCTTCGGCCATCTCTTCGGTTCGTTTCTGATTGGCCGCGCGATCGGCACCTTCCTTCCCAGCACGGCCGGCCTCGACGGCTACACCCTCTTTGATGCGTCCCGCTTCAGCGGCAAGACCGTAGAGGTCGCAGCCGCCAAATTCGTCGAGAAGGTCTGTGGCTTTTCCGGTGTCTTTCTGACCTTCCTCGTCGCGCTGCCCTTCGGCATCGGAATCTTTGGCGACTACGCCCTGCTCTTCGCGAGCATCTCGATTCCGATCGCCCTCGGCGTGATCGGCGCTCTCGTCATGGTGCTTCTCTTCCCGGGCATCGTGCAATGGATCCTCGCGACGGTCCCGCTTCCAGCCAAGCAGCGCATCACGGGCATCGTGACCCGCATCTCGAACTCGGCGGCCGCCTATCGCAACCATCCGAGCCTCGTGTTCAAGATTCTCTTCCTCTCCTTCCTGGTGCATTTCACGACCGCCGTCATGTACTACTTCACCGCGCTCGCAATCGGCGCCGAAGGTGCGGATTTCTGGAAGATCACCTTTGGCTCCTCGATCCAGATCTTTGCCACCGTGATCTCGCCCTTTACGATCGCCGGTGAAGGGATCCGCGAGGCGGCGCAGATGGTGCTGCTCGGCAACCTGATCGGTCCGGCCGCCGCGATCGTCTCCGCCGCCCTCGGCTTCTGGGCAGCGGAAGCCCCGACCATGCTCGGCTTCGTCTTCTGGTGGATGCGAAGCGACGATTACACGCCGAGCTACTCGCGCGTAGATGGCGTGCAGGTCGACTACGAAGCGGCGGTGCACGCGGCGAGCTCCCTCGAAGAAGATGTCGACACGCGCGCGGGCGAGCAAGCCGCGACCCCCCTCGGCGAGCGACTCTGGCGAGCGCCTTGTGCCGGCGCCGCCGCCGGCATCGCGGCCGGCCTGGTGCTCGGGCTGGGAGAGGCCTTTGTCATCTGGCGCGCTGGCCTCGGAACCGAGGCGCAGGTCTTCTGGTACGGCCCACTCGCCTGGGCCACGGTGCTCGGCGGGCTCTCCGTGGTCGGTGGACTCTTCCTCGCGATCCTGCCGATGGACCGCAAGGAGATCGGGAGCTGGGTGCCGAGGCTGGGCTTTGGCGCCTGTCTGATTCCCTTCGGCCTCTTCGTCGTGCTGTTTCGATTGCGACGCGACGTCTATCTCGAGCAGATGCCGCCAATCGGTGTGATCGCAGTGGTGCTGGTGGCGGCGACGCTGCTGCTGCTGTTGATTCTCGGTCCGCTGCGCCGGCTGCTGGATCCGATCGCGATGCGACTGACGACTCCGCTTGCCCCGCTGGTCATCTTGCTGCTCGGTGTCGTAGGCATCGGCGGTCTGCTTTCAGCGACACTCTCTCCAGCCGCCAAGGCACGCAGCGCGAACAGCGCAGTCACCGCAGAGCTCGAAGACAAGCCCAACGTCCTGCTCGTGATGGTGGACACGCTGCGGGCCGATCATCTCTCCTGCTATGGCGCGGAGATCGAGACGCCGAATCTCTGCCGCCTGGTGGAAGGGGGTACGACCTACCAGGCCTTCTCACACGCTTCGTGGACGAAGCCGGCCACCGCATCGCTCCTCTCGTCAACGCTGCCCTCGACGCACGGGGCGATCGCCAAGCCCTCGACGCTCTCACCCGATCTGACACTCATCTCCGAAGCCATGCAAGACGGCGGGTACACGACGGGTGGCATCGTCTCGAACGTCAACCTCGCCGAGAGCTTCGGCTTCGCCCAGGGCTACGATGACTACTACTACATGGCGCCCGACTACATCGCCCGCGCCAAGGAGTCGAGCTCGAAGCTCATCATCTACCAGCTCGTGCGACAGGTCTGGCTCGGGGCCGCGTCGGGAGACAACGTCTATTTTCACGACTACTATCAAGACTCCGAGGTCGTGAACGAAGTCGCCTTTGAGTGGCTCGAGCAGCGCAAGGACGAGCGCTTCTTTCTCTTCCTGCACTACATGGACCCCCACGATCCCTACTTCGAGCATCCCTACAACGGTAACGGCGTGGCCCGCGTGAAGATGCCCGAGCCCGATCCGGAGCTGGAAGGAGAGCTGAACGAGCTCTACCGCGGCGAGATCGAGTACCTCGACATTCACTTCGGGAAGCTGCTCGCAAAGCTCGAGGCCGAGGGCCTCTACGACGACACCGTCATCGTGCTCACCTCGGATCACGGCGAGGAATTCGCTGATCACGGCGGCTTCTGGCATGGACTCACGCTCTATGACGAGCAGATCCACGTGCCGCTCCTCATCAAATGGGCAAAGGCCGGCGACGGCGCCGATCGCGGCGCCGAGTCTGGGATCGCTCGACTGATCGACGTCGGCCCGACGATCCTCGGCCTGGCCGAGCTGCCCATTCCGGATGGCATGCAGGGCATCGATCTTCGCCGTCCCTTCTCGACGCGTCTCCCCAAGGATCGCGAGGTCTACTCCGAAGAAGATCACGAGGGCAACGTGCTGTGGTCGCTCCGAACCGAGGACGAGAAGCTCATCGTCGCGAATCCCGGCAACCCACGTGGACTACCGGAACGCGAATACTTCGACGTCTCGAGCGATCCCTTGGAGCAAGATCCCTATTCGGATCCGGAGGCAGAGGAGCGGCTCGAAGAGATGGCGGAGCTGCAGCGCATGGCCGCCCTGGGCGAGGCGGTCGAGAGTACGGATGTCGAGATGACGTTTGGGGACTGCGAGCGACTTCGGATGCTCGGCTATGTCGAGGACTGCGGTCATTTGAAGTAGGAGTGACAGTACGCGCCGGTGCGCGAGTCGCGGCTCCGTGCTGGGAAGCCGAGGACGGGGTGAAGGCGGCAACTCACACCTACTGAGGGCTCGGGGGATTGCTGCTCGGGGCCAAACGCGCAGGGCGCGACTCTTTGCGAGACCCAGAACGCGGCTCCGCCCGGGCGGCTACCCTGCGCGATCGTCACCACCCGTCTGCAGTTTCCGAGGCATGAACTCGCCGTAGCGAAGCCGCGAAAGGTGGTACCGTTCCGGGCACATCGCCAACTTCGTGCTCTCACGCCGCGGAGTGCAGTCGAAAGGAAGAGCCGATGACCAGACCCAGGCGACCCGCCGCAATGCCGGTCGTGCTGCAGCAACGCAGCACCGATGAATTTGTTCCGCCGCCCGATTCGGCGCGCGCACGGCGCGCCATGACTCGTGTCATCGACGACGGCCCCACATCGGCCAAGCGGTCCGGGCACGCGCTCGGCAACTACTGGGCGGGTCGACACGGTACGGCCGCGGGGTTGCTGGCGCTGAATGAGGAGTTCGGGGACGACTACTACCGCGTGCCGCGCGAGGCCGCCCTGGACCCCGAGGCCGCCGCAGAGGCGCTCGGGGGCGACGAGCTCGTGATCGACGTCCAGACCCATTACGTCGCAGCCCGCGCCTCGCACGCCTGGACCGAGAGCCTGCTCGGAACCTATCGCTCCCTGATGCCCGATTGGTGGGATGGACTCGACGGCTGGGAGGCGCACTCGATGGCCGAGTATCTGCGCTGCATCTACCTCGAGAGCGAGACCGCCGTCGCGGTGCTCACCTCGGCACCCGGTCTCGAAGACACTCGAATGTTGTGGAACAACGAGATGGCGGGCACGCGCAATCTCCTCGACCGCTTGGGCGCCGAGGGACGCATGCTCAACCACTGTGTCGTGCATCCCAACGAGGAGGGCGAGCTCGACGCGATGGTGGAGGAGCGCGACCACCATCATCCCGCCGGTTGGAAGGTCTACACAATCGGTCATATGCAGGGCATGGGCTTCGTGGAAGATTCGGCCTGGTGGCTCGATGACGAGAAGGTGGGCATCCCCTTTCTCGAACGCGTGCGCGCGCTTGGCAACCCGATCGTCTGCGCCCACAAGGGGATCAGTGCGCTGGTTCCGACGGGCTCACCGCGCGACGTCGGCCCGGCGGCCAAGGGCTTCCCGGACCTCCAATTCCTGATCTACCACTCGGCCTACGAGATGCCGACGACCGGAGAGATGGAGGAGGGGCCCTACACCGAAGAGACGAAGGACATCGGCACCAATCGACTCGTGACGACATTGCGGGACGAAGGCATCGAGCCGGGCTCGAACGTCTACGCCGAGCTCGGCAGTACCTGGTTCTGTCTGATCCGCCGCCCCGACGAGGCGGCTCATGTGCTCGGCAAGATGCTGCTCGCCGTCGGCGAGGACAACGTCTTGTGGGGCAGCGATTCGATCTGGTTCGGCCCGACCCAACCCGCCATCGACGCGCTGCGCGCCTTCCATATCCCGGAGGCGATGCGCGAGCAGTACGGCTATCCGGAGCTGACACCCGCCATCAAGGCCAAGATCCTGGGCCTGAACGCCGCGCGGATCTACGGCATCGATGCCGAGGCGGCGCGTGAGAGGGCCCGCAACGACGACATGGCCTGGATCCGCCAGGCGCTGGACGAGTTCGACAAATCGGGGACACCGCTTTCCTGACGAGGTCCGGGCCTTGCCGAGCCTTGCAGACAGACTGACCACTCGATCGAGTTCATCGCCGGACTCGGACCCGATCTGCGTCTTGCCCGCGTCGGATGCGGAAGTCTAGAATCGTGCGGCTACGACAACCGTCGAAAGGGGCGCGTCATGACGTCGATATGGGATAGCCGCACGCTGGGACCGGAGTCCATTCTCTTGACGAATCAGTTCGCCGTCGTCACCGGTGCGGCCCAGGGGATCGGCGAAGCCATCGCCCTGGCCCTCGCACGCTTCGGGGCCCACGTCGCGGTCTGCGATCGCGATGCGACTGGCCTCGCGCAGACTGCGCAGGAGATCGAGAAGCTCGGGCGAAGAACCGTGATCGGCGAGCTCGACGTCCGGGACGAAGCAGCGGTTCAGCGCTTCATCGGCGAGGTGAAGTCGGAATTCGGATCGATCCAGATCCTCGTCAACAACGCCGGCGGCGGCTTCTGGTCCGAGTTCCTCGACGTCAACGCAAAGGGCGAGAACGCGCTGATGCGCGAGAACTTCTGCACGGTGACGAACTGCGTGCGCGCCGCGGTGCCGTGTATGACCGAGGGTGGATCGATCATCAACGTCACGTCGGTGGAGGCACACCGCGCGGGACCGGGCTTCGCGATCTACTCCGCGATGAAAGCCGCGGTCGCCAATCTGACCAAGAGCCTGTCGATGGAACTCGCACCGCGCAAGATCCGCATCAACTGCATCGCGCCAGACATGATCCCCACCCCTGGCGACGCGGGCCTCGCCGACGCGTCTGCCGCCATGGGGATGAAAGACGTCGAAAACACCAGCTGGCCCGAGACGGGCACGAGCTGGGACTGCGCGGCGGCGACGGTTTTTCTCGCGAGCGACCTCTCCCGCTTCATCACGGGCTCGACGATTCACATCGACGGCGGCACCGAGGCGGCGGGGGGGTGGAAGATGAAGACCGGAGGCGGATACACTTTGTAGGGTGTAACCGACAGCGCTTCCCAATCGATTCACACCCCCAGCCAGAAGGGCGAAGGCGCAGCAATCGCTGGCTGCGCGGCTATCTCATGCCCATCCCAAAATAGTCCTCCGGTCGCGAAGCGGGAGGCCGGGCGACGTCAGCGCGCATCGGCCCGATCTTGTCCGCGAGCTCGTGCATCGCGATGGGATCGAAATCGAAGACCTCGAGCGCGTTGCCGCCGAGCATGCGTTCGACCTCGCTCTGCGGCACCCCGTGGAACGCGTGTTGGAGGCAGAGCCCGGTGTAGGGCCAGGTGCCTTCCGGATGCGGGTAGTCCGAGGCCCAGAGCAGGTTGTCGACTCCGATGTCGCCGCGCATCTCGACCTCCGCGCGCGAGACGAAGGCCGCCGTAACAGCGCAGTTGCGTCGCCAATAATCGCTCGGACGCATCGTGAGTCGCTCGCGCAACATCTTCAGATTCCACATATCGTACATCTCATCGAGTCTCATCAGCTCCTGTGGAACCCAATGGGCCAGCGCCTCGGCAAACACGAGCCGAAGCTTCGGATGGCGATCGAAGACGCCGCCCCAGATGAAGAACCAGAGCGGACGCCGGTCGAAGAAGGTCGATTCCGTGAAATGAAAGATCGATGCGAGTGGCTCTTCAGTACCGTAGATGTCGACGCCGTCCGGGGCCTTGGCGTTGCCGCCGTGGACATGCACCGGAAGACTGAGATCGGCAGCGGCCGCCCAGAGCGGGTCGTAGAGTGGATCGTGATATCCAGCCAGTCCCGTGTCGAGGGGTGGAACCAGGATGCCGCCGCGAAGTCCGGACTCCCGGGCCCGGGTCATCTCGGCAATCAAGAGCGCAACGTCGTGGGCCGGCGGCAAGATGATCACACCGCCTCGGCGCAGAGGACTCTCGCTACAGAACTCCGCGAGCCAGCGGTTGTAGGCGCGCGCGCCGGCCAGCCGCAGCTCGAAGGGCCATGACTTTCGATTGCCGAAGAGCTGGCCACCGCTGTCCATGCTGTCGGTGAAGGGCGGACGGTTCTCGAGAAATCCATCGCCGAAGAGTATCTCTGCGACGATGCCCTCTTCGTCCAGACACTCGTCGCGGACCTTGGAATCGAAGACCCCGGACGAGAGTCGCAGGGCACGTTCGGCGAAGCCGCGGGCGACTTCATCGCTCGCCCCGGTCGCCCTCATGAAGGCGACGAGCGTTTGGGCGAGCGCCTCGAGATCACCGCCGGCCGCAGCTTCGGCCAGCGCTGAATTGGGCCGCGCCCTCCAGTAGCGGTCGAAGGCCTCGCGATACTCGGGATCGAAGTAGGGCGCGAAGCCGGGCAGCGGAGGGCCTGCGTGGCCATCGGCCGAGATCAACAGGTAGCGGCCCAAGGAGGTCTCGGGAGTCTGCGGCTTCGACGCATCCGAACTCGGTGACATAACAGATCCTTCCTTCGTCCAGCAGTGAGACGCATTTTTTCGAGTCCTGGAAATGAGTCCCACGAATCGACCGACCGCGTCGACTTGGCCCGGCTAGCGCCAGGGCGGCGGCTGGTCCCAATCGTCCCAGTAGGTCGTCTCGGAAGAGGGGCGGCGAACGGTGGTGCCGAAGCGACCCCGTGGATAGCCCAGGGGAATGCAGCAATAGAACTGGGCGCTGTCGGGGACGCCGAACATCTCGATCACCCGAGGCATCACGTCGTCATGCAGTGTCGTGATGGTCGACCCGATGCCCAGAGCGCGGGCCGACAGGAGCAGATTCTGAACGGCGGGCAGCACCGAGTGGCCGAGATCGCCGTGCACCACGGCAAAGACGAGCACCACCACGGGAGCCTGACCCATCTCGTCGGCGAGCTGGGCTGCGGCCAGGAAGGTCTCTTCGGTCTTGGGAATGTCCTCGAGCTTCGTCCAGCCCGGGCCTTCGCGGCGCTTGGCCCACCAGGCTTCGCGGTAGAGCTCACCGAAAGCGCGAATGCGTGCCGAGTCGCGAATCACCAGGAAGCGCGCCATCTGGAAATTGCCGCCGCTGGGCGCCTTGGACGCCGCGTCCATGATCAGCTTCAGCTGCCCGTCCAGGATCGGGTCGGGCTTGAATTTACGGATGGCGCGTTGTGTAAACATCGCCTCACCGATCGAGATGGCCAGCTCGGCAGGCGGTGTGAGTCGGACTTGATCCGGCATGCCTGGATTCTAGCAGGCCGCCGGTGAGCTCGGCCCCCGGAATCCCCGCCCGACGGATGCGCCGGCAGGGCTCATGAGCGAAGCTGACGGGCCCGAGCTACTCGAGCCGATATGAGAGGAGATCCGAATATGGTCCAATCGATGCAGGGCGTGCGCGTTCTTGAAGTGGCCGAACACACCTTCGTCCCCGCAGCATCCGCGGTGCTCGCGGACTGGGGTGCCGACATCATCAAGGTGGAGCACGCCGAACGGGGCGACGCCATGCGCGGACTGGGCCGGACCGGCGTGCTGGATCTGTCAAAGGGCGTACACGTGCTCAATGAGCATTCGAATCGAGGCAAGCGCTCGATCGGGATTGACATCGCGAACCCGGAGGGCCGCAAGATCATTTTCGAGCTCGCGAAGACTGCGGACGTATTCCTCACGAACAAGCTTCCGGTCAAGCTCGCGAAGCTGGGAATCGACGTCGACGACCTGCGCGCGCAGAATCCGGACATCATCTACGTCCGCGGCACGGCCTACGGTCCGCGCGGACCCGAAGCCGAACGCGGGGGCTACGACATGACGAGCTTCTGGTGCCGCGCGGGCACGGCGGCGGCGCTCACGCATCCCGAATACGGAGTCGCGCCCCAGGCCGGACCGGCCTACGGCGATTCGCTCGGCGGGATGACGATTGCGGGCGGCATCGCCGCGGCGCTCTTCCAGCGCGAGCGAACCGGGGAGGCGGCGGTCATCGACGTATCGCTCCTGAACATGGGCATGTGGGCGATGAGTGCGGGCATTGCGCTCTCGCTTCAGATGGGGGTCCCGTGGAAATCGTTTTCGATGCAGTCGGGCGGAGGCAATCCACTGACGGGAACCTACCAGACCAAGGACGACCGCCACGTCTGCTTCGTAATGCTCCAGGCCTTCCACTACTGGCCCGACTTCTGTGCTCACATCGAGCGCGAGGATCTGGTCGCCGATGCGCGTTTCGATTCCCATGAGAATCTGACCGCCAACGCGGCGACCGCTCGCGAGCTGATCGGGGAAGTGATCGCAACGAAGACCCTCGACGAGTGGAGCCAGCGCTTCCAGACGCTGAAGGGACAGTGGACGCCCGTCCAGAATTCGCTCGAGGTGGCGGCGGACGAGCAGGTTCGCGCTAATGGCTATATGCAGTCCGCCGAAACCGCGGACGGCACCGAGTTCAAGCTGGTGGCCTCGCCGGTTCAGTTCGACGAGCAGCCCACTGCGACCCGGCGCTCACCCGACTTCAACGAGCACGGCGACGAGATCCTGCTGGAGCTCGGACTCGATATGGATAAGATCATCGAGCTGAAGGCCTGCGGAGCGATCGCTTGAGTCAGGCCAGCCTGCCGATTCCGATCGTAACCCCCTGGAATCGATTCTACTGGAAGGCGGGTCAGGACGGTGTGCTTCGCCTCCAGCGCTGTGGCGAGTGCCGGGAGCTGCTGTTTCCGCCTGGGCCACGCTGTCCATCGTGTCTGTCGAACAATCTCGAGGTCGAGGACCTCTCCGGCCGCGGCACGATCGCAGCGCTGACGGTGAATCACCAGCAGTGGCATCCCGGCAAGAAGCCGCCCTATGTGATCGCGATCGTGACCCTCGCTGAGGATCCCGCCGTCCGCTTGACGACGAACATCGTCGACTGTGAGGTCGACGAGCCCGCGATTGGCCACGCGGTTCGCGTCGCCTTCGAAGAGCGCGACCAGATCTGGCTACCTCAGTTCGAGCTCGATCCCGAAGTGGCGGCTGGCGAAGAGGTCGATCGGACACCGATCGCCTCCCGCGACCTGCAGCACCCGGCGCCGTCGTTCTCTGCCCTGCGAGGCCAGCGGAAATTCGAATCGGACAGCGTGATCAGCGGGATCGGGAAATCAAGGATCGGCCGCCGCCTCGGCGCCGATCCGCTCGGGTTGATGGTGGACGCGGCGATCGCGGCGATCGCGGATGCGGGGCTTTCGCGAGAGGACATCGACGGGATCTCCACCTATCCCGGAGGTGGCTACGAATCTTCGCAGGGTCACAACGGTGGCGGGGTCTTCACCCTCGAGGACACATTGCGGCTTCGGCCGCGCTGGTTCAGTAGCGGCCTCGAAGTCTCCGGGCAGTCGGGCTCCGTCGTCAATGCGATGCTGGCGGTCTCTGCCGGACTGTGTCGCCACGTCCTCTGCGTCCGGGGTGTCTGGGCGAGCACCTTCTCTGATCTGCAACGCAAGGGGGAGATCGTCTCCGGCGGCAGTCGCCATGTCGGGGGCGAGATGTCCTGGCGTCTCCCCTACGGCGCCTTCAGCGCAGCGAATTGGATCGGCATGCTGGCCGGCCGACACATGGCCGCGTTCGGCACGACGAAGGAGCAGCTCGGTGCCATCGCGATCAACGCGCGAGCCAACGCCGCTCACAATCCCGATGCCGTGTACCGAGAACCCCTCTCGATGGACGACTACCTGAGCGCCCGCCTCGTGACGACGCCCTTTGGACTCTACGACTGTGATACGCCCTGTGATGGCGCGGTCGCGCTCGTAATCTCCCACGTCGAAGCGCTGCCCGATCTGCGCGCTCCGGTGGTGCGTGTCGAAGCCATCGGGACAGCGCTCAGCGAGCGGGTCTCGTGGGACCAGGGGACCCTGCTGCACGAACCGCTGTTGAAGGGCCCCAGCGAGCAGCTCTGGTCGCGCACCGATCTGAAGCCCGCCGACGTCGACATTGCCGAGATCTACGACGGGTTCACCTTCAATTGCCTCTCGTGGCTGGAGCAGCTGGGATTCTGTGGGGTCGGGGAGGGCGGTCCCTTCGTCGAGGGCGGCAGCCGAATCGCCCGCGACGGCGAGTTGCCCATGAATACCGATGGAGGACAGCTCTCCGGCGGCCGCCTGCACGGCTACGGATTCCTGCACGAAGCCTGCCTGCAGCTACGCGGCGAGGGCGATGGACGCCAGGTGCCGGGCGATCCCGAAGTGGCGATCGTCACCACGGGGGGCGGGCATCCGGGCGGAACCTGGCTCCTCACCCGAGACCGTTGAGCCAATCTCCGCCAGACACGGAAACCACGGCACATGAATCGCATCTCCGCGCTCGAGGGTTCTCTGGCATCGAATTCTCCGGCCGCCGACCGAAGGCTGCGATCGCCGGGGCGAGACCACTGGGTCGAACCCGAGAGCCCTCACGAGGTCGGATGCCCCGGAGCCACTCGCTTCTACGTCCTCTACGTCCAGCTCCTACGAAGCCCCGAGCAGCGACGCGAGCTCTTTCATCGAGCTCAGCACCCGCTCGGCTTTCGCGGAATCCCCGGACTCCGACAGCTGATTCGGAATCACGATGCAGCACATCCCTGCAGCGTGCGCTGCGGCGAGGCCGCGCTCGGTGTCTTCGACGACGAGACAACGTTCCGGCACGACCCCGAAACGCTGCGCCGCCATCAGATAGGGGTCGGGATGCGGCTTGTGGCGTCCGTAGTCACCGTCGGTCAGGACGAATTCGAAGAAGCGGACGAGGTCGGTCTGGTGATGAATCCGCTCGAAGTGGTCTCGCCCGGAGCTGGTGACGATGGCCATGGGTCGGACGCCATGCAGCCTCGCCAGGGTGTCGCTCACACCGTCGAGGATTCGCACACCCTCGTCGATCAACTCGGCATATCGCTCGTCTCGACGCGCCCGGAGCCGGGCGATCTCCGGCGTCGAGAGGCCTCGAGCCACGGCCAACTCGAAGACGCTTGCGCCGCGACGAAGGCTCATCTCCGCATAGAGCTCGGCGTCTAGAATGACGCCGACGGTCGACAGCAGTTCCTGGGTCGCCTGCAGAAAGAGTGGCTCGGTGTCGACCAGGACCCCGTCGTTGTCGAAGAGGACGACATCGAACTCGTCCTTCATCTCGAGACTGATAATAGCGTCGCTCATCCGATGACTATGAACCCCTGACTACCGTCCGCTGGCTATCGTCCTCTTTATTTTTTTGCCTCGTCCGAAGAATCTGTGGGTGAAGTCGGGCTCAGGAAGCTTGCCAAGTGAGTGATAGAGGGCGATCTTCGTGAACTGCTCGTCGCGCCGCTCTGGCGACCCACTGGAGAGCTTCTTGTGATTGACGCGTAGCGAGAAG
>PVBE011562660.1_pt1 | contig 34924 bp, 37 predicted proteins | sample 1631181 | NCBI WGS metagenome assembly PVBE01 (sample SAMN08397723, study PRJNA350692) | Marine metagenome, whole genome shotgun sequencing project. | isolation source: water | place: Pacific Ocean | collected 2012-04
GGCGTTCGAGCAGGTTTGTGGTGCGGATCGCCCGGCGGTGATCGACGGGAATGCGCAAGTGCGCGATGCAGGTCTCGATCGCCTTGATGATCCCAGGCGCACCGTCCGAGACCACCAGCAGCGGATCACCGAGGCCGCGGGGCGCATCTCCTGGAAGAAGGCCCCCACCGTCTCGGCGTCCTCCTTGGCGCCGACCATCAGATGCAGCAGACCTGCCAACGAACGAAACGTTCATTCAGGATTACAGGGGGGCATCAAAAAATATTTCTATAATATTTTTTTAGCAAAGTCTGTTCGCGTCCCCAGTTTGTGCTCAGCGAGAGAAGAGAACAGCATATAGCAGCACGAGGAATGGAAGCAGTTTCCAAAAGAGGTGGGTGGGGGTGCCAGGATACGGAGTTGGAATAAGGAGCCCCGCTGCCACTAGGTCACAAAAAGGTCACGAACGTTTCGACATCAATCAGTACAGGACGATACGTGCCGCACCACACGTTGTCAGAAATTGGCTGATTTCTGGAATATAGAGGACTATCCGACACGGGGCAAAACAACCAGATTAGAATTAGCAAACCGCCGCCTTCAGCCACTCGGCCACCCCTCCTGGAGCGGGGTTATACCCCGCCAGCGCAATCGAACTTCTACAAACCGCCCCCAGCCCTGTCAATGAAGGTGGTCCCCCGTCCCGGTCGCTCAATCGAGTTCGAAGGCTTCCTTGTAATCGAGCTCGAGTTCCGCATCCTGCTCGTCTTTATCGAGTCGGCAGTTGCCGATAACCAGCATCTCGATGTCCGTCCCCATGAAACAGCGGAAGGCATCTTCCGGCGTACACACGATGGGCTCGCCGCGCACGTTGAAGCTGGTATTGACCACCACCGGACACCCGGTAAGTTCCTTGAAGCGCGTTATCAGCGCGTGGTAGTGGCGGTTGGTTTCCATGTCCACGGTCTGCACGCGGGCCGAATAGTCGACGTGGGTGACGGCCGGAATGTCGGATCGCGCCACGTTGAGCTTGTCGATGCCGAAGAGCGCGTGTTCGGCCTCGGTCATGGCGCGGCGGCGGCCTTCCACCACGTCAGCGACAAGCAGCATGTAGGGGCTCGGACCATCGATCTCGAACCACTCGGCGGCGTCCTCGCCGAGTACCGAGGGCGCGAAAGGACGGAAGGATTCCCGGTACTTCACTTTGAGGTTGAGCAATTTCTGCATGTCCGGCGAACGCGGATCGCCGAGGATGGAGCGCGCCCCCAAGGCGCGTGGTCCGAACTCCATGCGCCCCTGGAACCAGCCCACCGCCATGCCCCCGGCTAGGGCGCCGGCGGCGGCGTCGATGGCGTCGCTCTCAGAGAGGACGGTGAAGCGGGCGCCCGCCGCGCCTAGGCGCCTCTCGATCTCGTCCTGATCGAAACCGGGGCCGAGATAGCCGCCCTCCATGGCGTCGGCGGCCCCATTGACGGCGCGCGGCCGGTCCTGGAACAGGTGATAGGCCAAAAGCGCCGCCCCCAGTGCGCCGCCGGCGTCACCCGCCGCCGGCTGGATCCAGATGTTTTCGAAATGCCCGTCGCGCAGGACCTTGCCGTTGGCCACGCAGTTGAGCGCCACGCCCCCTGCCAGGCACAGGTTGCGGGCACCGGTGTCCTTGGCGAGCCCGCGGGTGAGGCGCAGGACCACCTCTTCGGTAGCCGCCTGCACGGAGGCGGCGAGGTCCATGTGGCGTTGGGTGAGGAGTTCGTCGGCGCGGCGCGGCGGCCCTCCGAAAAGGGCGTCGAAGCGCCCGTTGGTCATGGTCAGCCCTGTGCAGTAGTTGAAATAGGACTGGTCGAGGCGGAAGCTCCCGTCTTCTTTGAGGTCGATGAGGTTTTCGAGGATCAGGTCCTTGTATTTGGGTTCGCCGTAAGGGGCCAGACCCATGACCTTGTATTCGCCGGAATTGACCTTGAAGCCGGTGTAATAGGTGAAGGCGGAATAGAGCAGCCCCAGGGAATGGGGAAAGTGGATTTCCTTGATCACCTCGAGCCGGTTGCCCGAGCCCAGCGCCGCCGACGTGGTCGCCCATTCGCCTACCCCATCCATGGTCAGCACCACGGCGTCCTGATAAGGCGAGGGAAAGAAGGCGGACGCGGCGTGGCTCTGATGGTGCTCGGCGAACAGCAATTTGTTCTTCCAGTCGAAACCGGCCTCGAAGGCGCGCAACTTGCGGCGCAGCAGGTTCTTCTGGAAAAGCTTCTCGCGCAGCCACACGGGCATCGCCATCTTGAACGACTGGAAGCCCCTCGGCGCGAAGGCCACGTAGGTCTCCAAGAGGCGCTCGAACTTGAGGAACGGCTTGTCGTAGAAGGCCACGAAATCGACGTCGCTCATGCCTGCTCCGCCCCGCTCCAGACAGAATTCGACCGCATTGCCGGGAAAGTCGGCATCGTGCTTCTTGCGGGTAAAGCGCTCTTCCTGGGCGGCGGCCACGATGCGCCCGGCCTCGATGAGCGCGGCGGCGCTGTCGTGGTAGAAGGCCGAGAGGCCGAGTATGCGCACGTCGGCGCCTCCCTCAGAATATGGTGTAGATGAAGGGCGCTACGGCCGAGCCCTGGCTAAGCACCACCAAACCGCCGAACACCACCATCATGAAGAAAATGGGCAGCAGCCAGAATTTCTTGCGTATCCTGAGGAATGCCCAAAGCTCGGCCAAGAAGCCCATGTTAGCCACTCGTCCCTGTCTAGAACTGCTGGCGCATGGTCCCGGGCTCCGGCCCGGGAGGTTGGCGTTCGATCCAGTAGCTGGGCGCGCCGCGATCGAACCTCAGGCGCAAGGTGTCCTTGCCCAGCACACGCATGACGAGCCCGATCGGCGTCACCGTGACGAAGAACAAAAGCCCCATGACCAGCGGATTGACCACCCTGTTCAAGAGCAGCCCGAAACGGAACCACAGGCGGTTGAAGGGGCGCAACAGCGCCGGCCTCGTCAAAGCGACAACGAGTATCCACACACCGACGCCGAGCGCCCAGGCACGCACGCCACCACCCGCCACCAACGGCCACAACCCGATCACCACGAACACAGCGGCGAAAACCACGCCGAAGGCGCGCTCGGAGCCGAGTTCGACCTCTTCTGCACGCCCGTAGTCCTCGTGAAATTTCGGATCGACCACCATTACGCCCCGATACGGTTACGGCCGCGGCAGCACGGGATGTGCGCCCCAGCCAACGGCCAGTTTATACCGCAAATTAACGATTGTCGTTACCCCTGGTGACTTAACCGCAAATTTCTTCAGGCCAGGAAACAACCCTCTCCCCCGCATGGCGGGCAGCGGGGATCGGTGCTAGGCTTTGCCGCGCCGGCCCCGGGATCCAAGGCCCTTGCCATGCAGAACTTCATTTTCCGCTGCCTCAGATATGCCGAGCGCAAATTACAGCGCCTTCAAGGCAAGGGGTATGGCGGGCGCCACAGCATCACCACAGAAATTCGCGCCGCCCGGCGCTTCCTGCCGGCCAAGGATGCCACCGTGTTCGACGTCGGCGCCAATACGGGCACCTGGTCGCGGGCCCTTCTCGCCGAGGCGGGCGGGCGCATCAAGTCCATCTATGCCTTCGAGCCCTCGGCCCACAACTTTGCGGCCATCAAAGAGATCGGCGACGAGAGAGTGCGCCTTGTTCCCCATGCCGTTGGCGAGGCTGTGGGCCAACAGACCCTCCACTACGACCGGGTGGGGTCGGGACTGGCGTCGCTCCACGAACGAAGGCTCGACCATTTCGGTATCGATTTTTCCGGGCGCGAGACGGTGGACGTGACCACCATCGACGACTTCGTCGCCGAAAACGGGCTGGACACGATCGACTTCGCCAAGTTCGATATCGAGGGCCACGAACTCGCCGCCCTGCGGGGCGCCACCCATACCCTGGAGCAAGGCAAAATCAAGGCCCTCGCCTTCGAGTTCGGCGGCTGCAATATCGACTCGAGGACCTATTTCCAGGACTTCTGGTACGCGCTGGGCGCCCTCGGCTACCGAATTTACGTCATCAACCCGCTGTTCGGGACAACCCGCCTCAAGGCGTACGACGAACGCCACGAGGTTTTCCTCACCACCAATTTCATCGCCGCGCTGAACCAGCCCCGCTGAAACGCCACAGGCACCAGCCGTGGCTCCGCCGCCTATTCCACCGGCTCGGCGATGGCGTAGGACACGATGCCGTCGGTGAGGCGCTTGAGGTTGGCCACGGTGGTGGGAAAGATGCAATGCGAGTGGCCGGCCGCCGCGTAGACGGTCTCGAAGCGCTTGAGGCTGACATCGATCACCGTCGGCAATTCAGACTTCCGCCCGACCGGCGACACGCCGCCGATGATGAAGCCGGTGGCGGCGCGCACCTGGTTGGCATTAGCGCGTTTCACCTTGCCGCCGGCCTGCTCATAGGCCTCGTCGAGAGCCAGCGCCCGGGGCAGGGCATCCGTCTTGCACATGTGGTCACCGGCGACCAGCGCCATCACCGGCTGGTCGCCGATCATGAACACCAGGGACTTGACGATGGAACCAAGTTCCGTACCGACGGCCTTGGCCGCGTCCTCGGCGGTCTTCGCCGTTTTCTTGAGCTCGATCACGTTGTCGCCGAGGCCCGCCTCGAGGAGAGCCTTGCGCACCTTCTTCACCGATTTGTTGTCGAGAACGCCCATCACGGCACCTCCATCCCTTTTTCCACCGCCGGGCGCGCTCCGATCTCCTCGAACCAGCGCTTGACGTTGGGAATGTCATCGAGGTCGATCTCGTGCCAGATCCAGCGGGCGCACCAGGGATACGTCGCGATGTCGGCGATGGAGTACGCGTCGCCGGCCAGATAGCGTACGTCGGCGAGGCGGCGGTCGATCACGCCATAGAGCCTGTGCACCTCATCGCGGTAGCGTTTCTTGCCATAGGGCACGTCCTCCTTGGCGAACCTGAGGAAGTGATTGGCCTGGCCGAAGAACGGCCCGACGTTGCCCATCTGAAACATCAGCCACTGCATGACGGACCAGTAGGCCAGCGCATCCGCCTCGGGCGGAAACAGCTCGCTCCCGGTCTTGCGCGCCAGGTACATGAGGATGGCCCCCGTTTCGAAGAGCGAGATGGGCTTGCCCCCCGGGCCATCCGGATCGACGATGCCCGGGATCTTGTTGTTGGGGCTGATGGCTAAAAACTCGGGCTTGTGCTGGTCGCCTTCCAGGATATTGACGGGGTGCACGGTGTAGGGCAGGCCTACTTCCTCGAGCATAATGGAAGCCTTGCGCCCGTTCGGCGTTCCCCATGTATACAATTCAATCAAAGTCGTCGTGCCTCCTGTCTTGGCGGCGCCGTTACGGTGTCCCCGGACGCCCGCTCCTATCGCGCCAGCCGGTGTTTCAGCAACTCGTCCTTGTGGTTCTCCGTGAGGTACAGATAGATGTTTTCGGCGATCGCTGCGTTGCCTCGGACGTTGGGATGATGATCGTTGCGGGCGCGCTCGTATTTGTGCACGTTTTCGACAAAGCCGATGCGGTTTTTTTGGCGAATGCCTTGATGCGCGCCGTCGGCTCCAGGTGCTCCCGTTTGCGCGCCTCGCCGGGACCGTATTTCCTGTTGTCCTTGTTGTGATAGTAGGATTTCACCGGCCAACCTTGGTTGAGCTGTTTGTTCTCGGCGAGCCTGACGATGCCCTCCTCGAGGCGTTGTAGACCGTGCTTGGACACCAGCGCCACAACCTCCTCCTTGCCAAGGCGGCGCCGGTGTCGGGGTCCTCGCGCCGGATGAGCTGGCCCGGATCGAAGCCCCATCCGTAGAGGCGTCCGCCTCGCGTGTGCACGAACCCGTTGGCGCTGATGGCGGTGGGAAAGAAAAGAGAAAATGCCGCCTCGGTAATGGCGAGCGCCACAACGAAGACCGCCAGCGCGGCGAGCATGAGCGTCTTTTTCGGATGTCTTTGAAAAATGCTCTGGCCGGTCATGCGTCCCCCGTTCAGATGCGGCGGCACAGTATAGGGGATACGTGTCACGGGGAAAGACGCCGCCTTAGAGCCTATCCGAATAACTGGAGGCGGTTGTTTGGATAGGCTCTTAGTAACGGTGGCTCCACCAGTACTTCTCATTGATCGAGTAGCGGGCGCGGTAATGGCGGATGCGCTTGGCATCGACGACCTTGTCGGTCTGGTTGTCGAGAACGAGCGGGCGGCCCTTGTGGTAGACGACGAGCACGGCGTGCCCGACACGCAAGTTCAGGTCCTTGACCACGACGATGCGCATATCACGCTGTTTGAAGCCGAGCGCTTTGAGAGTCAGGTACTTGATGATCGCGTAGTCCTCGCAATCGCCCTGCTTGTCGAAGAATTCGAAGGGGGTCTCCCAATAATCCTTGACGTTCCAGTTGGGCGGATCGCGGACGTAACGGGCCTTGTTCATGTAGTCGTTGACCACAATGATTTGCTCGAGACGGTCCTCGCCTTCGATCTCCTTGATCAATTTCCGCCAGAATTGCACGCCGCAATTGGCGTAGGGCTTGGGGTCGCAGGGCAGCTTCAATCTCGCCTTACCCCGCAGGAAGCGATCCAGCGCGCCGGTCCACTTCTTGAACTTGCGGATGGCGTAATACTGGGTCTCCTTGCTGCCGAAGATCGGCGGGTACTTGGTCTGCTTGGTGCGCGCCGCGTCAGCCGGAGCGCCGGCGGCGGCCAGCGCCAGCGCCGCCATAACGGCCACCGCCAGGAGGCGTGGCAGAGCTCCCATGCGCCGGCCGGGGGTGTTAATCATCGTCGGCCTCTTCCGCGGTCATACGGTCCCAGAGTTCGTGCCCTCCGGTGTTCTCGAGTTGGTGGACCAACGCCGCCACGACGCGGCGGTCGAAGGTATTTCCGGCCCTCTCCATGACGCCGGCCAGGGCCAGATCGAATTTGATGTCGTCGCGGTAAGCGCGGGGACTGGTCATGGCGACGAACGCGTTGGCGACGATGAGGATGCGCGCGCCGAGGTTGATCTCTTCGCCGGCTAACCCGGCTGGCCGGCCGCTGCCGTCCCAGTGTTCGCGGCATTGGCGAATCATGTCGATCACCGGGCTCTCAAACTCGATGTCCTTCAGCAGATTGGCCGTCCGATCCAGTCCCCCGAGCGCGATCGCGGTTTCCTTGGCGGTCAGGCTGTCGCACTTTGTGAGGATGGCCCGCGGCACGTACAGCTTTCCGAGGTTCATCAGCCGGCCAGCGATTTCCACCGCGTCCACGGTCTTCTCGTCGAGTTTCATCTCCTCGGCGGTCCACCGGGCCACCGCCGCCACGCGGTCGGAATGGCCCGAAGCGTCGGGGTCGCGAGAGTCGGCAAAGGTAACCATCGTCTTCACGATCTGGTGCAGGATGCGCTCGCGGCGTTCGCGCTCCATCACCGCGGCGGTGATGTCCTCCTCAACCACGAGGACGATGTCCTCGGTATCCTCGATGTTGCGAATCGGGATGTGCTGCGCCTGAAAGACGCGATCTTCGTCGCCGCGCGCCACCCGGTAGAGCTCGGTCTCCGCCTGACGGTTTTCGACGACGCGCTTGATGACGGGTTCGTAGCGCTTGGCGTAATGCGGGCCGAGCACGCTTTCTATTGTCTTGCCGATGATGTCCTCGACCGGGATGCCGGCGATGCGCGCCAGCGCGGCGTTGGCGAACCCGTAAACGCCGTCTACCGAGATGGTAAAGATCGGGCTCGGCTGCTTGTCGGTAAGCACCCGCAGGAATCGCTCCCGCTTGTCCAGCGCCTCGGCGATCTCCCGGTATTCGGCGGCCAGTTGTTCGGCGCGGCGCGACGTCGCGTAACGCCACGCCGCGATCAGCGCCAGCCCCACCGCGCCGACCACCAGCGAAAGAGTTGTGGTCAAACGCCTGAGCCGACTGTCGCTGTTGGCCAGCGCTTCCGAGCGGTCGATCTTGTAGAGCATCGTCCAGGGAACGGTGCCGAAGGCGCGGCTGGTTACCAGGACCTCGTTGTTGGCATAGTCCTGCTTGATCGCGAAACCGCCGGGGTGCTCGAGGGCGAACGCCGCGGCTAGGTCCGGGGTATCCGCCGCCAACCGGCGCGCCAGGGGCGTCGTGCGGTCGCGCAGCGGCGACAAATACTCGATCACCGCGCCCTTGCGCCGCACCAGGACCGCTTCCGCCGTCTTGCTCGGGTTCCCGGGCTGCCGGAGAAGCGGATAGAGCCCGACGCCCACCTCCTTGACCCCGAGCACGTAACCCACCTGATCGGCGCCGACGCTTTCTCCGTGCAGGGCGAAAAGCGGTACCGCGAAGGCCATAGTCGGCGACCCCGACGATCCCTGGTGGATATCCAGGAGCCCGCGCTCGCCAAGCGGCAGCCGGCGCACGAACTCGGCCAGCCGGCCTTGCCTGGGTGGCATGTCGGGTGTCGACACCAGGGCCTTGCCCTCCATATCGAGCAGCGCCATGCCGGCGACACCGGCGCGGTCCACATTGGCCTCGATCTCGGCCTTCAGGAGGCGTGGCGCGAACCCGGTATTCTCGGCGGTGACCGTCAGAAGGTTGCGCAGGTAGGCCGCCTCGATCTGCCGTTCCTGTATCCGTTCTTGATCATCGTCTCCCGCCAGAGCCCCTTCCTCGAGGGCCATCACGTAGACCTTGAGCACCGCGTTCTGGGCTAGGCCGTTGACGTGCTCGAACTGCCGCGAGAGCCAGGCGTCGAAGGCCGCGAACCGGCTGTCGGCGACGATGCCCGTGCGCACCTGCCAGTCATGGAGATCGCGCCGGCGCTCCGACTCGACGAACTGGAAGATGACGAAAAATGCCACCGCCCCTGCCAAGCCGAGCAGGGCGGCGGCGGCGAGGATGCGTCTCACAGTACCGCTTCTCCGTTGTTCCAAGCGGCCCGATTCTAGCACCGATCACGACCGGGAACCATCCACCGGCGAATGCCCGGCACTAGGCTAAATTTTCCTAGCGCCGCTGGCCGTGAACGCGCCGCCGCCACGGGGCGCTATTTGCCCGTGGGGATTCAATGGGTTGAATTACCGGAGGCGCGGCATGATTATTGCTCGTCTACGGTTCGACGACTCGCGAACAGGGAACTCTCGGTCCATGATGGATCAAGTTCTCCGCCGCATGGCGGCGGCTCACCCCGCCAAATTCATCACCGGACTGGTGCTGCTGGCCTGCCTCGCCGAGCCCGCCCCCGCCGCCACCAAGATCGGCACCGCCGTGCTGGTAGTCAACAACGTCTACAGAAAACCCCTTGAACAAGTGCATGAAGGACGGCAAGTACATGGGCTGGGGCAACGTGATCTACGGCATCGAGCACCTCGACGGCTTGCAAAGCGGCAGCCCTCCCAAGACCCCCGATAAAATCAAGTTCCTCAGCCTCACCGCCGACGCCGAGTAGTCGGGGCGGCGGGGGCTACGTCATTTGAGGCTTTCTCACTCACCCGGCGGCGGCGAACGGGTTGAGGCAAGGCACGCCCGAGCGTTCGACGTCGCCAACGTTACGGGTGACCAGGGTCAGGCCGTGGACCTTGGCGGTGACGGCAAGCAGGCCATCGACGACGGACAGTGGATCGGGGACGTTGAGGCGGCCCCACGCCTCGGCTAGCGCCAGGTCAATGGGCAGGACGCGCCCGCCTTGATCTTCGATGACGCGGGCAAGCCATCGCTCCAGGGCCTGGGCCGCCTCGTGGTCGCGCCGACGGATCGACGCGATCCCTCTGCGGATTTCCCCGATCACCAGTACGCTTGTGTAAACGTCGTCGTCTCCCATGTCCGCGAACCATGCAGCGATGGCTGGGTCGGCACGCGAGCCTTTGCGCATTTCCGATACCACGTTGGTGTTGATCAGCCAGCTCACAGGTCGACCTCTCGACCCAAATCCCGCACCCGTTAAAAATCCACGTCGTTGCTGACATCCGGCATCTCGAGCAACAATTCCTTCAGGGACTTGGCCGGCTTGGCGCCGATCAGCGCCTGGCGCAGAAGGTCCCGGTGCTCGGCCTCGGCCGAACGCCCATGTCGCGCCGCGCGCAGCTTTAGCCGGCGTACGATTTCGTCATCCAGGTTACGCACGATCAACTGAGCCACTTCGCCCTCCAATGGAGGGCGAAAAGAAGATTCACCCCTTCAGCTTCTCCCTCAGCAACTCATTGACCATCTTCGGGTTGGCCTTGCCGTCCGTCGCCTTCATCACCTGGCCGACGAACCAGCCGATGGCCTTGTCGTTGCCGGCGCGCACGTTTTCCGCCTGATCGAGGCCGGCGGCGATGGCGGCGTCGACGGCGGCCTCGATGGCACCCGCATCAGTGATCTGCTCGAGTCCCTTGTCAGCGACGATAGCAGCGGGCGCGGCACCGCTTTCCACCATCTCGTCGAACACCTCCTTGGCGATGCGCCCCGAGATGGTGCCATCATTCATAAGGTCGAGGAGCCCGCCCAGGCTGTCCGCCGAAACCGGGGAGTCGGCGATGCCCAGGTCCAGCTTGTTGAGGGCCGCGAACAGGTTGCCGGAGACCCAGTTGGCGGCGAGCTTGGCGTCGCGGCCCCCGGCCTCTCCCCCCTGGGCAACGGCCTCGAAGTAGTCCGCCGTCTGGCGCTCGGCAACCAGCACGCCCGCGTCGTAGGCGGAAAGGCCGTAGTCGGCCATGAAGCGCGCCTTCTTGTCGTCGGGCAGCTCGGGAAGCGCCGCCGATACGCGTTCGATATCGTCGTCGGAAAGCTCCAGCGGCAGCAAGTCGGGGTCCGGGAAGTAGCGGTAGTCGTGGGCGTATTCCTTGGTGCGCATGGGCCGCGTCTCGCTCAGCGCCGGGTCGAACAACCGCGTCTCCTGCACCACGTCGTCGCCCGCCTCGTAGGCCCTAACCTGGCGCTCGGCCTCGATCTCGATGACCTGCATGATGAAGCGCACGGAGTTGACGTTCTTGGTCTCGGTGCGGGTGCGCAGCTCGCCGCCAGGCGGGCGCACCGAGACGTTGACGTCGACGCGCATGGAGCCCTCCTCCATGTTTCCGTCGCAGGTGCCGAGGTAGCGCAGGATGGTGCGCAGTTTGCGCAGGAAAACCCCGGCTTCCTCGGGGCCGCGGATGTCGGGCGCCGACACGATCTCCATGAGCGCCACGCCGGAGCGGTTCAAATCGACGAAGGTGCGCCTCGGGTCCTGGTCGTGCAGGGACTTGCCGGCGTCCTGCTCCATGTGCAGGCGCTCGATGCCGATGTGGCGGGTGGCGCCGTCGGCAAGGTCGAGGGTCACCGTCCCCTCTCCGACGATGGGGTGCATGTACTGGCTGATCTGGTAGCCCTGGGGCAGGTCAGCGTAAAAGTAGTTCTTGCGCTCGAACACCGAGCGCTTGTTGATCTTGGCACGCAGCCCGAGCCCGGTCTTCACCGCCTGGTCGATGCAATGGCGGTTGACCACCGGCAGCATACCCGGCATGGCGGCATCGACCAGCGACACCTGGGCGTTGGGCGTCGCCCCGAACGCCGTGGCGGCGCCGGAAAAGAGCTTCGCCTCGGCGACAATCTGGGCATGAACCTCAAGCCCGACGACCACCTCCCACTGCCCGGTTTCGCCGTCGATGAGGTAGGTCATGATGTCAGCGCCTTTTTCCGCGTCGTCTTCATTCTACGTCCTCATGGCGAGCCAGGAAACATTTTCGCCTTCTGTCATCAACCGATACACGCTTGGTGAATAATGAAACTGCTCGTTAGTAAAGGAACTTACACTGATCATTTTCCACCTTTCCGGGGAGGAAACTGCCTGTCCATTTGAAGACACAAATATGCCTTGTCCCACCACCACAATTGCTGTTCGCCACATTGGAATTGACCTCGCGGCCGACGATGGCTTGGTGCGCATTGTTCACCGAAACGATGTCGGGCATGCCGGGAATGGCCAGTCTCGGCAGCGGCAGATTGAGAGCCAGGCCGACCAGAAGTTGCCCTTTGCGCGTGTTGCTGGCGGTCCTCAAACCGTGCCTGAAGACGTCGACGGAAAAGGTGTCGCCCAGCGGCAGGGTGAACTGGTTGCGTCCGACCGCCGTGAGAACATTCTTGATCGCATCGGACGAGGTGAAATCCGCCTGTCCGAACAGGTTGAGACTTTCCTTGAAATCGACATGCTGACCCGAATGCGACAGCGCCCTGGATACGGCCTGGGGCAGGCCGGAGGTAGGGACGCCGTTCCTGGCGGCGCCATGTGGCACGGTAACCAACGCCATGTCCCTGAACGTGACGCCGTCGACGGACGTCCCCCTCGGGATCGGCAGGAAGTTGAAGAGCTCAAAATTATTCGGCACGATGGTCAGCAAAACCTTGGAAACGTCGGGGCGCTTGAGCGCGACGACGGTGGCCGCCTCGCCCTTTACGGTCAGATTCGCGCTGGCGGATTTCCCGGCCGACCTAAAATGCGAGATCCCCGCCGCGCTCAACCCGGGAACGGCGTTGATAATCGCGCTTAGGGCGTCCAAGGTCTTTGGGATCTGTCTGGGGAAGGTAATCTCGGCGTGGGCGTCACGCATGCCGAAGGCGCTCACCAACAACGCCAATCCGAAAGCAATGAGAACGCCCCTGAGTGTCCCGCATCTGCTCATGAGCACAACCCCCTTGATACAAGCCCGCACGCTTTTACGCGTTATGGTTTAACCATTAGTAATTTAGGGGTTTTCGTCCAACACTTTTTTAGAATCGAGCATCGACAACCCGGGGCCGAAGGCTTGCGCCTCGATATCGCGCAGAAAATTTTCGGCACCGCCTGGTGGCCACTTCCGGCCGAGGCTCGGCCATGGCCCCGCAGGCCTACTCAGGATGAGGAGGTAATTTCCGCTCCGGCGTCGAAGTCGGGGGTCGCGGTGAAGCCGGCGGCGGCCTCCAGGGCGGCAGCGGCGCGGAACATGGTCGCCTCGTCGAAGGGCCGAGAGATGAGCTGCAGCCCCAGCGGCAGGCCGCCCGGCCCCAGCCCCGCCGGCACCGAGATGGCGGGTAGCCCGGCCAGGCTGGCCGGCACAGCGAAGACGTCGTTCAAGTACATCGCTATCGGGTCGTCCATCTTGTCGCCGATGGCGAAGGCCTCGAAGGGCGCCGTCGGCGTAAGGATGACGTCGACCGTCTCGAAGGCCTTCTGGAAGTCCCGAGCGATGAGGGTGCGCACCTGCTGGGCCTTCAGGTAGTAGGCGTCGTAGTAGCCAGCACTGAGCACATAGGTGCCGATGAGGACGCGCCGGCACACCTCGCGCCCGAAGCCCTCGGCCCGGGTCTCGGCATACATCTCGTCGAGGCTCGCGCCCCCCACCCGGAGCCCGTAGCGCACGCCGTCGTAGCGCGCCAGGTTGGACGACGCCTCGGCCGGCGCCACGATGTAATAGGTGGGCAGCGCGTACTTGGTGTGGGGCAGGGAAATCGATACGGCCTCGGCGCCGGCCTCGGTGAGCCATTCTTCGCCGGCCTTCCACAATTCGCCGATCCCGCCGGCCAGGCCTTCGGTGCGGTATTCCTCGGGGATGCCGACCTTGAGGCCCTTGACGCCGGGCCCGAGGGCGGCCGCAAAATCGGGCACCTCGACCAGCGCCGAGGTCGAGTCCCCGGGGTCGTGGCCGACCATGGCGCCGAGCATGAGGGCGGCGTCCTCGACGGTGCGCGTCAGCGGCCCGGCCTGGTCCAGCGATGAGGCGAAGGCGACGATGCCCCAGCGCGAGCAGCGCCCGTAGGTCGGCTTCATGCCGACGATGCCGCAGAAGGACGCCGGCTGGCGGATGGAGCCGCCGGTATCGGTGCCGATGGCGCCGGCGCACACACGGGCGGCGACGGCGGCAGCCGAGCCCCCCGACGAACCGCCGGGCACCAGGTCCTTGGCCTCCTTGCCGCGCCACGGGTTCTTCGCCGGGCCGAAATAGCTGGTCATGTTGGACGACCCCATGGCGAACTCATCGAGGTTGGTCTTGCCCACCATGACGGCGCCGGCGCGCTTCAGGTTGGCGGTCACCGTGGACTCGTAGGTCGGCGTGAAACCCTCGAGGATGCGGGAGCCGGCGGTGGTCTGGATTCCTTCGGTGCAGAACAGGTCCTTGACGGCGATGGAGATACCGTCCATGGGCCCGGCCGCCTCGCCCCTGGCGCGGCGGGCGTCGGATGCTTTCGCTTGACCGAGGGCATGATCGAAGGTCTCGGTGATGAAGATGTTGAGCCGGCGCGCCCGTTCCGCCGCCTTGATGTGGGCTTGCGCCAGTTCGACGGCCGAAACCTCGCCGGCATCAAGGAGCGCGCCGGCCTCGGCGATGGTGAGACTGGTAAGGCGCGCCGTCATTCGACGACCTTGGGCACGGCGAAGAAGCCGTCGACGGGCTCGGGGGCGTTGGCCAGCACCTGGTCCCGGCAATCGCCGTCGGTCACTTCGTCGCCACGGCTCGGCATGGTCAACTCGACGACGCTGGTCATGGGCGCCACACCCTCGGTATCGACCTCGGCCAGTTGCTCGACCCAGCCCAGGATGTTGGAGAGCTCGCCCGCCAGGGCCTCGAACTGGTCTTCGGCGACCTTGATGCGGGCCAAGTGCGCGATGTTTTTGACCGTCGATGCGTCGAGCGCCATGGCAGCTACGCCTCGGCCGCCGCCGGTTGCGCGCCTTGCAGGCGGCGCTCCCATTCGAGCGCCGAGTTCACGATGGTGGCGAGGTCGTCGTTGCAGGGTCGCCAGCCGAGGGCGTCACGGATGGCCCCCGCGTCGGCCACAAGGCTGACCGCGTCGCCGGGGCGCCGGGGCGCGCCGGTCAGGCTCAGGGGGGCCCCGGCGGCGGCCTCGACGGCAGCCAAGACCTGGCGTACCGAGGCGCCCTTCCCGTACCCGCAGTTGAGGGTCAGGGAGCCGCCCCCGCCCTCCAGATGCTTCAGGGCCGCCAGGTGGGCGTCGGCCAAGTCGGTGACGTGCACATAATCGCGGATGCAAGTGCCATCGGGGGTGTCATAGTCCTCGCCGTAGATCTCGACGCCGTCGCGCCGGCCCAGCGCCGCCTCGCAGGCGATCTTGATGAGATGGGTGGCGGCAGGTGAGACTTGGCCCGTGCGGCCACCCGCGTCGGCGCCGGCCACGTTGAAGTACCTGAGGCTGACGCACTCAAAGCGGTGGGCGGTGGCGGCGGCGGTCAGCATCCACTCGCTCATCAGCTTCGAGCGCCCGTAAGGGTTGATGGGCCGCACCGGGGAATCCTCGCCAATGGGCACACTTTCGGGCTGTCCGTAGACGGCGGCGGTCGACGAGTAGATGAAGCGTTCGATCCCGGCGTCCAGGCAGGCCTCGACGAGGCGCCCGGTGACCGCCGTATTGTTCCTGAAATAGAGCTCCGGCTTAGCCACCGACTCGCTCACCACGATGGACCCCGCAAAATGCATCACCGCGCCGCATCCGTGGTCGCGCGCTAGGCGCGCCACCAACTCGATATCGCCGGCGTCGCCCTCGATGAAGGGGGCGTCCGCCGGCGCCAGTTCGCGCCGTCCCGCCGACAGGTCGTCGAGCACGACGGCACGCCACCCGGCGTCGTGGAGCGCCCACGCCACATGGCTGCCGATGTAACCGGCGCCGCCGGTCACCAATACCGCGGAAGTCCCGTTCACGCCCTGTCCCGCCTACCCACCGCCCACGGCGCGCCACACCTTGGTGTTCCACACCTGGACGGCGATCCCGACGGCCGCCGACAGCGCCTCTTCGACGTCATCCGCGTCTTCTTGCAAATTCTTGGTCTTGGCCTTGAATTTGCCCTGGTTGACGCTGTCAAAAATAACTTTTCCGTCCTTTCGCCGATACATCATCGTGGTGGAGAAGGGCTTCTCGAAGCTGTCGCCGACTTCCCGGAGATCGATGCTGATCTGGAAAACCTGTTTCTTGGAAAGCTGATAGGGAGCCTCGGTGATGAACATGTAGGCGGGAAACTCGAATTTCTTGCCCTTACTCTCGCAACGGAAGGTAATCGTGTAATCGGAAATTTCAAAGGAATCATTAGCCACCGGGCTTTTTCCCTCGAAATGGATGACGTAGCGGCAGGACCTTTCGCCAGCTGCCATCACCTTCCCCTCGATGTCCTCCTCCAGCGCCCCGTCGATGAGGGGAACGAGGATGAGTTCGTACACGAATCCCAGGTCGCGACCGTCGCGGCGCACCGCCAGCCAAGCCCCCTTCGCCTTGCCCACCGCCTCGACGCGAGAGCCCTTCCTGACGCTGCCGATTTTCTTGCTCTTGGTCTCCGGCGCGGCGCGCACGTTGGCGTCCTTCATGGCCAAGTATTGGCCGGAAAGCGGCTTTAGCTCGAAACCCTTGAATATATCGCCGGCCTTGGAAGAAGCGGACTGCGCCCAGGCGGCCGCCGCCGACAGGAACAACAGCACCAGCCCGACGGAAAGCGCGCAATGCAAGCGGGTGGCAGGATTAACCATGTTCTTCGGCCCATGGCCGTCTGAAATAACAATGGGTTACAAGATGATAGCCAAGGTGCCCTAAGGGCACCAGCATCTTCTTGCCGGCTCCCCCCTCGACTCGACGCGGGCCAGCGGGCATACCAGGGAGCGGTGGTTCGAATGGGACGGAAACGAGCAAGCGGTGGCAACGGTACTTGAGAGCGTCGCCGAGTTGAAGGCGGGGCTGGCGCCGGGAAGCCGGCTCCTCGGCCTCGACGTCGGCGCCAAGACCATCGGGCTGGCGTTGTCCGATGGTGGGTTGCTCATCGCCAGCCCGCTCGAGACCATCCGCCGCACCCGCTTCGCAAAGGACTCGGCCGCGCTCGGCGCCATCGTCGCCGAGCATGGTGTCGGCGGCCTGGTCATCGGGCTGCCCGTGCAGATGGACGGCAGCGAGGGAAGGCGCTGCCAGTCGGTGCGCGGGTTCGCCGCCAACGTGGTGGAAGCCCTGGGCATCGACGCGGCGTTCTGGGACGAGCGACTGTCGACGGCCGCCGTCGAGCGCGTGCTCGTCAAGGAGGCCGACCTATCGCGCCGACGCCGCGCCGAGCTCGTCGACAAGGCTGCCGCCGCCTACATCATGCAAGGCGCCCTCGACTCGCTAGGGTCTTATCGTCAGACGATAAGACCCTAAAATATGAATTAGAGGGCGACTCACGTTTCAAATTGAATCAATTTGAAACGACCGCACTCTAGCCCACAGCGGTGAATCGTGACAACGGCGGCCGTTCGGGTGTGAGAATGGTTTTCCGATGGCTTAATGGATGCGTCCTCGCGTTTGTCTGCTTGTTGTAGCTGACCGCTACAGCGCCGCCCGACGGCAAGTCCACGGGCGAGCAAATGCCCTTCGACCAGGCATTGGCCCACTGGGGCGTGGGCTATATTTATCACTTGTCGGGCCGATTCGAGACCGCCATCGAATTCTTCCGAAAATCCATCTAGATCCATCCGACGACGCGGGGACACACCTTCCTCGGATGGTCGCTCTCCATGCTCGACTCCCTCGAGGAGGCCATAGCCGAATGCAAGAAAGCCGTACCCCTCGATCCCGGCCATGGCAACCCCTACAGCGACATCGGCCTCTATCTCATCGAGCTTGGCCGCCCTAAGAAGGCGATTCCCTGTCTTGAGAAGGCCATGACCGCCAAGCGCTACTGTTGCTACCAATACGCCCACGTCAACATGGGGCGCATCCTTCTCGACAAGGGCCGGCTCGCAGAAGTCCAGTGGGCGTTTGAGCGGACCCTCGCCTACGATGCCGCCTACCCGCCGGCGCTCAAGGGTCTGGACATCATCCCCCGGCTCGGATTCAAACCCCTGTAAGACGGGGGCGGGCGGCAAATTCTCGCGTCACCCCCCCCCCCTACATGGAATTTCTGGCCCGCAAGGTAGGCAAGGTGTAGGGCGGCCGACGGCGGTTCGCGCCGCCGCCTTGCGCTGGCTCGCGGGGCGGTCTTATAGTGGCGGCTCATGACGCAACCAGCCCTCGACAACGCGCCCTTTCCTCACCGCCATCTGCTTGGCATCGAGGGACTTTCACTGCAAGAGATCACCTATCTGCTCGACCGCGCCGAGACCTACGTCGGGCGCAACCGCCAGACCGACAACAAGAAATCCGTGCTGCGCGGGCGCACCCTCATCAATCTGTTCTTCGAAGCCTCGACGCGTACCCGCACGTCCTTCGAACTCGCAGGAAAGCGTCTCGGCGGCGACGTCATCAACATGTCGGTGGCCACATCGGCCGTCAAGAAGGGCGAAACGGTAATCGACACGGCGATGACGCTCAACGCCATGCACGCCGACGTCCTCGTGGTGCGCCATTCCGAATCAGGCGCCATCAAGCTGCTCTCGGAGAAGGTCAACTGCGCCATCATCAACGCCGGCGACGGCAGCCACGAGCACCCCACCCAGGCGCTCCTCGACGCCCTCACCATCCGCCGGCGCAAGGGGGCGATTTCGGGGCTGTTGGTGGCTATCTGTGGGGACATCGCCCATTCGCGGGTGGCGCGCTCCAACATCCATCTGCTCACCACCATGGGCGCGCGGGTGCGCCTGGTGGCGCCCAAGACCCTGCTGCCGGCGGAGGCCGAGCGCCTCGGCGTCGAGGTCTTCCACGACATGAACGCTGGGCTCGCCGGGTGTGACATCGTCATTATGCTGCGCCTGCAGACCGAGCGTATGCACGGCGCCTTCTTCCCCAGCCTGCGCGAATATTTCCACTTCTTCGGACTCGATTACGGCAAGCTCGCCAACGCCAAGCCGGACGCCCTGATCATGCACCCGGGCCCCATGAACCGGGGCGTCGAGATCGATTCGGAGCTCGCCGACGACATCGGCCGCAGCGCCATCCGCGAACAGGTGGAGATGGGCGTGGCGGTGCGCATGGCCTGCCTCGAAGTCCTGGCGCGCTCCGCGGATGACAGTGGCGACGGGGGCGGCGGCTGATGCCGGGCCCGGGCAACGAGGCCGCCGAGAACAGGGTCGCCTACGTCAACGCCCGCCTCCTCGATCCGGCGTCGGGGCTGGACGCGCTGGGCGGCCTGCTGACCAAGGGTCGGGCCATCACCAATTTTGGGGCCGGCCTGTTCAAGCACGGCGCCCCCGAGAGTGTGGTCGTCGTCGACTGCGGCGGCCATTGCCTAGCGCCGGGGCTCGTCGACATCCGGGTGCAGTTGCGCGAGGCCGGGGTAGAGGACCGCGGCACGTTAGCCTCGGCGGGGCGCGCCGCGACGGCCGGCGGCGTCACCTCGCTGGTCTGCCTTCCCAACACCGATCCGGTGATCGACGAATCAGCGGTGGTCGAATTCGTGGCGCGCCGGGCGCGCCTTCTCGGCCTCGCCAAGGTCTATCCCTACGGCGCCGTCACCAAGAACCTGGAGGGCCGGGAACTGGCCGAGATGGGGTTGCTCGCCGGGGCTGGCGCCGTCGCCTTCACCGACGGCGTCGCGGCGGTAGCCGATCCCCAGGTGATGCGCCGGGCGCTGAGCTACGCCGCCACCTTCGGCCTGACGGTCGCCCAACACCCGGAAGACCCGAGCCTGGCGGCCGACGGCGTCATGAACGAGGGCGAGGTGGCGACCCGTCTTGGCCTTGTCGGCATTCCCAGCGAGGCGGAGATCATCCTGGTCGAGCGCGACATACGCCTTGCCGAACTCACCGGGGGGCGGCTGCACGTGGCCCACGTGTCATGCACCGCCGCCCTCGAGGCCATCCGCCAGGCCAAGACGCGCGGGCTCGCCATAACCTGCGACACCGCACCCCCCTATTTCGCCCTCAACGAGAACGCGCTCGGCGATTACCGCACCTTCGCCAAGCTATCGCCGCCCCTGCGCTCCGAGGACGATCGCCAGGCCGTCGTCGAGGCCCTCAAGGACGGCACCATCGACGCCATCGCGTCGGACCACAATCCCCAGGACGAGGACGCCAAGCGCCTGCCCTTTGCCCAAGCGGCGTTCGGCGGCGTCGGGCTGGAGACCCTGCTGGCCATTTCCCTCGAGCTCTACCACAACGGGCACCTGAGCTTACTCGAGGTGCTGCGCCTGCTCACGCAAGCGCCAGCCGAACTCCTCGACCTGCCGGCCGGCAAGCTGCGCGAGGGCGGCGCCGCCGACTTGGTGCTCTTCGATGCCGGACGCGGCTGGAAGGTGGACGCCGATACGCTGCACAGCAAGTCCAAGAACTCGCCCTTCGACGGCCGCCCCGTGCAGGGCCGGGTGCTGAGGACGGTGGTCGACGGCCGCGCCGTCTTCGAACTGGAGACCTGAGCGGTGGGTGGGCCCGAGGGACTGGCGGCGTGGGCATGGGCAGCGGCGCTCGGCTACGGGCTCGGCTCCATCCCGTTCGGGCTGGTGCTCACCCGCCTCGCCGGCAGGGGCGACATCCGCGCCACGGGCTCCGGCAACATCGGCGCCACCAACGTGCTGAGGAGCGGCGCCAAGGCCCTGGCCGCCCTCACCCTGGCGCTTGATGCCGCCAAGGGCGCCGCCGCCGTCCTCGCCGTCGCTCTGTGGGGCGGCGAGGGGGGCGTGGATGGCGGCACCGGAGCCACCGCCTTGGCCGGCCTCGCCGCCGTGCTCGGCCACGACTTCCCGGTGTGGCTGCGCTTCCGGGGCGGCAAGGGGGTGGCGACCACGCTCGGCGTGCTGCTCGCCCTGGCATGGCCGGTGGGCCTGCTGGCCTGCGCCACGTGGCTGGCCGTGGCCTCGCTGTCGCGCTACTCGTCCCTGGCGGCGCTGGCGGCGCTCGGCGCGGCCCCCTTCTACGCGCAATGGCTGGGCGGCGAGGCGGTGGGCGCCGCGGCCCTGCTAGCACTGCTCGCCATCATCCGCCACCATGCCAATATCCGGAGGCTGCTCAAGGGCGGGGAGCCTAGGATCGGGGCCAAGGAAAACGGCGAAGGGCCGTCTTAGACGGCCTATTCGCTCACTCGACCTTCCCATCGTCATCCCTATACTTGCACCGCTTGTACTCCTTTGCCGAAACGCATTCCACGAAGGAGCGAAAAACGGCGTATTCTGTCCGGGCCGGCTCGCCGGATCGGTCCAACCACTCGAAAGCCGGGTACTTCTCGGCGAATGCCCGGCCCGCAGCGATGCACTCGGCCTTAGTTTCGAAGGGGAGCGGCTCATACTCTACGTGTTCCCCCGGGGATATCAGGTGTACAAGCAGAACCCATTTCACGGCATTTTCCCGGCCACGACCCAATTGCAACATGATGGTGGTCAGCCGGCCACCGAAATCCTACTACCTGCATTTTTCAGTTTACATCTACCTTGAGATGAATTAGAACATTACATGAACAATTTATACGTTGCAAAGAGAATTTCCGGATCGCAGGGTTCTCCATGCTCGATACCGTAAAGTCCCACGGCTTGACGTGCCCGTTTCCCGCGCCGCAGGCTAGCCCGCCATGAGCGATGCCCGCCGTCCCCTTTCCGCCGCCGAGAGGCTCGATTGGCTGAAGCTGATCCGCTCCGAGAACGTCGGCCCCATCACCTTCTACCGGATCATGGGGCGTTTCAGCTCGGCCGCCGCGGCGCTCGATACCCTGCCCGCCCTGACGTGGCGCGGCGGCCGCGGCAAGGCCACCAAGGCGAGCGCCGAACGCTAGATGGCGGCGGTGGCGGCGGCCGGCGCCCGAGTGGCAGCCAACGGTGAGCCCGGCTATCCGGCGCTTCTGTCGCACATAGAGAACGCGCCGCCGCTGATCGTCGTGCGCGGCCATACACATCTGCTCGAGACGCCCGCCGTCGCCGTGGTCGGGGCACGTAACGCCTCGCTCAACGGCCGGCGCCTGGCGCAGGAGATTGCCGCCGGCCTCGGCCGGGCGGGTATGGCCGTCGTCTCCGGGCTGGCCCGCGGCATCGACGCCAGGGCCCACGACGGGGCGCTCGCCACTGGCAGCACCGACGTGGTGTACCCGAAGGAAAATGCCGCCCTCCACGATGCCATCGCCGAGCAGGGCGCGCTGATCTCGGAGATGGCGCCGGTCACCGTGCCCCAGGCGTGCCACTTCCCCAGGCGCAACCGCCTCATCTCGGGCTTGGCGCTGGAGGTCGTCGTGGTCGAGGCGAGCCCGCGCTCGGGCTCGCTGATCACGGCGCACCTGGCGCTGGAGCAGGGGTGCGAGGTATTCGCGGTGCCGGGCTCGCCGCTCGACCCCAGGGCCCGCGGCTCCAACCATCTGATCCGCCAGGGCGCCACTCTGGTCGAATCGGCCGAAGAGGTGAAAGGGGCGCTTGCCGGTATGCTGCTCCGCCCCCTTGGTGAGTGGAAACCCCTTGATCTCAAACCACTTTCCCCGAACCGCCAAGCCTCGACGAGCTCGACTCGGCGCGTGCCGCCATCGAGAAAAGTCTCAGCCCGGCACCGCTTTTAGTTGACGAAATCATTCGGAATGTCCATTTCTCCCCTGCCGTGGTGTCCATGGTCCTGCTGGAACTGGAGCTGGCGGGTTGCCTGGAGTACCACCCAGGCAATCAGGTGTCGTTGGTCTAAACCCGGTAACGGAAACCCATGAACGTCGTCGTCGTCGAGTCCCCAGCCAAGGCCAAGACCATCAACAAGTACCTCGGCCGGGGCTATACCGTGCTGGCCAGCTACGGCCACGTGCGCGACCTGCCGGCCAAGGACGGCTCGGTGCGCCCCGACGAAGACTTCGCTATGGACTGGGAGATCGACGGCAAGGCCAGCAAGCACATCAAGGAGATCGCCAACGCCCTCAGGGGCGCCGATCACCTCTATCTCGCCACCGACCCGGACCGCGAGGGCGAGGCCATCTCGTGGCACGTACGTGAAGTGCTGAACGAGCGCAACGCGCTGCAGGGCGTCGATGTCCAGCGCGTGGTGTTCAACGAAATCACGGAGAGCGCGGTGCTCGACGCCTTCGCCCACCCGCGCGAGCTCAACCGGGAGCTCATCGACGCCTACCTGGCCAGGCGCGCCCTCGACTATCTGGTCGGGTTCACCCTATCGCCGGTACTGTGGCGCAAACTGCCGGGAAGCCGCTCGGCGGGCCGGGTGCAATCGGTGGCCTTGCGCCTCGTCTGCGACCGCGAGGCCGAGATCGAGAACTTCACGCCACGAGAATACTGGTCGGTGACGGCGGACTTCGAGACGGCAAGCGGCGCAACCCTGAGCGCCCGCCTCACTCACTTCGACGGCGACAAACTGGACAAGATGGCCTTGGGCAGCGAAGCCTCGGCAGCGGCGGCCGTCGCCGCCATCGAGGCGGCGGCGTTCGCCGTGTCTGCGGTCGAGCGCAAGCAGACCCGGCGCAACCCGGCGGCGCCGTTCACCACCTCGACGTTGCAACAAGAAGCGGCGCGCAAGCTGCACTTCAGCGCCAAGCACACCATGCAGGTCGCCCAGCGGCTTTACGAGGGCGTCAACATCGGCGGCGAAACCGTCGGCCTGATCACCTACATACGCACCGACGGCGTCCAGATCGCCGGCGAGGCCATCGCCGCCTGCCGGCGCCAGATCGATGCCACCTACGGCGCCGCCTACCTACCCAAATCGCCGCGCGTCTACAAAACCAAGGCGAAGAACGCCCAGGAGGCGCACGAGGCCATCCGCCCCACCGACGTCGCCCGCCGGCCAAGCGACCTCCAGGCGCGCCTCGACAAAGACCAAGCGCGGCTTTACGACCTCATCTGGAAACGCACCATGGCCAGTCAGATGGCGCACGCGGTGCTCGACCAGGTGGCTGTCGACGTGACGTCGGTAGACCGGCGGACCCAGTTGTGCGCCACCGGCTCGGTGGTGGCATTTGATGGTTTCTTCCGCCTCTACCAGGAAGGACGCGACGAAAAAAGCGACGGCGAGGACGAGTGCATCCTGCCCAACGTCCGCGAGGGCGAGGCCATGAAGCGCACCGCCATCTCGCCGAAACAGCATTTCACCCAGCCGCCGCCGCGCTATTCCGAGGCCAGCCTGGTCAAGAGCCTGGAAGAGCACGGCATCGGCCGCCCCTCGACCTACGCCAACATCCTCTCGGTGCTGCAGGACCGCGACTACGTGCGCCTGGAAAAGCGCCGCTTCATCCCCGAGGACCGCGGGCGCCTGGTTACCGGGTTCTTGTCCAGCTTTTTCGAGCGTTACGTGGAGTACGACTTTACTGCCGAGTTGGAGGACAAGCTCGACGACATCTCCGGCGGGCGCATCGACTGGAAGGCGGTGCTGCACGATTTCTGGGGCGCGTTCAGCGTCGCCCTGGAGGGCACGCAGGGGCTCAGCGTGAGGGACGTTCTGGACGCCCTGGATTCCCTTCTCGGGCCCCATTTCTTCCGCGGTGAAGAAGGCGGCGCCGACCCGCGGGCATGCCCCACCTGCGCCGAGGGACGCCTCAGCCTCAAGCTCGGCAAGTTCGGTGCCTTTATCGGCTGCTCGAACTATCCGGATTGCCGCTACACCACCCCGTTGACGGTAACCAATGGCGACGCGGCGGCAAACTCGGGCGCCGCCAACGGCCCTCGCGATCTTGGCGCCGACCCGGCGAGCGGCCTTGCCGTCACCCTCAGGAACGGGCCTTACGGCGCCTACGTGCAACTGGGAGAGGCGGAAGGAAAAAAGAAACCAAAACGCGCCTCGTTGCCACGCGACATGCCCCCCGAAACGGTCGACCTGGAGCGCGCCCTCGGTCTTCTCGCGCTGCCCCGCGTCATCGGCGAGCACCCCGACGCGGGCGAGCCCATCCTGGCCGGCGTCGGGCCTTATGGGCCCTATATCAAGCACGGCGGCACCTATGTGTCCCTCAAGGAGGACGACGTGCTGAGCATCGGGCTCAACCGCGCCGTATCGCTGCTCGCCGACGCGCCGCGCCGCGCCGCCGGAAAGGTCCTGGGCTCCCACCCGGAAGACGGAAAGGACGTGACGATACGCAACGGCCGCTATGGCCCCTACGTACAGCATGGCGGCCTGCGCGCCACCCTGCCCAAGGACACCTCGAGCGAGTCGCTGAGCTTAGAGAGCGCCCTCCAACTGCTCGCCGCCAAGGCGGCGAAGAGAGGCAGGAAGGACGCCAGCAAAAAAACCAGTGGCCGGAGAACCGGCGCCCGAAAGAAATCCGCGGGCAAGAAATCCGCTGCCAAGAAGGCGTCGGCAGGCAAGCGCGCCGTCTCCCCCACCCCCGACTGATCGCTGGGAATTGCCCAAGAGCCGCAAGAAAGCCGCGCCCTTTCCGTCCCGGGAGGAAATCCTTGCCTTCATCACCGACAGCCCGGGGCGCGTCGGCACGCGCGAGATCGCCCATGCCTTTCGCCTAGCAGACAGCCGCAAGGCGGATCTCAAGCAAGTACTACGCGAACTGAGGGACGCCGGCATGATCAAAAGTGGCCGCGGGCACCGCGCCGCCGGGCGCGGCGTTCTGCCCCCCGTCGGCGTGGTCCAGATCATCGGCACCGACGCCGACGGCGAAGTGTTGGCCCGCCCCGTCGGCTGGCGCGAAAAGACGGAACCGCCGACCATCTACATGGCACCCGAAAGACGTGGCCGGCCGGCCCTCGGCACCGGCGAGCGCGTGCTGGCGCGTCTTGGCCGTGGCGCCGGGGGCGACTACGAAGGACACACCATCCGCCGCGTCTCGGCGGCGCCGCGCCGTGTGCTGGGCGTTTTTCGCAAGGCCCAAGGCCAGGACCGGCGCACGGCCGGGGACGAGGGCCGGCTGCACCCCATCAATCGCCGCGACAGGAGGGAATACGTCATCGCCCGCGCCGACGATGGGGGCGCCAGGCCCGGCGAACTCGTCGAGGCCGAGGTTCTGTCCGGGCGCGCGTACGGTCTCGGCGCGGCACGCGTCGTCGAACGCCTAGGCATGGACAGCGGACCGCGCTCGATCAGCATAATCACTGTTCACGACCACCGCATTCCCCACGACTTTTCGCCCCCGGCCCTGGCCCAGGCGCAAGCGGCGGGACCGGCCCCCGAGGCCGGACGGGAGGATTTGCGCGACCTGCCCCTAGTCACCATCGACGGCGAGGACGCCCGCGATTTCGACGACGCGGTATGGGCCGAGGCGGACGCCGAGCCCGAGAACCGGGGCGGCTGGCGATTGATCGTTGCCATCGCCGACGTCGCCTGGTACGTGCGCCCGGGCGACGCCCTGGACGGGGACGCTCGCGAACGGGGCAATTCGGTCTATTTTCCCGACCGTGTCGTTCCCATGCTTCCCAAAACCCTGTCCAATGGATGGTGCTCGTTACAGCCCCGCCAGGACCGGCCGTGCCTTTTCGCCCGCCTGTGGATTGACGCCGAGGGCCAGCTTCTCCGCCACCGCTTCGGGCGCGGTATCATGCGCTCCGCCGCCCGGCTCACCTACACCCAGGCGCAGGCGGCCCGGGACGGCGCTCCCGACGCGGCGACGGCGCCGCTGATGGATAGCGTCATCACCCCCCTCTTCGGTGCCTACCGGTCTCTCGCCCAGAGCCGCGTCAAGCGCGGAGTCCTGGAACTCGACCTACCGGAACGTCGCGTCGTGCTGGACGACGGGGGAAACGTCAGCGCCGTGGAGATGCGCCCGCGCCACGACAGCCATCGGCTGATCGAGGAATTCATGATCACCGCCAACGTGGCCGCCGCCGAATCCCTCAAAAAACTAAAGCAGCCCTGCATGTACCGCGTCCATGACGTTCCCACCGTGGAAAAGCTGGAGGCGCTACGCACCTTCTTCGCAAGCCTCGGCCTCAAGCTGGCCAAGGGACAGGTCATCAAGCCGAGCCACTTCAACCGCATCCTGGAGAAAACCGCCGGGACGCCGCACGCCGACATCGTCAATCAGATCGTCCTGCGCACCCAGTCGCAGGCCGAATACACACCCCGGAACATCGGCCACTTCGGGCTGGCGCTCGGACGCTACGCCCACTTTACCTCGCCAATTCGCCGTTACGCCGACCTTCTCGTTCACCGAGCGTTGATCCGCGGCCTCGGCCTGGGCAAGGGTGGCCTGGAGGACGCGGACCGGGATTTAGCGGCGATCGGCGAGAACCTGTCCATGACCGAACGCCGCGCCCACGCCGCCGAGCGCGACGCTGTCAACCGCTTTACCGCCTCCTTTCTCGCCGAGCGCGTCGGCGCCCGCTTCACCGGGCGCATTTCGGGCATCACCCGCTTCGGCTTGTTCGTGACCCTCGACGGAAGCGGCGGCGACGGCCTGGTCCCGGTGCGTACCCTGCCCCGTGACACCTACATCCACGACGAGGCCCGGTACGCCCTCAGGGGAAGACGCGGCGGGCGTTCCTATGGGCTGGGCGAGGCGGTCGAGGTCAGGTTGGCGGAAGCCACGCCCCTGACCGGCGGGCTCATCCTGCACTTGCTCGACGAGGGTGCCGATCTTTACAAGGCAGCTGGACCGGAGAGGCGATCCGCCCGCGGAAGAGACTGCAAAACGTTGAAACGAAAGGGAAAGCCGCGCCGCGACAGGGCACGCTGGACTCTGGTACCCACGGCGGACGCATTCCGTTGGTGGCGAATGCTTCCGATTCGGGCTAAATAATCCCAATGAAGAATTCTTGGCAGGGATTGACGGGATGGTGCGCCGCCATTCTGGTGCTTGCCTTGGCGGCGTGCGCGCCTGCCCGAACGCCCCCCGCCGTCGTCGACGCCGATGCCGCCCCGAAACTCCGCCAAAACGTCTTTTCCGTCGGCTTCGCCAGTATTTCCCAAAAACACCTCGGGGATATCGCGCTCGGCTCGATGGCCTTGGAAGGCATGAAAGGCCTGGGCGCCGTCGACCCGGCGCTGACCGTGAGCCAGGTCGGCAATACGGTCACGCTGGCGGCGGCGGGCAAGACGGTGGGTAGCTTTCCGGCGCCGGGCGGTGACGACGCCGAGGGATGGGCGGCATTGGTCCTAAAGCTGTCGCGTGCCGGGAACGCCGTGTCCCTTGAATTGCGGGAAGCCAGCGCTGAGAAGATTTACGAGGCGGTGTACGATGGCGCGCTCTCCAATCTTGATATCTACTCGCGCTATGCCGGCGCCGAGGACGCTAGGCGTAACCGTGCCAAACGCCAGGGTTTCGGCGGAGTCGGTATCCGGTTTCGCGCCGAGAAAGGGACCGTCAGCGTCTCCGCCGTGATGCCCCAGACGCCGGCGGCGCGGGCCGGCCTGCGACGTGGGGACCACATCACGCACATTGACGGGCACTCCACCACCGGCATGAGCGTTCGCCAGGCCGCCGACAAGCTGCGCGGAGCGCGGAATAGCCGCGTCAGACTCACGGTCGCCCGCGGCGGCGCGGCGAAACCGCTGAGCTTCGCCATCAAACGCGCCCACATCGTCGCGCAGACCGTCTTCGCCTCCCAAGAGGACGGCTTCGTCACCCTCCGGGTGAGCGGCTTCAACAAGAACACGGCGCTCGGCGTGGCCGAGCACCTGAGAGAGGCACGCCGGGAGTTGGGCGACGGGATGCGGGGCGTGGTGCTCGACCTGCGTGGCAACCCGGGAGGGCTGTTGAAGCAATCCATCAAGGTCGTCGACCTCTTCCTCTCGGACGGACAGATCATTTCCACGCGGGGCCGCCATCCCGACAGCCATCAACACTACGAAGCCGGCGGCAACGATCTCGCCCCTGGCTTGCCCGTGGCCGTGCTTGTCGACGGCAAATCGGCGTCCGCCGCGGAGATCATTGCCGCCGCCCTGCAGGACAGAGGCCGCGCCGTGGTCATCGGCACAACCTCGTTCGGCAAGGGGACGGTGCAAACGGTCATTCGCTTGCCCAACGACGGCGAAATCACCCTGACCTGGTCGCGCCTCCTGGCACCGTCCGGTTACGCCTTTCACGGACTCGGCGTGCGCCCCAGCATCTGCACCAGCGGCATCGCCGTGGATGGCCGCGGTGTCATCGCCAAAGCGCTTGTCGACTCGGTGAAAACGGCGGCCACCCTCGCCGCTTGGCGCCGCATCGAACTGGACGAGATGGCGGGCAGAAAGTTATTGCGCGCGTCGTGCCCGGCGGAGCGGCGCAAGGCCTCGCTCGAACTCGACGTGGCGCGCCGGTTACTGAACGACCGCACCCTGTACGGCCGCACCCTCGGCCTCATGGAGGACACGGCGGAGGCCAACCATTAAACCCAACGATCCTTGATGTAAGGGCACTTGACAGACCCGGCACCCAAGCTATGGTGCCGGGCTTCGGTCCTGCCCATGCGTCCACGGGCATACTTGGGGAGTTTTCCGCATGGCCAAGGCCAATACCATTCTCGTCAAACTGGTCAGCACGGCCGAGACGGGGTTCTACTACGTGACCAAGAAGAATACCCGCACGTCCACGGAAAAGCTGACATTCCGCAAGTACGACCCGGTGGTGCGCAAACACGTGATGTTCAAGGAAGCCAAGATCAAATAGCGCCGCTAGAGGGCGATTCACGCCTTAGATCAATTGATCTAAGGCGTAAATAAGCCCCCATGTCGAACGATAACCGACGGGCGGCGGCTCAATTAAGGAACTTGGCCACGGTATCCAGAAAATTGGGTGCCGAGATGGGTTTTGCGATATAGCCCTGGCACCCGCCGTTGAGCACCCTTTCCTCGTCCCCCTTCATCGCGAAAGCCGTCACCGCAACGATTGGAATGGACTTCAGGTCATCATCCGACTTGAGTCGTTTCGTGACTTCCAGCCCGGAAATCTCCGGCAGTTGGACATCCATGAGAATGAGGTCGGGATGATGTTCGCGGGCCAGGCCAAGGGCCTCGCCGCCGTCATTCGCCTGCAGGGTGTTGTACCCATTGGCCTGTAGCAGATCGTTGAACAACTTCATGTTAAGTTTGTTGTCCTCAACGATCAGGATTGTCTTCGCCTCCATATCGGCAACTCCAAGTTTTATGCGCCGACAGCGCTTATTTATCGTTTATCTGGTGTTGCAAAACTCCAATTGATCCTTGCCCTATTCAACCGTCCGCGCGGTGGCAGACCATAGCCGGCGCACAGCATCGGTGAAGGAGTACACGAGCTTACCGGGTTCGACCGCCACTCAGTCGCTTAGTTTTCCAACGCCAGCAACGATGAATGACTGGTAGCGTTCAGGGCAAACGCCACCAGCATCAGCGATGCGGCTAGGGCAAGCGCCTTCAATGCGGTCATTTCACACTCCCCAGATAGCGACTTTCAAACCGACGGTCACCGCGATCGGAGAAGTCATGACACAAAACGGCCTCTTCGACTGTGACGGTCATCACAGGCCGCGCGATTCTATTTATCCGTGGTGTTCTCAGCCCGCCGGCCGTTCGCGGCCCCAGCGGCGGCGCGGGGCGGTGGTCATTCGCCACGCACCTCCTGCACCATGGCGCGCAGCTTCTCGATGTCGATAACGATCAGGGCCTCTTTCGTCCGTTTCACGATGGCTCTCCGGGCTAGGTTGTTCATCACCCGTGCCACCGTCTCGCGCGTCGTGCTGACCCGGCTCGCGATGTCTCCATGCAGGGGATTGGGTTTGATCACCGCCCTGTTGTCCCCACCCATGTTTTCGTGGGTTTGGCGCAGAAGCTCGGCATGCACCCTGTTGTTAGCTCCAAGAGTGCTCAGATCCATAATTCGCTCGTTGGAGGCGCGCACCACACTCGCCAACTGGACCAACACCTTGAGAGCGATCGACGAGTGGTTTTCCAAAATTTCAAGAAATTTACTGCCGGGTAGGGCGGCGATCAGGCTATTGGTCAAGGCTATCACCCGCGCCGATCGCGGCCGTCCGTCGATCGCCGCCAGCTCCCCGAAAAAACTTCCTTCGGGCAACTCGTCGAAAGTGACCTCGCGTCCGGAAAGGGCGTAGTTGACGACGCGCACCCGGCCTTCGACGATCATATAGACGCCCCGGGATTGGCTGTTGCGGTCGATGACTTGTTGGCGCGTGATAAATCGTTTCCACGAGCAGGCTTTCTCGACCTCGCGCCGCTCGGCCGGACTCAGCCCCGACAACAGGTCGATGCTCGCAAGACTGGATTCACCGGACTCCCTCACCTAGACCTCTCCTGCCGGAACCGAATCCCCCACCTTTCCACGGCTTTATGTACCACGCTTCGAACGTCAGAGTGCGATCGTTTCAAATTGTATCAGCTTGAAGCGTGAACCGACCTCTATTTCATATTTAGGGGCTTATTCACGTCCTGGATCATTTTGACTTGGAACGATAAGACCCTAATGGCGAGGAAGTGGCCCGGACAAGCCCCCTGCCGGGCCGCGGAAGACCCTTAAAAAGTCCCGTTTCCTCTGGCCTTGCACCTCCGGGCAGCCCCGTTTATCGTTCCGCCGGCGGACCTCCGCGAGGGCCGATTAGCGAACGGCGCGACTTGCGCTAATCCGATTCAGGGAACCGGCAATCGACCATGCCTTCCGAAGTCCAGGGCTCCAACACCGCCGCCGCGCGTCCCCGTGTCGCCGTGGTGATCCCATGCTATCGGGAGGTCGATCGCGTTGCCGCCGTCATTTCCGGCATCGGCGAGGGAGTGGCGCGCATCATAGTGGTCGACGACGCCTGTCCGGACAACACCGGCGATCACGTCCGCGCCCAGTGCGCCGACCCCAGGGTCGAGGTCATCGTCCATGAACGCAACACCGGCGTCGGCGGCGCTACCCTCACCGGCTACCGGCGCGCCCTCGAGACGGGCGCCGATATCGTCGTCAAGCTGGACGGTGACGGGCAGATGGATCCGGTGCTCATTCCGGCGCTCATCGAGCCCATCGCCGAAGGCGAAGCCGACTACGCCAAGGGAAACCGCTTTCATCAATTGGACCATATCACCCAGATGCCGGCCCTGCGCATTGCCGGCAACCTGGTACTTTCCTTCGCCTGCAAGCTGTCGAGCGGCTACTGGAACATATTCGATCCCACCAACGGTTTTACGGCGATACACGCCAAGGTCGCCGAACGCCTTCCCTTCGAGAAGATCAGCAAGGGGTATTTCTTCGAATCGGACATGCTGTTCCGGCTCAATCTCCTGCGCGCGGTGGTCGCCGACGTCCCCATGCACGCCCGTTACGGCGACGAGCGAAGCGGCCTCAAGATTAGCCGCACCCTCTTCGAATTCACCGCCAAGCACTGGATCAACACCGCCAAGCGGATTTTGTATTCCTACTTCCTGCGCGACTTCAACGCCGCCTCCGTCGAGTTGCTATTGGGCATGGTGCTGTTTCTGTTCGGGGTTGTCTTCGGCGCCTTGAAATGGTACGAGAGTTCCACCAGCGGCGTCGTCACCACCGCCGGCACGGTCTTCATCGCGGCGCTTCCCATCATTCTGGGCAGCCAGATGTTGATCGCCTTTCTTGACTTCGACACCCGCAATATTCCGGCCGCTCCCATTCATCGCCGCCTCTAGGGTCTTATCGTCGCCGGGAATGGCGCGCCTTCCCGGACGGGCTTGGGAAGCCGTCGCCTGGGCGAGATAGGTTGGACTCCATCCGCCGGACCAGGCCGTTCGGGGGCCTCTGTGCGGAGTGGCCGGCGATGGATTTTATGGTATCGTGCCGGCCGCTTCGGCGCCGCCGCGAGATGACGCCGGGCCGTTCATTCTAGACTTTGAGGGAGGCACCCATGCTCAAGTCCCACACCCCCGAGACCGTGGCGCCGCCGTTCAGCGAGTACCACCACGGGATGGAGGCGCCGGCGGGTGCCCGTCTTTTGTTGGTCTCGGGTCAGATCGGCGTTCGTCCTGACGGCACCCTGCCCGATACCATCGAGGAACAATGCGAGGTGGCGTGGCAAAACGTGTTTCGCGTGCTCGAGTCCGCCGGCATGGGCCCCGAAAACCTGCTCCGCATCAACCAGTACTTCGTTCGCCTCGAGGACGTGGAGCCCGTCCGCAAGATGCGGGTCAAGATGACCGGCGACCTGCGCACCGGCTCGACCCTGTTGCGGGTGGCGGGGCTGGCCTCGCCCGACTGGCTCATCGAGATCGAGGCGATGGCGGCGAAGGCTTAGAGCCTATCCGAATAACTGGAGGCGCCGGCGCCCGCCTCAGCCCCCGGCGCTCCAAGCTACCACGTCCTGCTTCTGCTCTCCCAGGCCCTCGACGCCGAGGTTCATGACGTCGCCCGGCTTGAGGAACTCCGGCGGCTTGCATCCCATGCCGACGCCGGGCGGGGTTCCGGTGGTGATGATGTCGCCCGGCATCAAGGTCATGAAACCGCTCAGGTAGCTGACCAGGTAGTCGATGGCGAAGACCATGTTGGACGTGCTGCTGTCCTGACGGCGCTTGCCATTGCGGTCCAGCCACAGCCTGAGGTTCATGGGCGATGGCACCTCGTCGGTGGTGACCAGCCACGGGCCAAAGGGGGCGAAGGTGTCGAAGCTCTTTCCCTTGATGAACTGGCCGCTGCCCTCCAGTTGATAGGCGCGCTCGGAGACGTCGTTCATGACGGCGTAGCCGGCGACGTAGTCGAGGGCTTCGTCCTTCTCCACGTAAAGGGCCTGGCGCCCGATTACGAAAGCGAGTTCTACCTCCCAGTCGGTCTTTTCGGAGCCCCTGGGGATCATTACCGGATCGTTGGGACCGCTGAGCGCCGTCGGCACCTTGGAGAAGACGATGGGCTCTTCGGGCAAATCCATGCCGGCTTCAGCGGCGTGGTCGGCGTAGCTCAGCCCGATGCCGAGGATTTTGCCGGGATTGGCCACCGGCGGCCCCAGCCGCGGCGTGCCATCGATGATGGGCAGCCCCGAGGTGTCGAGCTTGCTCAGCGCCCGCAGCCGTTCCGCCCCCAGCACGTTGCCGTCGATGTCCGGCACATGCTGGGAAAGGTCGCGGATGCGACCGTCGTCGTCGAGCAAGCCGGGACTTTCCTGGTCGGCGAGCCCGTAGCGCAAAAGCTTCATGGTATCCTCCCCAAGGTTGATACACCGCCACGCCCCGGCGCAATCCGGCGTACCCTATCCATTCCCGGCGCGCCGTCAACGATTCGTTACGCCAGGGCGTCCGCAACGGCGCCGGCCCGCGCCATGCCGGTTTGCTCAGCTTCCCGGCAGGCCCGACCAGTAGCGCTGGGTCAGGGTCTAGATGTGCTGGTCCGGCGCCGTTGACCTTTCCAGCGCCAATGGCGCGACTTCCGTTATGATAAACATGGCCGCGGGGTCCTCCCTGACCGGCGGCTTGGCGGATACGGCGAACGCCACGCTGCTGACCCTCAACGTGGACGGCAGTGCGACGATCGGCGCCGGCGTCACCACCTACATTGCCGACACCACCACGGCGGCAAATGTCGAAGTTGATAGCGGCATGACGTTGACCCTCGCCGGAACGGGGGCGTTCACCGTCACCAGCATCGATCTCGATGGCGGTTCTTTGACGGTTAACGCCGCCAAGACCATCACCGGTTTGATCGATGGCAACGACGAGACCGAAGGCACCCTGAACGTCATCGATGCCACCGACGGTGAGAGCGATCTCGGCACGTTCGCCAGCGCCGTCGGCGCCACCCAAACCTTGGCGGCGATCAATATCGGTTCAGCCACTAAAGGCGGCGATGCCTCCTTCGCCAGCACCACGGCGGCGACCGCCGTCACCCTCACCGGTGGTAATGCCGCCGGAGAGAATGCCGGTGGCGTCTTCGTTGGCAACGCGACCATTACCACCCTGACCCTCGTGGGCGGGGGGAATGCCACCGCCGACGCAACGGCTGAGTTCCGGAGCGCATTGACGGCGACGACCATCGTGCTGAATGACGCCACCGGTCAAGCTGAGTTGACGATTAACGCGCTCAACGGCGCGCAGGACATTGCCGGTACGATTGACGCCGCCACGGCTGGCGAAGGTAAGTTGATCGTCATCGATGGCGACGCCGGCGCAGCAGCTGAAGCTAGTACCTTCACAGGCAACGTTGGTGCGACCGCCAGCCTCCTGGCGATCGAAATCGGTACGGCCGCTGGTGCGGCTGATTCCGCATCCGCCGTATTCGATGGCACGACTGACCTGCCCCCCGAAAACTAGTCCAGCTCGAATGTTAGGATCGGGCTGGCTTGAAGGAGGGCAAGATGGCGAAGAAGAATCACACAGTTGAGCAGATCATTGGCAAGCTCCGCGAGGCGGAGGTCCGGCTGAGCCAGGGA
>PVBE012782311.1_pt1 | contig 34908 bp, 31 predicted proteins | sample 1631181 | NCBI WGS metagenome assembly PVBE01 (sample SAMN08397723, study PRJNA350692) | Marine metagenome, whole genome shotgun sequencing project. | isolation source: water | place: Pacific Ocean | collected 2012-04
CGTATATCTTGTTAAGATAGACACAGAAAACGGAGTAGTTACCAAGCGAGTAATTATCAGCAGATAGTACTTCGCAAGGGTAGTTACCTACCGACTCAATATTAAAGAGAGCTTCGTCCAATGACGAGGCTCTCTTTTTTATTTACAATAAGTATCAAGCCCATGTATACTCATGCATTTGATGTAAATGTGGCATCGCAATTTGTGCTATTTTTGAAGAGATTTAGTTGGTATGATTTCAGTAAGTAATGTTAAGAAAGTATTTGGCGGATCTCCTTTATTTGAAGGTGTTTCATTTAACATTAATCCAAAGGATCGAATCGGACTTGCTGGAGTAAATGGGGCAGGTAAATCTACATTGCTAAAAATAATATCTGGGGAGCTCGAATCGGATTTGGGTAATATAGTTGTCCCTGCTGATGTATCAATAGGTTATCTTCCCCAAGAAAAATTTATTTCGTCTCACTTAACAGTATTTGACGAAGCTATGCTTGTTTTTAATTTTCTAGACACCTATAATAATGAAGTTGAGGAAATTCATCAAATATTAGAGAGTAAGGATGATTTTAGTGATAGTGAGTACTCAAAGTTAGTAGATCGTCTAGAATTGCTTGAAGCTTCATTGAGCATATATTCACCTGATCAACTTACAGGAAATGCTGAAAAATATTTAATGGGTCTTGGCTTTAAACGAGAAGAATTGTTTAGGCCAATGGTTGAGTTTAGTCTTGGATGGCAAATGCGGGTCGAAATTGCTAAGTTGCTTTTATTGAAGCCAACTTTACTACTTCTGGATGAGCCTACAAATCATCTTGATTTAGAATCTATTCAATGGGTTGAAGATTTTTTGATTTCATATTCAGGTGCAGTAATAGTTGTTTCACACGACCGTACCCTTCTCGACAATATTACAAATAGAACAATTGAAATTAATAAAGGCAGTATATATGATTATAAAGTCCCTTTCTCCAAATATATCATTCTGCGGGAGGAAAGGGAATTGCATTTACAGGCAACATTAAACAATCAACAAAAAGAAATTAATGAAGTTCAACGATTTATAGAAAGATTCAGATATAAAGCTTCTAAGGCAAAGCAAGTACAATCGCGTGTTAAGCAATTGCAAAGAATGGATAAACTCGAATTGGATGATGTTGATAAAAGTTCCATTCATTTTTTATTTCCACCGGCTCCGCATAGTGGGAAGGTCACAATCGATGGAAAAAACATTTCAAAGCAATATGATGATTCGCTGATTTTGGATAATATAGATTTTGAAGTTCTTAAAGGAGAGAAAGTTGCATTTTTGGGACGGAATGGAGAAGGGAAATCAACTCTTGCAAAAATTATTACTAATAAAATTAGTTATACAGGTAATCTTAAAATGGGTTTTCAAGTTTGCACAGGATATTTTGCTCAGGACCAAGGTGAGATGCTTGATCCAGAGTTAACAGTATTCGAAACCATTGACAATGTAGCAGTAGGTGATATTAGAAAAAGGATAAATTCAATTCTTGGAGCATTTTTGTTTCAGGGTGAAGATGTTAACAAAAAAGTTAAAGTACTTTCAGGTGGTGAAAAATCACGTTTGTCGCTTGCTTTACTTTTATTGCAACCTAGTAATTTGTTATTATTGGATGAGCCAACAAATCATCTTGACCTTAGATCCAAGGACATACTGAAAAATGCTTTATTACAATATAATGGTACCCTCATTATAGTTTCGCATGATCGTGATTTTCTGCATGGACTAACCGAACGAGTGTATGAGTTTAAAAACAAAAGAATTAAAGAGTTTAGGGGTGATATTGAACTTTTTCTTGAGAAACGAAAGTTAGAATCTTTATCAGAATTGGAGGCTAAAGAAAAGTCTACAAGTAACAAAAGGAATAAAGATATAACTAATAAAAACAAGTGGGAAAGCAAAAAAGAGCATGAGAAAAAGATACGTAAGTTGAGGAATGAAATTAGCAATTTGGAAAAAATAATTGAAGAAAACGAGCTACTCCTCAATGCAATAAACGAAAAATTGTCCACCCCTCATAAGTATGAGCAGGAAATAAAATCAGGTGAACTTTACAGGCAACACGAAAGAGTTAATGTAGATATTCAGAAGGCTTTTAACCAATGGGAATTAAAGCAACAGGAACTTGATAAGCTTCAGAATGATGGAATAATACAATGATACAATTGTTCACCTTCATTCTATTTATTCCTATCAATCATTTTAACAGCCACTTCCCTAAGGTACATCTTTTTTTCGGAAGCTACTTGAATTTTATCCAGGCTTTCAATTCCTTTAATAAAATTTTTATCAATCTCCATGCCCGTTAAGATATCGACTTTATACTTTGTGAAAATCGCTTGGGTTGATTTAACTTTTTGGTCAGGGTCAATATCAGAAGTATTATAAAGTGATAATAATTCTTCTTTAGTTTCATTATCAGCAATTTCTAAAGCCTTGATAAAAAGAAAAGTTTTTTTGTTTGTAATGATATCACCACCTGTTTTCTTTCCAAAAACACCTTCATTTCCAAAGGTGTCTAACAAATCGTCTTTCAATTGAAAACCCAGTCCGATGTTAACACCAAAATCGTAAAGAAGGTCGGCGTCCTCCTTTTGTGCACCGCCAATTAAAGCTCCAATTTTTAAGCTGGCTCCAAACAATACTCCAGTTTTGAGCCGAATCATATTTATGTATTGATCAACGGTAACATTGTTGTTTATTTCAAAATTAAGGTCAAATTGCTGACCTTCGCACACCTCTATTGCAGTTTTGTTAAATACATTCAATATGTCATGAAGTATGTCCTTTTCAGCTTGTTGAGCATATTGATAAGCAAGCGCAAATAAGGTATCACCAGATAGTATTGCAATGTTTGAACCCCATTTTTTAAACACTGTTTCCCTGGCTCTTCTTATTGGTGCAATATCCATTATGTCATCATGGATAAGAGTAAAATTATGAAACAGCTCAATTGCAATTGCCTGGGGTAATGCTTTTTGGTAATCATCACAGAATAATTCACAACCCATTAAAGTTGTAACCGGCCTAATGCGTTTGCCACCAAAACTTAGAGTATATTTAATAGGACTATAAAGTTCAAGAGGTTTATCATTATAAACTATTTCGTTAAGCTTTACTTCAAAATATTCTATTAACTTCTCGTAATTCTTCATAAAAATTTAGGTTTCCATTTTCAGTCTTTGGAAAACACTTCTTAATCAATAAGGTCAAGTAAATACTGTCCATAACCACTTTTAACAAGAGGTTCGGCAATTTTTCTTAACTGTATTGCATCGATGAATCCTTTTTTATAAGCTATCTCTTCAATACAACTTATTTTCAGACCTTGCCGGTCTTGCACAACCTCCACAAACTGAGATGCTTGTGTTAAAGATGCAAATGTGCCAGTATCTAACCAGGCAGTTCCTCGACTGAGCAAGCCCACTTTTAGTTTTCCTTTTTCAAGATAATATTTATTAATATCTGTTATTTCATATTCACCTCTTGCACTTGGTTTGAGGTTTTTAGCCACATCAACTACTGTGTTGTCGTAAAAGTATAAACCTGGAACGGCATAATTGGATTTAGGGTTTATAGGTTTCTCTTCAATCGATATGGCATTATAATTATCATCAAACTCAACAACACCATATCTTTCAGGGTCATGAACATGGTATGCGAACACAATACCACCATCAGGATCATTACTCTCAGCGAGAAGTTTTGGTAATCCGGTACCATAAAATATATTATCCCCTAGAACAAGTGCAACTTTATCATTACGGATAAATTTATCTCCAATTACAAATGCCTGTGCAAGTCCGTTCGGAACTTCCTGAACTGCATATTCAATCCTGCACCCTATCTGTGAACCATCTCCCAACAGCAATTTAAAATTATGAATGTCATGTGGAGTTGATATTAACAATATTTCTCGAATATCTGCCATCAACAATACTGATAGTGAGTAATATATCATTGGCTTATCATAAATAGGCATCAATTGTTTACTTACCGCAATAGTAAGGGGATGTAAACGAGTTCCGGCTCCACCTGCTAGTATTATTCCTTTCATCTGTTTATTTTTTTTGTTTACGAATCTACTTTTGGTTTCAATTCTCTAATTAGTAGTTTATCGAGTTCAATATCTTCTTCTTCATCAAAGACTTCCAGGTAAGGTTCCCTGAAAGATCTCGTGATAATACGTTTATCTAACGTTAATAATAATGAAGGTAATACAAACAGATTAGATAATAATGCTACAACAAGAGTAAATGAAACCAGGTACCCTAGTGCTTCAGTACCACCAAAAGAAGATAGTGTAAAAATGTAAAACCCGAAGAAAAGAACAATGGCGGAATAAACCATGCTATAGCCTGTTTCAATGAGGGCTGCAAGGACAGCTGGTCGAATTTTCCACTTATTATGTCGTAATTGCAATCTGTATCGCGATAAAAAATGAATTGTATTATCCACACTTATGCCGAGAGCAATGCTAAATATTAGAATTGTTGATGGCTTAATAGGTATACCAAAATAACCCATCATACCTGCTGTTAGTATTTGAGGTATAATATTTGGGATGAGTGATATGAGTATCATACGAGCCGAGGAAAAAATAAGAGCCATCAATATCGTTATAATTAGAACCGCTAACATTAAGCTCATAAATAAGTTTTTAACCAGGTAATTTGTTCCTTTCAGAAAAACTACACTTGTTCCTGTTAAGCTAACATCATATTTTTTAGGCGGGAAAATTGAATCGATCTTTGGCTGTATATCAGTTAAGATACGCTCGATATCATTTGTCCCAATATTTGCCATTTGCACTGAAATTCGTGTTGTTTGAAAGTTGGAATCAACAAAAGCATTTAGGATGCCTTTTTTACCACCCATATCTGGAACATAAGAAAGAATAAAGTTTTTCTCCTGGTTATTGGGAAGTGAATACATCTTCTCCCTACCTCTATAAAAGGCCTGTTTTGCAGATTTTACTACTTCCACAACTGATAGTGGTTTTGAAAACTCATTGTACAGTGCCAACGTGTCTTGCAATCTGTCGATTTTTCTTAAGGTCGAAAGACGGAGAATGCCATTTCTTTTTCTTGTGTTAACAGTTATCTCCAGGGGCATTACCCCATTGAAATTCTTTTCAAGGAAAATCATATCCTTGTATAATTTCTCCTTTTTTGATATGTCATCAACAATGTTTCCTGTGGTTTTTAACCTTGTAATACCATAAATTGCAGCGACAAAAAATACAGAAGTAATAACATATATTATTGTTCTTCTGGTAATTATAATATTTGTTACCCGTGTAACAACTATATTGATGAATCCTTTATCAAGATGCCTGAAATGTTTGGATTTAGGTACAGGAAAGTAGCTGAACAATATCGGAAGAATAAAAAGAGAAAGCAGATAAGTTACCAGTATGTTAACAGATGCAATAATTCCAAACTCAACAAGTAGTTCATTGCTGGTGATTATAAACGCGGCAAATCCTGCTGCGGTTGTGGCATTAGTTAATAGATTGGCATTTCCAATACGCGAAATCATTCGCGATAAAGCTTTTACTTTGTTACCATGAAGCCTATATTCATTCAAATATTTGTTTAACAGAAATATTGAATTTTCAACTCCAATTACTATAAGTAAGGGCGGTAGTATGCCTGTTAATATTGTTATCTTATATCCGAAAAGTACTATTGTGCCGAGTACCCATATTACCGCAATAATTACTACTAGCATTGCGAATAGTACAGGACGGCCCGACCGAAATAATATAAATAGCAGAATAGATGTTACAACAAGCGACATTATAACAAAAAGCAATAACTCGTCTTGTATTTTTTTTGATGTTACAGTTCGGATATATGGTAATCCTGAATATTTAACATCGATGTTATATTCGTTACCAAATTTATCAATCGTATTTTTTATTTGTTTAACTAAACCAATCCTGGCTTTTGAGTTAAGTACCTCCTTGTTTAATGATATCATCATCAGGCTGACCTCAGTTTCTTTATTAAAAAGACGTCCGTCATAAAGCGGAAGATTGTAAATAATTTGTTTTATTGAATCAACTTCGTGTTGGGATACTGCCTTTTGTGACACAATGGGCAAAAACTCAAATTTTTTAAGACTATCGTTCCTTAACAGATTATATAGATGTGAAACGCTAACCACTTCCTTAACGCCGTCAATATCAAGCACTTCGTTGCTTAGGTCGTGCCAGCTGTTAAAGTGATCGAGAGTGAATAGGTTAGTGTCTTGTATTGCTACAAAAATTACACTTCCATCAAGTCCGAATTGTTTTTTAAAATTTTCGTATTCTATGCTTATTGGGTCCGAAGAAGGTAACATACGAGCCATTTCATACGACATTTTTATCTTCGAACCCATATATCCCATAAAGATGGTTAGCACACCAATCATTATCAGAATAAATAATCTGTTCCGTAAAATCAGCCTAACGAGAAATTGCCACATGAATTACCTAATTCTCAATATTTGCACTAAAATATGATAAATTATTTAAACCACTTTTATAATCAAAAAAGAGATTATTAAATAAGGTTTGTATTTTTGTATAGTACATTAATGCACTAGATTATTTTTTCGCAAATGTAAGTTTTGTTTTGTGAGTTCCATATGACCTTTGAAAATAAATTGTACAAATGAGTAAAGGCAAAATACTTTTTATCGATACAACTCACCATGAGCTTGTTGATCGACTTGAAAAACAGGGATATGTGTGTGATTATTTTGCTGATTACAATCGCAAAGAAATTATTCAGATTGTAGGTGAATACATTGGTATAATAGTTAGAAGCAAGTTTAAATTGGATGAAGATTTTTTAGCGAGGTGCGCTAACCTTAAATTTATAGGTAGGGTAGGTGCAGGCATGGAAAATATTGACACTGACTTTGCTGACAAAAATGGCATAAGTTGTATAAATGCTCCTGAAGGAAACCGTAATGCTGTTGGTGAACATGCAGTTGGTATGATTCTCTCTTTGTTTAATAATTTAATCATTGCTGATAGCCAGGTGAGAGAAGGGAAATGGCTACGCGAAGACAATCGCGGCTATGAGCTTGAAGGTAAGACAGTTGGGATTATAGGATATGGTAACACAGGTGGAGCATTTGCAAAAAAACTTGTCGGTTTTGACGTTGAAGTTCTTGCTTATGACAAATACAAATACAATTTTACTGACGAGTATGTTAAAGAAGCAACAATGCAAGAACTTTTTGAGCGAAGCGATATTGTGAGTTTACACATCCCCTTGACGGATGAAACAGAATATTTGATAAATAATGATTTCATTAATAGATTTAGGAATAATATTTATATAATAAACACATCACGTGGCAGAGTTCTCAATACAAACGATCTATTGAAAAACATGAGGACTGGTAAGTTACTGGGGGCCTGCCTTGATGTTCTTGAATACGAGGATCTTTCATTTGAAAATGTGAACCTACATGATGATTTTACCTCACTTGTTTCCATGAAAAATGTTATCCTGACACCTCATGTAGCTGGCTGGACTCATGAATCCAACTTTAAAATGGCTGTAGTTATTGCCGATAAAGTTCGGTTACTCGACTTGTAGTTGACCAATGAATTTGTTGCCTGAACTTTTTTTCTTATCCCTGTAACAAACAGGATCCTTTACCCGTCATACGAGCAAATTCACTAATATAATTTAAATCATGAAAAAAGTTAGTTTACGCGCAGTATTAATACTATCCGCATTTCTATTCATTATACCACTTAACGCTCAGTTTATCCGTGGCAACGGTGAAGTAACAAAGCAAATGCATAATGTTGAAAATTTTGATGCCATTAAAGTTGGTGGAGCCAGAACAGTAATTCTTACTCAAGGTGATAGCGTTTCTGTTGTGGTTGAGACAGACTCGAACCTGCAAGAGTATATTACTTTAGAAGTTAAAGATGGCACCCTGCATTTTGGTTTTAAATCAAAAAAGATTATGAAGTATAAAGTGCTGAAGTTTTATATAACCGCACCGGATTATAAGAGCATCCGAGTGTCGGGAGCTTCGAAGGTTGTCTCAACAGGTACATTAAACGGTGATCAACTTCAAATAAGTACTAGTGGTGCTTCTGACCTAAAACTTGATGTAGATTATAAAAATATTATCACAAGGGTGTCAGGAGCATCCGATGTTATGTTGAGTGGTACGACAACAAGCAATGAGGTCACCTGCAGTGGAGCCTCTGAATTTCATGGCAAGAATCTTGCATCAGACATCGTTGTTGCCATAGTAGGTGGAGCAAGTAACTGTTTTGTAGATGCAAAATCCAATCTGACCTATGATGTTTCCGGATCCTCGGAGTTTCAATATAAATCAACACCTGAAACAGTTGTTGTTAAAAAAGGTAAAGCAGGTAACGATGTTATTGTACTTTCTAATACAAACTTTATTTCAAAACATCATGCTTATCCTGATACTACAGATGTTAGCGTGGGTTCATTAAATTTTACAGTGGTTGATGGTGATACTACACTGGTTACAGTAGGAAGGCACACTTTGGTGGTCTCGGATAATGGGGATGTGAAATGGAGAAAATCAAATAGAGACAAATTTAATGGACACTGGGGAGGATTTGAACTAGGTCTTAATGGATATTTAACTCCGGATTTTAATATGAGTTTTGACACAAAAGATGATTATTTGTCATTACAAATGGAGAAATCGATAAATGTAAACCTAAATATTTATGAACAAAATATCTCATTGAATAAGGGTAAAAATATAGGTTTGGTAACTGGTATTGGAGTTTCATGGAATAATTACAGATTTAGCAAGCCAACTTATCTAACAAATGATAGTTCTGCTATTGCAGGTTATTACATGAATGGTGTTTCTGTTAGGAAAACTAAGCTAACAGCAATGTATATTACCGTACCATTATTTTTTGAAATACAAACAAAAAATGAGAGACGCATTAATCAGTTTCACTTTGCAGTAGGTGCCCTTATAAATGCAAGAATAAGCACACATACAAAAATCTATTTTAATGAAGCTAATAAAGCTTACAATCTGCTTGATCCTGTCTCAGGAAATATTGTTGCAAATGGTTTAACTCCAACAGGTGGATCCAGAAATATAGTAAAGGATTTTAACAGCTTTCATCTTGCGCCCTTTAAGTTTGATGTATCAGTAAGGTTTGGTTATGGAATTATTAATTTATATGCCACCTATTCCTTAAATACAATGTTCCAAGAAAACCGCGGACCTGAATTATATCCATTCACAGCTGGGATAACTTTAGTTGGCTGGTAATAACTTTCTTAAAATATCTACTGCGTATCCCTGTTGTTTTTCAGCAGGGATACTGTTTTTATATCCAGATGGTTTTTTATTGAATCGTTGCTTTTCACATAGCATGGAATTTATTAATTTTGCTTGCAGAGAAATACTCTATCATCATATTGTTTAGTAATGTAAACATCAAAAACAATGTCAGGACATAGTAAGTGGTCAACAATTAAGAGGAAAAAAGGTGCTTTAGATGCAAAACGGTCTAAAATATTTTCAAAGATCATAAAGGAAATAACGGTTGCGGTTAAGGAGGGCGGTGCTGAACCAGATGCGAATCCAAGGTTAAGGGTGGCTATTTCAAATGCCAAGGGTGTGAGTATGCCCAAAGATAATATTGAAAGAGCCATTAGTAAGGGAAAAGATAAAGATAGTTCTGCATTTACTGAGCCCACATTTGAAGGCTATTTATCTCATGGAATAGCTGTTTTCATTGAGTGTACAACTGATAATAATCAACGGACTGTGTCTAATATTCGTTCAATTTTTAGTAGATATGGGGGCAGTCTAGGTACCAATGGATCATTGAGCTTTATGTTCGATCATAAAGGCGTATTTGTTGTTCCTGTTGCTGATCTCGATCAGGATGAGTTTGAAATGGAACTTATCGATGCCGGCGCAGAAGAGCTTGAGTTAGAAGATGATGGCTTTTTTCATATTACAACATCATTAGAAGATTTTGGTGCAATGGCAAAGAAACTTGAAGAGTTAAATGTAGAGCCTGAATCGGCTGAATTACAAAGAATACCTACAGATACAAAAACACTCGATACAGCAGAAGCACTAAAAATAATAAAAGTTATTGATCTATTTGAAGACGACGACGACGTGCAGATGGTTTTTCACAATATGGAAATAACCGACGAGTTAATTGAAACTATGTAATTAACTGTTCAATAAATTCAGTCTTCGTTTATTGATTAACTATAGCTAAGAGAATCATCTAATTTATTATAAAGATCAGTCTTTAACACAATTTTTATTGGTCATAATTACGTTTAAATCTTACCCTCAGATTTGCGCTCTAATTCTTTATTTGTAATCCTTCTAAATTTTAGGATTATGATTCTTTTTTAGATATGGATTCATTTTGGTTGATATTCTTTATGTATTTGATATACACATAGATAATAAAGATTTTTACTGTTCGGATCCTAATATCATTTGGTAATCCCCATTTTCTTATCTTCATACAAGAAACAAGTATAAAACAAGCCAAATAAAGTTGTAATTTTATGCTGAAATTAAAGAGATGTCAGATACTGACATTTTTTTTATTTACCATTGTTAATTAATTAACAATAAAAATATATTAATTTTAATCTATCAAATTCATTATCATGACGAATAAAATTTCCAATTTTGCAGAATACCTGCAGAAATACGAACAAAGCGTAGCAAACCCAGAGGGATTTTGGGCCGATATTGCTGAAGCTAATTTTTGGCGCAAAAAATGGGATAACGTATTAGATTGGCGTTTTGAAGGACCAGATGCTCCGTATGTGAAGTGGTTCGAAAACGGTAAGCTTAATATCACAGAGAATATTTTCGAAAGAAATATGTTTATGAGGAAAGACCAGGTCGCTTTGATCTGGGAACCTAATGATCCAAAAGAGAAAGAAGTTAAATTAACTTACGGAGAACTATTTGATAAAGTGAAGCAATTTGCAAATGTTCTTACAAACATGGGTGTTAAAAAAGGTGATAGAGTCGCCATCTATCTTCCAATGATACCTGAATTAACAGTTGCAATGTTGGCTTGTGCGCGAATTGGCGCGATTCATTCAATTGTGTTTGCCGGATTTTCAGCAACTGCTCTTGCCGATAGAATTAATGATTCTTCATGTGTAATGGTAATTACATCAGATGGTGGTTATCGAGGAACGAAAACTATTCCGTTAAAAGCAATTGTTGATGAAGCCTTGGAAAACTGTCCTTCTGTGAAAAACACAATTGTATTTAATCGTACAGGAGAAGATATCAACTTTGTTGAGGGTAGGGATATTTGGTGGCATGATGCCATAGATGGTGTTAATACTGATAATGTTGCTGAAGTTATGGATTCTGAGGATACATTATTTATTCTTTACACTTCTGGTTCAACTGGAAAACCAAAGGGTGTACTTCATACAACAGCGGGCTATATGGTTTATGCTGAATATACATTTAAAAATGTTTTTCAATATAATGATGGTGATATTTATTGGTGTACAGCTGATATTGGTTGGGTAACTGGTCATTCATACATTGTTTACGGACCACTGTTAACCGGAGCAACCACCGTTATGTTTGAAGGAGTACCAACATGGCCTGATGCTGGTAGATTTTGGGAAATAGTTGATAAATATAAAATTAACCAATTTTATACAGCACCTACTGCTATTAGAGCATTAGTTGCTCAAGGTGATAAGTGGGTAACTAAATACGACCTTAGTTCGCTTAAAGTACTTGGAACCGTTGGTGAACCAATTAATGAAGAAGCATGGCGCTGGTATCATGACCTTGTTGGTAAAGGACGTTGCCCGATTGTTGATACCTGGTGGCAAACCGAAACAGGTGGCATTATGATAACGCCACTGGCCGGTATAACTCCAACAAAACCATCATTAGCTACTTTACCGTTACCTGGAGTACAACCAATTCTTGTTGATCCAGAAGGAAATGAGTTAAAAGGAAATAGTGTTGAAGGTATCCTGTGTATTAAATATCCATGGCCTGGTATGCTCCGTACACTTTATGGTGCTCATCAACGTTGCTTTGAAACATACTTCTCAACATTTAAAGGTTTATATCTAACCGGTGATGGAGCAAAACGAGATGAAGAAGGTTATTATAGAATTATCGGACGTATTGATGACGTAATTAATGTATCAGGTCACCGCATTGGAACTGCAGAAGTTGAGGATGCAATTAATCAACACCCAAAGGTTAATGAGTCTGCTGTAGTAGGTTTCCCACATGAAATCAAAGGTTCAGGTATTTATGCCTATGTTATTTGTGATGAACTTTCGGAGGCTGAATTGGAAACAATTGAAGCTGAAATCAGAGCCACTGTTACCAAATATATTGGACCAATAGCAAAACCTGATCAAATACAGATTGTTGGTGGTTTACCCAAAACTCGGTCAGGCAAAATAATGCGCCGAATACTTCGTAAGATAGGTGAAGGAGATGCAACTAATTTGGGTGATACATCTACACTTCTTGATCCTGGTGTCGTTGAAGACATTATTGTTGGCGCTAAAGTTGAAGTTGCGCGATAATCCCTTTTTTAAAATTAATTCTTATCCACGTTTGACAATGGAATGTCATTTTTTGATGGTATTCCGGTTTCAAACTCAGATAAGCCAAACTAGTGTTAATTAATTCACAAATCAAATTATAATGAAAAATCAAAGAGTAATGAATCGTGGTCTTGTTGTTTTAGGTGCTATCCTTATTCAACTCGCCTTAGGTGCTATATACGCATGGTCTGTATTTACACCTTCACTGACTGCAGAAGGATGGGCGAAAGCTGATACTCAATGGGTATTTGCAATTGGTTTAGCTTCATTCGCAGTTTTTATGGTAATAGCTGGTAAAAGGCTTAATACTTATGGTCCTCAAAAACTTACAATTATAGGTGGAATCATATTAGGACTAGGTTATTTGTTAGCTGGATTATTTGGTGGCACTAATTTTATTGCACTTCTAATTCTATTAGGGTTAGTAGGAGGTGCCGGTATCGGTTTGGCATATGTAGTACCGATTGCTGTGGGCATGAGATGGTTTCCCGATAAGAAGGGGATGATCACCGGACTTGCAGTTGCAGGTTTTGGTTTTGGGGCAATGTTTTGGGTAAAGCTGGCCGGCTCGTGGGGACATCTTATTAATAATTTTGGTCTGTCATCCACATTTATAATTTACGGAATTGCTTTTGCTGTTATGGTAATTATAGGTGGTATGTGGATGAAATTTCCTCCTGTAGGCTGGAAACCTGAAGGGTACAAAGAAGAAACGGCAGCCGACTTAGAATCAAATGATGATAAGGAATTTGCTAGTAATGAGATGTTAAGTAAAGTACAGTTTTATTTAATATTCTTTGCATTTGTTGTGAGTGCCGGTGCTGGATTAATGTCTATTGGTTTAATGAAACTTTATCCGATGGAGGCTTTACAGGCTAACGGTTATTCAATTGCAGAAGCAAGTGCAATTGCTGGAACTGCAATGGCAGTTTTCTTCAGCCTTGCAAACGGGATTGGTAGAATCGTATGGGGAACATTAAGTGATAAACTTGGACGAAAGACCTCAATAATTATTATGACTGCTACACAAGGGTTATTGGTAATTATGTTTACATATATGGCGGGAAATGAGGTCCTCTTATATCTTGGCGCAACTCTTATTGGATTCAATTTTGGAGGTAATTTTGCCTTATTCCCAACAATAACTGCTGATACTTTTGGAGCAAAAAATGTAGGTCAAAATTATCCATTTGTATTCCTAGCATATGGTGTTGGTGGTATACTTGGACCCATCCTGGGTGGAATGATGGGAGATATAGGCAATTTCTCATTAGCGTTTACTATTTCTGGTTTTGCAGTGTTGGCAGGAACTGTATTAATGATTATGGTTAGACCTGCAACGAAGCATTCTTCACCTGTAATAAGGAAAAAATACGGATATCCACAACGGGCTACTGCTTAACCTGCAGTAGCTTTAGTTTACGAATTTTAGTTATTGATCTCCGAGAGTTAGTTCAACTTTCGGAGATTTTTTTATCTTATCTTTGAGAAATTAATAACAAAATCCATCAATGATCTAATTGATTCATAATCAGATTAACATTATAAGTCAATGCCAATTAAAAAACTTGACAGCATTTTCCGTCCTAAGAGGATAGCTATTATCGGACTATCGAATGATCCAAACAGCGTGGGTAGTTTAACACTTAAAAATCTGGTGGGTGGAGGTTTTCAAGGTGTGGTTTATCCCATTAACCCAAATAGAGAAGCTGTAATGGGAATTCCATGTTATCCAAATATAGAAAGCCTTCCTAAAAAACCTGATTTGGCTGTTATTATGACAGCTGCTAAGCAAGTGCCAGAAATAATTGTCAATTGTGGTAAAGCTGGAATTAACGGAGTAATAGTAATGTCAGCTGGGTTTAAAGAGTCTGGGGAAAAGGGCAAACTCCTTGAGGTAAAGCTTAAAAAGCAAATTGACAAATTCCCTGATATGCGTGTTATCGGTCCTAATTGTCTTGGAGTAATAGTTCCCAAAGCAAAACTTAATTTGAGCTTTGCAAACGGAATGCCTCGACAAGGAAAGGTTGCTTTCATTTCTCAATCAGGAGCGCTATGTGCCTCCGTGCTTGATTGGGCCGATGATACAAAAATAGGATTCTCTTATTTCATTTCGATCGGAAACGCCGTCGACGTTACTTTTGGCGATTTAATAGATTATCTTGGTCAAGATACAAATACGAAATCGATAATTCTATATGTTGAATCATTGGCAAACGCAAGATCATTTATGTCGGCAGCTAGAGCATTTGCACGAAAAAAACCAATAATTGTTTATAAATCTGGCCGCTTCCCTGAATCAGCCGCTGTCGCCGCATCTCATACAGGTGCACTTGCATCAGAGGATGCTATATATGATGCAGTTTTCAGAAGAGCCGGATTGGCTAGAGTTTATGATATTGGTAATATTTTTGACATTACGGATCTTGTCGGCAGAAAACGAATACCCAAAGCTACAGGCCTTGCAATTGTTACTAATGCTGGTGGTCCGGGGGTTATGGCAACAGATACAATAATCTCTTTAGGAGGTAGACTCGAACCTCTTTCAGAAGAAACAATGAGCAAACTTAACCAGCTCTTACCGCCATATTGGTCACACGGAAACCCGATAGATGTATTAGGAGATGCTACTCCTAAACGAGTATCGCAAGCCATAAGTATTGTCCTTAATGATAAATATATAGATGCTGTACTTATAATCCTTACTCCACAGGCGATGACAAATCCAACTGCAATAGCGGAGGCAATCGTTGAAATTTCAGCTCAAACATCAAAATTTATAATGGCTGCTTGGCTTGGTGGTACAAGCATGCAAAAGGGTCTGGATATCTTAACAAGTGCAGAAATACCTGTTTATAATACTCCTGAGCAGGCTATGAGATCGTTTATGACTATGACACAGTACATGAAAAACCTGGAACTTTTGTACGAAACTCCAAAGGACGTTCCAGTAGCATTCAACTACGACAGAGAAAGCCTGAGAGAAAAATATATTGGCAGAATATTTAGGAAATCAAAGGTTCTGTCAGAAGATGATTCAAAGCTGTTGATCAATGATTATGGAATCTCAACAACTCATCCTGAATTGGCATTAACAGAAGATGATGCTGTTGACATTGCCAACAGAAAAGGTTATCCTGTTGTTTTGAAGATCAGCTCCCCTGACATAACTTATAAGTCGGAGGTTGGTGGCGTAGCATTAAATCTTGAAACGGAGGAGATCGTTAGAGCTACTTACAAAAATATGCTTGAAACTATTGGCGCAAAAGTACCAGATGCAAATATTATTGGTATCACGGTTCAAAAAATGATTAACAGGAAAGATGATATTGAAATGATTATTGGCATCAAAAAAGATAGTTTGTTTGGTACAATAATGCTTGTGGGCATGGGTGGTACCAGTGCAGAGTTATTTAACGATAAACGCCTTGAATTTCCACCATTAAATGAACAGCTTGCTCGTCAAATGTTAAAGTCGCTTCAAATTTATCCTTTACTTGAAGGATATAGGGGTAGTAAGCCAAAAAATATTGACAAATTAATCGAGGTCCTAATAAGGATATCATATCTCGCTGCTGATTACCCGGAAATTGAAGAATTGGATATAAATCCCCTAATAGTTACTTCCGAAGATGTTATTGCACTAGATGCCAGGATTGTTGTAGATAATGATTCACCCAGTAAAGCAAATGCCGATTATTCACATCTCATCCTAAGACCATATCCTGAACGCCTTAGAAAAATGTCGAAATTAAAAGATCGAACAGATGTCTTGCTTAGACCTATAAAACCTGAAGATGAATCCCTATGGTTGGAAATGTTAGGGAGCTGTTCGAAGGAATCAATTTACCACAGGTTTAGATATGATTTCCATTTTAATTCTCATGAAGTTGCTACACAGTTTTGCTATATTGATTATGATCGTGAAATGGGAATAGTTGCTGAAATAGATTATGAAGACCGGAAAAGATTGATTGGAGTTGGAAGACTGATTGCCGACCCTGATGTTGTGAATGCTGAATATGCAGTCCTAGTTGCTGATGACTGGCAACATAATGAACTAGGGTATATATTAACACAATATTGTGTTGAAATAGCTGGTATTGCTGGTATAAAACGTGTTTCTGCTGAAACCACAAAAGATAATAAAGCAATGATATCGGTCTTTAAAAAATTAAATTTTAAAGTGCATTTCAATGATGACACAACTGTTACAGTTTTTAAGGATTTGAAATGATTGTATAATTAAAGAGAATAGAGTTGTAATTAGATTGTCGTGTTATTTAGATACAATCACATATATTTTTGTTTAAAATATAGAGCCACATATAATTTAAGAGTTAAACAAGTTATTTCATTTGTGCCTTTAAGAAGACTATCTTTGCAAAGTTGAATTAAAGCTCCGGGAATCAGGATTTAAGAGTCGAATTTAGGATAATATGAGATTATCTGGGATATTGATTCTGGGCTCAAACCTTATTATACAAGTAGTCTTAATTCTTCAAAATTTAATCAATCACAAATTACTATCAATCAATTAAAAATGGACCAGTTAACGGATTTTAGATTAGGTGATAAGTTAAAGCCCAAAGGAAAAATTCATTCAGTAGGGATTGTGGGGTGTGGTTCTGTTGGGCAAAGCATTACTTTACTCGTAGCACGTTATGGAATGGAAGTTATTTTTGTTGATGTATCCGAAGACCGTATTAACGATATATTTTTAATGCTAGAAGATCAGCTTAATGATGAAATAAATCATTGGGGTATAACACCATCAGAAAAGCGGCTTGTGTTATCAAGGATTCATGGCACAACTAATTTAAATGAGCTAGCGAATTGTGATGTTGTAATAGAAGCAATTGGCTCAAGGAAAGAGGGTACAATGAAAGAATCGAGAAAAGATGTCTTTCGCAAAATAGAAGATGTTGTACATTATGATGCTATTATATCTTCCAACATAAGCACACTAATGATTTCGGATCTTGCTGAAGTATTGAAAAATCCGGGCCGGGCAATAGGAATGCATTTTATTGAACCCATCGATAAAACTAATATAGTTGAAGTAGTGAAAGGTATTAACTCTACAAGTGAAGCTAATGAACAGGTGATAAGATTTTGCCAGATGATTAATAAGAAAGGAGTAAGTGTACGTGAATCTCCTGGCAATATAAGTACAAGAATGATAATTCCTATTATTAATGAAGCTTGTGAAATATTAATGGAAGGGATTGCTTCGGTTGAAGATATTGACCTTACAATACGTGAAACTCTCGGGCATAATGTTGGGCCTTTTGAACTTGCCGATAAAATAGGACTTGATAAAGTGCTGAAATATATGGAGAACCTGTATGCAGAATATGGTGATAATAAGTACAAAGCATCACCGGTAATTAAGAGGCTGGTAAGAGTAAATTATCTTGGTCGATACGTCGGTCGTGGTTTCTATAATTATGAAAATGAAAAACCGGTTAGTAGTAACATAATCAATGCAGTAATTAAGTAATCCCTTGTAGTTATATTTTAAGAAGAAGAAATGAAAATCATTGTTTTAAATTGCGGAAGTTCCTCAATAAAGTATCAGCTTTTCGATATGCCATCATCAAAAACGATAGCAAAAGGATTAGTCGATAAAATTGGATTAAAAGGAAGTGGAATTAAGCATATACAAGGCGATAAAGATCCAGTAATTATTGAAGGAGAAATTCTTGACCATAAACAAGGTATTGAATATTTACTTGGGATATTGATAAGTGAAAAATATGGAAGTCTTAATAAAGTAGAAGAGATTCAGGCAGTTGGACACAGGGTTGTTCACGCTGCTGAAGAATTTAGCGGGAGTGTGTTAATTAACGATAAAGTAATTCATGCTCTTGAAAAATCTACCGAATTAGCACCTCTTCATAATCCTCCAAATTTAGAAGGTATTTATGCAATGCAGCAATTGCTTCCTGAGGTTAAGCATGTTGGAGTTTTCGATACTGCTTTTCATCAAACAATACCCGAGCATGTTTACTTGTATGCAATTCCATACGTACTTTACGAAAAGTATAAAATTAGAAAGTATGGATTTCACGGTACAAGTCATAAATTTGTAAGTGCCAGGGCGTGTGATATACTAAAGGTTGATATATCAGATCAAAAAATAATTACTTGTCATCTTGGTAATGGCTCTTCAATGGCAGCAATTAGTAATGGAAAATCCTATGACACATCGATGGGTATGACGCCAACCGAAGGCCTTATAATGGGTACACGTACTGGTGACCTTGATCCGGGAGCGCTATTATATATTGCAGATAAAGAAGACATAAGCAATAACTACACAAATACACTTATAAACAAGTTTTCTGGGTTGTTAGGAATTTCAGGTATTTCATCCGATATGCGAGATATTGAAGGTGCTGCCGAAGATGGTAATCATAGAGCACAACTCGCTTTGGAGATGTTTGCCTACAGGGTTAAAAAATATATTGGTTCTTATTCTGCAGCTCTTGGTGGTGTTGATATTATTGTTTTTACTGGCGGTATAGGAGAAAATGATACGAAAACGCGTAACAGGGTATTAAGTGATCTTGAATTTATGGGCGTTTTTATTGATGCCCAAAAAGCAAAAATTAGGGGTAAAGAAGCAGTTATTTCACAAGATGATTCACCGGTCAAGGTGCTGGTTGTACCTACTGATGAGGAACTCATGATAGCTCGTGATACTTTTGACTTAGTATGCTGAAAGCGCTACTGGTTTTAGTTTTATCCATTAACCAGAAAACAAAACTCAACATTAAAATTCAGTAATCTTTAAACAGTAACTTCAAGCTTACTGTCGATTAATTGACAAGTTTGTTCAAATATTTCATCAATTGAACAATCACCCATCAGTTCTATGAACTTACCTCTTTCTTCATACCAGTGGATCAAGGGGCAGGTTTCGTCTCTGTAAATTTTAAGTCTGTTTTTTATAACATCTTCTGTATCATCTTTTCTGCCTTCAACTTTTGCGCGTTTAAGCAGTCTGTTAAGTATTTTATCATCTCCAACTTTTAGTCCCAGCACCATCGATATTGTTTCATTTTCTTTTTTAAGGATTTTGTCTAGATCAATTGCTTGCTTAATTGTACGTGGGTATCCATCAAAAATATAACCTTCAGTATTTTTATTTTTTACTAATGCTGATTCAAGTATTTTAATTATTAGTTCATAAGGAACTAATTCACCTTTTTCAACAATTGTTTTTAGTTGAATACCAAATTTCGAACCTGACTTTATTTCATTACGAATTATATCACCGGTAGAAATATGAAGCAGATTGTACCTCTTTGCAATCCGAACCGATTGTGTCCCTTTACCACAACCCGGTGGCCCAAAAATGATTATATTAAGCATATTTATTTTGTTTAGAATTAGTCCTCAAATATACTGATTTATTATACTACTGTGAAATAATTAACAGAAAATAATTTTTGGTTTTTTAACTAAATAAATTTTCTTACCGCTCGAATTTTTACTTTTGCTAAAGTATTTTATCCGAAATTGATTTATAATGCTCGACAGCTTGCAATATCAAGTTAATGAATTAGTAATTAGTGATTCAGTAAATGTTAACTTCCCTATAGAGGACAGCAGTACTTTGTCAAAACCTATTGTAGTTAACTTTTTCCAGAACGAAGGTATTGATATAAGCCCGATACTACATTTGTATAATTCAAATACCGATGTTATTGCATACGTGCTGCTGATATTGTTAGGAATTATTTCAACCATCTGGTACTTTATGCCAGATCGCTTTTCAACTATTTTCTCAATAAGATCAGAAAGCAATCTATCACGATCAGGAAACAGTTTAACAAAAGTACATGGAACCTTGGTAATGGGATTCTTGTGGTTAAACTTTGTAATCTCAACATGTATCTTTATATTAATTCTATTACAAAGGTTCTTTGAGAAAGACATAGTAGGTATAACTGATTTTGAAATACTGGGTTATATCTTCCTATTGCTTATTGGACTGCTTTTATATCGATTCATTATTATTTTTGCAGCAGGAGCGATCTTTCAAACACAAAAATTAAAAAGGCTGCAAGTAATTATAGGTTTAAATACCAATTTTATTACAGGTGTATTATTAGTACCTATTACATTAGTTGTATTATATACAGGGGTCAATTTTTTTATATATATAGGTATTGCTGTAATAGTCATATTGCAAGTCTACAGATTACTTAAAACAGTTATTATAGGAAAATCAAGTGTAATTTTTTCGGCATTACATATTATTTTATACCTTTGCACGCTCGAAATAGTACCCGTTTTGGTACTGATGAGATTGATAGGTAACGCTTCCGACATATAAAACCATATTGCTAGTTCTCATGCAATCAGTTTTATAGGGAACCAAAAGATGGAATATTGAAGGTAAAAAATATATTAGTTTCGCAACCTGAACCTGCCGATATGGGCAAATCACCTTATGGTGAATTGTGTAAAAAATTTAATGTGAACATTGACTTTCACAAATTCATTACCATTGAAGGGATAGGAGCTCAGGAATTTAGAAAAGCGAAAGGGACTTTTAACGAGCATACCGCCATAATTTTAACCAGCCGTCATGCTGTAGATCATTTCTTTAGGATGGCTAAAGAAATGCGATTCGAAATTCCCGATTCACTTAAATACTTCTGTATTTCTGAATCAACAGCATATTATTTACAAAAATATGTGCAATACAGGAAAAGGAAAATATTTTATGGAAAGCAAAATTTTGCTGATCTGATAAATGTTATAAAAAAGCATAGTGAAGAAAAATTTCTAGTCCCGTCATCAGATATTCATAAGCAAACAATGTTTAAGTTATTGGATGAGAATAATATTAATTATTCGAATGCTGTAATTTATCGTACTGTGGCAAGTAACCTATCTCATGTTGAGATATCAAAATATGACTTAGTAATTTTCTTTAGCCCTGCAGGAATTAAATCATTACAAAATAATTTTCCTGATTACGAACAGAATGATAAACTAATAGCAGCTTTTGGTCCAACAACTGCAAAGGCTGTAAAAGAAGCTGGACTAAGACTTAGTATCCCTGCACCTACCCAATCAGCTCCATCAATGACTATGGCCATCGATGAGTTTCTTACAAAGGAGGCAAAAGACAGGAGAAAGAACGGCCGTAAATAAAGCCCTATATATTCTGACTCCAATAACAAAACGATAAACTCTTTTTGATTTTATAGTCAATGTACTTATGATCACTCTCTATTCTTAGTATCGATAATAATCGTAACAGGTCCTGAATTTGTAAAGGAAATATCCATCATTGCACCAAATTCACCAGTGTTAACTTCCTTGTTCAGATGCTTTTCCAGTTCAGTAACAAATAGCTCATATAATGGAATTGCTTTTTCAGGAGCAGCTGCATTAATATATGATGGCCTGTTGCCTTTTTTTATTTTGGCATACAATGTAAATTGACTGATAACAAGAGCTTCACCATCAATATCTATTACTGATAAATTCATCACACCTTCTTTATCATTGAATATTCGTAGCTGGGAAATTTTTTTACTTAACCAGCTTACATCTTCAATATCATCATTGTTTTCGATGCCCAGTAGTACCAAAACACCTTCATTAATACTCGATGTAACTAGGTCGTCTATGGTAACCGATGCTGAAGTTACTCTTTGAATTACCGCTCTCATAATATTGTTTTTTTGACTTGCAATTTATTAATTTTGTAGAAAAAGAATGCAATGGCAAGATTAAGTGTTAACATCAATAAAATAGCCACTTTACGAAATGCGCGAGGCGGGCATCAACCCGATCTAATTCAGTTTGCAAAGGACTGTGAGAAGTTTGGGGCTCAAGGGATAACTGTACACCCTCGGCCTGATGAGCGTCATATAAGGTATAATGATGTTGAATTACTTAAGCCTGTTATTGTCACAGAATTTAATATTGAGGGCAACCCAACTACCGAATTTATTGATCTGGTATTGGCTAATAAACCAGATCAGGTTACTTTAGTACCTGATGATCCAGGACAGTTGACTTCAAATCACGGTTGGGATACAAACAATAATAAGGGATTTCTAATTGACGTAATCGGAAGATTTAGGGAAGCTGGTATTCGTACATCTATTTTTGTCGATCCAGTTATGAATATTGTTGCAGGCGCAGCAAAAACAGGAGCGGACAGAATTGAACTGTACACCGAAAGTTATGCACTTGGATATATCGAAAACAAATCAGAGGCTGTCAAACCCTTTATTGAAACTGCTGTGCTGGCCAAAGAATTGGGACTTGGCCTCAATGCAGGGCATGACCTGAGTCTTATTAACTTAAATTATTTTGTTGAAAAAATCCCTTGGCTGAAGGAAGTGTCTATTGGGCATGCATTAATTTGTGACTCATTAAATTACGGACTTGAAAACACCATCCAGCTTTACTTGCGTGAATTAAAAATATCCTAACCTTTCACGATGGAAAAAACCTGAAAGGTTAGGATGCAATCTAATTAAACTTTAGCCTTAAAAAGTACAGAAGTAATAAGTTCGATCAGAAATCCATAGATCATTCCCATTACTACCGTAGAAATAGCTATCATTTGAGTGCTCATTTCTGCATTCTCTGGGCCCATCATAGAGCCAAAAGCAGCAGGAATACTGAAAATCAGACCCATTACTATACCATTAATAGCCCAATGACCCATGTTAAAACGGCTAATGCCGATGCCAAAACCCATTAGCATAAGTCCGGAAATAATAGTTATGCCAAGCCATGGTGCCAATTCATTCGATCCCCAATTACAGGCAAAGCCAAAACAAACTAAACCAAACAGGAGTCCACAAAGTGTTGCAATAATTAATCGTTTCATAATGTGATTTTTATAGATTTGTGCAGTAAAAATAGTAATTTTATTGAATTATTCAGGATGAGAACAGGAAAATAGATAACCTAAATTATAATAATGAAAACTTTTAATAAACTGTACTTAATTATAATTCTATTATTAGTTGTAGTTGAAATTAATGCTATAGAGGATGTGAATGTGTTAAAAGTTGGGGTTCAAATAAAACCTCCTTTTATTATGAAAAATAATAATCAATATATTGGTGCATCACTGGATCTATGGACGAAGATTGCAGATTCTTTAAATACGAAATATACTTTGGTCGAATATGAATTACCTGATCTCTTAAAAGCGATAGAAAGTGGCGAAGTCGATATTGCGATATCTCCATTAATGGTTACTTCAACACGGATTAGAGAATTTGGGTTTACGCAACCATATTATATAACAAACCTTGCATATGCAACGAAATCCGATATGGATAAAGATTTTATTACATTAATATCAAATATTTTCTCAGTTGGGTTTTTAAAATCACTAATTCCATTGCTATTGATTATATCAATCTTCGGAACTATTATTTGGGCTCTGGAACGGAAGAGAAATGCAAAGCAATTTGGTAAAGGAATACATGGTGTTGGGTCAGGTATTTGGTGGTCGGCTGTAACTATGGCAACTGTTGGTTATGGAGATAAGTCACCTATTACGCCTATTGGCAGATTAATATCAATTATATGGATGTTTACAGCTGTTATAATGATATCGGGTTTAACAGCTAGTATAAGTTCCAGCTTAACGATAAACAGATTAAAGACGGAAATTAGTAGTTTTGATGATCTTAGAAAATCTGAGGTTGGCTGCATTCCTGGTTCAGGATCTTCTGAATTATTAGACCTTTATAGAATACAGTATTCAAATTATAATACAGTTGAGGACGGTCTTATAGCTGTTGATAATGACAAGATTTCAGCTTTTGTTTATGATGATGCTGTGTTAAATTATGCTGTACACAGTAGCAAATTAGATGAAAGAATTGAGATTGTTCCAACTTCATATGCTAAAGAATATTTCAGTTTTGCATCTTCTAACTACGCGCTACTTGCAAGAGTTGACAGGATTCTTTTAGAGATAATAGAAAGTGCCGATTGGGAACGGGATCTGCAAAAATATCATATCGAATACAGACATTAGAATAGTACGTTTGTTACAGGGTACCATATAGCAGCAATAAGTAAAGCAGAGCAGTTAAGAAAGCTCGGTTCAAAATTGCCCAATGATAGTTGTGGTGTGCAACAGCCTGATAACCATGATTTTGAGTTATTGGTTAAAAAGTTTAAAATTAGTAATATTCGGTTTAAAATTATCGATTATATAGCAGAACAATACCCACAATACTTCCCCTTAATTTCATAATTTTACACAATGGAATTATTCTATCATAGATATGGTGAAAAAGGCAATCAGCCTATAATAATACTACATGGTTTGTTTGGTATCTCAGATAATTGGGTGAGTTATGCTCGTCGGATTGCAATGGAAGGATTTGAAGTATTCGTAGTCGATCAACGAAATCATGGCCAGTCTCCACAAAGTGACAATTTCAACTATTTAGCCTTAACAGATGACCTGTTCGATTTTATTGATGACCATGAAATTGAGGACCCGATATTAATTGGCCATTCTCTTGGTGGGAAGGTAGCAATGCGTTTTGCCCTCGAAAATCCACATCTTGTAAAAAAACTTGTTGTTGTTGATATTACCCTCAAAGCTTATGGGCCTCGCGAACATCATCGAAAGATAATAGATGCAATGAAAGCTATTGATTTTAGTAAAGTTGTTACACGAAGTGATGTGGAAAAACAGTTGGCAGCTTCTATTCCTGAATTACGGATTCGCCAGTTTATTATGAAGAATCTGCACCGTAATGATAAAAATGATTTTGAATGGCGAATCTACCTGGCAGGACTTGAGAATAATCTTGATAAGATGTTCGATGCCATTGAGACAACAACAAAGTTTGAAAAGCCAACAATATTTATCAAGGGGGGTGCATCCGATTATATATTACTTGAAGATTTCGATCAGATTAGATATAATTTCCCAAATGCCGAGATTATTACAATAGAAGGTGCATCACACTGGGTTCATGTTGAGGCTATGGAAAGATTCTATCAGCTAACAATGGGATTTGCAACAGGACAACCATCATGGTATAAAAATTAATGTTAGCAGATTTGTCCTGTGAATCAGGAAAGAAGTTAAGCTAATTCTGCCTGACTTTTCTTGTATATTCTGTTAGATACCCCTATACTGAATTCATACAAAATAATGAGTGGAAAAACAACAAGAACCTGGCTAAACATGTCAGGTGGAGTAATAATTGCCGCTAGTATCAGCATAATAACATACATATACTTTCTGTTCCGTTTCATAAAATCAGGAGTAAGCATACCTATCTTTGTTAGAAAGTAAACCAGTATTGGCAGTTCAAAAACAAGTCCTACAGCAAATGTAACCGAAACAACCGTGCTAATATATGAGGAAAGGGATATTTGATTGTGAACAGATTCACTAACATGGTAAGTGCCTAAAAAATTAACTGTTAATGGAACAATTAAAAAGTAACTGAATAGGATGCCCATTAAAAACAATACTGAACTGATGAAAACTCCACCACTTGAATATTTTCTTTCAGTTTCTTTCATTGCTGGTTTAACAAATCGCCATATTTCCCATAATATATAAGGAAAAGCCAGAATAAAGCCTGCAACTAATGAAATATACATATGTGTAAGAAACTGCCCTGACATTTTAATGTTGATTATATCAAGCTTCATGTCTTGTATGCAAAGAGCATTTAATGACAGCCATTCTCCAAGTCGGCATAATACCCTGTTTGAAATAAACTCAGAACTGCTGGGTGCCAGTATTATTTGATCAAAAATAATTTCACGGTTAATAAACGCAACAATTGCAAGTGCAACAATAGCAATAAGAGACCTCATAATATGCCACCTCAACTCATCAAGGTGATCCCAAAAGGTCATTACCTTTTCTTTTGGCTGATCATTTTTTGTGTTAGTCTCTTCCATTTGGTAATTGAATTGCCAAAAGTAAAAAAACCTCGCCATTATTGAAGAGGTTTTTAATCAATTTGTATTCTTTCTATAATTGGCTTTTTCGCCAACAACGGGAAAGTGCTGTCCTCTTAGGTGGCCTTGCACCTTAAAGGTCGAAATAATAAGTATTTGCTATATTCAACCTCTCAGGAAGAAAAAACCTAAAAGGTTAGGTGCTGTTACGTGAACACAATTTGCGTTCCCGGGCCATCACACATCTCGTAAAGTTCGCCAACGGTTATTACATCACTGACTTCCACATGTAGATCATCTTTGGTTAGTTTGAACATATCCATAGCAAGTTTGCAGGCGAATATTTCACCACCGCCAGCTGTAATAAGTTCAAGAAATTCGTCAACAGGAGGGATGTCAAGTGCATCCATCTGTTTGCGCATCATTGCAGAAACACCGGCTTCAACCCCGGGAAGCCCACCTAACATAGTAGGGAAGGGTAAACCTCCAGGCATACGCATACCTGGATTCCCTGTTGTTGCAGTGTGCAACTTATTCATCTTGTTCTTTGTTATTGCATCTAGCCCAAAGAACGTAAAAAATAATTTAGTTTCAATACCTTCCATCACAGCTCCATTACCCATTACTAATGCTGCGTAAACATCCTCGATACTAGCCTTTGAACAAATTAATAGAATTTTCTTCAAAGGAATTGTTTCAGTCTTTTCCATTATAATTAAGCTTTATTAAATGCAGGATGTAGGTTTTGGTACACCCGATATTTTAGTTGCTTTTTTTAGTGGAGCTCCAGGAAATAATGCATAAAATTCTTTAGCATTAACAATACCTGATTTACCAATACCTCTGATTGTTAAACCTTCACCTGCGGCAACTTTGTTTCTGATAAAATCTATTAATTCATAATGTTTATCGGATAGATCAATTCCTTCTTCATTGGCTATTTCAGTGCCAATTTCTTTCGACCATTGTGAAATATCTGTCATGTATCCTTCTTCGTCTACATTTATTTCAACTCCGGTAATTGTTTTTGTTGACATAACTCTATGTTTTTAGTATTATTAATTAATGTTAATTATTTTGAGGGTTAGTTTCCCTTGATATATTTTTTAAGAATGTTATCATAAATCCAATTCCTTTTCTCATTTCTTTTGAGTTCATCTCACGCAGTGCTTTAAATATCGAATACTCTTCAATATCTCTAATTTGAATACTCTGATATACAGTTAATGAGTTATTAATTGTCTTGAGCATTTCAGGTTGTGTAATGCTTTTCACAGTTTCTAATATAGTTACAATATTGTCGGCTAATGCTTGTAAATCATCAGTGGAGAAATGGGTAACTACATTGTCAACTATTTTCATAGATTGACGTATAAAGTCGACATATCCCTTTTTCTCAATATCATTCATAAAGTGAATACTATCGAGTCCAACTTGTTGTATTATTGGAGTAAGATCTGCCAGCAGATCTTTTCCACTTTCAAGCATTTCAAAAAGTTCAGTAATAGTATCAACGTTTCTGATAAGCTTGAGTGCGAGCTGTTTCACAGCCTCTCCATCAACTTCCAAGCCTGCATTGTCGAGCTCAGTCACAGTTGAAGCAACAACATCTTTACTTATTATAGTTAAGTCATCTGTCAAGTCTTCAATTGATTGTCTGGTTTGCCTTTGAGCTACAACTTCATCTAGTACAACATCGAGCTTTCTGTTGATGTCGTTTATCTGATCTTGAATATTACTATTATCCATATCTATAGATTTTGAGCATTATAATTTTTTACCTGCCATTTGCATTTCGGAATCTATAGGCATTTCTTTACCTTTAAGAAGAATGTGCCAATAAATCCATCTGAATAGTAGTTTACCATAATGGTTCATTCTGGTAACTTTAAGTAGTCCAAATGGGCCGACTCCAGGAAAAGGGAATGATCCTGGAAGAGGTTCAGTATCGTAATTGAAATCTATTAAAGTTCCTTTACCATACCCTGTTTCAATATAGCAATTAGCATGTCCATCAAAACTTGCTGTCAACTCTCTTCCTTCAATAGCGCACATGAGGTTTTCTTCAATAATTTCGGCTGCAAAATGGGCAACAGAACCGGCCTTCGAAGTTGGAATATTTGATGCATCACCAATAACAAAAATATTTTTGTAATCAACCTGTTGTAACGTATTTTTGTCAGTTTTAACAAAGTTCATGTCATCGCCTAAACCACTATTCTCAATGAAATCAGCACCTAGGTTAGTGGGTACAGAAACAAGGCAATCGAAGGGAATTTCAGTGCCACCATAATCAATAATTTTCTTGTCATCGTTATCAACTTCCATTATATTGAAGTCGGGGACAATTTTAATGTTTTTTTGTTCAAGCAATTGACCAAGCATTTTGGTCGCCTTGGGTTTTGTAAAAGCACCTGGCAGTGGAGTAACATAAGTAATATCTACTTTATTACGCATTCCTTTTTTGGTAAAAAATGCATCTGCAAAAAAAGCAAATTCAAGAGGGGCAACAGGGCATTTATATGGAAGTTCAGTAATATTTATTACAAGTTTACCGCCTTTCCATGTACTAAAATAATTTGCTAAAGCCAATGCACCTTCAATTGTATAAAAATCAAATACTTCTTTATACCACAGTTTACCTTTAAGCCCTTCAGTCTCTTCGGGGGCTATACGGGTACCAGTAGAGATTAATAGTTGGTCATATTTCAGAGTCGTTCCATCGTCTAGCATTACCTTGTTATTCTCCGGTTCGATTTTATTTATTGCAGAGAAAATAACATTCACGCCAACAGGAAAAAAATTATTCTTAGGCTTAATTACATCACTTTTAGTGTACATGCCAAAAGGTATAAACAAAAAACCTGGTTGGTAATAGTGAGTTTTAAATTGATCAACAACAGTTATATCCCATTCATTTCGTAGAAGCTTTTTCCGCATTTTATTAGCCATCATTGTACCAGCGGTACCCGCTCCGAGAATTAGTAACTTTTTCATTTGTTTAGATTTTTTATTTAGAATTTTCAATCCCGACAGCAATCGGGGAGAAACTATTCAGGAATTTCTATATATTTGTTTTAATCCTAAGGTCGCAAAGGATTATGATTAAAATATTTCATGTTTATTGTATTTATTTGGTGTTAATATTTTGTTAAATTGTTAAATTGAATAACTTTGACTATGCAAAGATATATCGATAAAACTACATATATATAAAGCTAGATATGATATATATCATTATAAAGGTCAAAAACCGTAATTTAGAATGAAAACAATTAAAGAAATAGAATCCTGCAATTCTTGCAATAACCGAAAAGATTTATTCGAATCATTGGATGAGGCTGAGTTACAGGCAGTAAACGACACAAGGAAAGAACTTATTTTCAAGAGAGGAGATGTTATACGTAAGGAGGGGGATCCAATTAATTCATTCCTATATTTGCGTAGTGGTTTAATAAAACTTTACAAAACAGATAAAAAGGGAAAGGATCATATTTTAAGTATTAGTAAGCCTGGAGACTTAATAAGTTTATTGAGTATTTTCTCAAATTCGGTGTATAAATATTCAATTGCAGCAATTGAAGAAACGAAAGTTTGTGATATTGAACTCAGTACTTTTCAAAATGTTATTAGGTCGAACAGTTCATTCACATTACGAATATTGAACGGAATTAGCCGCATTTCTGACAATATCATTGAAAATCAATTTGAAATACGCCAAAGGCAGGTAAAAGGAAGGATTGCATATTTTCTAATTTTTTTATCTGATCATATTTACTCTAGCCGTACCTTTAGATTGCCGGTTACACGTAGAGAAATAGGTGAATTAATATCAATGACAACTGAAAATACTATACGAACATTATCAGAATTTAGACAAGATGGAATAATATCAATGGAGGGTAAATCTCTTAAGATACTAGATTATAAACGATTAGAAGGTGTCTCAAATACCGGATAAGAGTTTATGACGTTATTAACTACCTGCTAAAATTAATGTTACCGCTATTTGACTTAGGGTAGTTGAATGATAATTTATCATTTTTGAGTTCTGAAAGAAATGATTTCCATTTTGGTACTAAGCTGGAAACAAATTCGTTTTATTCAATGTGTATATTTGAACTTTAAACTATTTTCGCAGAAATTTTTATTGCACGCATGATTGATAAACTGGTAATTATACCAACATATAACGAAAAGGAGAATATCGAACGCATTATTCGTAAGGTTTTTAGTCTTGAAAAAGAGTTTAATATTCTTGTTGTAGAAGATAACAGCCCTGACGGTACTGGCAAAATTGTTAAAAGTTTGATGGAAGAGTTTAACAATAGGTTGTTTATTTTAGAGAGAAAAGGAAAACTAGGGCTTGGAACAGCATACATTAGTGGTTTTAAATGGGGACTTGATCATGAATACAATTATATTTTTGAGATGGATGCCGATTTTTCGCATAATCCGGAAGATTTAATACGACTTTATAATGCTACAAAAGATGATGGAGCTGATGTTGCAATCGGGTCACGTTACATAGAAGGAGTGAATGTTGTTAATTGGCCAATGGGAAGAGTCCTGATGTCTTATTATGCATCAATGTATGTTCGTATTGTTACCGGACTAAAAATTATGGATACTACGGCCGGATTTATGTGCTGGACAAGGAAGGTGCTGGACACAATAGATTTCGATAGTATAAAGTTTGTTGGCTATGCTTTTCAAATTGAAATGAAATATACAGCTTGTAAGCTTGGTTTTAATGTTGTTGAAGTACCTATTATTTTTACCGATCGTACAGAAGGAACATCTAAAATGAATAAAAGCATCTTTAAAGAAGCAATATTTGGAATACTTGATTTAAGATTTAGAAATATTGTGGGACGTATTAAGCCTATTAAATCGTTTTAAGTTTAGGATAGGTCCTTACTAATATTTGAATAGTTCTCTAACAATAACCTGTAACAAAAAACAAATATTATGAGTTCTGTGAAAAAAGTAATTTCCGGAGCAACAATTGTTAATGAAGGCTTATCTTTTATTGGAGATGTATTTCTAATAGATAATGTTATTGAAAAGATAACCAGTTTCAGTGATACTTCTGATTATACAGGCTACGAAATAATTAATGCAGTAGGTCTATACCTATTGCCTGGAGTAATTGACGATCAAGTTCATTTTCGCGATCCAGGTCTGACATATAAAGGTGATATTTATACAGAGAGTAAAGCTGCAGTTGCTGGTGGTGTTACCAGTTTCATGGATATGCCAAATACAATTCCAAACTGTTTAACTCAGGAATTACTAGAAGAAAAATACCAACATGCTGCTATCACCTCTTTGGCCAACTATAGCTTCTACATGGGGGCCTCAAACGATAACCTGGAAGAAATTATTAAGACAGATCCTCATACGGTTTGCGGAGTAAAAGTTTTTATGGGTTCATCAACCGGAAATATGTTGGTTGATAATGAAAAGACGTTATCAGGAATTTTTTCTTCAGCACCCACATTAGTAGCAGTGCATTGTGAAGATGAAAATACTATTTTGAAAAACACTGCTTATTATTTTGAGAAGTACGGTGAAGATGCCCCAATTAGTATTCATCCAAAAATCCGGTCAGTAGAAGCATGTTATTTGTCATCTGCGAAAGCTGTAGAACTTGCAAAAAGACATGGAACAAGGTTACACGTTCTACATCTTACAACTGAGAAGGAAATGGGTCTGTTTAATAATGATTTGCCACTTGAGGAGAAAAAAATAACAGCTGAGGTTTGTATTCATCATCTTTGGTTTTCGGAAAAAGACTATGGTAAGAAAGGCAATTTCATTAAATGGAATCCGTCCATAAAAAGCACCAAAGATAGGGATGCTCTGGTGGAAGCCGTGTTGAGCAATAAAATAGATATTATTGCCACAGATCATGCACCACATACTCTTGAAGAAAAGGAACGGCCATACTTCAAAGCACCGGCAGGAGGACCAATGGTTCAACATTCATTGTTAGCTATGCTGGAGTTTTATCATCGGGGCAGGTTCACGATTGAAAAAATAGTTGAAATGATGTGTCATCATCCGGCAATATTATTTGGAGTTGATAAGCGTGGCTATATAAGAGAAGGATACAAAGCTGATCTTGTTTTGGTTGACTTGAATAAAAAATGGACAGTTGCAAAGGAAAACATACTTTACAAATGCGGTTGGTCACCGATGGAAGGAGAAATTTTCAATTCAAAAGTTGTTTCTACTTTTGTAAATGGAAATAGAGTTTATAACAATGGTGTTTTTATTGAAAACATAAAGGGAAAAAGATTGAAGTTTAACAGATAAATTTAATTCAATGAACAAAGTAGTTTTAGTTTTAATTTCGATTACTATCGGGATATTTTTTACAGCTTGTAATAATTCAGGTAGAAATCTTGAGGGTACAGAAGTAATCAGTAGTTACGCAAATAATCAGCCACAAATCGAAAGAGATTATAAGATGGTAGACGGAAAGCGGTTAGCAGTTTACGAAAGAGAATATTATGAGGATGGAAATCTTCTAAAAGAAGGGGCACTAAGTAATAGCGAAAAGCGTGACGGTTTATGGAAATCTTATCACAGAGATGGAGTTATATGGAGCGAAGGTGCTTATATTGATGGTATCAGGGAAGGTAAGACAATAACATATTTTGCCAACGGCAATAAATACTATGAAGGTCAGTTTGCAAAAGCAAAGAAAGTTGGAGTTTGGAAGTTTTGGACCGAAGATGGTGAATTTGAGAAAGAAATTAACTTCGACACTACTCCCGAAGCAGGGATTAAGGTTGGTGATTAGTTTGAATTCTTACCATTATTGGTAAGTGATCGCTATAGCCACCAAAATAACTTCCGGCCGAAGTTCGTGAGGGACGGGCAGGACCTTCTTTGGGTTGATAAAGCATCCAATCCTTTTTAAATACTATCTGATCAGGTGCGTTGATTTTTAGCCCATTTTTCCCTGTAACCATAGATGTTGAAACAATTATCTGGTCAAACATATCCCAACTTTTATAATATAGAGATCCTATTCCGTTTTGGAACTCCCTTAGAGATAAATTGTACAGTGATTTTTTAACAGGTTTATTAGAATTCCCTAATGCTTTCAATACTTTTAGAATGCTAGTATCGGAAGGATTATCATTTAAATCTCCTGCAATTAGTATGTTAGCAAGTGGTTGTTTGTTTAAAATTGAATCAGTGACTTGTTTGATTGTGCCTGCAATTTGAATGCGAAATGGTTCTGTTTTTTCTTGTCCACCCCATCTTGACATCCAGTGGTTGATGAAAATATGTAATGTGTCACTATTAACTATAATTCCTTTCGAATAAAGAATATCTCTTGTTTTATCTTCTGATTCAGGATTGAATTCAGGAACAATAAATCTCGTAGTAACAGGTTTGAAGATGTCAGGTTTATAGAGCAAAGCTACGTCAATTCCGCGTTCATCGGGACTGTCTTGATGAATTATACTATAGCCAGCCTCTACTAGGTTTGTATGATTGATCAAGTCTTTAATAACATGAATATTTTCAACTTCGCAAAGTCCGAATAAAGCAGGAAACCCACTTGTGTCAATACTTTTCATCACTTTCGACAGATTGTCTAATTTATGATTGTATCTCTCAGTATTCCATGCTACTTTACTGTTGGGCAAATAACTCTCGTCTCTAATATTTGGGTCATCAATAGTGTCGAAAAGATTTTCAACATTGTAGAATGCAAAGCTGAATGATTCTGATTTTTTATCTGAGCATGATGCAAGAACCAGAACAAAAGTTGATATAATTAAGGTTCCTAGAAAAAACTTTTTCATAGTACTGGTTTTAATAATCTTTAAGTTTGGATATTATCCTTCTTTCCTTTTTTGTTGGTCTGCCTGTTCCCCTATCACGTTTTTCTTTATTAAGAAGTTTAATCATTTCCTGTTTTTCGTATTCTTCAGGAGATGTTAGATCCTTGAGTAATTCGGGGACAAGCTTTGCTGAAACTCTATTTTTGACTATCTTAATTACCTGAACCTTTCGCTTAATGCCATGCAGCTGTAATTCAATTATGTCGTCAACTCTCACATCACGAGAAGCCTTTGCATTCTGTCCGCCAATCTTAACCTTTCCTCCCTTGCATGCTTCAGACGCCTTCGTCCTTGTTTTGAAAAGACGCACCGCCCACAACCAACTATCGATTCTAATAGTTTCCATATGTTTAGATATAATGAGTCATGATTTTATTTAGTCCGAAGACAGAAGTCCGAAGACAGAAGTCCGAAGACAGAAGTCCGAAGACAGAAGTCCGAAGACAGAAGTCCGAAG
>PVBE011138094.1_pt1 | contig 34906 bp, 38 predicted proteins | sample 1631181 | NCBI WGS metagenome assembly PVBE01 (sample SAMN08397723, study PRJNA350692) | Marine metagenome, whole genome shotgun sequencing project. | isolation source: water | place: Pacific Ocean | collected 2012-04
CCACTACTGGAAGGATTGGCAAAATTATCTCGAGATCGACGACGAGAGCAGCTGTGCTCAATACCGCAACGTCGGCTGCATCGTCACCAAGACCGAGCGCAACGGTTTCCTAAAGACGGTGTCCAAGAACCTCACCGATCTTGGCATAGAGTGGGAAGACTGGGACGCCGACAAGCTGTGCCACGAAATACCGATCTATGATCGCCGCCGTTATTGGCCGGTCAGGCTGTTGGGCGACCCGGCTTTCGGCGAGACCTCGGCGGAGACCCTGGAAGGCGCCATCTTTACCCCCCATTCGGGTTACGTCAGCGATCCGCAACTTTCGGCCCATAACGTGCAGCGCGCCACCGAGGCCAGGGGCGGCAAGTTCGTATTCAATGCCGAGGTGATCGAAATCCGAAACGCGCATGGCAGGGTGGCGGGGGTGACGCTCAAGGACGGAGAGCGCATCGACGCACCGGTAGTGGTCAACGTGGCCGGCCCCCATTCTTATCTCATCAACTGCATGGCCGGCGTCGAAGAGGGCATGAAGATCAAGACCCGGGCACTGCGCCAAGAGGTCGCGCACGTCCCCTCGCCCAAAGGTTTCAATTTCGAAACCAACGGCTGTGTTACCTCGGACGGCGACATCGGCTGCTATTACCGGCCCGAGGTCGGCAACCACATCTTGGTCGGCAGCGAGGACCCCGACTGCGACGAACTGGAATGGGCCGACCCCGACGACTTCAACCGTAACTTCACCGAACAGTGGAAAACCCAGGTCTATCGCCTGGCGCAACGCATCCCGAGCCTGGGTATCCCCAATCAGGCAAAGGGCGTGGTTGACCTCTACGACGTTTCCGACGATTGGATTCCGATCTACGACAAATCCGACCTGGCGGGCTTTTATATGGCCATCGGCACCAGCGGCAATCAATACAAGAACGCGCCGGTGGCCGGCGCCATGATGGCCGATCTCATCGACCGCTCGGAGCACGGCCACGACCACGACGCCGATCCCCTGCGCTTCAAACTGCGCCACATCGACCAAACTATCGAGGTCGGCTTCTATTCGCGCCGGCGCGAGATCAACAAGGAAAGCAGCTTCTCGGTCATCGGCTAGGCGTGCTCAGGCGACCGTTCGCCTCCCATTCGGAACCAGCCCTTGAATTCTAGTCTTCCTTGGCCGCCAAATCCTCCGGCAGGGGGCGAGAGAGGAGGTCTTCCGCCCGTTCAACGCGGATCAGAACCGCAAAGCCTTTTTTCTCGGGATCGCTTTCGCGTTCACGCTCCACCATGTTGTTCCAAACCTGCTCGTAGGCTTCTCCCTCATGGTGCAGTTCAGCCGTGCCGAAGAACCGCGCGATGCCGCCGGCGGGCAGCATGCCGTTGCCGCGCGATCCAAGCGCCGGGTCACGAAGATAGACCGTAAGCTTGGTGCCGTTTTCAAGGGATTCGCTCGAGGACCGGCCGCCCCGGTCCCAAACGGCCAGGGTTTCATCGTCGAACACTTGGGTGCTACCACGCGGGCTGATGTTGGCGAAACCGTCCTTCAGCACGGTCCCCAAGAGGCAAACGTGGTCTGGAAACGCGCCATTAATGTACCCGTGCAGCGCCTTCGGAATCTTTGCCATTGGTTTACCTCTTGGTTGTTGCGACCGCACGGCATTCATCCCACCGCGCATAGGGAACAAGTCCAGCGTGAATATCATACAGCAGGGCCGAGCCTCGAGTCCCTACCAGGCGCGGGCCGCATCGTCGATAAAGAGCTGCACATCGTTGCGCCCCTGCCAGGTGTCGCTGCGCAGGCGTCCGGCGAAGTGAAACGGGGCGCCGCCGTGATCGAGCAACGCCGGACCCAAGGCGCCGTCGAGCACGCGAAAGGCGATGGCCTTGAGCCGGCCTCCGTCCTCGCCGGTGAGGATGCAGCGCACATGATCGCCGCCCACCACGTCGGCACGCACGATACGGGCGCCGGAGACGACCAAACGAGGTTCGGGATTACCGGCCCCAAAAGGCGCCACCCTTTCCAGGGCCGCGACCAGCTCGCGGGTGGCGCCCGAAGTTTGGATGGCGCCGTCGAGGCGCAGCCTGGGCACCAGGGCGTCGGCGTCCATCGCCGCAGCCAGACGCTCGGCGAGAAAATCTTCCAGATCCTTGAGCCGAGGGCGCTCGACGGTAAAGCCGGCGGCCATGGCGTGGCCGCCGCCCTTGACCAGCAGTCCGGCCTGGCGCGCCGCGATGACCGCGGCGCCCAGGTTCGCGCCCGGAATTGAGCGCCCCGAGCCCGTGCCCACCTCACCATCGAACGAGACGACCAGGGCCGGACGGTTGAAGCGCTCCTTGAGACGGCCGGCGACGATGCCGATGACGCCCGGGTGCCACCCATCGCCGGCCGCTAGTACCAAGGCGGCGTCGGGCCCGCCGTCGGCCGCAATGACCGCCGCTGCGTCAAGGACAGTCGCCTCGACAGCTTGGCGCTCTCGGTTGAGGCCATCGAGGCGCTGCGCGATGGCGGCCGCCTCCGCCTCGTCGTCGGTGGCCAAGAGCCGGGCGCCCAGGCCGGCCTCGCCGATGCGCCCGCCGGCGTTGATCCGGGGCCCGTGGATGAAGCCGGCATGATAGGCGCCCGGCGCCTCCTTCACCGAGGCGACGTCGGCCAATGCCCTGAGGCCCGGATTGCCGCGCCATCCCATGACCACCAAACCCTGCGCCACCAAGGCCCGGTTGATGCCGGTCAGGGGCACCACGTCGCACACCGTTCCAAGGGCGACCAGGTCCAGCCATTGCATAAGGTCGGGCTCGGCCCGCTCTTCATACCAGCCGGCCCGGCGCAAAGCCCGGTTGAGGGCGACGACCAGCAGAAAGGTCACCCCAACGGCGGCCAACTGGCGGTGCGGGCTTTCCTCGTCGAGGCGATTGGGATTGATGATCGCGACCGCCTTGGGCAGCCGTGCCTCGCCCTCGTGGTGATCGACGACAATGACGTCGAGCCCGGCGGAGGCGGCGCTCTGCAAGGGCTCGTGCGCGGTGGTGCCGCAGTCCACGCATACCACCACCGCCGCGCCCTCTCCGCCCAAGTGTTGGAAGGCCTCGGCGCTGGGGCCATAGCCCTCGCGCCGGCGGTCGGGGACGTAAATTAGCGCCGCCGCCCCAACGGTGCCCAGGAAACGCGAGAGCAGCGCCGCCGAGGTCGCCCCGTCGACGTCGTAATCGGCGAAGACGGCGATCCGCTCGCCCCCCATTACGGCATTGGCCAAGCGGTCTGCGCCGGCGTCCATGTCCTTGAGGTGAGAGGGGTCGGGCAGCCCGTCACGTACTTTGGGCGCGAGAAAATCCGGCGCGTCGTCGATACCGACGCCGCGCGAAGCCAGGACACGCCCGACGATCTCGGGCAGGTCGAGACGTTGGGCTATGGCCAGCGCCAGACGGTCGTCGGCGGACCTTTCCAGCCAGCGTTTTCCCAACAATGACCGCGAAACGCCCAGGAAGCCTTCCGGCCCGGCGTCCGCCATGGACACTAGGTTTTCGCCGGTACGAACGGGGCCTCGGCGGCGAAGTCGTGATGGGTCTCAATGTAACGCAACGTGCCGGTTGCTGAGCTGAGGACCATGGACTGGGTGACGGCGCCCCGGTTGACCGTCCGGACACCGCTCAAAAGAGTGCCGCCGGTCACCCCGGTGGCAGCAAAGGTAAGCTCGCCCGCGGCCATGTCCCCGATGTCGTACTTGAGATCGAAGTCTTCGATGCCCGACTGAACGGCGCTGTTGCGGTCATCGTCGCCGCGCAATACCAGACGCGTCTGCATCTGAGCGCCGACGCAACCAAGCGCCGCCGCCGCCAGCACACCTTCCCTGGCGCTGCCGATCCCCATGTAGACGTCGACACCGCTTGCCGGTTGCGTGGTGGCGATGACGCCGCTCACATCGCCATCGGCGATCAACATGATGCGCGCCCCCGCCTCTCGGGTCTTGGCAATGAGTTCCTGGTGGCGTGGCCGGTCGAGGGCGCAGACAACCAGATCGCCTACCTCCATCCCCTTGACCTGGGCCAGATTGGCGAGATTGCGGGCCGGTTCCTGGTCGAGATCGACAACGTCTGGCGGCAGGCCGCAGCCCACCGCGATCTTTTCCATATAGACGTTGGGCACGTTGAGGAAGCCGCCGTTCTCGGCCATGGCGATGACCGAGATTCCGTTGGGTTCCCCCTTGGCGATGATGGTCGGGCCCTCAAGCGGCAAGAGCGCCACATCGACTTCGGGCCGCTCGCCCGAGCCGACTTTCTCGCCAACGTAGAGCTTGTCGGCCTCGCCGGCGGCGCCCTCACCGATACGGATGGTGCCGTCGACGGCAAGGGCCATGAGGGCCTCGTGCATGGCGTCCGTGGCGGCTTGGTCGGCAGCCTCCTCGTCGCCGCGCCCCATCAGCCGCGAAGACGCCAGCGCCGCCGCCTCGGTGACGCGAACCACTTCCGTGGCGAGGCTGCGGTCGGGGGCGGCCACGGCGGCGCTATTCCCGGGCCGCCGGTGGGGCAAAGGATTCGATGCGGATCAGGCACGGCGGCTCGACCACGGCATCGAGCGATTGGATGGCCTTTATGGTTGCCGTCATGGCCGCCTCCTCGGATTCATGGGTCGTCATGACCACGGGCACCGTCTCGCCGGGATCACGGCCATGTTGCAGCACCGATTCCATGGACACGTCGTGGTCGCGCATGGCTGCCGCGATGTCGGCGAACACGCCGGGCCGGTCAACCACCATAAGGCGCACATAAAAAGCCCCCCAGTGGTGTTCCATGGGCGCCGGCGCGACGCGCTTAAGCTCCGTCGCCGGCACCGCGAAGGTGGGGGTTACATGGCCACGCGCGATGTCCACCAGATCGGCAACGACAGCGGATGCCGTCGGACCTTCGCCGGCCCCGCGGCCTTCCTGCATCAAGGTATCTACGAAATCGCCGTCCGCGACAACGGCGTTGAAGACGCCCTCGACGCTGGCGATGGGCGCTTCGACGGGCACCATGCAGGGATGCACGCGCTGCTCCAGCTTGCCGTCGGTCAGGGCCGCGATGCCAAGCAGCTTGATTCGGTATCCCAGTTCATCGGCGAAGCGGATGTCGAGAGGGGAGATGCGGCGGATGCCCTCCACGTGGACGGCCGCGAAATCGATCTCGCAGCCGAAGGCAAGGGCAGCCAGGATGGCCAGTTTGTGGGCTGCGTCGATGCCATCGACATCGAAGCCGGGATCGGCCTCGGCGTAACCTAGACGCTGGGCCTCTTCGAGCACGTCATCGAAGGTGCGCCCGCTCTCGCGCATGTTGGTCAGGATATAGTTGCAAGTACCGTTGAGGATGCCATAGACGCGACTCAAGCCGTTCGCCGCCAGGCCTTCGCGCAAGGCCTTCACAATGGGGATGCCGCCGGCCACGGCCGCTTCGTAAGACAGGCTGACGCCGGCCGCCTCGGCGGCGCGGGCAAGGGCCGTTCCGTGCTCGGCGATAAGCGCCTTGTTGGCGGTAACCACGTGCCGGCCTGCGGCGATGGCCGCTTCACAGACCTGCTTGGCGATGCCATCGGAGCCGCCGATCAGTTCCACCACCACCTCGGCGTCGGCCTCGGCGGCCATGGTCGCCGCATCGTCGTACCAGGCGAAGCCGTCTACCGCGACGGGTCGCTTCTTGTCCCGCGCGCGCGCCGATACGGCACTGACCACGATGGGCCGGCCGCTCGATTGCTCAAGGGATCGGGCGTGTGTTTCCAACACCTTGAGGGCGCCGACCCCGACCGTACCCAGGCCGGCGACGGCTATCTTCAGAGGTCCGCTCATCGCGCCGCCGTCTCCTGGCCGGCGGGGATGGTGAATGGTTTCCGGCCGATGCGGTGGTATTCGTGCTTCATGTTGTGTCCTTGCCCGTTGATGGAGTTGGGGGACAGTGTTCGGCGGCCATCCGGTCGCGGCCGGGACCAGCCGCGCGCTCGCCGGTCCGCTCAGCGGTCGATGTAGATTTCGGTCCGGCGATTGCCCGCCTCACCCGACGGCATGACCTCATAGTAGAGCGGCTGACTATCGGACGCCCCCCGGGTGGCAATATCCTGGCGCCTTAGACCAGCCCGCATCAAGGCGTCGCTCACCGCCTGGGCGCGATCCGCCGATACCTTGAAGTTGACCATCTTGTGGCGCACCGGATCCATGGAACGCGTACGGCTCGAGGCATGGCCGATGACGCGGACCCGACCGCCCTTTTGGCGGTGCAGCCGAGCCACGCTCCGCAAAATCTCATGGTCCGATTGGCTCAAGCGGGCCGAGCCATTCCTGAATAGGATGGTCGCCACCTTGAGAGACGTGGCCCCCGTGGCGGCGTCGGGAACGACGGCAACGACGCTACCCACCCGTGGCAACGCCGGTATCGGTCGGGTGGCGGCCGCCTGGGCCTTGCCACCGACCTGGACGCCCGCGGACGAGACAACCACAGTATCAAACGAAAGCGCGGCGCCCGGCGACGAGGCGTTGGCCGGCGACGATTGTCCCGCGCCCCCTTGTCCCAAGCGCTGGGCAAGGCGTGCCCTATAAATTTCCTGGACGCTGGCGCCCGACGACGGTGCAGCAGCAGACGGAAGCGCGGCAACGCTTGGTGGTGCGGCCGCAACGACGGGAGGCGCCACGGGCGCCGGCATCGTATCGCGGCGCATGGGAATGGCGGAGGGCGGTGGAGGCGGCGCCGAGGCGCCGAGCGGCGCCGTAGCGCCAGAGCTAAGTGCCGTCGCGGGCTCACCCTGTCGGCGGATCACCTCCGACGAATAGCGGGCACGGGAGCGATCGGCGACTAAGCCCTCGACAACCTGCCGGCGCTCGGTCGCGCTAGGCGCCGGCGGCCTGTCGGGAACCGTGGCGAGAGAAGGGAACGGCTTATCGGCGCCCGGCGCCGGCTGGCCGCGTTCGGTAACGGGACGGCTCTCCTGATCAGGCTTGTTCGCCGCGTCGGCCGCGGATTCTGTATAGTCGCCACCACCGAAAAAGTCTATGGTGCTCTTGTACCACTCGACGGGATTGACGGCATCAGGTACCTGAGAACAACCTCCGATGACGGTCGTCAGGGCGAGAACCGCGGCCGCCAGGCCGCGCCTCGCAAGCCGGTCAGGAGAAGGCTGAGTCGAAAAGGATGTTGCCATGAGTGCCGAACCTTCCTGCGCGCCAAAAAACTGCATACGCTTATCGCCTTTCAAATTCCGGTGTCCGGCACCATATTACCTTCTTGCCCCGTTCACCTGCGCCCAAAGATCATAACGGCCCGCTTCGATGGATCATAAAGGCCCGATTCGATAGATCATAAAGGAATGACACATGGCCGATCAACCAGGGTCCGACATCCCGCCCCTCGATCCCGAGGCTCTGTCCCAATCGCTGGCCGACATCGCCCGACGCGGCCAGCGCATGGCGGCGGAATTCCTGGCCCGCCAGGCAAGCGGCGGCGGCCTGGGAATGGCTGACCCCTCGAACGTCGGCGGCACCTTCATGGAGATGACGACACGCCTGATGGCCGACCCGGCCAAGCTAGCAAACGCTCAGATGGCGCTGTGGCAGGATTATCTGGACCTGTGGGAGTCGACGGCGCGGCGCATGATGGGCGAAGACGCCGCCGCCACCGCCACGCCGGAAAAAGACGACCGCCGCTTCAAGGACGCGGCCTGGGAAGAAATCGAGATCTTCAATTTCATCAAGCAGTCCTACCTCCTGACCTCGCGCTGGGTGCGCTCGACGGTCGCCGACGTCGAGGGCCTGGACGAAGAGACCAGCCGCAAGGTCGATTTCTACACCCGCCAGTTCGTCGATGCCTTATCGCCCAGCAATTTCGTCATGACCAACCCAGAAGTCCTGCGCGCCACCATAGAAAGCCGCGGCGAAAACCTGATTAAGGGAATCGAAAACCTGCTGGACGATCTGGAACGGGGCAAAGGACAGCTCGACATCCGCATGACGGACCTGGACGCTTTCGATGTCGGGCGCAACATCGCCGTCACCCCGGGCAAGGTAGTGTTCCGAAACGCGTTGATGGAATTGATACAATTCGCGCCGAGCACGAAGACCGTTCGCCAACGGCCGCTGCTCATAATTCCGCCGTGGATCAACAAGTACTACATCCTCGATCTACGCGAGGATAATTCGTTTGTTCGCTGGGCGACCGAGCAGGGTCACACCGTCTTCGTTATCTCGTGGGTCAATCCCGAAGCGGCGCTGGCCGATAAATCCTTTGAAGACTACCTAACGGAAGGCGCCTTTACGGCGCTCGACACTATCGAAAAGGCGACCGGGGAAAAGCGGATCAACGCGATCGGATACTGCATCGGCGGCACGCTCTTTGCCGCCATGCTGGCCATCATGGCGGCGCGCGGTGACAAACGCATCGCCTCGGCAACCTTCTTCGCCACCATGATCGACTTTGTCGATCCGGGCGAGCTGGCGGTGTTCATCGACGAGGCCCAGATCACGGCGCTCGAGGCGCGCATGAACGAGAAGGGTTACCTGGAAGGCCGCGACATGGCCTCAACCTTCAGCATGTTGCGCGCCAACGACCTGATCTGGTCTTTCGTCGTCAACAACTACCTCTTGGGCAAGGAACCCTTTCCCTTCGACCTTTTGTATTGGAATTCGGACTCAACGCGCATGCCGGCGGCCATGCACAGTTTCTATCTGCGTAAGATGTATCTCGAAAACAAGCTCGTCGAGCCGGGTGCGCTGGAATTCGCCGGCGTTCCCATCGACCTCGGATCGGTCGCGGTGCCGAGCTACGTCGTGGCAACGCGTGAGGACCACATCGCGCCGTGGCGCTCGGCTTACGCGCCGGCGCGGTTGTTTGGCGGGCCGGTGCGGTTCGTGCTCTCGGCGTCGGGCCATATCGCCGGCATTATCAACCACCCGGACGCCGGCAAGTATTGTTATTGGACCAAGGCCAGGACCGCGAAAACTCCCGAGGCGTGGCTCAAGGGTGCTGTCCGCCACGATGGCTCATGGTGGCCAGACTGGGACAAGTGGGTGAAGCGGCACGCCGGGCGCCAAGATGTTGCCGCCCGTACCCCTGGCGCTGGTCCCCTCAAAGCCCTGGCCGAGGCCCCCGGCACCTATGTCAAGTCGCGTTCCGACTAGCATCCGGTGACGACGGTCATTGACAGGAGACAAGGAAACCCTAATATCGCGCCACATTGATGGCCGACCTTTAATTCCAGCACATCCGGATGGTTGCTGGGCAGAATCCTGACAGTATGAATTTTTCTGATTTTGGCTTGAGCGAGTCCGTTCTGCGGGCTGTGGGAGACGCGGGCTATAGTACGCCCACGCCGATTCAGGAGCAGGCAATCCCCTATATCCTGATGAATCGCGACGTGCTTGCCAGCGCCCAAACGGGGACCGGCAAGACGGCCTCGTTCACCCTGCCGATGATCGACATCCTGACCGCCGGCCGAGCCAAGGCCCGCATGCCGCGCTCGCTGATCTTGGAACCCACGCGCGAACTGGCGATGCAGGTGGCGGAAAACTTCCACACCTACGGCAAGTACGACAAGCTGACCATGGCGTTGCTTATCGGCGGCGTGCAGATGGGCGATCAGATCAAGGCCATCGACCGCGGACCCGATGTGCTGATCGCGACACCAGGGCGTCTCTTGGACATGTTCGAACGTGGCCGGCTGTTGCTCAATGACGTCAAAATATTGGTCATCGACGAGGCCGACCGCATGCTCGACATGGGCTTCATCCCTGACGTGGAACGCATCGTCTCGCTGATCTCGAAGATGCGCCAGACCCTGTTCTTCTCGGCCACCATGCCGTCCGAAATTCGCCGCCTCGCCGACGCGTTCTTGATGAACCCGAAGGAGCTTTCGGTGGCGCCGCCGTCGACGCCGGCGGCGACCGTGACTCAGGGCCTGATCATGGTCGAGCACAAGGACGGCCGCCGTCCGGGCGGCGGGCAGAAGGAAAAGCGCGATGCACTGCGCCGCCTGATCCGCCAGGAAGACGTCGGCAACGCACTTGTTTTCTGCAACCGCAAACGCGACGTCGGCATCCTTCACCGATCGCTGGTCCGCCACGGATTCAGTGCCGCCCAGCTTCACGGCGACCTAGCGCAGCCCGTTCGTACGGCGACCTTGGCGGCCTTCCGCCGCGGCGAGGCGATGCTATTGGTATGCAGTGACGTCGCGGCGCGTGGCCTTGACATCGCTGATATGAGCCATGTCTTCAATTTCGACGTGCCCTCTCATGCCGAGGACTACATCCACCGCATCGGGCGCACCGGGCGCGCCGGACGCGAGGGCCGCGCCTTCACGATCGCGACCCGAGAGGATTCCAAATACCTGGCGGCGATCACCCAGTTGATCGGCAAAACAATCCCGCCCATGTACCTGTCCGGCAATGCGCCTAAGTCCACGGAACGGAAGGAAAAGGCCGCCGAACCAGGGACCCAGACGAAAATCGATCCGCCGGCGCCCGAGCAGCAAAAGAAAGAGGTAGCCGCGCCCAAGAACCGGCCGCAGCCTAACGATGGGAAACGGGAAAAACAAAAACCCCGCGGCCGCAATGAGAAACGAAAAGCGGACGACCGCTCCACCGATCGACGCCCCAAATCGGAGACGCCCCAGCTGGGCATGGGCGATCACACGCCAGCGTTCATGCTACGCCCCGTGAAGCGATCGAAAAGCTCGCCAGACGACAAAGAATGAACAGGGAGACGGCCTTCGTTCGGGTGAAGCGCGAGCCCGGCTTCAAGAAGCCCTTCATCATCACCGCCATCCCCTTCAAGGCGGTTTCCCGAGGCTTCTTCGACGATGCTTGACGATGGTCGACAAGACATCCTGGTCTGGGACCTCTTCATCCGACTGTTCCACTGGTCCCTGGCGGCATCCTTCCTAGTGACCTACTTGACCGAGGACGACTTTCTAGACCTCCACGTCTGGAGCGGTTACCTGGCGGGAATTCTCATCGTCCTCCGTCTTCCCTGGGGCTTCGTCGGCCCCCGGCACGCGCGCTTTTCCAACTTCGTCCGCCGACCCGCTGAAAGCATCGCCTATATGCGCCAGTTGCTCGCCCTCAGGGCGCCGCGGCACCTGGGCCACAGCCCTGCCGCCGGCGCCATGATCGTCGCCCTGATGGTCGCCATCACACTGACCGTGCTGTCAGGCTTGGTGCTCTATGGCGCCGGGGAGAAAGCCGGACCAATGGCTGGGCTATTCCCGACCTCGGCGGAGGATGACATGGTCGGCGGTCATGCGGCAAGCCAGCGACAAAAGGGTGCCGACCACGACGACGATGAGGACGATCCGATGGCCGAGGCCTTGGAAGAGGTTCACGAATTCTTCGCCGACCTTACCCTGGGTTTAGTGGCGTTCCATCTTGTCGGGGTGGCGTGGACCAGCTTCGCCCACCGCGAGAACTTGGTGCGAGCCATGATCACCGGACGCAAGCGCCCGGATATTTAGAGCCGCATGAAGACCTTGGGGGCGCTGGCGCCGAAGGACTGAATTACGAAAGGTTCGCTCTTCGGCCCCGACATCCCAGGGCTGCCCTCCAGCATGCCGGGCAGCGCGATGCCCGTGACGGCCGGTTTTTCGGCGAGCAGGCGGCGCACCGCCACCAGGGGAACATGCCCCTCGACCACGTAGCCGCCGACCATGGCGGTGTGACACGACCACAGATCGTCGGGAACGCCAAGGCGTTCCTTGATCGGCGTTACATCGTCCATCGATTTTACGTTGACGCTGAACCCGCTGGCCCGCAGGTGCTCGACATAGCCTCCGCAGCACCCGCACGACGGCGACTTATAGACGATCACTTCGGTTCCCTGGACATCGGGCGTCTACCACAGTCCCGCCACCCCGGCGGCGGCCACCAATCCAATGCCACCGGCAATCGCGCCGCGACGTGTCAATGTTTTCATGGATCGCTCCTATCATGTGCCCGGCGCCAATGGTACGCGCACATCGTTATACCCGGCATTGATTCGGATCATTTTCGACTATGTTGGGTCAGGATTTCAAACGTAATAGGCCTTCAGCGGCGGGAAACCGTTGAAGCCGACCGAGGCGTAGGTGGCGGTGTAGGCACCGGTGCCCGGCAGATGGACTTTGTCGCCGGCCCGGAGATCGAGGGGCAGCGTGTAGCCGGCACGCTCATAGAGGACATCGGCCCCGTCGCAGGTCGGCCCGGCGATTACCACCGGCCCGGCGGGGGTGCCGTCGCGGGGCGTCACGATACGGTACTTGATGGCCTCGCCCATGGTCTCCGCCAGGCCGCCGAAGAGGCCGACGTCGAGATAGACCCAGCGCACCTCATCGTCATAGGATTTCCGCGAGACCAGAACCACCTCGCTTTCGATGACGCCGGCATCGGCGGTTATTTTGCGCCCCGGTTCGATCACCATGGCGGGCAGGTGATTGCCGAAGTTGGCCGTCATCGCCTTCATGATGGACTCGGAAATAGCGTCAAACCCGGGCACCGAGTCGCGGTAAGGAACGGGAAAACCGCCGCCCAGATTGATCATCTTGATCTCGATTCCGGCCTCGCGCAGGTCCGAGAACACCATGGCAGTGCAGCCGATGGCGACCTCCCACTGGCCGGGGTCGGTCTGTTGAGAGCCGACGTGGAAGGAAAGTCCGTAGGCGTCGAGGCCAAGGTCACGGGCCCGCACCATGAGATCACGCGCCATGTCGAGGGAGCAGCCGAACTTGCGCGACAGGGGCCAATCGGCGCCATCGTTGGGTGCCAGAATGCGGCAATAAACCTTGGCCGCCGGCGCCGCCTGGGCCAATTTGTCGAGTTCGCCGGCGCTGTCAAAGGCGAACAGGCGCACACCTTGGTCAAACGCCTTTGCGATGTCGCCTTGCTTTTTGACGAAGTTGCCGTACGACAGGTCTTCGGGCGACGCCCCCGCCGCCAGACAGGCGTCGATCTCACTTGGTCCAGCGGCGTCGAAGCACGAACCCAGGTTCACCAGCATCTCGAGAACCAGCGGCGCCGGGTTGGCCTTGACGGCGTAATAGATGCGGGCCGCCGGCAGCGCCTCGGCAATGACGCGATAGTTCTCACCGACCCGGTCCAGGTCGACCACAAGGCATGGGCTCGGTGGGCGGTGATCGGTCAGGAATTGCTTAATCTTTGGGGTCAATTCACTCTCTCACCCCTTCCGGAAAAGACTCCGGGCAATCTCAGATCAGGCCGGCGAGCGGCGACGAAGGATCGGCGTATCGCTTCTTCGCCATGCGCCCCGAAAGATAAGCCAGACGGCCGGCCTCCACCGCCAATTTCATGGCCCTGGCCATCGTGATCGGATCCTTGGCTTCGGCGATGGCCGTGTTCATGAGCACTCCGTCGCAGCCCAGTTCCATTGCCACGGCGGCGTCCGAGGCCGTGCCGACGCCGGCGTCGATGAGCACCGGCACGCTGCTCTGCTCGACGATGATGCGGATGTTGACCGGGTTCTGTACCCCAAGACCCGAGCCGATGGGCGCCGCCAGGGGCATGATGGCGACGCATCCCAGATCTTCGAGACGCTTGGCCATGATCGGGTCGTCACCGCAATAGACCATCACCTTGAAGCCTTCTCCGATCAGCGCCTCGGCGGCGGCAAGGGTTTCCACCATGTCGGGGTAAAGCGTCTTCTCATCGCCAAGCACCTCGAGCTTGACCAGGTCCCAGCCCCCCGCCTCGCGGGCCAGCCTAAGGGTCCTAAGCGCATCGGCGGCGTTGTAACAACCAGCCGTGTTGGGCAGATAGGTATAGGTCTTGGGATCGACGTAATCGACCAGCATGGGCTGCTTGGGGTCGGTGACGTTGACGCGGCGCACGGCAACGGTAACGATCTCGGCGCCCGAGGCCTCAATGGCGCGTGCCGTCTCCTCGAAGTCTTTGTACTTACCGGTGCCGACCAGAAGGCGCGAGCCGAACCGCTGATCCGCCACCTCGAAGGTATCGGCGGCCATCGGAGCCTCGTCGGGGGCGCCGCCGCCGATGAAATGAACAATTTCCAGTCGGTCGCCGTCGCTAAGCTGTGTCGAGACGTAAAGTGACTTGGGCACGATCTCCAGATTGCGCTCAACCGCGACCTTGCGCGACTCCAGCCCGATCTCGCCGAGCAGATCCTCGACGCTCATGGCAGCGCCAAAGACGCGTTCCTCACCGTTGACGGTAAGGCGCATGGTGGAAGGCTTGGTATCGACCTGCTTCATACGCCAGAATATGAGGCGATAACCCGCCGCTTTCAACTGGTAAGGCGAGAAATGGCACACCGATCCCGACACCGCCGAAAGGAGCCGGAAAAGGCTATGTCACAACCACCCTGCGCCATGCTATACAGGACGGCCAGGGGGCAGCACTGAAATCGATGTTATGACCGCCAAGATTTTGGTCCTTAACGGACCCAACCTGAACATGCTGGGCACCCGCGAACCCGAGATCTATGGTCGCGAAAGCCTAGCCGATGTCGAGGCGGCCTGCGTTGAGCGGGGCCGGACCTTGGGATTGGAGATCGCTTTTCGCCAAAGCAACAGCGAAGGCGAGCTGATGGGTTGGATCCAGGATGCGCGCGGCGACTTCGATGCGCTGATTATCAATGCCGCGGCCTACACTCACACCTCGGTCGCCATTTTGGACGCCTTGCGCGCCGTCGATGTGCCGGTCATCGATGTACATATCTCGAATATCTACCAGCGTGATGAGTTTCGCCAGCACTCTTATGTCGCCATGGCGGCCCGGGCCGTAATCGCCGGATGCGGCACCTACGGCTACGAACTTGCCCTCGACGCGGCGGCGCGCATGTTGGAACCCACTGCCTAGGCGCATCATGGTCAAATCTCCGCGAGTATCCGACGTCAACGAGGACCTGGTCCGCAAACTGGCCAGACTGTTGGAGGAAACCGGGCTCTCCGAGATCGAGTACGGCAAGGATGGCTGGCATATGCGTGTCGCCAAGGCATTGTCGGCGCCGGTGGCACCGGCCGTGGCACCGCCGCCAGGGAACGACGGCATCCAGGTCGAGGACGATCCCGAGGCCTTGGCGGAAAATGCCGATGTCATCACGTCCCCCATGGTCGGCGTTGTCTACAACACGCCCGAGCCCGGGGCGCCGCCATTCGTCAAGGTCGGCGACAAGGTGACGGCAAGCCAGACCCTCTTCCTCATCGAGGCCATGAAGGTGTTCAACCCCGTCGAGGCGCCGCGCGACGGCATCGTGGTCCGCATCATGGTCAGCAACGGGACGCCGGTGGAATTTGATGAGCCCTTGTTGGTCATCGAATAGGCGCCCCTTGACGAAACGTGGGTGAAATCCCGGCCATGTTCGAGAAAGTCCTGATTGCCAACCGGGGAGAGATCGCGCTCCGCATCCACCGGGCCTGCCGCGAGATGGGCATTGGAACGGTCGCGGTCCATTCGACCGCCGACGCCGATGCCATGCACGTGCGCCTGGCCGACGAGTCGGTCTGCATCGGCCCGCCGCCGGCCCAACAAAGTTACATGAACATCCCCGCCATTCTGACCGCCGCCGCCATCAGCAATGCCGACGCCATCCACCCCGGATACGGCTTCCTTTCCGAAAACGCCAATTTCGCCACCATGGTGGAGGAACACGGTTTTACCTTCATCGGCCCGACGCCCGAGCACATCCGCATCATGGGCAACAAGGTGGCTGCCAAGAAGGCGGCGCTCGACGCCGGCATCCCGGTGGTTAAGGGCTCCGACGGCTCGGTGGACAGCGAAGAATTGGCTCTCGAAGTTGCCAAGGAGATCGGCTATCCGGTGATCGTCAAGGCCTCGGCGGGTGGTGGCGGACGCGGCATGAAGGTAGCGAACTCACCTGAGGAATTGCGGAAAGGCTTCAAGACCGCCAAGAGCGAGGCCCTGGCGGTGTTCGGCAACGGCGAACTCTACATTGAACGCTTCCTCTCCCATCCGCGCCATATCGAGGTTCAGATCCTCGCCGACCTGCACGGCAATGTGGTGCATCTGGGCGAGCGCGATTGCTCTTTGCAGCGGCGCCACCAGAAACTTGTCGAAGAAGCCCCGTCGCCGGCCCTTAACGACAAGGAGCGCGACGAGATCGGCACCATTGCCCGCAATGCCATGGTTTCATTGGGCTATCGCAGTGTCGGCACGCTGGAGTTTCTCTATCAGGACGGTGAGTTTAATTTCATCGAAATGAACACGCGTCTGCAGGTTGAGCACCCGGTGACCGAGATGATCTGCGGCATGGATCTGGTGCGCGAGATGGTGCGCGTCTCGGCGGGCGCGCCACTCGGCTACAGCCAAGACGAAATCCACTTTTCGGGCCACGCCATCGAGTGCCGCATCACCGCCGAAAACCCGACGACCTTTCTTCCGTCGCCCGGCCGGGTCGTCGATTACCATGCCCCCGGAGGCCTTGGTGTGCGCGTCGATTCTGCCCTCTACTCAGGCTACGTCGTTCCCCCCCATTACGACAGCATGATCGCCAAGTTGATCGTCCACGGATCAACCCGCAACGAATGTCTGATGCGTCTGCGCCGGGCGCTCGGCGAATACGTGATCGGCGGGCTGGATACCACCATCGCGCTGCATCAACGCCTGGTCACAGAACCCGCCTTCGTCAATGGCGATTACGACATCCACTGGCTGGAACGGTTCGTCGACGAAGAGAGCACGGACTAGGTGTTTATTCGGCACCAGCCGGGATTACGAATAATTCTTCCGTCATCATGAAGGGAGCGCCCCCGGGATACACGCGGCTGACGGCGGAGCTTCTGGTCCGCGCCTACTCCGCCGGTATCTTTCCGATGGCCGACGCGGCCGATGCCGCGGCCATCTTTTGGGTCGATCCGCCGGTCCGCGGCATTCTGCCCCTAGACACTTTTCACGTGCCGAAGCGCTTGGCCAAGACGGTGCGCCGCCAGGTCTTCGAGGTGCGCTGCGATACCGCCTTCGAGCGTGTCATGCGATGCTGCGCCAAGGCCACTCCGCAACGCCCGGACACCTGGATAAACGGTGAAATCATCCGCGCCTATACGGAACTCCACGATCTCGGGTGCGCCCACAGCGTCGAGAGCTGGCGTGGCAACCGGTTGGTCGGCGGTATTTATGGGGTGTCGCTGGGCGGCGCCTTTTTCGGTGAAAGCATGTTCCACCTCGAGAGCGATGCCAGCAAGGTGGTCCTTGTTCACTTGGTGGCGCGCTTGAAACTGGGTGGCTACCGACTCTTCGACACCCAGTTCGTCACCGAACATTTGCGTCGTTTCGGCGCTATCGAAATACCCAGCCGAGTCTATCTTCAACAGCTGGCCGACGCCCTTTTAGACACTGTGGACTTTCCCGCCGCGACCGCCCCAAACGAGTTCGACGAGGCACTGGCCGGTGTCCTCGGTTACACGCCGGGTGCGGGTTCATAAACCACAAGTCTGTTTGCGGCCCTATTGCGAACCATTGGAAACCCCACCACGAAGTGCTGCTTGAGGCCCAATGCAGCTATTCAATCCGTCACTCGACATAGGGCGGAAAAATCAGTTTTCGAATTTCGCGACGAAGAGGGATATCAAATGTCTCAACCCGTGAATGAACTTGGCCAGCCAATTGGTGAAGCCCTGCCCGGTTGGGTACCTGCGCGATTTCCAAAAGTCGCACGTATGGAAGGGGCGCTTTGTGTTGTCGAGCTTGCCGACAGCGAAAAACACGCTGCCGATCTTCTTGAGGCCTACAAGCAAGACGCTGAGGGAAGAATGTGGACCTATCTGTCCTATGGTCCGTTTGAAACGCTCGATGCGATTACCCAGTGGCTGGACGCGGCTTCGCAACGCGAGGATCAAATATTTTACACCATTGTCGAGAAGGCGACCGGTAAGGCCGTCGGCATAGCAACCTATCTCCGTATTCAGCCCAAGGATGGCGTCGTCGAGGTCGGGGGCATTTCCTATTCACCGCGATTGCAAAGAACGCCCATTGGGACGGAAGCCATGTTTCTCATGATGAAGCAGGTCTTCGACGTATGGGGTTATCGTCGCTATGAATGGAAATGCGATGCCTTAAACGCAGCCTCGTGCAAATCAGCCGAGCGTATTGGCTTCACCTATGACGGCTTGTTCCGCCAGGCTGTAATTTATCGTGGCCGCAACAGGGACACGGCTTGGTACTCCGTCCTCGACAAAGATTGGCCAGCGATCAAAATCGCTTTTGAAGAATGGCTGGCGCCTACAAATTTTGATTCAGACGGCCAACAGAAATGCCGGCTCACTGATTTGATCGCGGAAAACCGCCCAGCTAGTTAATCCCCTTGGAATATCGCCACACATACAATGAACGTCCGCATACGCGGACATCGGTGTGGCCGGTTACCGTCTGATTGCGGCGTCGCTCTTAGGTACACGACCTCGCCAACTCCGGCTAACGGGTTTACTGTTCGGGAACGCGGCAGTCCAGCATCCAGACATCGTAGACCGGGTGTTCGAGGGCCGAGAGCGCCGGGCTGGAAGCGAACATCCAGCCGCGGAAGAGGCTCTCGGCCGCCTCGCCGCGCCGGACCTCCCAGATATCGAGAAAAGCAGCGCTTTCCGGTGGCTCTTCCGGTGGTCGTTTGTCGCAGGTGCGGGCGATTATTTCCAAGGTGCCGAAGCCGACGGTCTGCCCGACGGGGGCCTCGATGGTCGATACCCGGGCGGTTACCTTGTCCAAGCCCTGGAGGACCGCCACCAGATAGGGATCGGCGGCGGCCGTCACCACCAAGCCGACAATTGCGCCAATGCCAAGCATGGCGGCAATAACTATCCGTGCCATCCGCTTATACCAAGGAGCGGTAATGCCGTTCTACTTGGTCCCGCCGCCAGAGGGCGAGCACAAGGGCCGCGAAAACCGCCATGTCGACAAGAATCACACGACCGTCCTTGGCCATTTAGGGGGTATTCCGCCTCATTGCGGGGTCCACGCCTCGTAGTCGCCGGTGGCGCGGGCCCGCTGTCCACCCTTGAAGTCGTGACCCCGTGGACGATAGGCACCAATGGTACCCGATAGGTTGGGACTGTGCTCCTTCTGCCACGGACGCGCCCGTGCGGCATTCTCGTTCAAGGGCGCGTCGGTCGTGTGGTGTAGCCAGGCGTGCCATTCGGGTGGCACCTTGGAGGCTTCGGCCGGGCCCTTGTAAAGGACCCACCGGCGCTCGCGCCCCTGCAACCTGCGCCCCTTACTACGGTAGTAGCGGTTGCCGAACTCGTCGGTGCCGGCTCTTTGGCCCCTGAGCCATGTGAACAAGAGCGTTCCGATGTACATTGCGGTCCATGCCCTTCTGTTTCAACGCCCCGCCCTTAGCCAGCGGAGCGACGGGCGCAAATATGGCACTTGGCGCCGCCCCAGTCCAGCCCGGCGACCGTCAAAACAACCTGGCGAAGGCATCCTTAATGGCGGCTCTTCGCCGACTGACCCTTTCCGAGGGCACGGTCAAGATGCATGTTGCGGCATTGCTCAAAAACCTCGGGCTTAACAACCGCACCCGGGCGGCGCTCAAGGCCGCCGGTCTGACTCCCACATCCGTGGACACTTCTTTCGAGTAATACTCTTTTTTCGGCACCAGCCCGCAACATATCAACACAAAAAAAACGCCCTAGAAGCGGTCCGGCCGAAGCGGATTGAGATCGGTCTCGGGCCGGCGCCCTTGGGCCAGGTCGGCAACGATGCGCCCGGTCACTGCCGCCAAAGTCAGACCCAGGTGACCGTGGCCGAAGGCGAAGAGGACGTTGGCGAATCGCGGCGACGGCCCGATAACCGGGATCGAATCAGGGGTTGAGGGCCGCGATCCCACCCACTCGGTCGCACCTTCGGCGTCAAGACCGGGAATAAGCTCGCGGGCGGCTGCGAAGATGCGCTCGGCGCGGGCGTAGTCGGGCGCCGCCTCGATGGCCGCGAATTCGGCCATGGAGGTCAGGCGCAAGCCGTCCTCCATCGGCCCGAAGGTGACGTGGCGGTCTTCGGAAACCAGGGGGACGCGAATATCCACTCCAGGATTGGGCAGAACCGTGTGGTAACCTCGCTCAGCCTCCAAGAGCACCCGGGTGCCGAGTTGGCGAGCCAGGAACTTGGACCACACGCCGGCAGCAAGCACCATGATATCGGCATCGTGCTGCCCGGTGTCGGTGACCACGCCCTTGGGTCCGTCGGGACCGAAGTCGAAACCCTTGACCGTCTCGCGCCTCAACATGCCGCCCCGATTCTGGAAGTGCTGGGCCAGCGTCTGGGTCAGGCGCAAGGGACTGACAGTCTGCGAGACCTGGGGAAAGAAGACGCCGCGCTTGATCAAGGGGCCGAGGACTGGTTCCATCTCGCGCGCCTCGTCACCGCTTAATTCCTCGATCTTGACGCCGCGGCGACGGCGCATCTCAAGGGCGTACTCAACCTCCGCCCGCGAACGATCGCTTTCGAATACCATCAGCAGTCCGGCGTTGTGGATCAGGTCCTTGGCCCCGGCATCGTCGAGCAGCGGGGCGTAAGAGTCATTGACGCGCCCCAATAGATCGGCGCGGACATCGGCAATGGCCTCGGCCCGCGACCGCAGGCTGGCCAGGGTGAAATGCAAGAACCAAGGCAACGCCTTGGGCAGGTGGCCCCATCGCAACGTCAGAGGATGCATGGGATCCAAGATCATCTTGGGCGCCTTCCACAGTGTGTCAGGCATGCCCAACGGCGGCACCGAGGCGAGACCAAGCACGCCCGCGTTGCCAAACGACGCCGCCTCGCCGGGACCGTCGCGGTCGATCAACGTGACGGCCAGGCCAGCACGTTGCAGATAAAGGGCGCAGCACGTGCCGACGATGCCGGCGCCGATAACCACCGCGTGGCGGTCGTCCTTTGGCGTTTGTTGATCGTTCATCGTTGATTGGACCCGTCGATTGAGGATGCTGAGGGTGAGAGAATATATCACGGATGTTGAACCGTGCGACCGTTGCCAGCCGGCGCCGGATCATCCACACTCGCGCCCGGAGGACAACGATGGAATATGGAGACACCCATGGATAAGACATCCGTCGACTGGCACGGCCCCATGCCGGCGGTGGTCACTCCCTTCGATGCGGAAGGAAAGATTGACGAGGCGGCATTTCGCGCCAATCTGGAACTTTGCATCGATGCCGGCATGACTGGCCTGGTAGTGGGCGGGTGTACCGGCGAGTTCTGGGCCATGACCGCCGACGAGCGCAAACGGATCATGGAAATCGGGGTTGAGACGGCCCGCGATCGAGTACCGGTAATCGGCGGCACCACGGCCGTCACGACAAGCGAGGCCGTTCAGCTTACCCGCATGGCCAAGAACGCCGGTTGCGTTGGTGCGATGCTGTTACCGCCTTATTTCGTTCGGCCCAGCAAAGACGACATCGTCGCTCACTTTCAAGCCGTCTCGGAGGCCGTCGAGATTCCCATATTGCTCTACAATTTGCCCACGGGCGCGGTCGACTTGACCGCCGATCTGGTGGACCGCCTGGCCGACATCGACACCGTCGTGGCGATCAAGGACAGCACCCTTGATTTCAACAGCTTTTATAAGACGCTGACGGTGGCCGGCGATCGCCTCAGGGTCTTTATGGGCCGGATCAATCATTTTGGTTACGCCGCCGTGGAACTGGGCGTGGTCGGTTTCATTTCATCAAGCCCCAATTACTGGGGCCGGGAGTACGTCGACTTTTACCAGGCCTGCGTGGTGCGCGACCAAGACCGGGCGCGGGCCCTGCAGGAAAAGGCTCGGGCGCTTGATGACCTGATGGGTGCGGGAGGGCGCAACCCCTATGCTGCGGTCAAGGCGGCCATGAATATCTTGGGCCTGCCGGGCGGTTGTCCGCGGCTGCCGCTCAGGCCGCTCGGTGAACCCCACCTTGATGAATTGCGCCTGGGGCTTGTAAGCTTGGGCCTGTTGGCCAGCGAGGCCGCCGAGTAAGGTAGTCGCGAATTCACTCCCCCCATTAAGAAAGCCAGAGGACAACAAACATGAGCGGAATTTTGGACGGCAAGGTGGCGGTGGTCACCGGCGCCGGCGCCGGCATCGGCGAGGCCATCGCCCGTCTGTTCACCGAGAACGGCTGCCGCGTTGTCGTCGCCGACCGCGCGGCCGAAGCCGCCGAACGGGTGGCGGGGGAAATTGCCGGGTTGGCGGCAACGGCCGACGTCACCAACGAAGAACAGGTGGCCGAGGTATTCAGGTCTTGTGAGGAGAAATACGGGCGCCTCGACATATTGGTCAATAACGCCGGCCATCCCGGACCCACTGTCAGCGTCGAAGACGAAGACATGGCGGTATGGGACGAAACCATCGCCGTCAATCTCAGCGGCGTCATTATGTGCATCAAACACGCGGTGCCGCTTTTGAAGCGCCAGGGCGGCGCCATCGTCAACCTGTCGTCGTTGTCGGGGCTGAAGGGGAAGCCCCTGCGCTCCGCCTATTGCGCCAGCAAGTTCGGCGTCATCGGCATCACCCAGTCCGTCGCCTTTGAGGTCGGTGTCCACGGCATTCGCTGCAACGCCATTTGCCCCGGCGGTGTCTTCGGCACCGGCCTGATCGACACCATCGTCGGCGACCGGGCGCGGGCCGAAGGACGTTCGGCCCAAGACCTCTTCGACCAAACTTTTGTGCAACCGTCGGCCCTACGCAAGGTGATCGACAGACGTGAGATTGCCGAGACGGCACTCTTTCTTGTCAGCGTTTCCGCCGGCGCCATTACCGGCGAATACCTGAAGGTCGATGCCGGAAGGTAGTTTAAGAACCAAACCCATTGGGCACACCACGCCCATTCCCTGCGGGAGACCCTTGTGGATTATTTATTGGCCGGTCTTGCTTTCGTTGTCGCCATGGCGGCGCTGTTCCTTGCCAGCAACGCATCGCGCAAGGCTCAACGTCAGATTCAGGACTTTCTCACCACCTACCTCAACCCGATTAAGGAATCAAATTCCAAGAACGTCGCGACCGCTAAGGACCTGCAAACAAAGATCGTGACTCTGGAAAAAGAGTTTGCCGATATCAAGGAACGCATGACCCGCCAGGACGAGGTTGCGGGGGAGACGCGCGAAAACATGGAGAAGCTCGTCCGCTCTATTTCAGCCAAATTAAAATAGGGCGATGCCGGTCCTTAAGCCACCTAAACGCCGTCATTAACCCCCAAGCCGCTCGCGCAGGGCCAGCATCTCGGCCGCCGCGGCATCGAGATCGGAGACGTGGAAGCCCATCGCCACTTCGGGACTGGCCTCGGCCAGGACGCGGCGCGCTTCGTCGCTGTAGATGACGTTCCCATCCTCAAGCAAGCGGGCAGGATCGTGCTCGGCGAAGCGGCGGTTATAGGCCACCGCGTCGGCGCGCCCAAGGCCGGCCGGTAGGTCAAGGGTCAAGTTTCGGCCGCGCACCGCCACTGGATACCCGCCCGGCAGGCCCAGCGGTCCGGCGGCGTGACCGACGTACTCACCCTGGCCAAGCAAGGCCGCAATCAAGGGCGCTGCCGACACTCCGGCGATGGACTGGCGGGAATCGCGGGGCGAACGCAGAGTCTCAAGACGCTCGAAGACGCGGTCGAGTTCTTGCCCGTCGACCCAGACCCGAGGCGCGATGCCGTTTCGCTCGGCGGGCGGGCGGCGCCAGATCGACGGGCTCTGGTGGTGGGCCAAGACCTTGACGGCACCGGGCTCGGTCCGGCCCAGGGCGGCCGCGATCATAGCCGCCGCCGCCGCAACGTTACCCAAACCACAAAGCACCGTCTCGCCCCGCGTCGCCAGCATGGCGTTCACCGCGTCGGGATAACACGCGTTGAGGAGCGACGCCTCGACCCCGGCCAGGGTAAGCGCGCGGGCCATCCGGGAAAGAAGCAGCGCCTGCAAAACCTGGGTGGCCCCAAAACCGCCCGCATTGACGATCAGGTGCTGCCACGGGCTCGACGGGTGGTCCAGGTCTCGGGGCGATTGCACCGTGGCCGCCTGGGCGACGACCCTCGGTCGGCAAACGGCGAGTGCCTCGGCGATGGTCGAAGGCGTATCCCAATTCAACGGAACGGCGAATACCCTCACCGGACGGCCGAACAACGCCGCCCGTGCGTTGCCCGAAAGGCTGATCCAATCCATGCGTTCGCGGTTGCGCCCGGCGACGGCCACCGTGATCGGCTTGGCGGCGGTCATGGCCAGGGAATATACGATCTTCTCGGCGAACAAGCCGGTCCCGGCCACCAGTACATCGCAGGTCTCGTCCGCCATATCGCCCCTTCCTTGCGTTCATTTTCTTGATCCGGCGGCGGCCAGGATAGCGGCCCGGCCCCGGGCGGTCCACAAACGGGACATTAGGATCGGCTTGTCTTGCGACCGGCCTTGGACGATGATGACCCCTGGACAAAAAACGGGTAATGGGGAGCGAACGAAATGGGCAAGCGAAGGGTATCGTGGCATGGGTCCTTTCCGGCGCTGATGACGCCGTTCACCGAGGACGGGGCCATCGACGAGGCGATGCTGCGCGCCAACGTGAGACTGGCTCTCGAAGAGGGCGTGCATGGCATCATCGTCTGCGGCCACAACGGCGAGGCCCACGTGATGAGCCCCGACGAGCGCAAGCGCGTCACCGCCATCGCCATTGAGGAAAACAACGGCCGCGTTCCGGCAGTTTGCGGTAGCGGCTCCATCGCCACCGACGAGGTCATCCACCTGACCCAGGACGCCAAGGACGTAGGTGCCGACGGGGTGATGATAGAGACGCCGTATTTCCTGACGCCCAGGGCCGACGACATTTACAAGCACTACGCCGAGATCGCCGACGCCGTCGACCTGCCAATCATGCTCTACAACAACCCCAAGCGCACCGGTGTCGACATGGACCTGGAACTGGTCGACAAGCTGGCCGAGATCGAGGGCGTGGTCGCCATCAAGGACAGCTCGTTCATATATGATCGCATCTTGGAGCTGATTTACGGGGTCGGCGACCGCATCCAGATCTTTGTCGGCCCGGCACGGGTCTTCGGCTTCCAGGGTATCCAGATGGGGGCCCACGGTTTCGTCGACGAACTGCAACAGATCATGGGCCGTCCCGGCGCCCAGCTCTATGATCTAGCCCTGGCCAACGATCACGAACGCGGCCTGCCCATTCAGCACAAGGCCTATCAGCTGCACACGTTGCTGGCCCAGGCGCCGGGCTCCTATCCGGCCACCATCAAGGATGCCATGCGCTTCCTCGGCCGGCCCGGCGGCTATTCGCGCCGCCCGCTCCGCGCCATGGAGGGTGAGGACCTGCGCCGCTTCGAAGAAGGCCTCGGCGCCATCGGTCTGGCCCCGGACATGGCGGCCGAATAGGCGTTCCACCGAAAGGACTCTCAAAATCGAGCGATCATCATGACTAAGCATGACTCAAACACCATCGCAAATATCCATAAGGAGCTTCACAGCCACCTGCCGCCTGAACCCGCGCTTCGGGTAAAGGCGTTGGAAAGCCTGCTTGTCGAGAAGGGCATAGTTGACTCCGAAGCCGTCGATGCGTGGATCGAGGTCTATACGGAAGAAATCGGGCCGAAACGCGGCGCCGAAATCGTCGCACGCGCTTGGATCGATCCGAGCTTCAAGGCCCGGCTGTTTGACAACGGAACCGAGGCAGTCAAGGATTTCGGGATTGAACAAGAGCATTTGCAGGTCGTCGAAAACACGGCGGACGTCCACAACATGGTCGTGTGCACCCTGTGTTCGTGTTATCCGACATCAATGCTCGGCATCCCGCCGACCTGGTACAAAATGGCAGCCTATCGATCGCGCGCCGTTCGCGATCCGAGAGGCGTTCTCGAGGAATTCGGGGTCGAAGTAGCGGACGACGTGGAAGTGCGCGTCTGGGACAGCACGGCGGAACTGCGATACCTGGTCGTGCCGCAACGGCCGGCGGGAACCGAGGATTGGGATGAACAAAAGCTCGCCCGGCTCGTTACGCGCAATTCGATGATCGGCACCGAACGGGACCTTGCCGCCCGGATCGAAGAGGTGGCGTGATGGACACCATCCACGATTTGGGTGGCCGCCAGGGCTTCGGTGCCATCGACGTTGATGAGCCCGAGGAAGCCTTCCACGAGCCCTGGGAAGCCCGCATGTTCGGTATAAGGCGGGCGATGAGCCGCCCGGCCGACTGGAGCCTCGACTGGTTTCGCCATTGCCGGGAATTGATCGAACCCACGGATTACTTATCGCGTCCCTACTTTGACCAGTGGCTGCAAGCCTATGCGGCGATGATAGCCAACTCCGGTGTCGCTACCATCGAGGAACTGGCCAGCGGCAAGGCAAAGACACCGGTGTCCGGTCTGCCCCCGCCAATGACCGCCGCCGACGTCGGTGGAGCGAGAAGAGGCAATCCAAGCTTCGCCCGTGAGATCGATGAAGCGCCCGTTTTTAACGTTGGAGACAGCGTGAGGGTGAAAATCCACGGTGCCCCGGGCCACACCCGACTGCCTGCTTATGCGCGTGGCCGGCGAGGCATCGTCGAGGCTCACCATGGCGCTCATGTTTTTCCCGATGCAAACGCGCATGGCGAAGAACGTGCGGCGCCGCTTTACACGGTCGGTTTCGACATGGCGGAATTGTGGCCCGAAGCCCAAGGCCGCCGCGAACGCGTCTTCCTCAATATGTGGGAGAGTTACCTTGAACGCGGATGACGAGCCGCACATCGGTCCGTTGGCGCGACACGACGACGAACCCGCTTTCGACGAGCCCTGGCAGGCGCAGGTCTTGGCACTCGCCTTCGCGCTGACGAAAGTGGGTGTATTTACCGCTGTGCAATGGTCCGATGCGCTGGGTGCGGAATTGCGCGGCGCGGCAGAGCGCGGCGATCCGGACGACCAGACCACGTACTACGCGGCGGCGCTGGCGGCGCTGGAAGGCCTCATCGCAGCCGACGGCCGTGTCTCGCCGGATGGCCTTTCATCGCGGACCGAACAATGGCGCCGCGCCTATCTGAACACGCCGCACGGAAATCCGGTGAAGTTGTCAGCCGGATTGAATACCTGAACGCCTTGTAGCCCGGATTTCCAGCTGATAAGGCGAACCGGGGCAAAGGCCTTAGCCCGGCGCCCTAGGCCGAAGTACTCAACATGTCGTACAAGCGCGCAACGTTCTTGCGTTGCCAATCGCGACCGGGGTGACGCGCGATGAGGACACCTTCGAACTCTATGGTCTCGACCGCCTCTGCCTTTTCCATTCCCTTTTCTATCGCTTCGCCGATCGTTTCCACGCAATGCCCGAGGAAGGTCGCAAATTCCCGCACCGCCTTCTTGTCCCCAACCTCACCATGACCGGGGACAAAGGCATCGACGTCGAGATCGAGAAGCCTGTCCACGGACTCCAGCAACTCCAATGGAAGGCATTCCGAAAGCGAGGGCTGAAGCGCGTTGGTGAAATTGTCGCCGGGAAAAACAATCCGTTCGCTGGGTACATGGACACAGGTCTGCCCGGGCGTGTGCCCCGGAAGGTGGATAAGTTCGATGGTGTGATCGCCCAAATGGAGGGTGAGATTTTCGTCAAAAGTAATGGTTGGCGATCGGAGTTTATAATCCTCGACCAGGGGCCCGCTGTCCGGATATCGGTCAAGAACTTTTTGGCGGGCGTCCTCCGGGGGACCGCAGACGCTTTCATACCATTTTTTGGTTTCTTCGTGCGCGATAACGGGGACCGGAAAAAAGTGGTTGCCCATGGTGTGATCGGAATGGAACTCGGTATTGACGAGGTAAAGCAGCTCTCCTTTCTCGGCCATGATATCCCGCCATTTCAACGCATTAACGGGTTCCATCGGGGCGTCGATCATGACGATCCCCGCTGACGTGGTGATAAAGCTCGAATTGGAACTGGCAAGCACCGACGACCCCGAAACCCACTGGGTTTCAACGTAAACGTTGGATGTGATTTGTTGCATGCTTTAAACCTCCCGTTGGATCTGAAACCCGGGTGCGGCGGGACAGGCTTGCCTCGCCTCAATCCATTTCGAACACCAAGTCCTTGATGACCTTTCGGTTCGGCGGCGGACCGATCGTCATGCCGTCTTGCGCCACACAGGTACAGGCCAGCCGGCGCCGCCCATCGATCATCATGGAACATATGCCGCAGACACCGCGCCGGCAGTCCGTATTGCGCAGCGAAAGCGTACCGTCCACGGTATCGTAAACGCGGCAAATCGCTTGCATGACGGAAAGGGGGCCGTCGCTTTCGATTTCATATTCCTCGTATCGCGGCGCGCTATCATGCTTCGGATCAAAGCGGTGGAGCCGCAATCGGAACGTTTCCATATCAGCCTGTCTCTTCGCCATAGGTGGCGCTGTTGACCGGCACGGAGGAAACCGACAACTCTTTCCCTCGTTGGCGAACCACGATATTTTGCAGCCACTCATCGTCGATTTGATCGGGGTGGTCCTCGCGATAGTGAGCACCCCGGCTTTCGGTTCGCATCAAGGCGGCGCGGGCGACCGCCTCGCCGACCCGCGTCATCGACGTCGCCTCGATGGCCTGAATCCAATCGTAGTTGGCGATGCGTTCCGGACTTGCCAGCGCCATCGCCGGAAGGTTCCGCATCGCGATCTCCTCGAAGGCATCAAGGGCTTCCTTGAGCCCCGCCGCGTCGCGGACGACACCGACGTGATCATTCATGGTCTGCTTGATGCGCTTTTTAATCTCGCTCGGTCGAGGACCGTTGCGCGAACCTTCAAGGAACCCGAGCAAACGGCGGCATTCCGTTTCGACCTCATCGGGATCGTTTGTCGGGGCATTGGCCGTTGCCGCCGTTTCGGCCGCGTGGCGGCCGGCCCGTTTGCCGAACACCAAGACCTCGGTCAATGAATTGCCGCCGACCCGCGCCGCGCCGTGCGGCCCGCCCGAACACTCGCCCACCCCATAGAGGCCCGGTACGGTCGATAGAGAGTCGGGGCCGATCCTTATGCCGCCGCAGAAATAGTGAGCCGCCACGCCGACCTCGATTGGCTGGCGCATGTCGACGCCAAACGATTGCAAGAACTGGGTCTGCGACGGAAGAGCATCGACAACGGTCTCAAGCGGCACCGACCCGGGATCGAAAAAGACGCCGCCGTGGGGGCTTCCACGTCCGGCACGGACTTCCCCATGAATGGCCCGGGCGTAGATATGGCGCGGCGGGTTGTCGCTGCCTTCCGGGTCATAGCGCGACAGAAAGGGCTCACCTTCGGCGTTGAACAAAGCCCGCGCCCCTTTATCCAGCAGGTACTGAAAGGTGAACAGCACGCCGCGCACGGTCTCGGGAAACATCACCGCGTGGCCAAGCATCAAGATGAATTCCATATCCACCAGATCGGCCCCGGCGCCGAGGGCCAGGGCGCATCCGTCGCCGGTGGAATCGGGGGTGTTGCTGTTGACCGGGAAAAGCTCTCCGCCGCCGCCCGTCGCCATGATGACCGACCGGGCACGGATCTCCAGCAACTCGCCGGTCTGAAAATCAAGCGCGACGGCGCCCGAGATGCGATTGCCATCCTTCAACAGTTTGGTAACCAAGAGTTCGTGCCGCCTGGGGATGTCGAATTTGTTCATTTGGCGGCGCAGCGCCTGCATGATCGGCGTTCCCAGCGAATCCCCTTTCTTGATCGAACGTGGGTAAGTTTGTGACGAATCCAGCCGCCTTTGAATGAATTTGCCGTCATCGTCCCGATCAAAACGGGCGCCGAAGGATTCGATGTCTTCAACCGTCGCCGCCCCTTCCCGGGTGAAGATATCGACGAGTTCGGGGTTGGCGAGCCCGTAGCTCCCCCGCATGGTATCCGCATAATGAACCGAAGGATTGTCACGAGGATCAGCGCAGCCAAAAGCCACCTGAAACCCAGTGACGGCGGTTTGGGTCAATCCGCTTTTGCCGACGATTCCCTTTGACAGGACAAGAACGCGGGCACCGGCGGCATGGGCTTCGATCGCGGCCCGAAGTCCGCCGCCGCCGCCGCCAACGACAAGGACATCCGCATCGATCGTTGCATCGATCATCCCAGTCTATTCCCCCTTCGACCCCGTACCCAGATCTACCGAGCGGCCTCAGTTGAGTGATAAACCACGATCGACGCAAATGAATCAACGGCCCAGCCGCCATTCAAGACAGCGCCCGTGCCGCGGCCGAGGTTTCGTCGGGCCGCATGGCAAGCAGGCGCCGGGGATCGAAGACCGGATGCGCAATCGGCAATTCGGGCTGTCGCCCTAAGATGAGATCGGCCAGCAACTGTCCCATGAAGGGGCCGCAGGTGAAGCCGCTGCGCTGACAGCCGATGATGAAGGCGTCGTCCATTCCGGGCAGCGGCCCGATCACCGGCAAGTTGTCTGGCGCGTAGGCTTCCAGCCCGGTCCACGTCCTAAGCAGGCGCGCGCCGGCCAAAGCCGGTATCGCCTCGCAACCGTTGCGCGCCGCCCAGGTCATGCGCCGGATCAACGCCACCCGGTCGATCTCGTCGGCCTCGCGGTCTGCATCGCTGATCCAGTGCAGCACGGTGCCCAAAAGCATCGAGCCGTTGACCGCCTGCTTGAACGAACCCCTTCCGAAGATGCGCACCACGACGCGGAGCAGCGGCGCCAGGCGTTCGGTGACGACCATCTGGTGAATGCGAACCGTGATCGGCAAGTCGAGTCCCAGCCAAGCAGCCATCTTCGGAATCCAAGCGCCGGCGGCAAGGACGACGCGCCCGGCGTTGAGGTCTCCGGCCGCGGTGCCAACGGTGAAACCGCCGGCGCGGCGCTCAATCGAACGCACCTGGGTGCGATCTAACACCGTGACACCGTCGCCCAGAAGTGCCGCACGGAAGGCGCGACCGCCGGCGTTCGATTCGACGAAGCCGTCGATGGGACAATAGGCGGCTCGCTGCGCCGCTGCTGAAACCGAAGGCTCGATACGGCGCGCTTCGTCGATGTCCATGATCTGGATGGGTGCGCCGGCCTGAGCGCGTTCACCCATCTCGCTCTCCAGGCCCGCCACCTCGGCCTCGGTGAAGGCGAGTTCAAGTCCGCCCCGCGCCTGGTAGCCGATGCCCCGGCCGAGCCATTCCGGCGCCGTTTGCCACATCTCCATACCGCGCTGCGCGTAAGGGACCAGAAAGGGGGCCGGAAACATCGGCGTCAGGGTGCCGGCATTCCGTCCCGAGGCCTCGGTGCACAAGCCGCCGCGTTCGACCAGCGCCACCCGCATGCCGCCGCGTGCCAGATGAAGCGCCGTCGCGCAGCCCATCACTCCGCCGCCGATGACCGCTACATCAAACATTCCAAACATGTCGCCGTCGGTGTTTTTCAAGATCGCCTCGTTTCGGTATGGCGGGCAAGGAACTCAATGATGGCCCGGCCTCCCTCGGGTGTTCCGCCGACCAAGTGCGCGCGGCCGGGAACCTCCACGATCTCAAGCGCTGTCCCGGCAACACGGTCGCGGCAACGCCCGGATACGGCGGCGAACCAGGGGTCGTTTATGGAATAGACAGCCAGCACCGGGTCGCTCGGTGCGGCGCCGTAGCCTCGGGTGCAGGTCGAGCCGCTAATGACCCGTGCCTTGATGCCGCCCCCGACGTAGGCGGAGACGGCGCCACCGCCCTGGCTGTGACCAACGAGGAACAGGTTATCGGTATCGACCCAGGGAATCTCGGCCAGGCGTTCGAGCGCATAGCGGATCTCGGCGGTGCGCATGGCGCGAACCTGTTCGAAGACGGACTTTGAGACGACCGTGCGGTGGGTCTTCACATCGCAGGTGCGGGGCCGCCCGGGACGGGCGAAGCTGGCGGGAGCAAAAACGGCATAGCCGGCGCCGGCCAGCAGCCGCGCGTTGACCCTGCCGCCCTCTCCGAATCCGGTGCATCCGTGGGCGAATAGAACGGTAGGGAGTTGTATTTGGCTTGGGATCGCCCTCTCGGCTGCAGCAGCGGTGTCTCCGGCGCGCCGGCCGCCCACCGCGACCGCCATACCAGCGCGGCGAACTGGCAGGTAGAGATAGGCCCTCTCCCAGGTCAGTGCCAGTCCATCCCCGGCGTCTTCCGGGACGGCCCCGCAGGCACCGGCAAGCAAGGTGAGAAGTAGGATCACCGTCCGTATCACCGCCACACCTCGCCTTGTTGCCCCATTGCGGGGGCGGCATTGTAAATGCCGAAACCATCGCCACATTTCACTTTGAAGGACGATGCGTCAAGGGAGCACGCCATGCCAGACGGCCGCGAGCCCGTCTCCGTCAAGATTGTCGGCTCCATCTTCGACATCGACGCTGGTGAGTGGGACGCTTGCGCCGGTAGTGGCGATCCCTTTGTCAGCCATGCCTTTCTCGGCGCCCTGGAAGCGAGCGGCTCGGCAGCCCCTGAGTCGGGCTGGTTGGCGCAACATCTGGCCATCGAGGACGAGACCGGGCGGCTGCTCGCCTGCGCGCCTCTCTATCTCAAGGACCATTCCTACGGCGAATACGTCTTCGACTGGGGCTGGGCGGATGCCTATCAGCGTGCCGGCGGGTCCTATTACCCCAAGCTGCAATCGGCGGTGCCGTTTGTTCCGGCGACCGGAAAACGCCTTCTGTTGCGCCCCGACGCCCCCGCTTCCCTGGCCAACGCGCTGGCATCGGGAATGATGCAGTTGGCGGCGCGACTGGGTGTGTCGTCCGTCCATGTCACCTTCCCCACGGAAGACGAGTGGCAGGGTCTCGGCAAGGCCGGATACCTGTTGCGCCTGGGGCGGCAGTTCCATTGGGAAAACCGGGGATACAAAACCTTCGACGATTTCTTGGCAACCCTGACGTCGCGCAAGCGCAAGGCCATCCGCAAGGAACGCCGCACCGTCGCCGAGAGCGGCGTCGCCGTCAAAGCCCTCAACGGCGATACAATCGAAGAACACCACTGGGACGCCTTCTACCGCTTCTACCTCAATACGACGGACCGCAAGTGGGGGCCGAACTACCTCAACCGCGCGTTCTTCTCCCACCTCCACGAGACCCTGCGCGACCGGGTCGTCTTGGTCATGGCGGAGGCCAGCGGAATTCCGGTTGGCGGCGCCCTTAACCTGCTTGGCGCCGACACCCTTTACGGTCGCAATTGGGGCTGTTCGGAGGACTACAAGTTCCTCCACTTCGAGGCCTGTTATTATCGCGCCATCGATTTTGCCATTGAGCGCGGCCTAAAGTGGGTCGAAGCAGGCGCCCAAGGCCCCCACAAGATTCAGCGTGGATATCTGCCACGCCCGACGTACAGTGCCCACTGGATCGCTGATCCCGGATTCAAGAATGCAGTCGCCCGATTTCTGGACGAGGAAAGACGCGAAATTGCCGAAGAGATGCGTCTGTGCGCCGCCCAATCGCCCTATCGTCAGGAGAACGGCGCCTGAGGTGCCAAGACGGTCGGCCGTTACCCTCCCTTAACCTTTATCCCCTACCCTGGCGCTCTCATTACTCGCGCCGGAGACCGAACCATGACCAATGGCACCGCGCTGCGCACCGGATCCCACTGGACCGTCTTCGTGGCCTCGGCCCTGGTGCTGACGTGCTTAGTTCCGATCCGTTCCACCGGCGCCGAGACATTGCTCGCCGATGCCGCTACGGGGGCCGGCCTCGGCGCGGTCAAGCGGCTTGACGGTGCAATCCGGCGCATCGCCGTCAAGCGGTGTCTAAGAATTCGCCAAAGCGGTGGTAGCAGTACCCTGGTCAATCTGTGCGGCACCTGCGTCAGTGCAAAGCTGCAACATCAGCGACCGCGCGGCGATTTCCCCATTCACCGCGACGTTGTTGTTCCAGAGCGCGGCAGCGTCCAGTTGCCGCTTTCCTTTCGCAGCGGCCGCACCCGGGTCCTTGACGAGCAACGCTGCGGCGGCGGCGCCGCCATTAAGGCGAACGCCGAGCAATGCGTTGACCTGCAACAAGCGCGCGACGGCAACCGCTTGTTGGTCAACACGTGCCGGGCTTGCCGGGCCGTGGTAGTGGAACAGGTGAGCAGCCAGGGCGACCGGTCCATGCGGTCCTACACCATCAACGCCATGACGTATCTTCCCTATGGGAAGGCCGGAACGGACCGCACCCGCGTTCTCGTCGAGAAGCCCTGCCGCTAAGCGGCGACCAGCGGACGCGCCAATCAACGACATTCTTAGGCACTCTAAACCTTTCGCTTCCTTTTCGCGCACCGTCAAAATCCGACTGCAAATGCAGGACCGGTTCGGGTGTTGGTGTCGAGAGCATTTATCAGCTTATCCTCCGACTATTCCCCGGTAAGAAGCCGCGTGTTTGAAGCAGAAATAAAAATACTGTTTCAACGTGAAGGCACGACCATAGGACAGATTCGCCCAGAACCCAAAGACGTATGTGTCTCCTACCACTAGTCATAACTTACTTATACTGGGGGCTTGCACCCTACGCTTCACCTGGATATATTTGCCGAGTAAGTGAGGTTTGAAATGAGCGATTCAAAAAAGGATGGTTCGGCTAAGGTTATCCCGCTACGGCCGTTGAAAGCAACAAAGGCGTCGGAGCGCAAATGGGGCAAGGGCGTGATGGGCCTCGGCTTCTGCATCGTCCCGTCGCTTCTGCTTCGGGCTCAGGCACGGCTTGGGCTGAATGCGAGGCAGTTGGCAGTTCTAATGCACCTAGCCGACTTTTGGTGGAATGCCGAGCGGAAGCCTTACCCTAGCAAGAAAACTTTGGGCGAACGGTTGCGCTTGAGCCCACGGCAGGTGCAGCGGATTATTGCGGAATTGGAAACTGCCGGCTTGGTCCAGCGGATCGAACGGCGTGCCGCGCACATGGGTAAGCTGAGCAACTATTATGATCTTTCGGGGATAGTGAAGCGGCTCAAGGAACTTGAGCCCGAGTTCCGAAAGGTTGAAGAAGAAGCAAAGGCGCGGCGGCGTGCTGTCGCTCGGCCTGGGCTTCGGCACCGCACGAATGTCCAGAATTAGGCGAAGCAGATTTCGCGGCGTAGCTCAAACGGATAGAGCCCCTGCTTTCTACATACAGAGAG
>PVBE011418027.1_pt1 | contig 34901 bp, 21 predicted proteins | sample 1631181 | NCBI WGS metagenome assembly PVBE01 (sample SAMN08397723, study PRJNA350692) | Marine metagenome, whole genome shotgun sequencing project. | isolation source: water | place: Pacific Ocean | collected 2012-04
CAGCCCTTGCCGTTGGCGCACTTGGGGCAGGTCTTGCCGCCGCAGTCGACGTCGGTCTCGCTGCCGTTTTTCACCTTGTCGGTGCAGGTGGCCTCCTTGCACTTGCCCGAGGAGTCGCACACCCCGCTGAGGCAGTCGCCCGCCACGCTGCAGGCCTTGCCCTTGGCGCAGGCGGGGCAGGCGCCGCCGCAGTCGACGTCGGTCTCCTTGCCGTTTTTGATCTTGTCGGTGCACGAGGCCGCCGCGCACTTGCCCCCGGTGCAGACGCCGCTCTCACAGTCCGCCGCCGCGCTGCATTTTTTGCCGTCGGCGCACTTGGGGCATGCACCGCCGCCGCAGTCGGTGTCGGTCTCCTTGCCGTTTTGCGTGTTGTCCTTGCAGGTGGGCAGCGGCGCGTCTGGCAACAGCAGGTCCGGCACCAGCGTGTCCGGCGCGGCCTTGTCCGGCACGGCTTTGTCCGCACCCGCGTCGAGGCCGGAGCCCGTGTCGGCCACCGCCTGGTCGATGCCGGGCAGCGGATCGTCACTACAGCCGGGCAGGGCGCCCAGCAGCATCAAAACAAGACCGACGACGTGACGCTGACACTTCAAGGGATCCTCCTGAACACGTTGGAGCGAGGTAAACGTCCATTAGACCAAAGCGCGGCGGGCGACGCAACGCGCCGCGGTACCCATGGGGTACAATGGGCGCATGGAGGTGGTCCGATGACGTGTTCCACACGGGCGGCGCTGATGACGGCGGCCCTGTCTTGCCTGACGGCGGCCTGCGACGGTGCCGAGCCCGGCGTCGACGCGGGACACAGCGACGCGCGCGCTGACCAGGCGGCCGACCGCGGCCCCGCGGACGCCGCCGCCGCGGACGCCGCATCGACCGACAGCACCCCACCCGACGCGCCGCCGCCGGACAAACCGCAGGGCCCGCTCAAACACTCGCTCAAGGCCGTGGCCACGACCAAGGACCCGGGGTTTTTCAGCCTGCGAACCTACAAGGGGCAGCTCTTCGCCGGCACCTACGGTACGGGCAAAATCTACGGCAGCGCCAACGCATGGGCCTCCCCCCTGGTGGACCTCAAGGCGGGCGAGTCGGTCTACGTCATGGCGCCCTTCAACGGCCACCTCCACGCCAACACCGAAAACCGCGGCGAGGTCTGGCGCTCCGCCGGCGGCAAGAGCTGGAAGAAGGTCTACAACGGCGCCAAGACCGCCATCGGCACCGGCCTGGTGGTCTACAAGGGCAAGCTCTACGCGGCCTACACCACCCTGTCCAACCAGGCCGGCCGCATCTACCGCTCCACCAGCGGCGCGCCGGGCACCTGGAAACGCGTCTTCGGCGACAAGTCTCAAGGGACCCAGGTCACCCTGCGCGAGCTGGTGGTCTTCAACAACGTGCTGTACTGCCTGTCCTACGACTACCAGGGCAACTGGGGCGGCTTCTACACCACCAACGACGGCACCACCTGGACCTGGCACAAGAAGCTGGCCAACCACCGCCCGATCAAGGCCCACGTCTGGAAGGGGGCGCTCTGGATCTCCACGTCGCCCTGGAAGGGCAAGCGCGTGCCGCCGGCCAGCGTATACCGCTACGACGGCGCGACCATCACCCGGGTCTTTCAGGACAAGGCCCGCGCGGTGGGCACCGACCTGCTGGACCACGGCGGCGCGCTGTACTTCGTCGGCATGGTCAACTGGCGGGCCAAGAGCGGCGCCGCCGGTCTGCACCGCTCTGCCACCGGCGCGGCCGGCACCTGGAAGACCGTGCTGACCTTCCCCGAGCCCGAGGCCATGGACATGGAGGTGTTCAACAACGAGCTGTACGTGGCCACACGCCACGAGGGCGGCCACGGCAAGCTCTACAAGGTCCAGACGAAGTAGCGGGCGGGCAGAGCCAATGCCAGTAGGACAGGCCTTGGCTTGCCCTGGTCAGCGTAGGGCGGGGGCTTGTCCCCCGCCACCAGCAAGGCGGGGGACAAGCCCCCGCCCTACAGTTCAATCCTAACCGATCGTCATTGGGGCTAGAGCCCAGCCACCTCGGGCCCCAGGGGCAGCTCGCCGGTGAGCGAGTAGTCGTTCTGATACCGCTCCACGTGGTCCAGCTCGTAAATATAGTTGACCATGATGCCGGCGGACTGGGCCAGCCCCTTGGACGAGGTGTCGCCCAGCCAGTTGATCCGCCCGAGCAGCGCCCCGTTGCCCGCGTGAAAGTGGGCCACCGGGCAGGCCAGCCGGCCCTTGCTCTGGACCCCCTTGAGGTAGCGCTTGGCCGCCCGCAGCAGCCCCGGCCGCAGGGCCGCCGACACCTCCCTGTCCTGGTGCCAGTCAGCCCGCGCCAGCAGCCCCGACACGGCCGCCGACAGGTTCTTGACGCCGAACAGATCCCCCGAGCCGGCCAGCTCCAGCAGCCGCGCCGCCTCGTCGCCGGTGTAAAAGCGCTCCATGCCGCCGTCGGCCAGCAGCTGGGTCAGGTAGTCTGGCAGCAGCCGCGGGATGGGTGACAGCGTGGCGAAGTGTCGCAGGCCGGGCACGTCGCCGCGCAGCTGGGCCGTGACCTTTTTGATCAGCATGTTGCCGAAGGGGATGCCCCGCAGCCCCCGCTGGGCGTTGGTGATGCTGTAGAAGATGGCCGTGTCGGCCTGGTGCGGCTGCAGATGATCGGCGTCGGGGCCGAGCAGCTCCTGCACGTTGCCGGTGATCCCCTTGACCAGGGCCACCTCCACGAAGATGATCGGCTCCGCCGGCATGTTGGGGTGGATGAAGGCGAAGCAGGCGCGGTCCGAGCCGAGGCGCCGCTTCAGATCCATCCAGTTGCCGATCTCGTGCACCGCCTCGTACTCCACCAGCTTCTCCAGCAGGCGGGCCGGGCTGTCCCAGGTGATGCGGTGCAGCTTGAGGAAGCCGAGGTTGAACCACGACTCCAGCAGGTGCCGCAGCTCGAACTCCAGCAGCCAGAGCTCCGGGTCTTTCTTCAGCCGCGCGCTGATGTCCGCCCGCAGATCCACCAGAAACTTGATGCTCTCGGGGATGGTGTTGAACTGGCGAAACAGCTGCAGCCGCGGGCTGTCCAGGGACAGGGTCAGCCGGGTCAGCTCGCGGATGCGCGGCTCGGAGGCCTCGCGGTAGGCGTCGATGGCCTCGTCCACCTCGAAGCGGTCCACGGAGAACTCGGTGCCGAGCATGCGAAAGAAGGTGTACCGCTCCTCGGCGCCCATGGTGTTGTAGGCGTCGGCCACCCGGGCGATGGCCACCAGCCCCGCGATACGCCCGCGGGCCTCCAGCGCCTCCTGGCACCAGTCGCGCACCCGCTCCAGCACGGTGAGATCCTCGGCGCCCGGAGCGTTGCTGCCGAAGTCCATCTGCAGGTACTCGCGGGTGCTGCGGGAGACGGGGCGCTCGGCCGCGTCGCTGTCCACCTTGTCCGGCTTCGGCTCGCTCATGAAATCCTCCACCCCGAGGATACCATCAGCCCCGGGGCCACAGCCATTTTCGGCACCGCGCGCGGCCCCGCGAGGGCCATCACCCTACAGCTCCTCCAGCGCGGCGAAGATCTCGGCCAGCTCGCCGGGCGTCAGCCCCCACAGCTCCCGCGCGCGCTGGTCCAGCGAGACCTCGACTCGGGCCAGGGCCGCTCCGTCGCCCGCCAGCGCGGCCCGGTGAGCCCGCCGCGAGATGCGGGCCAGGGCCCGGTGGGTGGCGTCTCCTGCGCGGTAGGCCGGCACCGCCACGTGGCGCAGCACGTGGGTGCTGATCTGGATCGATACGGCGTAGGCCGCCACGACCAGGCGCACCGGCGCGCTGTTGAGCGCCGCGCACAGGTAGTGGGCCTCGCCATCGGACGCCGCCTGCACCAGCATCAGCTTGTGGTCCGGCACCACCGGCCGGCCCCGGGCCGTGCCCGCCACGGCTGCGGTGAAGCCCGCGGCCTGCTCGCGCCAGACCACCTTGTGCGGGGCGAGGGTGTAGGGCCCCACGTTGAACATGGACCAGAAGGGGTCGCGGTCCGGGCGGAAGTAGCGCAAAAACGCCGGCCGCGCCGCCAGCATCTCGCGGAAGCGGGCGAGGTAGGCGCCGGTGGCCGGCGCGTCCCGGGCCATGATCTCCTCGGACAGGCCCCGCCGTGTTTGCGGGTCCTGGGCCATGACCACGTGGATCGACGGCTCGGCCCGCCAGCGCCCCACGTCCCTGCCGCGCAGCAGGGGGAACAGCCGCGCCGCCTCCACCTCGGCGCGCACCTGCGCCACCTTCTTGCGCGCTCCCCTGGTGACATTGGTGACCAGGACGCGCTCTGCGTCTTTCAGGGCTCCGCGCTCCAGCTCCACCCAGTACACGCCGTTGGCCCCGCCCGTGTTGGCCCCCTCCCGGGCGGTGTAGTCCGACGCGCCCATGACCCGGCGCAGCACAGCCAGGGCGCCGGGCCGCGAGGTCAGCCAGGCCGACTCGGGGCGGCCAGAATCCACCGGCTCGGCCTGCCAGGCCAGGGGCTCGTCGGACCCCGCCCGCCACACCCGATACGGCACCGGGTAGCTCACCGCCCGGTCCCTCCGGAAGAGGACGATGAGCGGCTGGGTGCTGGCGCCGGCGAAGGGCCGCCGCGCCGTGACGTCCTCCACCAGCTCGGGGGCGAAGGGCACGTCCCCGGGCAGGCGAAAGCGGCGGAAGCCCTCGGCAGCGCCGGCGGTCTTGAACAGCCCGCGGGGAAGCACGAAGCCGAGCCGCCCGCCCGGCGCCAGGCAGCGCTCCAGGGCCACGCAGGTCAGCAGCGCGCAGAGGTCCTTTTTCCCCTTGCCGAGGATGGCGTCCATGCCGCCGTGCACGAAGAGGCCGTACCGCCGCCACAGCTCCCGGGTCCGGCGCCTGTGGTCCTCCGGCAGGTGCTCCCAGTTGATCCATGGCGGGTTGCCCACGACGTGTGCGGCGGCCTCGGGCGGCTCCAGCACCGAGTCGCCCAGGGTCACCGGCAGCCGCAGCGGCCCGCGCCTGGCGCCCACCAAGGGTCCCAGGGCCAGCAGGTAGGACGCCCGGGCGGCCAGCACGGCCAGGGGGTTGAGGTCCTGTCCCCGCACGTGGCGCAGGATCTGCTCCAGGGCCTCGCCGGGGTCCACACCGTCGCCCAGCGCCCGGGCCCGCGCGCGCCGCACGGCCAGAGAGAGGAAGACACCCGAGCCGCAGGCCGGGTCCACCACGCCGGCGCGCGGATCCCCCAGGTCCTGGCCCATGGTCAGCTCGAGGGTGCGCAGGGCCAGCCAGTCCGGCGTGTAGTACTCCCCCAGCCGGTGCCGCACGGGTCGCGGCACGAGGGCGAGGTAGAGGGGCTTGAGCGGATCCGCGCCGGCGGCGCCACCCGCGGCCGTGCACCGCTGTACGCGGCGCCACAAGGCGTCCAGCTCCTCGCCCGGCAGGCCGCGCCGCGCGACGAGGTACCAGGCGAAGCACTCCCCGCCTTCGGTGAAGCCCTCCAGCCCGAGGGCCTCGAAGCCGCCGCCGCCCTCCAGGTCGGCGAGGACCCGCCGCCCCTGTCCCCCCTCGACCCCCAGCGCCGCGGCGCAGACCAGCTTGACCACCATGGCGTAGTAGGTGTGCACCACAAACAGCGCCGCCTCCGGCCGCCGAGGCGAGGCGCCCATGGCGTCGCACAGCCGCTGGAAGGCCCGGGTCTTGCCCAGGGAGCGGCTCCAGGCGCCCCAGTCCGAGGCGCCGCAGTACAGCCCGCTCCACCGCGCGCGGTACCGCTCAATTCCTTTGCCGCCGCCGCTGAGAGCCCGGTACAGCCCGGTGAGCAGGCGCCCGGTGGACTCGCACGACGGGCCCAGCTCGGCCAGCAGGCCCACGTCACGCACGGCGCTGGAGGGGGAGGGACTCACGACAGAAAGGCTAATGGCTAACAGCCAAAAGCTAAAGGCTTACCGGATCACCTTGTCGGCGCGCAGCGTCTGCAGCTCCTCGTCCGAGCAGCCCAGCGTCTGCAGCACCTCGTCGGTGTGCTCCCCATGGGTCGGCGCCGGCGTGGTGGCGGGCGCGCCGTCCAGCGGCAGGCGCAGCAACGACACCGGCCCCCGCTGCGGATCGTCCAGATCGAAGAACATGCCGCGGTATTTGTGCTGCGGGTGGTCGGCCAGCTCGTCCGTCTCCAGCACCGGCTCGACGCAGGCGTCCACCGGGGCCAGCTTCTCCTGCCAGTGCTCCAGGGGCTCCTCGCCGATGCGCTGGCGCAGCTCTTTCTTCATCTGCGCCTGGCGCTCGGGCGACTCGTCCATCTCGCAGGGCATGCCCAGCGTGGCGCAGAGCGAGGCCCAGAACTTGGGCTCCAGGGAGCCCACGGCCAGGTGCCGGTCGTCCGCCGTGGGGTAGACGTTGTAGCGCGCCGCCCCGCCGTTGAGGGTCCACTGGCCCCGCCGCAGGGGCTTGCCGGAGAACGCGCTGTCCCCCAGCCACGGCAGCAGCAGGCTCATGGCGCCCTCGGTCATGGACACGTCCAGGTGCGCCCCCTTGCCGCTGTGCAGGGCGGCGAGGATGCGGATGGCGGCCCACATGGCGCCGCCGGCCACGTCGGCCACCTGCACCCCCGGCAGGCCGGGCGCGCCGTCGGCCTCGCCCCCCACGGCCATGACCCCGGACAGGGCCTGGTAGTCGATGTCGTGGCCGGCCCTGTCACTGAGCGGTCCGTCCTGCCCGTAGCCGGTGATGGAGCAGAGCACCACCTCCGGGTTCACCTCGCACAGCTGCTCGTAGCCCAGGCCGAGGCGGTGGAGCACACCGGGGCGGAAGCTCTCCACCACCACCGAGAACTCGGGCAACATGCGCAGCAGCAGGTCGCGTCCGCGGGGGTCCTTGAGGTTGAGCGACACGGAGCGCTTGCCCCGATTGAGGGCGTAGTACGCGCCGCCCATGCCGTCTTTCTGGGGAGGGATCAGGCGCAGGTAGTCACCCCCGCCGGTGTCCTCCACCTTGACCACGTCGGCGCCGAGCTCCGAGAGCACCAGCGTACAGAAAGGGCCGGGCAGCAGCCGGGACAGATCCAGCACCCGCACCCCATCAAGGGGTTTCATCTAAATATTTGGGCGGTTCGCGCTAGGCGAACAGGCCCTGGAGCTTGGTGGCCAGCATCGGGTCGCCGCTGACCTTGAGCTTGCCCTGGAAGTACATCTGCATCGCGACCTGGAAGTCCTCGGTCATCTCCTCGAAGTCCGAGCCCTCCATCTCGATGGTGCAGTCAGCCTCGCCCTCGCCCTCCACGACCGCGGGAGGATCGGCCTTGAGGTCCACCAGCCAGGTGCCGCCGTTGTCGCCCTCGATCTTGAAAAGGAAGTTGGCGTCGATTTCTTTGCCTCTCTCGGGATGCTTCTCGAGTATCTTCGGGAGCTTGTCGGTGAACCAGGTTTTGGCGTCCATGCAGTTCCTCCTGCAAAAATGAGTGGTTTATGACTGGCTGGTCATATCATCACAGGGCGATTGGGCTGTCAACGCATTGCATCATTTATGATGTGCGCCGCGGCGGCGCTTCGGGCTGAAACTCTGCCGTGGACTGCTATACTGCGCACCATGATCGAGGCCCTGGACCAGCTCCTGGAGCAGCTCGAGGCGCCGCCCCCCGAGGGGCTGGGGCCCGCGCGCCCGCTGGCGGTGGTGCTGCTCGCGGCGCCGGATCCGCGGGCCAGCCTGCTCCACCTACGCCGCCTGCTGGAGGTGGCGCCCGACACGGCCTGGCCTGAGGACGGCCGGGCCCTGGAGGCCACGGCCGCGGTGCTCTCCAGCGGGCCCGAGCTGGGCCGCGTGCTGGTCCGCGACCCCCGCAGGCTGGGCTACCTCACCGACCCCTCCCTGGGGCGCGCCTGGTCCCAGGACGAGCTGGCCGGGGAGCTGGCGCGCCGGCTCGAAGGGGCAACGGACGCCGAGCAGCACGCCCTGGGCCTGACCCGCTTCCGCAACGATCATTACGTGCGGCTGGCGGCCTGCGAGTTCTGCGGCGCGCCCCTGGAGCAGGTGGGGCGTGAGCTGTCCACCCTGGCCGATCTGTGCCTGGACGCCGCCATGGCCTTCGCCCTGGCGCGGCTGAGCGAGCGCCACGGCGCGCCCCTGAACCCCCACGGGCGGCCGGTGGGCCTGGCCGCCATCGCCATGGGCAAGTACGGCGCCCGGGAACTCAACTTCTGTTCAGACATCGACGTGATTTTTGTCTACGACACCGACGAGGGCGCGGCGGGCGACCTCTCCCTGCACCAGCTCTTCAGCCGCGCCTGCCAGCAGGTGAGCCGCGCCCTGACCGGGCCCAACGCCGAGGGGCTCTGCTTCCGCGTGGACCTGCGCCTGCGGCCCGAGGGGAACCAGGGGCCGGTCTGCAACGCCCTGGCCGGGGCCGAGCGCTACTACGAGACATGGGGTGGGCCGTGGGATCGCCTGGCCTGGCTCAAGGCCCGGGCCGCGGCCGGCGACCTCGACCTGGGCCGGGAGATGGTGGCGCTGATGGAGCCCTTCGTCTTCCCGCGCAGCATCCGCCCCGAGATATTGGAGCAGCTCCAGCAGCTCAACCAACGCATCCAGGAGACCGCCGCCCGCACCCACGCGGCGGGCTGGAACGTCAAGCTGCAGTGGGGCGGCATCCGCGAGGTGGAGTTCTTCGTCCAGTCGCTGCAGCTGCTGCACGCCGGCAAGCAGCCGTCGCTGCAGGAGCCCGCCACCCTCGCCGCCCTGGACCGGCTGCTCTTCGCCGGGCTGGTCACCGAAAACGAGCACCGCCAGCTGGCCGAGGCCTACGAGCTGTGGCGCCGGGTGGAGCACAGGCTCCAACTGCACGCCGGCCGCCAGACCCACCTGCTGCCCGATCCGGGGGCGCCGCTGCACGAGCACGTGGCGCGGCACATGGGCATGACCGGCGAGGAGCTTGCCGGCCAGGTCCGCCACCACCGCGCCGCGGTGAAGCAGGTCTACGGCACCCTCGGCGTGGAGCCGCCCGGGGACCACGCCCTCACCGCGTTGCTGGACCCCGAGCTTCCCGCCGAGCAGGCCCGCCAGCTGCTGGCCGACGCGGGCTTCAACCAGCCGGGGCGCGCTGCAGACCGACTGTCCCTGCTGGCCGACAAGCCGTGGGGTCCCCTGGGGCGCGCGCCGGCCCCCTCCGTGGCCGCCCTGGCGCCGCCCCTGCTGGTCGAGCTGGCCGCCTCGCCGGATCCCGACGCCGCCCTGGCCCACCTCACCGAGCTGTCCCTCCGCTTCGGCCCCTACCGCGGCCTGTGGGAGCTTCTGGCCCACAACCGCGAGACCCTGCGGCTGCTGCTCAGCCTCTTCGGCTCCTCGGACTTTCTGGCCCGCATCTTCATCGACCACCCCGGACAGCTGGACCGCCTGCTCATGGCAGGCCACGCCCGGCAGGTGCTGGACGCCAAACAGCTGGCCGCCCGCCTGGTGGAGCGCCTGACCCCCCTCGACGCCGACGACGCCGAGGCCCGGCTCCGCGCACTGGGCCGCTTCCGCAACGAGGAGGTGCTGCGCGTGGGGCTGCACGACATCGCCGGCACCCTGGCCCCGGAGCAGGTCTGGGCCCAGCTGACAGACCTGGCCGAGGTGGTGCTGCGGGAGCTGTGCAGCATGGTGCTGGCCGACACGCGCCGCCGCTACGGCACGCCGCGCCACGACGACGGCGGCGAGGCCACCCTCACCGTGCTGGCCCTGGGCAAGCTCGGCAGCCGCGAGCTGACCTACGCCTCGGACCTGGACCTGATCTTCGTCTTCTCCGAACCGGGAGAGACCGACGGCCGGCGCCGCGTGGACAACGGCGAGCTCTTCGCCCGCACAGCCCAGCGGCTGATCAGCGCCCTGACCACCGACATGGGCGAGGGCAAGCTCTATGAAGTGGACACCCGGCTGCGACCGTCGGGCAATCAGGGCACCCTGGTCTGCTCGGAGGCCTCTTTTCAGGGCTACCACTCCGGGGCCGAGCTCTGGGAGCGCCAGGTGCTGATCAAGGCCCGGGCCGTGGCCGGCGACGCCGCGCGGGGCGAGGCCCTGGAGCGGTGGATCCGGTCCTACGTCTACGACACCCCCCTGGACCACGACCAGGCTCGCCGCGAGATCCACCGGCACCGCCGCCGCCTGGAGCAGGAGCTCGCCGGGGAGAGCGCTGACTTCCACGACCTGAAGCTGGGCCGCGGCGGCCTGCTGGACATCGACTTTCTAACCCAGTACCTCCAGCTGCGCCACGGCCAGGACGTCGCCCAGCGAGCCGGCGCAACCCTCGACGCGCTGGCGGCCCTGGCGCTGGGGGGGCACCTGGACCCGGAGCAGGCCCGCACCCTGGCGGCGGCCTACCGCTTCCTGCGGCGGCTGGAGTCCAGGCTGCGCATGGTGCGCGACCGGTCGGCGGCGCGGCTGCCTGCCACGGCGGCTGGCCTGGAGGTCATGGCCCGGCGCCTGGGCTACCGCGAGCAGCCCGGCACGGGCACGCCGGGGGCCATGCTGCTGGCCGAGTACCACCGCCAGACCGAGCGGGTGCGGCGCGTCTACGAGGAGCACCTTGGCTGACCGCGGCGCCCAGGAGTACCCCACGGCCATGGTGGTCTTCCGCGACGACGACCTGCGCGGCGCCCTGGCCGATGCCCTCTGCCAGCGCGGCGTGGAGGTCTGGGAGGTGTCCACCGCGCGCCAGGCGCTGCAGCTGTCGGAGGAGCACCCGGTGGCGGTGATGATCATCCAGTCCAGCCTGCCCCTGGTCAGCGGCTTCGACCTCGCGCGGCAGGTGCGCAGCCAGGGCGGCCTCGGCGCGGACACGGCCCTGATCCTGATCACCGACGTGGTCTGGCCTCCGGCGCGCAAGGCCGCGGCCGTTCAGCAGATGGATCTCCTCGCCCTGCTCAGCCAGCCGGTGGATCCATCGCAGGTGGCCCAGGTGGCGCTACGGGCCGTGGAGCTGCCCGCGGTGGAGGACTCCGCCAGCGTGGAGCTGCGGGGCACCCTCGGGGCCGTGCCCTTCGCCCGCTTGCTCGGCGGGCTCCACGGCCGCGGGGCCACCGGCGCGCTGCTGCTGCACGGGCCGAGCAAGAAGATCGTTTACCTGCGGGACGGCCACCCGGTCTACGTCAAGTCCAACCGCCAGGCCGAGTGCCTGGGCGAGGTGCTCGTGCGCGAGGGCGTCATCACCCGGGGGCAGTGTGACGAGTCCCTGCGCCGTATGAAGCAGCAGGCCCGCCAGCAGGGCGCCATCCTCCTGGAGCTGGGCGCCATCGACAGCCGCGGGCTGGTGCTCGGCCTCGAGACCCAGCTCCGCGCCAAGCTGCTGGAGATCTTCACCTGGCAGCGGGGCGACTACTTCTTCCGCGGCGCACCGGACATCCCCATCGACGAGATCCGCCTGGACTGGACGCCGGCCGAGGTCATCGCCCACGGCGTCCGGCGGGCCTACGACGAGCCGAGGCTGGAGGCGGCCCTGGAGCCGTACCTCAACTATCCTCTGGCCCTGACCCTCCACCCGCGCCTCCGTTTCCAGGAGCTGACCATGGACGCCGAGGAGCAGGCGCTTTTGGACCTGGTGGACGGCGAACGGACCCTGGCCCAGGTGCTGTCCCACTGCCCGATCCCGCGGCAAAAGGCCCTGGCCACGGCCTTCATCCTGGTGGCATCCGGGCTCGTGGAACGCGAGAGCCTCCGCTTCACCAGCCGAGGAGATGAATAGCTTTTGCTTGATTTGACTACCGATCATGGGTAAGTAAACAGTGGAAGCGAAATAGAATAAAAATAGCCCACTTCGCGCTGATGTCTGTAAACCAAAACAAAACTGAATAGATATCTCTGTTTTATAAGACCAAACCTATAACCAAGGAGAACTGGGAAGATGCGTAGTACGACTAGGTTTTTGAGCTTGCTTTTGGCCCTCACCGTGGCCCTCGCCGCAGTGGCGTGCAGCGACGACACCACCACCGCCGACAAGGGCGTCGGCACCAAGGACGGCGGCGGCGGCGACAAGAAGGTCACCCCCACACCGGACCAGGGGCCCCCGCCGACCATGGACTGCACCAAGAACAAGTGCACGGACTTCGTGCTGAACAAGATCGTCATGCCGCTGACCAGCGGAGACGCCCAGAAGTACTCTCTGGTGTTCAAGGGCAAAAAGTACAACGCTCTCGGCAATATCCTCGCCCTGCTGGCCCAGCAGGCGCCGAACCTCGGCATCCAGGACTCCATCGACGGCGCCCTCTGCGACGGTCAGACCCTCGTGCTGATGAAGGTCCAGGCCAAGGACATGACCTCCGACAAGGCCGCCGTGGCCCAGGCCCTCGTGGGCGCGGAGCAGAAGTGCTGCCCCAAGGCCGACAAGACCGCCAAGGACTACACCACCAAGTGCTGCGCCGAGGCCAAGGTAGGCTGCTTCAGCGGCACCGGCACCCACTGCGCTGGCAAGGGCACGCCCACCGACATGCTGTTCAAGGGCAAGATCACCGGCGGCAGCGCCAAGTTCGGCCCCTCCAAGATGAAGCTGAAGATCCCCCTGACCTCCGCCGGCACCCTGGACCTGACCCTCAAGTTCGTCCACATCGAGGCCAAGACCACCGCCTCCGGCATGACCGAGGGCCTGCTCTCCGGCGCCATCCCCAAGTCCGACCTGGACAAGAACGTCATCCCCCAGGTGGCCAGCATGCTGAACAAGACCTACCAGGACAAGGACACTGACAAGCAGACCAAGGACATGATCAAGCAGCTGTTCGACGGCGACGGCGACGGCAAAATCACGACCAAGGAGGTCTCCGAGAACGCCCTGATCAAGACCTTCCTCGCCGGCGACGTCGACGTGGACGGCGACGGCGAAAACGAGCTGTCCCTGGGCATCGGCTTCACCGCCACTACCGCCAAGATCGCCGCCACCTGCAAGTAGTTCGACGCAGGTATCCAGGCCTCTTCGGCGGCGCCTGCCGGCCTGGCGGCGCCGCCCCTCCTACCCTGACCTCGCTGCCACTCTCCCCACCTCACCCCTGTATCGCGGATCCTGCCGCGTGCTAACATGAGCCCGTGCAGACCGCCGAGCAGCCGCTGAGGCTCTTCCTCAGCTACGGACACGACCGGCACGCCCCCTTCGCCCGCCTGCTGAAGGACGACCTCGAGGCCCGGGGCCACCAGGTCTGGTTCGACGAGGAGCGCCTGCTGGCCGGGCGGCCCTGGGAGCAGCGCATCGAGGAGGGGCTCGGGTGGGTCTCCGCCGAGCCCGGGCGCGGCCGGGTGCTGTTGCTGATGACACCCCACGCCGTGCGGCGCCCGGACGGGTTCTGCCTCAACGAGGTGGCCTGGGCCGTGGCTCGCCGGATCCCGGTGGTCCCGGTGATGCTGGTGCAGTGCGAGCCGCCGCTGTCCATCTGCCGCATCCAGTGGCTGGACATGCGCGACTGCCTCGTCCCCGGCGGGCGCGACGAGCGCTACCAGGAGAAGCTGCCGCTCCTGGTGCAGGCCCTGGAGGAGGACCGCGCCACCTTCGAGGGGGGGTACGCCCGACTGGCGAGCCTGCTGGAGCCGCCGGCCTTTGACGCGGACATGGCCCCGCACCTCGGCCGCTTCGCCGTCCGCCGCTGGGTGCTGGCGCGGCTGCAGCGCTGGCTGCAGAGCCCCGACGGTGAGCGCATCTTCTGGATCGTGGGACCGCCCGGCATCGGCAAGAGCGCCGTGGCCGCCTACCTGACCCGGCACCTGCCGGAGGTCATCGCGTTCCACCTCTGCAGCGCCGGCCAGGCGCTCAAGACAGACCCCCGGCGCTGCGTCTGCTCCCTGGCCTACCAGCTGGCGACCCAGATCCCCGAGTATCGCCAACGGCTGGAGCCGCTGGTGCACCAGGAGCTGGTGCGGCGGGAGGACGCGCGCACCCTGTTCGACGCGCTGGTGGTGCAGCCGCTCTACGGCCTGGAGCGCCCGGGCGAGCGGCCCTCGGTGATCCTGATCGACGGCCTCGACGAGGCAACCAGCCGCGGCCGCAATGAGCTGGCGCGGTTTCTCGCGGCCGAGTTCGCCAAGACGCCGGACTGGCTGCGCCTGATCATCACCAGCCGGCCGGATCCCGAGGTCACGCACCCGCTGCAGGGCGTCGTCCCGTTCAAGCTCCACGGCCAGGGCCAGGACAACCTCGACGACCTCGAGGCCTACCTGCGGCGTGAGCTGGGCCAGGTGTCGGCCAGCACGCTGGCGCTGGTCCTGGAGCGCTCGGGCGGGATCTTCCTCTACATCGAGTGGCTCTGTCGTGAGGTCTCGGCGGGCCGGCTCTCGCTGGACGCGCCAGAGGCGTTCCCCCACGGGCTCGGCGGCGTGTACAGCCGCTTCATGACGCGCCAGTTTCCGGACCCGGCACGCTACGAGGAGGAGGTCGCGCCAGCCCTGGATCTGGTCGCCGCCGCCCGGGCCCACCTCAGCGCGGACGAGCTGGCAGAGATGCTCGGCTGGACCGTACGCCGGCGCCGGCGTTTTCTGCGCTCCGTCGGATCGCTGTTCCTCACCGATGGAGGCCTGATCGCGCCGTTCCACACGTCGCTGATGGACTGGCTCACGGACGAGGACCTCGCAGGTGAGTACTTCGTCAGCGCCGATGAGGGCCACGGGGTGCTCACGGACTGGGTCTGGCAGCAGTACCAGGAGCCGGGGGAGCTGTCGCCCTACGCCGGCGCCCACCTGGTGTATCACCTCTGCGCCGGCGGTCGTCTGGCGGACGCCGTCCAGGTGATGTGCGACCCGGTCTACCTCGCGTCGCGGGGCGCCGCGGGCTGCCAGGAGGACTTCGGGCGGCTCCTCGACGCGCTGCCGCCCGCCATGGAGCGCGAGCGTGAGCTCGCCTCGGCGCTGGCCGCCGCCCACGGCGTCAACACCCACATCCTTCACGAGCGCGGGCACCTGCTGCCGGGCCAGCTGTGGGAGACCCTGGCCAGCCGTCACCCTGCCGGGCACCCCGCGCTGGAGGCCCTCGACGAGCGCTCGCGAGCGTGGCCCCGTCCCTGGCTGCGGCTGGTGCCCACGGGCACGGTCCCGCGCCAGCCGCTGACCCGCGTGGTGCAGCTGCACAGGGCGCCGATCCGTGCGCTGGCGCTGAGCCGGGCCGCGGAGCTGGCCGCGTCCGGGGACAGAGACGGCGTGGTGCGTCTGTGGGACGCCTCGTCGGGCGCGCCCCTGGCCACCTTCCGCGCACCGGCCGGTGTCATGGACCTGGCCTTCACCGGTGAGGAGCGGTTGCTGGTGGCCCACAAACAGGGAGTCCTGTCCTGCGACGTCGCCGGGCGCGTCCAGGTGGAGCTTCAGTCCTGGGCGGAGTCCACCTGCGCCGCCCTCTTCCCGGGGCGGGAGCTGGCCGTCCGGGGAGACGCGGCGGGCATCCTCCATGGCGCCGCGGGCAGCGAGCCGTGCTTCGAGCAGCGGGCGCACAAGGGCCAGGTCACGTGTCTGGCCGTGGCGCCCGACGGCCGCCGCTTCGCCTCGGGTGGGCGGGACGGAGCGGTGCATCTTTGGGACACGGAGGGGAGACGCCTGGACGGCTGGCCGACCCACGAGGACATCGTCCGCGGCCTGGGCTTTTCGCCGGACGGGCGGCTGCTGGCCTCGGGCAGCCGGGACCGCGCCGCGGCGGTCAGAGACCTCAGCTCGGGAGCGCTGAAGCAGCGGCTGGTGGGCCACATGAGCATCGTCACCGACCTGGGCTTCTCGCCGGACAGCCGCCGCCTGGTCACCGGCTCCTACGACACCACCCTGGGCCTGTGGGACGTGGCCACCGGCGAGGCACACGGCATCGTCGGCAACCACCAGCGGTGGGTGTCCCGCGTGGCCGTGGCGCAGGGCGGCGAGCGGGTGGTCTCCGGGGCCGAGGACGGACGCATCAAGGTCTGGTCCGGGGGCGCCTTCGATGAACAGCACGCGGTGCAGGGGCACCGGCACTGGGTGTTGGCGGCCCTGGTCCTCGCCGACGGCCGCCACGTGACGGCGAGCCGGGACAGCACCGTGCGGCTCTGGCCCGGGGACCAGGGGCAGCCCGTGGTCTTTACTTCCCACCGCAGCTGGGTCCAGGCGCTGGCGCCCGGGCCGCGCCCCGGCACCTTCTTCAGCACGGGCAACGACGGCCGAGTGCTCCTCTGCAGGCCAAACGGGGAGGTGCAGGAGGTGCTGCGCAAGCGCGGGCCGCTCCTGGCGCTGACCTCCTCCCGGCGCGACGGGTGGGTCGTGGCAGGGGGGCTGGGCGGGCACATCTTCTCCTGGCGCAACGGGCGGCGGCGCAAGGCGCGCCTGCCGGGGGTCTCCTGGATCACCGACGCCGTGACCCACCCCGACCAGAAGCACGTGCTGGTGCGCTGCTCCGATCAGACCGTTCGTCTGCTGACCGCGGAGCGGCTAAAGGAGGTGCGCCGCTATGAGCCCCCCACGCCGCTGACGGGCAAGCAGCAGGGGGTGCGCATGTCCAAGTCCGCCGTGGCCTGCAGCCCCGATGGCGAGCTGGTGCTGTCGGGGGAGCCGGACGGCACGGTCCGCGTCTGGCGGGCAGGCGGGGAGCTCGTCGCCTCCCGCCGCGTTCACGCCGACGCCGTGCGCGCCCTCGCCGTCTGGCCGGACGCCGACCGCATCGTCAGCAGCGGCGACGACGGGGAGCTGCGGGTATGGCCCGTGGATGACGAGGGGGACCCGGCGACCTTCTGCTGCTCTCACGCCATCCTCGCCGTGCGGCCCCGGGGAGAGCGGCTCTACACGGTGGAGTCCTGCCTGCCCCGCCCGCGCCTACGGGCCTTCGAGCTGTATCCGCTAGCGCCAGAGCCAGAGGGCGCCGCCGGCGAGCACCAGGGCTGACACCAAAACCACGCCGGCCGGGCCGGGCCACGCCGCCGACACGCCCCAGAACGCGGCCTGGTAGAGGGCCACGGCCAGCAGCCCCCGGGCGGCCAGGCGCAGCCCCGAGGTGCGGGCCGGGGCCCGCCCACCCAGGCAGAGTCCGGCCAGCAACATGCCCAGCGTGAGGCAGGACAGGGGCGCGGTGATCAGGCGGTCCTGGCTGGCGGCCAGGCGGGTGAGGAAGCCGAGGTGACGGCGGAGGGCCGGCGCGAGGTCCAGGGAGAAGCGCAGGCTGTTGAAGTGCACCCGGCGCAGCCCGCGGGCCTTGCGGTGCTGCAGCTCGCCGTTGCGCAGATGGATCACCACGGCCTGGTTTTGGGCCAGGGTCATGGAGGCCCGGCGCGCCAGCACCACGACCCGCCCCGCCTCCCGGGAGAGGAAGAAACCGGAGAAGCGCGCCGCGCCGCCCTTGTCGGGCAGGCGCCCCTCGACGTAGAGAGTGGTGCCCTCCACCAGGGGGAGGAAGCGCCCGGGCCGTGGGCCGTGGATCAACACGTGGGCCGCGCCCTGGCGCAGCAGCAGGCTCAGCCGGGTCAGCGCGGCGGGCTCGAGGTGGGCGGCCAGCACCAGAGCTGCCGTGGCGGCGCCCACCGACAGCGCCGCCACGGCAGCGGCCAGCCGCGGAGGCGAGGCCCCGGCCAGGCGCAGGGCCAGCAGCTGCCCGGTGTCGGCCAGCCGGCCCATGGCGAAGACCAGGCCCGCGGCAAGGGACAGGGGCAGGGCAAAGATCAGCAGGGTTGGCAGGCTGTAGAGCGCCAGCCAGGCCACGAAGCCGGCGCCCAGGCCGCCGCCCACGACGTGGTGCCCCAGGCGCATGACCTGCAGCATGAAGACCAGACCGCAGAGCAGCAGCAGCGCCACCCCGGTGGGGGCCAGCGCGCGCGTCAGCAGGTAGCGGGTGACGATGGACATGGGCCGAACGAGAGTAGCACGCCGCCAGGGCAGGGCGCCGCGTGCCCGTCCGTACCATGTGCACATCCCTGACCACTGGCGAGGTGTCCCCATGAAACAGATCTGCCTCTCGGTCCTGATCCTCACCACACTGGCAGCTCAGGCCCGCGCGGCCCGGCCGAACTACCTCACCGCGCCCCGCGCGCGGCGGGCGTTCAAGCAGTCCGAGAGCACGCTCAAGGCGGCGTTCAAAAAGCGCGACCTGCGCTACCCACCGCGCCGCGTCTTCATTCGCATCTTCAAGCGCGAGCGGGTGCTGGAGCTGTGGTCCCGGGGGCGCGGCGGCGCCTACGTCAAGGTCAGGGACTACCCGGTCTGCTACGCCTCGGGCAGCCTCGGGCCCAAGCGCCGCCAGGGCGACCGCCAGGTGCCCGAGGGGGTCTACCACGTCAACGCGCTCAACCCCTGGAGCTCCTACCACCTCGGCCTGGGCGTCAGCTACCCCAACCGCGCCGACCGCAAGCGCGGGCGCAAGGGCAAGCTGGGCGGCGCCATCATGATCCACGGCGACTGCGTCTCCATCGGCTGCGTGGCGATCACCGACAAGCTCATCGAGCAGGTCTACGTGGCCGCGGCCCGGGCCACCGCCGCGGGGCAGCGCCGCATCCCGATCCACGTCTTCCCCACGCGCCTGGACAAAAAAGGCATGGCCTGGCTGGACCGGCGCTACACCCGACGCACTGGCCTGCAGACGACCTGGGGCAAGCTACGCCCCTGGCAGCGCCGGCGCTGGGACCGGCGGCGCGCGGCGCTGCTCGCCTTCTGGCGGGACCTGGCGCCGATCTATCTGCACTTTGAAACGGAGCGAAAGATCCCCCGTGTTCGGATCACCAACCGGGGACGGTACGTCCTGGTGAGGAGGTGAGGGGGTGAGGGGGGAAGGAGCTGGGCGCTAGAAGCTCATCTGGAAGCCAAGCCCGGCGCCGCTGGGGCCCGCCGTGGGGCTGAGCATCCAGCGCACGGACGCCTCCGCCGGCTTGGCCGCATCCCCGCCCTCCTTGGGCTCCTCGGCAGGCGTCTCCTGGCCCATGTAGGCCTTGTAGTAGAAGAAGCCCGAGGCCGCCGCAGCCGCCAGGGTCAGACCGAGGAAGACGTTGGTCATGGTGGCCTTGCTCGAGCCGCGGTCGCAGATGTCGGCCAGGGCGCTCTGGTTGTCGGCGCCGGTCACCGACTGCTCGCAGACATCCTGGTCGTCGGTGAGCAGGTTGTTGTTGTTCATCTTGGTGCGGTAGGCGTGGATGAAGTCGTCCTTGTCGCTCTCCACGCCCAGCACCTGGGCGCCGGAGACGCCCATGCCGGTGGCCATGCCCACGGTGAGCGCCGCGCTGGTCCAGAAGGCGATCTTCCAGCCGAGACGACCGGATGAGGGCTTGCCATCGCCCTCGCCGGGATCCGGGGTCGGCCCCTTGCCGATCTCGCGCAGGTCGGCGGTCACCTCAAGCACCTGGCCGCCCTTGATGGTGACGCTGCGGTCCCAGGGGTGGTAGCCGTCCTTGCGGATGACGATCTTGTACTGCCCCGGGGGCAGGTCCTTGAGCACGATGGGCATGTCGTAGGTCAGGCCGATGACCGTTGGTCCGAGCATGACCTGGGCGCCGGAGACGTTGGCGCTGACCTTGATCGAGCCCCTGTTGGAGGCGAAGATGGAGCGCGCGATGGTGCCCACGGCGTCCGCGGCGCAGTTGTCCTCCAGGGCGCGCTTGGCCACGGCTTCGCTGAGCTCATTGAGCATCTTGCCCGAGGCCACGTCCAGCACCTTGACGGTGACGACGAACCCCGCGGGGCCCTTCTTCAGCGAGCCCCACAGCAGCTTTGCCGCCTGTAGGCCCTTGCCCGCCCGGGCCATGCAGGCGGGCTTTTCGTCCACGCAGCCGAAGACGAGCTTGATCTCGTCCAGGTCCTTGCCGGGGGTCAGGGTGTGGCCCGGCGCCTTCTTCACCTCGCCCTTGAGGAGCTCGGTGAGGCAGGCGGCGCGGTTTGCCGGGGCGTCCATGGCCTCAACGCCGAGGACCGCGACAGGGGTGGCTTGCGCGAGGACGCTCGTCTCGCCCAGTCCCATCAAGGCGACGAGGGCAAGCACGGAACTGATCGTCCGGTTCATGTGTGGTCTCCAGGATCTGAATAATGTGGGCGTATTATATACCCGATCATCATAAAAAATAAATCTGTCGTCGTTCCGATATGTTTTGCGGATACACTCCAACACGTGACGACCCCGCCCCCCATTCGCCTGCTCATCGTGGAGGACCAGCCCGGGATCCTGGCCAAGCAGAAGCGCCTGTTGGAGGCCTACGACGCGCTGGAGGTGGTCGGCACGGCCCGGGACGGCGCCCTGGCCCTGGAGCAGGTGCGCTCCCTCGAGCCCGACGTGGTGCTGCTGGATCTCGGCCTGCCCGACATGGACGGGATCCAGGTCACCCGACAGCTGCGGGGCACTTACCCCTCGGTGGAGGTGCTGATCTACACCATCTTCGACGAGGAGGAGCGGGTGCTGGAGGCGGTGCGCGCCGGCGCCAGCGGCTACCTGCTCAAGGGGACGCCCGCCGACCGCATGGTGGAGGCGATCAAGGAGGTGCACCAGGGCGGCAGCATCATCCAGCCGCGCCTGGCCCGGCGCCTGCTGCGCCACTTCCAGACGGTGCAGGACCCCGACGCCCCGGGCCTCACGCCGCGGGAGACCGAGATCCTGCAGGTCATCGCCAAGGGGCTGTCCAACCGCGCCGCCGGCGAGACCCTCGGGGTCAGCCGCTCCACGGTGCGCACCCACCTGGAGCACATCTACGCCAAGCTGGACGTGTCCAACCGCACCGAGGCGGTGACCGAGGCCATCCGGCGCGGGATCATCGATCCCTGACCAGAGGAGGCACCATGCCAAACGACGAGGGGCGCGTTCAGATCGTGGACGCTGCGCTGCTACGCCAGGTGGGAGATGGCGCCGAGGCGTCGCCCCGCCTGCGCTTGCACCACAACTTCCACCGCACGCTGGATGAAAACCCCAACCGCCTGCTCAACGTGCTGCTGCCGGGCTCGTACATAACGCCCCACCGGCACCTGCACCCGCCAAAGCCTGAGTCGTTTCTGGTGCTGGACGGGCTCATCGAGTTCTTCATCTTCGACGACGACGGCGCGGTGACCGGGCGCCACACCCTGGGCCCGCTGGCCGAGACCGGGGCCACGGCCCTGGGCATCGATCTGGCGCCGGGGGTCTGGCACACCCTCTTCGCCGCCACGCCCCGGGCGGTGTGCTACGAGGTCAAGCCCGGGCCCTACTCGCCCATCGACGACAAGGAGTTCGCGCCCTGGGCCCCGCGGGAAGGCGATGACGGGGCGGCGGCGTACATGGAGAAGCTGCTGGCCGGGGAGCTCGACCCTACTCCTTGATGCTCACCACGGTGAGCTTCTTCTCCTTGTTGTCCGCGACGTAAGCGTGGTTCCCCTTGACCCACACGCCGTGGAGGCCGTCGTCCAGGGAGATCTTGCAGGGGATATACTTGCCGCCCACGAGCTTCGGGTTCTTCGGGTCCTTGACGTCGAGCACGCCGAGGCCCCCGTCCAGGGCGATGTAGGCGCGGTCGTCCCGGGCGAAGACGTCGTAGAAGGCGTAGCCGCCCTTGGCGAAGACCGCCAGCTCCACCGGCTTGGCCGGGCTGGAGATGTCGAGGATGATCACGCCGGCGCCCCAGTCAGCCATGTAGAGGCGGTTGCCCTGCACGAACAGGCCCAGGGCCCAGGGCTGGTGCCCGGGGGTGCCCTTGTTGAAGTAGTTGCCCACCGACGTGATGGAGTTGGGGTTGGCCACGTGGAGCACCACCAGCTTGCCGTCGGCCTGGCCGTAGTAGACGTGGTTGCCCTTGAAGGCCAGGGCGGTGCCGGCGCCGTTTTTGGCGGCGGGGACGTCGTGCTTGCCCAGCATCTTGGGGCTGTTCTTGTTGCTGATGTCGAGCACGGCGAACTTGCCGAACTTGCCGTCGCCGCCGGAGACGTAGGCCCGGTTGGCGCCCGCGTTGACCGCCACCTGGATCACCTTCCAGCCCGGCTTGAACACCCCTCGCGCCTTGGGGTTGCCCCCCGCGGAGATGTCGTAGATGCGCAGGCCGCCGGCGTAGTCGGCCAGGTAGAGGTGCCCGCCGGCCGCGGCCAGGTCCCAGGCGTGGGTCGTCTTGATCGTCTTGACCAGGCTGGGCGACGAGGGGCTCGCGACGTTGAAGACATACAGGCCCTTTTCCTTGCCCGTGACGTAGGCAAAGTTGCCCGCCAGGACCAGGTCCTCGGCGTAGTTGGCCGCAGCGTAGCCCTCGATGGTGCCGAACGCGCTGGCGCTGCCGCCGTTGTCCTTCTTCGTGCCGCCGGTGTCCTTCTTCGTGCCGCCAGTGTCCTTTTTGGTCTTGGGGCCGTCTCCCGGGGGTGAGCCCCCGTGGTCCTCGGTGGGCGTGCCGCCGCCGTCGTCCTTGACGACGCCGTCGTCGCTGCATGCCGGGAGTGTCAGGGAGAGGGCCAGTACAACAACAGCGCGAAGGGTCATCTGTTCGCCTGCCGGTTGTGGAGACAGCAGGATATCACAGAGGAGGTCTAGCTCTTGAGCCGCGGCCCGAGCACCGAGGTGACGTCGGCGGCCAGGCGCATGGTGGAGCCGAGGCCCACGGTGGAGCTGACGGCCAGCTTCAGCTCCGGCCCGAGGGTCACGGTGATCGGCTCGCCGGTGGACTGAATGATCTCGCCGTCGATGGTGTAGACCTCCTCGTCGGGGGCGTCCACGACGAAGGAGCGGGCGGTCTCGTTGACGTAGCGCGGGTCCACGGGGAACGAGCCCTTGCCGAGGTAGGACAGCGCGATCTGTTTCCAGGTCGACACCGGCTTGAGCAGCGACTTGGGATCCATCGGTAGGCGGCCGCGAATGGTAAACGGCATCATCAGGATGAACTCCCGCCTGTTCACCGCGTAGGCCCCGCAGTAGAAGGTGTCCCGCGTGCGCGGCTTGACGAAGGGCGTGACCCCCGGGTTGAGGCGCCCGTGGATGTTGCAGAACACCGCCGAGTACCTGTCGTAGGGCAGCCGCTCGCCGTCCATCGTGATGTCGCAGCGCAGCTCCTGCAGCAGCCGCTCGTAGTAGGCGGGCCGCTTGCTGAAGATGGCGCTGGCCGACTTGGCCAACAGGCTCAGGGCCGCGGCCTTGCCCTTGGGGCCGTTTTCGTACTCGTTGAGGATGCGGATGATCGGGCCGATGCCGAAGATGAACCCCCAGTGCACATTATTGCCCTGGCGCACCTCCAGCAGCGGCGCCTCGCGCATGAGCAGCTGCCCCGAGCGATGGCCGCGCACCACCTCGCGGAAGTTGGCCCCGGGGTTTTTGGTCATGCCGCACCAGGTGGAGGTGACGTTCATGGTGCCGCCGCCGATGAAGGCCAGGTTGAGACCCGACGGCAGGCTGCCGCGGCACATGTGGTCCAGGATGCGGTAGATCGTGCCGTCGCCGCCGTAGATGCAGACCAGGTGGGTGCTGCGCCCCAGGTCGGCCAGGGCCGGGCCGATGTCCTCGATGGAGTCGGTGAGGATGCGGCGCGCGTAGCGGGCCTCGTCGGAGTCGAGGATGTCGGCCAGCTCGCGCCAGCGCCCACCCGCCGAGGGGTTGCAGAGCAGCACGATGTCGCGCTCGCTGATCTTGCGAGGCTTTTTTGGTGCTCTTTTTGGCGCTCTTTTTGCGCGGCTTGGCGGCGCTCTTCTTGGTCTTGGTCTGGGCCATGGTGGCGCGACTCTCCCCTGTGAGCGGGGGCCGCGTCAAGTCCTGGCCAAAGAGGTAGCGCGGGGGATTGTCCCCCGCGAGCGCGGGACGCGGGGGACAAGCCCCCGCGCTACTTTGTCGAGGCTTTCACACCACGAGCCACCTTCAGGGGAGCTTCTTCTTCAACGCCAGGGCGCCGGCGTGGTTGGGATCGATGCCCAGGGCCTCGTCGATGTGGTGGCGGGCCTTCTTGCGGTCCTTGAGGAAGAGGTACGCCTCCGCCAGGCGCACGCGCAGGTCAACGGGCTTCTTCGGCTGGCAGAGCAGGGCCAGCTCCAGGTGGCGCACCGCCGCCTTGTTGTTCACCTTCGGCGCCGCCTTGATCAACGCGTCGGCCAGCAGCACGTGCACGTACCCCGAGCCGGGGTGGACGTAGTAGGCCGCCTTGCCCCAGGTGCGGATGCCCCTGTGGTCCTTGAGCTTCTGCATCAGCGTCAGCAGGCGCTTGAGGGTGGTGAAGCTGTGCTGGTCCAGGCGCAAGAAGCCCTTGTACTGGGCGATGGCCTTTTTGGTCTTGCCCGCCTTGTCGTAGGCCCGGCCGAGCAGCATGTAGGGCAGGGGCTTTTCGGGGTCCAGCTTCTTGGCCGCCTCCAGGTGCCTGGCCGAGGCGGCCAGGTCCTTGCGCTTCAGGGCCAGGCGCCCGAGCATGGAGCGGGCCTTGAAGCCGTCACCGCCGGCGGCCACCAGCCGCTTGAGCAGCTTGACCGCCGCCTTCTTGTTCCGCTTGCGGAAGGCGAGCAGGGTCTTGACGTAGATCGCCAGCCGTTGCTTCGGGGCGGAGGCCAGCACGCGGTCGGCCTGGGCCCCGGCCTCCTTGGACTTGCCCGCGGCCATCAGCGCCGCGGCCAGCGCCGCCTGGGCCTTGGCGTCGTTGGGGCGCGCCTTGGCCGCCTTCTGCCGCGCCTTCAGATCCCGGTAGTCGTCGGGAGAGGCGGACCAATTTCTGCTGTAGAAGCTCAGGCGCTGGCGCTGCTGATCCAGAAAGCGCCGGTCCAGCTCCTTGATCGTCGTGCCGGTCATCTTCGGCAGGATCTGCGCCGTGCGTTTGCCCTTGCCGTACTGCTTGAGCGCGGCGAGCACCCTGGGCAGGCCGTAGTGTTTGACCAGCCACGTGGTGGCCAGGTAGCCCTGGTAGTAGGCGATCTCCATGTCCTGCATGTTGCGCGCCTGGGTGAAGGCCAGGCTGAGGTCGGCCATGCTGCGCAGGCGCCCGGCCTGCATGGCTGTCCAGAGCATCTGATCGCGCTCGCGCCGCCACTCCTTGTGGCGCAGGGACGGCTCCATCTCGGCCAGCCCCTCGGTGAGCCAGCGCGGCACCCGGGAGCGGCTCAGCTGGATCGTGAACACGTGGTTCAGCTCGTGCCATAGCACCTGGCCCCAGTTGAACATGCCGTTGGTGGGGCTGATGGCCGTGATCACCTGGCCGAAGCAGACGCCCAGGGCGCCGAGGCCGGGCAGGCCCACCGTGCGCACGGCGTAGTGTTGCCTGCTCTGGAACAGCTCGATGACCACCGGCGTCTTCGGCTTGAAGCCGTACTTTTTGACGTAGGTTTTGAACGCCCGCTCCAGCTCCGGTGCCACGGTCTTTGCCAGCAGCTCCTTCTCCTTCTTGTGCACCCGGAAGCGGAAGTTTTTGGTCTTGATGAAGGTGTAATGCTTGGCCAGCACGTCCTCGAAGAGGTTGAGCAGGTTGTAGGTGCGCACGTTGTAGCGGTCGCCCTTCCAGGCGTCGCGCAGGTGCTTGAGGCCCCGCTTGTCGTCGCCCATGCGCAGGTAGTTGGTGCCGAGGTCGGCCAGGGAGTAGTAGTCCTTCGGGTCGATCTTGATCGCCTCCCGGCTCAGCCTGGTGGACTCGGCGTAGCGGTGGTGCCGCACGGCCAGGCGGACCACCGTGCGGAAGAAGGCGGTGTACCTGGGGTTGAGCTTGAGGATCTTGGACTTCATCCGCTTGAAGCTGCCCACGTCGTCCCGCAGGTAGAAGCTGGTGCCGAGCATGGACAGCGCGCCGAGGTGCCGCGGGTTGCGGATCAGCGCCTTGGTCAGCATGGCCTCGGCCTGGTGGTTGGCGTCGGCGTTGAGCAGCATCTCGGCGCGAATCACCCTGGCGTCGATGTTGTGCCGGTCCACCTTCTTCGCCCGGTCGAGGTACTTGCGGGAGCCCTTGACGTCGTTGGACTGGGTCAGCTTGACCCGGGCCATGCCGACCAGCGCGTCCACGTGGCGCGGGTTGATCTTGAGCACCTTGAGGTAGTGCTGCTCGGCGTGGCCCGCCTCGTACTTCTCCAGGGAGATCTCGGCCCACTGTTGCAGGGCCTCCACGTGCTTCGGGTCGGCCTTGACCGCGTCGGCGAAGGTGTCGCTGGCGTCGCGGAAGTTGTCGGTGTAGCGGCAGGCCATGGCGACGTAGGTCAGGTGCTCGGCCGAGCCGGAGTCGATCTTGTTGGCGTCGAAGGCGTCGTACATCCTGTAGAAGGCGGCCTTGGCCTCGGCCATCTTCCCCTGCTCGCGCCGGGTCACGCCGAGCATGATCAGGGCGCGGAAGTGGTTCGGGTGCTTGCGCAGCACGGCCTTGAACGAAGCGGCCGCCTTCTTCGGCTTGCCCATGCGCAGCCACGCCTCGCCGGCCAGAGTGCGGGCGGCCGGGGCCAGCTTGCCCCGCACCTTGCCCGCGGCGCGCACCGCCGAGGCGTGCCGGCCGGTCTCCAGTGAGACGCGGGCGATGCCGAGCAGGGCCTCCGCGCGGGTCTTCTTCGCCTTGACGTGCTCGCCGAAGGCGGCCTCGGCCTTGGCGTAGTGCCCCGCGGCCAGCCACTGCCCGGCCTGCTTGAGGGTGGCCGCGCCGGCGGGCGCGGACCAGAGGAGGGCGGCCAGCGCCGCCAGGGGTACGAGTCGGTGTACGTACGTCACAGTCATGTCTCTTATCCGGGCCAGGTTTGTTCGGGCTTCCCCGGTAGGACCATTTCCAGGGGCATTCTTATTCAGGTAACGTATCATAATGGTGACGGGAGGGTGCCGCCACTTGGCGGCCGGCCTACAACGGGGTAGCCTCCAGGAGCACGCGCCGCGGCGCACTACAATCAAGGGAGCTGCACATGATCGAAGATCCGCAAGAGCAGGAGATCCCGGACATCTACAGCCAGTTCGACGACTTCCTCAAGGCAGCCGTCAGCGAATACTACGAGCGGGGCGGCAAGGCCAAGCGGGCCAACTTCATCTCGCTGATCATCGCCTCCGGGGAGATCGGGTCCCTGGCCATGGACCAGATCAAGACCGGCGCCGGATTCAAAAAGATCGCGCTGGGCGCGGCCGGCGTGCTGGCTCTGCGCATCGGCCTGAAGTATGTGCTCGGCGGCCCCCTGGGCCTGATCCTCGCCGGGGCCACCGCGGCCTCGCTCATCGCCTACTTTGTGCGTAACCGTGGCGAGATCGCCACCACCATCGTGCGCCACCGCAAGCTGGTGCTGGAGATGCGCAAGTCCTACGAGAAGCTGCAGTCCGACCACCGCGACGGCCGCCTGGACGACGACCAGCGCGAGCTGATGGTGGACGGCCTGATGAAGCGTTTCCTCGACGACGTGGACGACCCGGACTGGAAGCCGGAGGAGGATGATGAGGAGGAGGGGAGCTAGGGACTGGGAACCAGGAACTGGGAACCAGGAACCAGGAATGTTGAATTGGGGGGCCGCTCCATGAGGGGAGGGGAACCGATGGACTGGGGCCAGGCTCCTGCGCGACGGTTTGATGTACGACACGGTGATCACCAACCCGCGCCTCCATGCAGAAGGATACATCGACCGCGTCCGCGAGCTGTTGTCCCGGCGGTTTCGCGACCTGGACTAGTGACAATGTTCGTGGCGGGGGACAAGCCCCCGCCCTACATCTCCCGAGGTGATCAACGCAATCGAGCGGCGCCATGCAGCCCGGAGAAGGCGAGGGGCTTCGCAGACGTGCGGCTCCTGCCTGATGAGTCGCGGCGCCTGTCCTCGTCACCAGGCTTTTAATCGCGCAACTTCTTTCGCGCGCCGGTGTTGGTATCCACAACAACCAACAAAGGAGACGCGTGATGAAGATCAAGACAACCATCAAGGCCGGCTGTGGATGGACCCACCTGCTCCCGCCCCCCAAAAAGAAGACAGGAGGCTGAGCCGGTCTTCTCGACCTCTTCCCGTTCGCCCTCATCACCCTGGCCTCATCCAAGCTCGCCTCACCTGGGTGCTAGTTAAGGGTTTCGCCCAGTGCTACATTTCCCACCATGAAGCTGGCCCACGTCCTGATCGCCATCACCCTCCTCGCCGCCTGCGGCAACGAGTCCGCCGACATTACCAGGGCCATCTTCGATGTGGAGCAGGGCGGCCAGGATCTGTACGCCGTGCCGTTCCCCAACGACGTGCGTCTGCGGGCCGACGGCAGCATCGACCTGGCCCACATGGCCACGGCGGCCAAGAGCAAGGTGCTGGTGCAGCGCTACGTCGACGTGGTGGCCGGCGGCAAGCTGGGCGGCTTCGGGCTGGGGGTCGGCGCGTTCTTCCGCTTCTCCGGACCCATCGACGCGATCCAGCTGCCCGCCGGGCCGGTGCAGAGCCTGCGCGCAGGGGAGGTGATCTCCTGGGTCAACATCGACAAGCGGTCGGCGGGCTACGGCCGGCGCCTGCCGTTCCGGGCACGGTTCACCAGCGCCAAGGGCTCCTTCATCGGGGCCAACAGCCTGGCCGTGCTGCCGGTGACCGGGGTGCCCATGGAGCCGAGCACCACGTACGCCGTGCTGCTGCACGAGCACCTCAGTGACGCGGACGGGGCGCTGATCCAACCCGACACCGACTTCGCCTACCTGCTGCGCGCTACCCTGCCGGCGGACCGCACAGCGCTGAAAAAGGCCCACCAGGCCTACGCCCCGCTGCGGGCCTACCTGGCCGACAAGGGGATCACCGGGATCGTCTCGGCGGCGGTGTTCACCACCTCCAATCCGGCGGCCCTGGCGGGCAAGGCGCGGCAGGTGGTGCGCTCTCGCCCGGCGCCGACGGCCCGGGACCTGGTGGTGGTCAAGGAGACCAGCCGCTACCGCGAGCTGCGCGGCTGGTACCGCGCGCCGAATTTTCAGGCCGGCACGGTGCCCTACTCCCAGCCAGCCCACGGCGGCGTGATCCTGTCCGGCGCCGACGGCCTGCCCAGGGTCGCCCGCGAGGAGAGCATGCGCTTCGCCGTCACGGTGCCCAGGGGCACGCCGCCCGCCAGCGGCTGGCCCGTGGTGCTCTACTCCCACGGCACCGGCGGCAGCTACCGCAGCTTCATCAACAGCCGGGTGGCCGACGTGCTGGCCAGCGTCAAGGACGACCAGGGGCAGGTCATCGCTCGCGTGGCGGTGGTCGGCATCGACCAGAACCTGCACGGCAACCGCTCGCCCAGCTCGGCGGTGGAGACCACCTTCTTCAACTTCCTCAACCCGGCGGCCTCGGTGCACAACGTGGTGCAGGCGGGCATCGACAACTTCTCCCTGCTGAGGATGATCCTCGGCGTCGACACCGAGAGTGTCCCCTGGGGGCCGGGGCTGGGAAAGAGCGGCAACGTCAGCTTCGCCCCGTCGCTGCGCTTCGACCCCGACCGCGTCTATTATATGGGCCACTCCCAGGGCGGGCTCACCGGCCCGTCATTTCTGGCCCACGAGCCCGGGGTCAAGGCGGCCGTGCTCAGCGGCGCCGGCGTCGGCGCCATGCTCAGCCTGCTGTACAAGGAGAAGCCCGTGGACATCGGCTACTCCCTGGAGCTGGCCGTGGGAGAGGAGCTGGACGAGTTTCACCCCCTGCTCAACCTGGTGCAGCAGATGACCGAGCAGGCGGACGGCGCCAACTACGCGGGCAGGTTCTTCCGTAACACGCTGCCGCGAGTGCCCCCCAAGCACATCCTGCTGACCCAGGGGATCCGCGACGGCTACACGCCCAACGTTACAACCGACGCCCTGGCCCTGGCCGTGGGCGTGCCCCTGGTCGGGCCCACGGCGCGTAAGGTGCCCCTGCTGGACCAGCTCGGGCCGAAGCCGACCACGGCGCCCCTGGCGGGAAACATCGTGGCCGGCGCGACCAAGGTCACCGGCGCCCTGCTGCAGTACGAGCCGGTGCCGGCCAAACCGGCCAAGAGCTGCACCGCCGACAGCGACTGCGGCAGCCGCGACATCTGCTACAAGGACCGCTGCACCGACGACGGCCACTTCGTGGTCTTCCACGACCCGCGGGCCATCCGGCAGTACAGCCGCTTCTTCGCCACCATGGCGCGGGACGGCTACCCCACGGTATCGCCATAGACGCTGATCAAACCATGAACGAGACCACAACACCGGAACAGATAACCATAACGTGACGGGAGGCCAAGACATGCGAACACTCAGAACGATCACCTCGCTGGGCAGCGTCCTGCTGCTGCTTGTCTGCGCGGCCTGCGGCGATGAGGACAACACCGCTGGCATGCACGAACTCGGCGCCTCGGCCTGCAAGGACGGGCTGGACAACGACGGCGACGGCACCATCGACTGCAACGACGACGACTGCACGGCCTACTGCACCGGCAAGGTGGAGAACACCGCGGCGCTGTGCCAGGACACCAAGGACAACGACGAGGACGGCAAGACCGACTGCCAGGACAGCGACTGCAAGGGCTACACCTTCTGCGCCTCGGCGGAGAACACCTCCACGGCCTGCGCGGATAAAAAGGACAACGACGGCGACGGCAAGACCGACTGCGACGACACCGACTGCAAGGGCTTCACCTTCTGCGGCGGCTCGACCGGCGAGACCACGCCCTCGGCCTGCGCGGATAAAAAAGACAACGACGGCGACGGCAAGACCGACTGCGAAGACGACGACTGCAAGGGCTACTACTTCTGCATGAAGGTGGAGAACACCGCGGCGCTGTGCCAGGACAAAAAGGATAACGACGGCGACGGCACCGTGGACTGCAACGACACGGACTGCGCCGGCTTCACCTTCTGCGACAAGAAGTCGGAGGCCACCGCCGCCCAGTGCAAGGATAAAAAGGACAACGACGGCGACAGCAAGATCGACTGCGATGACACCGACTGCCAGGGCTTCACCTTCTGCCAAAAGAAGGAGGACACGGCGGCGCTGTGCCAGGACAAGAAGGACAACGACGGCGACGGCTACACCGACTGCGCCGACACCGACTGCAAGGGCTTCACCTTCTGCGTGGCGACCCAGGAGTACACCACCACGGCCTGCAAGGACGGCAAGGACAACGACAACGACGGCAAGACCGACTGCGACGACTCCGACTGCGCGGGGTACTACTTTTGCCAGAAGTCCGAGGACACGGCGGCGCTGTGCCAGGACAAAAAGGACAACGACACCGACGGCAAGATCGACTGCGCCGACACCGACTGCCAGGGTTTCTACTTCTGCCTCAAGTCGGAGAGCACCACCAGCCAGTGCCAGGACAAAAAGGACAACGACGGCGACGGCAAGACCGACTGCGACGACACCGACTGCAAGGGCTTCTACTTCTGCCAGAAGAACGAGAACACGGCGGCGCTGTGCAACGACAAGAAGGACAACGACGGCGACGGCAAGGTCGACTGTGACGACACCGACTGCAAGGTCTTCTCCTTCTGCGCCAAGAAGACCGAAAACACCGTGGCGGCCTGCAAGGACGGCAAGGACAACGACGGCGACGGCAAGGCCGACTGCCAGGACACCGACTGCCAGGGCTTCACCTTCTGCCAGAAGGTGGAGAACACCTCGGCCACCTGCCAGGACAAGACGGACAACGACGGCGACGGCTACATCGACTGCGCCGACACCGACTGTTCGGGCTTCTACTTCTGCTCCAACAACGAAAACACCGCCGCTTTGTGCAAGGACAAAAAGGACAACGACGGCGACGGCAAGATCGACTGCGACGACAGCGACTGCAAGGGCTACTACTTCTGCCAGAAGTTCGAAAACACCGCCACCCTGTGCACGGACAAAAAGGACAACGACGGCGACGGCAAGATCGACTGCAAGGACAGCGACTGCCAGGCCTTCTCCTTCTGCCAGTCCGGCGGCTACGAGGCCACGGCGGCCCAGTGCAAGGACAAGACGGATAACGACGGCGACGTCAAGACCGACTGCGCCGACCAGGGCTGCTGGCACTGGTACTTCTGCGGCCACTACAGCGGCTTCCCCGTGACCGACGCCTGGGGCGCGACCTGGGACGGCCAGCCGCGGGCGGCCACCACCTGGGCCAAGGCTGACGCGGCCTGCAAGGCCCTCGGCGGGCGCCTGCCCACGGCAACCGAGCTGTTCCGCAACAACACCTCGTCCGGCGGCAGCACCATCAGCGGCCCCCAGGCCACCGAGTACCTCTGGACGCTGATCTCGGCCTACCAGACCAGCTACAGGGTCGTGGTGCGACTCTCCGACGGCAAGACCAGCGCCTACAAGGACAGCAGCAAGTACCAGTACCGCTGCGTCTGGCCCAAGGCCAACGCGGTCAAGGGCTTCAACGCCGGCCGCTGCCACGGCAAGGCGGGCAGCACCTGCACGGCCTACGACGGCATCTGGAACATCGACTCCCAGGACCGCCCGCCCCTGGACTACGCGGCGGCCACCAACGAGTGCGCCTTCTACGGCGGGTCGATCCCCTCGGTCACCGACTGGTCCGAGACGATCCACGCCGGCCTGCAAAACGGCAGCAACAACTGGATGTGGACCGGCAAGGCGACCTACTGGTACCACAAGGGCCACGGCACGAGCACCATCCGCTGGAGCGGCACCGGCACCAAGAACTGGTACTACTACAAGACCACCTTCGCCAGCGTGCACTACGGCTACAACTACCTGCGCTTCCGCTGCATCGGCCTGGCCAAGCCGGCCGACTTCACCAAGCCCACGGCCTCGTGCAACGGCGGCTGCCTGACGGTGGACCGGCGCCGCTCGGTGATGCTCATCGACAAGACCGAGCGCAGCTCCTCGGACTACAAGACCGCCTTCGCCAACTGCCGCGTGCTGGGCGGCGACATGCCCAACGTGGCCGACATGACCGAGGCGGTGCACCACAAGCTGCCCGGCGGGACCAACTGGATCTGGATCGCCGAGCCGATCTACTGGTACAGCGGCGGCTACGGCTACCCCCTGGTCCGCTTCTCCGGCACCGGCACCGAGCACTGGACATGGTACGGATGGGGCACCAAGGCGTCCAACGCCTGGGGCTACTCCAAGTACAAGTACCGCTGCATCTGGCGCACCATGCGCAAGGCGTTGCCCAAGTGTGCGGCGACCCAGGTGATCAAGGTCACCAACGGCAAGGCGGCCTGCGTGGCCCAGGTCAAGGGCACGTCTGCGGGCAAGGCTCAGACGGAGAAGAGCGACCAGTGGAACAACGCCTGGGACGGCGTGGAGCGCGGCTCATACGCCACCTTCGCCAACGCGGCGCAGCTGTGCAAGCTCTACGGCGGCCGGCTGCCCACGGCCACCGAGCTGTACCGCGTGCGCGCCAGCGGCAACCCGCACAAGACCATCGGCACCACCGGCAATACCAACTACCTGTGGACCACCACGCCCTACTACAACGGCGGCTCCCGCATGGCCATGCGCCTGTCCGACGGCAAGATGACCCACTACAGCGAAAGCTCCACGCGGCCCTACCGCTGCGTCTGGCCCGCCAGCAAGAGCGACGTGCTCTACCGCGGCAACTGCCACGGACCTCCCGGCAAGGAGTGCTTCACCTCGGTGGGCGGCATGCAGACCGACTCCTACGATCGCCCGCCGATGAGCGTGGTGGCGGCGCAGTACGAGTGCAAGCAGAGCGGCGGGCACCTGCCCGACAACCGTGAGCTGAACCGGCTGATCCACCAGGGGCTGACCAACGGCTCAAACAACTGGCTCTGGCTCAACGAGCCGGTCTACTGGTACAGCAGCAGGTACGGCTACGCCCTCGGGCGCTGGTCCGGCGTGGGCTCGACCTCGTGGTACTTCAAAAAGTCGACCCACGGCAGCATCGACTACGGCTACAACAACTACCGCTTCCGCTGCGTCTACTCTCCCTACCTCAGGTAGCCGTCTACGGCTTCACAGTGTCGTCCGCGGCCTTCTGCATCGTCTTGGCCGCGGCGGCACCGACCCCCGCCGGCACGAACGTGTTCCCCGTACATTTTCGCTTGCCCATGGTGGCGTAAAAGACGCACGCCGCCAGGTAGCTGCCGAGCATGGATGGGTGGCTGCCGTCGCCGCTGTGCAGGGCCGTGGAGGGCGCCGCCGTCAGCACCTTCTCCCAGGCGTCGCCCACCGGGGCCACCACGCCGCCGGTGGCCTTGGCCGCCTTGGTGTAGGCCTCGCGCAGGCCCTTTTGCATGGTCTTGGCGTCGCCGCCCGTGCAGGGCCACTGCTTGTAGTCGTTGCTGCCCGCCTTGCGGGCCCAGGTCATGAAGAACACCGGCGTGGCGCCGGCCTTCTTCACCCGGTCGCCAAGCTTCTTGGCGTAGGTGCCGAAGTTGACGTAGGCGCACACCGGCTCCATGCTCTGCCCCTGGAGCACCACGTGGGTCCAGCCGCCGGTGTCGATCTTTTTCAGCGTGGCGGCGTTGGCCCAGTGGTTCTGCATCCTCAGCCCCCCGCCGGTGGCCGAGTCCACGGTCAGCGCGGGCGCGCCCGCTGCCTGGGCCAGCTTGGAGACCAGGGTCGGCAGGTCGTTGACGAAGGTGTAGCTGTTGCCGACGAAGAGCACCTTGAGCTTCTGGGGCGGCGCCTTTTGATCTGAAAGCTTCTTCTGGTCCGACTGCTTTTTCTGGTCCGGCGGGCGCTGATCCGACAGGGCCCGGTCCGGGGCTGACGCGTCCACGGCCTGCAGGTCGGGCGGACGGGCGTCGGGGGTCTGCTTGGCATCCTCGCTGCAGCCGACTGTGAGGAGGACGAAGAGGGTTGCCAGAGTGGTGATGAGCCTGACGCCGTAGGTGTGCTTCATGGATCAAGGGTAAGGGGGAATGGAAGGGAAGGGCAAGGGCAGGGGAGTGAGGTCTACTTTGGCCGGCGCAGCTTGATCTGGGTCTTGCCGTCGCGCTTCATGAAGCGCCACTCGACGTAGCCGCCCTTGGGCAGGGTGAACGACAGCGTGGTGCCGGCGAGCTTCTTCTGCATGCAGGCCTTGACCTTGTTGTCCACGTCCACGGCCTTGCCCACGAAGGCCCGCAGGATCTTGCCGCTGGGCTGGGTCAGCACAGCGACGATGTGCGAGCGCGCCTTGGGGCTGGGCAGGCAGGCATCCAGGGCCGCGCCCACAGGTTTCCCCGCCGCCAGCGCGCTGGTCAGGCTGGCGGATACGGCCGGGGCTGGGGCCGGCTTGGGCGCAGCCTTGGGCTCGGGCCTGGACGC